>Ga0163150_10000906_pt1 | contig 52605 bp, 52 predicted proteins | sample OliLakLV19P2IB_FD_148628 | JGI IMG/M metagenome (GOLD analysis project Ga0163150, IMG submission 148628) | Freshwater microbial mat bacterial communities from Lake Vanda, McMurdo Dry Valleys, Antarctica - Oligotrophic Lake LV.19.P2.IB | ecosystem: Environmental > Aquatic > Freshwater > Lake >...
CTAGTCGCACTCGTCTCTTCAGACATGGGTTCTCCTTTCTCAAACACTTACCCAGTCTGATTTACACGACGCGAGGGAATTTGTCCAGTACTTTTTTTCTCCCGTAGGTTATTTCTCAACGCGTACTAAAAGAGTATGTGCTGGGCGTGGAAGTCTTTGACCGGGGTTCCAACTACGATCCGCACTTGGACCCGATTGTTCGGGTGGAAGCGCGAAGACTTCGGGCGAAGCTTGCCGAATACCATGAGAAGACCAGCCAAAATGGCCTGATCCTTATCTCATTTCCGAAAGGGAGCTATGTTCCTGTTTTCGAACAAAAGCCACTCGATCATCACACGGCAGACAAGCTGCAGCCTGCACTGGGTGTTTGGTTAAGCCTTCGCGCGAAAACCGGGCTCCTTGTAGCTCTCGCTGTGGTTTTGTTCGTCTCGGGATTCCTGTGGTGGGTTCGGCACTTGGGTAGTAGGCACGAGCAGCTAGAGTTCACCCGGTTGGCGGGCGATTTTAACGCGATGGGGCGGCCTGCCCTTTCCTTAGACGGGAAACTCGTCACCTACGCCAGTGCTGGCATGGGAGAAGGTCAACCCGACCTCTGGGTCCAGCAAGTGTCCGGCGGTGGGCTCTTGAATTTGACGCACAGCCCAACACCCGAGACTGCTCCCAGCTTTTCGGCGGATGGCACTCAAATCGTATTCACGCGTGGCGGGCTCGAAGAGAGTGGGATCTGGCTGATTCCGACCATCGGCGGGCAGCAGAAGCGACTTACCGAATTTGGCAATAATCCGCGATTTTCGCGCGACGGCCAATGGATCGCCTTCGACTATGGCGACATCAATCAAATGGAGGCACGAATTTATCTGGTGGCTGCAAAAGGAGGAACCCCTGTGCGGTGGCAGCCCGATTTTGCTACCGCACTTCTACCTCATTGGTCCCCTGACGCGAAGCATCTCTTGTTCCTGGGGTGTAGCGACTTGAAAAAGGGAGATTGGGATTTGTGGGTAGCGCCAGTGGACGGCGGAAACGCCATGAGGACGGGCGTAAGAGACAAAATCGAAAGCATGGGATACCAACAGGTCTTTCCGGGTGCCTGGACACCCTCGGGGAACGCAGTGATCGTCTGGGCAGAGAAAGGAGACACAACTGATCTGTTGCGAATTCCATTGTCGCCGAAAACCCTTCAAGCGGTTGGAATCCCCCAACGACTAACTCAGGGGGTAAGTGAGGACTGTTGTCCTTCGGTATCGGCGGACGGACGTCTGGCATTCAAAAGCGTCACCCGGAAAACCGAAATCCTTGAACTTCCGCTCGACGCAAAATCGGGAAAACAGGCCGGAGATCCCACAGTAATTGCGCACGGCACCTTCCTGAACGTAAGGCCTTCGGCTTGTGCCGACGGAAGGAAGGTAGCGTATATGATTCCAAATGCCGCCAACTGGGATCTGCGGTTGAAGGACCTGGAAAGTGGCGCTGACCGCGTCCTCGTCTCCGACGTGTCATCAAAGATCGTTCCCTATCCGGCGATGCGCCCAGACAATTTGAAAGTTGCTTTTCCTGTGGAGGAAAACGGGAAGCCTTCGATCTTTCTGGTTGATACAGCCTCTGATGTCGCCCGTAAATCGCCGGAAAGACTTTGCGAAGGATGTGGAACGCCTTTCGGCTGGTCGCCGGATGGCGCCAAGCTCTTGTACTTTCCACCCAATTGGCCCGGCCCGTCGCCCATTTGTTTGCTGCAAGTTGAGACTCGGCTAAAGGCTGAGGTGGTGAAACATAGCAAGTATAATCTGGTTGGTGCGCAGTTTTCTCCGGATGGCCGCTGGATCAGCTTTCAGGGCTCGGCGGGAATGAAAAATGGGGGCATCTTCGTTGTCCCTTACGAAGAGGACACTGTAACAAAGGAGAGTGACTTTATAGAGGTGACTGGTGGCGCTTTCTTTGAAGGCAATGCATTTTGGTCTTCTGATGGCAGTTTCATTTACTTTCTTGGGCACCGGCATGCGTTCGCAAGCACACATTGCATTTGGGCACAGCGGCTGGATCGGCTCACAAAACGCCCTATAGGAAAGCCTTTTGCCGTCTATCATGATCACACCTTAAGAGCCAACAAGATGGGTAGGTATGTTGGAGGCATGTGGATGTCGCAGGGAGGTAACAAGCTGTTCTTTTCCGCCAGCCGGGCGCCAGCCAGTATCTGGATGACGCAACTGAAAGACCTGGACTGACAGACGGCGTTGACTACCAACCGAAGGCCGGGCTAGTCGACAGGATTCAATGGCGTACAACGTGTTTCTGGGCGGGGAGAGCAGCATGTGAACCCAGGCTTGCGGGACTCAGGGATTTTCGATTTCAACCCTACCCGCCAACCAGCCGGGGTAAGCGTCACTTCTTCGCTGCCAGCGCCTTCAAGCTTTCCGTGTAAGGCGTTCTGGCTATCCCGCGCTCGGTGATGATCGCCGTTACGTAACGGTTGGGGGTCACGTCGAAGGCGGGGTTTGCAACCTGCACACCTTCGGGCGCGATGGCCGCTTGTTGGATGTGGGTCACTTCGCGGCTGGGGCGCTGCTCAATCGGGATGTGTTCGCCCGAAGGCAGGCTGAGATCCAGCGTGGAAATGGGCGCGGCCACGTAAAAGGGAATGTTGTTTTCCTTCGCCAGCACAGCCACGGAGTAGGTGCCTATCTTGTTAGCCACATCTCCGTTCGCCGCAATCCGGTCGGCTCCGACGACTACGCAATCGATCTTTCCCTGTTGCATGAAATACCCGGCCATACTGTCGGTGATGAGTGTCACCGGGATGTTGTCCTTTTGCAGCTCCCAGGCCGTAAGCCTGGCCCCTTGCAGGAAGGGGCGTGTTTCGTCAGCGAACACCTGAATCTTTTTCCCCTGCTCGACAGCCGCACGGATGACGCCAAGGGCCGTCCCATAGCCGGCCGTCGCCAGCGCGCCAGCATTGCAGTGGGTTAAGACACGTTCACCCATGAGACTGGCGCCAAAACTTCCCATGCGGCGATTGAGGGCGATGTCTTCCGCATGCATCTGAACGGCTTCGGCCTCGAGCGCCTGTTTCACCTTTTGCAGATTGCCGGTCTGCACATGCTGGCGAAACACCCGCTTCATGCGCTCAATCGCCCAGAACAGATTGACGGCTGTCGGTCGTGTTGACGCAAGTGTGTCGCAGATCTCGCCAAACTGCCGCTCAAATTCCGGAGCATTGCCCGTTTGAATCTGCTTTGCTCCCAGCGCCACGCCCATGGCAGCCGCCACGCCGATCGCAGGCGCTCCTCGCACCACCATGTCTCGAATGGCCTGCGCCACTTCCTGATAGGTCTTGAACAGCGGGTAAAGCTCCTCAACCGGCAGCTTGCGCTGGTCGATCATGACAACGCCTTCTTGAGTCCATTCCAAAGTCTTGAACATCGTGATTCTGGCTCCCAAAACATTCAGATACGAACTTCATCCGATCGCAACAAGAGCGGGACTATAGCACAAGGCGACAAGCCGTCGGCCACCCTGGAGTGGTTGTGCCTGGTATCCTCGGGGAGTGACATTTGGAGAACCGGCTAAGCGAACCACCACCGCGGCACAGAGGGGAGCCGGCCGGCTGTGGCATCCCATTCCGAGTCAAGAAGGGGATTGTTTGCGTTTGAATTTGCATTTGCTACCGCTTGGTTTCGGACTTCCTAAGCGGCGTTCATCTCCCTATAATGCCCAGCTTTGCGTGAATCTGGGATTACCAATGAACTCAAACGGGCCAAGCCAAGCAAACTACGACCTGATTATTTTCGACCTCGACGGCACTCTGGTCGATTCCAAGCTCGATCTGGCGAACAGCGTTAACTTCACGCGCCAGCAGATGGGGCTTTCTGTGCTGGAACACGGGCTCATTTTCAGTTACATCGGAGATGGGGCCACGATGCTCATTCGTCGCGCCATGGGCGAGGGATTGGGCGACTCGGACGTTCAAAGGGCCTTGGAGATTTTTCTAGCCCACTACAGCGAACATCTCCTCGACAACACGACCTTGTACCCGGGCGTTGCCGAGGCTCTCGACGAGCTCCAGGCTCTACAGCTGGCGGTTCTGACAAACAAGCCGCTCCGACCGACCCAGGCCATTCTTCAGGGTCTGCAGATTCAAGATCGGTTTGAGGTCATCTACGGTGGCAACAGCTTTGACGAGAAGAAACCTCATCCCATGGGCATTGAAACAATTCTGGGCGACACGGGGACGACACGCGAACGGGTGGTGATGGTGGGAGATTCCTACATCGACATCCAGACCGGGCGCAACGCCGCGGTCGCCACTTGCGGCGTGACCTATGGCTTTGCCAGTGAGACACTGAGTGAACCCCGACCCGACTTCCTGATCGACGATTTGCGACAGCTCTGCCGCATTGTGTATCCAGGCGGGTGAGAGATCCAGCTTTGAATTCCGAAGTTGGCCGGTGGCATTGCAAACCTGCTGGCGTGGGGCAGACATTCTTGTCTGCCAGTTGGAGTTTCTACTTTTGCGAGGCCAGTCGAGGCTCCATTGTCCCCCTTTACAAGGGGGACGCCGCGCATTTTGCGGCAGGGGGCGCGCATTCATCGCTGAAGACCCCCTATGGTCCCCCTTCTCAAGGGGGACAAAGGTGAACAGCCAGACCAAAGGTCTGGTGGCCGGACTGGAAAGTCCACTTCAGAGTTCAGGCTAACTTGATTTGCAGCAACTTCACGCCATCTGCTCTGCTTGGGGGACACAAGACGGCAGAATGAGCCGCAACTGACATTGAGCCGGCATTCAGGAGGTAGGTCATCATGAAACGGTTTGCAACGTCTTCGCTGGCGATGCTCTTCGCTGCCGGCTTCTGCTTGTCTGGACAAAGTCAGGAATCCTTGTCCGATCTCGCCTGGTTGGCCGGTGGATGGCAAGGTACCATGGGCAAGGCACAGATTGAAGAACACTGGATTCAACCAGCAGGGGGAACCATGCTGGCGGTTTCCAGGACTGTGGCGAACGGCCGAACTGTCGCCTTTGAATTCCTGCGAATCGAAAGCCGCGCGGATGGCACCTTTTACGTGGCACAACCGCAGGGCCGGCCGCCCGTCGAGTTCAAGCTCACGCAACGGTCTGAAAACCGCGCTGTCTTTGAAAACCCGCAGCACGATCATCCCAAGATCATCCGCTACTCAAAAGAAGCTGATGGTACGCTGCGAGCTGAAATTGAGGGAGACGAGAATGGGAAGCACAAGAAGATGGAGTTCAAGTTCCAACCCATCGCTCCACGCTGATTTCAGGCCGCCGGAAGGCCCTCCCAAAGAAGGTTTTGCGCGGTTGTTGGGCTGATTATTTGGATTTGAATCGGATGCGCACGCTCTGTGCGTGAGCGTCTAGCTTTTCCGATTCGGCAAACTTCTCGATGTAAGCGTGATTCTTTTCGAGGGCTGTTCGAGTGTATTTAATGAGACTGGTCTTCTTGAGGAAATCATAGACGCCGAGCGGTGAGGCAAAGCGCGCTGTACCCGAAGTGGGCAGGACATGATTCGGACCGGCAAAGTAGTCTCCCACCGGCTCGCAGGAATACTGCCCAAAGAAGATGGCTCCCGCGGAATGAATCTTCGCGGCAAACGGTTCCGGAGCGTCCATCAGCAATTCGAGATGTTCCGGCGCAACCGCATTAACGGCTTCAGCAACCTCATCCCACGTGGAGCAAACGATGAGCGCGCCATAGTTCTGCAAGGCTTTCCGAACCATCTTCTCCCGGTTGAGATTCTTGATGAGACAAGCCGCGCTGTTCTGAACTGCCAGAGCCAGTTCCTTCGACAACACAATCGCAATGGCGCAGGCGTTTTCGTCATGCTCCGCCTGAGCCATGAGATCGGCTGCCACGAAATCCGGGTCGGCAGAATCATCCGCAACAACCACCACCTCGCTGGGACCGGCAATCATATCGATATCGACGACGCCGTAAACCTGGCGTTTGGCCCTGGCCACGTAGATGTTGCCCGGTCCAACGATCTTGTTGACCTTGGGCACCGTCTCGGTGCCGTAGGCCAGCGCCGCTATTGCCTGGGCGCCGCCGATTCCGTAAACCTCATCCAGGCCCAACTCCTCGAGAACGGCCGCGATGACGGGACTTTTGTGAAACTGGTGGGGCGGCGTCGTCACCACAATCCGCGGCACGCCGGCAATCTGTGCTGGCACAGCGTTCATGAGAACCGTTGAAGGGTAGGCTGCCGTGCCGCCCGGGACGTAAAGGCCGACCGACTGCAACGGAAGGATGCGCTGTCCAAGCCGGACCCCGTCGGCGGCTTCCATCTCCCAGGATGTTTCCAACTGCCGTTCGTGAAACTTCCAGATGTTCTCCCTGGCAAGCCGTAACACCTGCCGCAGTTCAGGATCGACTTGCGCCGCCAGTTTGCGAATCTCTTCCGGGTCAATGCGCAGGCTTTTGAGTTCAATCCCCTCAAAACGGTGCGTGAATTCGCGGACTGCAGCGTCGCCCCGAGTCCGAACCGCCGTAACGATCTCTGCCACCTGCGTCTCAATGGCCTCATCGGGCGCAGAGCCGCGGGAATCAATCCGCTTCAGGTAGCTGCGGAGTTCAGGTGTATTCCAGTGGAAAAGAGGAATCATCGTGATATAGGGACTGCCACCGAGGCACTGAACCACGTCCTCGGTCTCTCTTTGCCTAGGTGGCGTTCATCTCTTCTCGACAACTTTCGACAACATCTCGATCAGTCCAGTAATTGCCTGGCGCTTGATCTGATAGCTGGCGCGATTCACCACCAGACGAGCCGAAATGTCCATAATGGGTTCGACGATCTCGAGACCGTTCTCAGCGAGCGTGCGCCCGGAAGAAACCAGATCGACGATCCGGTCTGAAAGTCCCAGCAAGGGCGCCAGTTCGACACTTCCCGAAAGAGGAATGATCTCGACCGGAATACCACGATGCGTGAAGTATTCGGTCGTGATGCGGGGATACTTCGTGGCAATGCGAACGGCCGACAATTCCTTGTAGTCCTGTCGCGCCGCCGCTTTAGGCGCCGCCACAACCATTTTGCAGAACCCAATGCGCAAGTCGAGAGGCTGATGGATGTCGGCACCCGATTCCGCCAGGACATCCCGGCCTGCAATGCCGGCGTCGGCAACTCCGTACTCGACGTAGGTTGGAACGTCGATGGGCTTCACCATGAAAAATTGAAAGCGTTTTTGTGTGTCCGGCACCACCAGCTTGCGCGAATTCAGGTTCGACTCGGCAATCTCGATGCCCGCTTTTTTCAGAAGAACCAGCGCCTCATCAAACAAGCGGCCTTTGGACAATGCAATGGTGATGGTTTCTTTCATGGATTAGAGAGTGGTCAGCGTGCAGCAATCAGCAGTCAGCTATTTGGGATCTCAGACTGTAATGTCTCCCGATACGAGAACTGCGTCCTCGTTTCGGTTTCGTAGCCACGGTCAGCGCCTGTTGCTGGCCGTGGGCTTTTCGTTACCAACTAGCCACGACCACCGCAAACTGCGCGGTGATCGTGGCTACCAATGCTGGGATATCAAGGCCACCGCCCTTGCGCAGTCAGCTAGCAACAAACAACCCCAGACCGAGGAGGGGATCCCTAGCATCTGGCTTTTCACCCGGTCTTTGACTCCTATGCTGATGCTTGGAGTTGTTCTCACGAGCTGAATGCGGACCGCTGACAGCAATCATGTCCCTATCGCCATCAGACGTTCCAAGCTGAAGGAAAAGCCAACCGACGGGAAGTCACAGCCGAAGTTCTTAAACAGGTTGTCGTAGCGGCCGCCGCCCCCGATTTCAAAGCCAAGGCCAGGGACGTAGATTTTGAAAATCGTTCCCGTGTAGTAGTCCTGGCCACGTACTTCACTCAAGTCAATCGTGATGTGATCCCCCACTTTGTGTTTCTTCAGCTCTGCCAACAAAGCCTCCAGCTGGTCGAGGGCCTTCAGCGACTTCTCGTTCGAGACCAGCTGGCGGGCCGTTTGCAGAGTGTCTGCGTTGCCGGTGAGATGGACCAGTGAGAGAAGAATGTTCCTTCGCTTCTCAGAGAGCGCCAGGCGCTCGAGTTCCAGGCGCAGCCCAACGGTGTCCTTGATATCAACCAGGGTCTTGATCTTCACCAGATCGTCGCGGGAAAAGTTCATCCGCTCGACGATGCCGTTAAAGTAGCCCATTTCTCCCAGATTGATTTGAAACTTGCGAATACCCAGCTTCTTGAGAGACTCGATTGCAACCAGAATGATTTCGGCGTCCGACTGGATGTGCGCTCCGCCAATGTGCTCGACACCGATCTGGAAAAATTCGCGCTGTCTTCCACCGCGCGGCGCTTCGTAGCGGAGCACTTCGCCGCAATAACATAAGCGCAAGGGCTTGGGCTGATCGGCAAGCCGCGTAGCAACCGACTTGGCAACCACCGAGGTAAACTCCGGGCGCAATGCGAGAATATTGCCCTCACGATCAATGAAGCGATAGAGCGTGTCTTCAAACGCGGCTCCCATGCCCTTCGCAAAAACGTCGTAATAGTCGAAGATGGGCGGAATAATCTCGTCGTAGCGCCACCGTTCAAAGACCGAAAAGATAGTCCGTTCAATACGCCGGCGTTTCTTGGCGGCCTTGCCGAACAGAAGCTGAGTGCCAAGGGGAATCTGAGTGAGAGTTTTCATACTCGTTTATCCACGAAGGACACGAAGCGCACGAAGACGCGGGCTTTTGAGACCTTGCGCTTTTCGTATCCTACAAGTTTCATACTCCCCATTTGGCCCACCATTCAGTTAGTCGCGCGTATTTCTCGCGGACCTCGATCATTTAGGGCCTCCTTCCCGGAAAAGAAAAAACCCAGCATGTGGGGCGAGGCTAAAATCCAGCAGATCGGAAACAAGACAATGGAGACTATAAGATCTGCTATCACCGCTCCTAGCCCTTTCGGGATACTTCTTAGTGTCCTTAGTGGATGGTTCTGCCCTGATTGTCCACTTCCAATTCGAAGCGTCTGGAGCGAAGACCGTGGCGCTCGAAGATTGCGGCGATGCGGGAATAGATCTCGTCCAGATTCCCCTCCGCGAAAGCCAGGACGCTCGGGCCTGCGCCGCTAAGGCAAATGCCCGCCAGACCTGAAATCTCTTCCTGGTTCAAACGCAGAATCTCTTCAAACCCAGGAATCAGCGGAGCCCGGAACGGTTGATGGAGCCTGTCGCGCAGCGACTCACGAAGAAAATGAAACTCGTTCCTAAGGAGCGCCGCCACCGTAAGCGAGCTTCGCTGAAGATTGAAGACCGCGTCGCGCAGGTCAAGGGTTCGAGGAATCGCCGCGCGCGCTTTCTGCGTGTCAAGGTGGAACTCTGGAACCGTCAGCAAGATCTTGAGCTTAGGTTCGATCGGGGCCCGGAAGCAGGACACCTTCCCATTTTCAGCGACCGCGCTGACCGTGAAACCGCCAAACCGAGCCGCGGTGAGGTTGTCAGGGTGGTTCTCAAATTCAAAAGCATACTGGAAGAATTTGTCTGCCGAGAGTTCGCGGCTGGTGAGAGCTTCGAAGCAACTGATGCCTGCCACAATGGCGGCAGCACTGCTTCCCAGACCGCGGGCCAAAGGGATTTGGTTCTCGATCTTGAGGCGCACTCCGGGCACGGGCTGCTGCTCGCCCTCAAAGACCCGGCGCGTCACTCTCCACAACAGGTTCTCGTCGCTGGCCGGCAAATCAGCGGCACCTTCTCCCAGCAACTCAAACTCCGGCTTTGGACGCGAGGTTTCCTGAAGATCGACGCGCAGGTAAAGTTGGAGGGCCAAACCGAGAACGTCAAAACCGGCGCCAAGGTTCGTGGTGCTTGCGGGTACCTGAATCGATCTTCGAAGAGTCATTGGATAGAAATCCCCGGACCTACTCGACCAAGCCCGTCGGCTACACTCTATTTCTCGACCTAAATTGCCAACTGCCGCAAAACGATCTCGCGCATCAATTCTGCGGGCGCGTGACGCCCGGTCCACAACTCAAACTGGCGGGCGGCTTGAGCGACAAACATCTCGACCCCACTGATGACGACGCTTCCTCGCCGGGCTTCCCTTATGAGGCGCGTTTCCAGCGGATTGTAGACCATGTCGAAAACATAACGATACTCCAGCGCGTCAGCCGGCAGTGGAGATTCGTCGATGTCCGGAGACATCCCGACGGACGTCGCGTTGATAAGGAGATCGCCTTTGTAACGTCCAGCCTGGCTGAGTGCGTCGCTCGTGAAACCAAACTCTCCCGCAAATCGTTCAGCTTTTCGAGCGTCCCTGGCGAGAACCGTTACGTTGCAATTCTCTCCCTTCAGCACGAGCGCCGCAGCCCGGGCGGCGCCCCCCGTTCCGAGCAAAGTGGTTCTGTGAACCCCTTCTTCGAAGGCTTTCTTCAATGCTTGCTGCGTTCCGTAGACGTCGGTGTTGTAGGCAAACAGTTTTTGATCTCGATTGACCAGGGTGTTGGCAGCGCCGGTTTGCTTCACCGTTTCATCATGGACATCCACAAAATCCAAAATCTGCACTTTGTGCGGGATCGTGACGCTGAAACCAGCGAATCGTCGCAAGTGAGGTCCAAAATCCTGCAGGTCTTTGATTGGAAAAGGCAAATAACGTGCATTCAGGCCCGACCGGCGTAGTGCTGGGTTATGGATATGTGGGGAAAGCGAGTGGCCCACTGGCCAGCCGATAACGCCGTAGACTTGGGTTGATTCGTCAACCTCGTCTACTGAATAAAGGTGCTTCAGCTCAGACGCTGTAATTTGGCCGGGTGCGCTCTCGCAGCCTTTTTGAAGCGAGGCATAGGTCCACAACGAACCCCTGCCAGTCGCTATGAGGCGTGAGAATGTTCCCAGCTCACCCATTGCGGCAATGATGATTGGGATCCCGTCTCGCCGGGCATTCTCTGCCTGATCAAAAAGCCGAAAGTTGTCTTCGAAATTGACGGCTTGCGTGGCTATCTTCAAGACTGCGGCCCCGGAGTTTTTCAGACGGCGGTAGATGGCGGCAAGGTCTGCCGGCGTTTCCTGGAAGTTGTGATAAGAGGCAATCCAAGTACACGAAGTTGATTTCAGGGGGGCCAGGCTTCCTCCCAGAAAGCTTTCGATTGTTTCAATCTCGAGGTCGATAAATGCTCCGCGGAGCGATTCGAGAATTCGAACCTGGGCCTCTTCGCTACCGTCGAATTCTCCGCCGTTGGCTCTTCGCCGCAAGGTAAGGACAACCGGTCCGTGCGCCAACTCCACCCATTTGGCTACGTTCGAAGGGCTCAGAACTTCAGGCCTAAGGTAGTCGAGTCGGAACTCAAATAGCTTGCCAGCCTCGCGAGCGCGGACAATGGAGGCTTCCATCGAAGCAGGGTCAGACTCACGAACAACCACGCACACCTTGCTGGGGTTGCCGCCTGCGGGACTGAGTTCACTTATGCAGTTGAATTTCAAGGAGTAAAGTTAAAGTGCAGACGCAAGAATTCCGATAAACGTGGTGCTGCAAGAACGCAAGTCTAGCACAAGGACCGTTGGGTGCCTAGCCTGCCCTCAGCAACTGGCTATTTGCTTGACAGCTCCGAAGTCCTTTTGTTAGCGTCGGTTGCGGTAGATTCCAAAAGCCACTTCGAGCGCGATCGCAAGGTTTGACCTAAACGATTGAGTGATCCTCGGCAGTCTTCAGGAGATGTGCGGTGATGAAAGCGACTCAAACACTTCGTTGGACTCTAGTTGGTCTGTTGTTGGTAGGAACGGGGCAGGCACAAACCCGAAAGCAGCCTGCTCAAGGAACTGCTCCTCGACCACTTTCCCAGCAGCAACCCGGAGACCACTGGTCGGCCAATCCGGCCGCCCCGGGAGTCGAAGGGTACGAAGTTCATACCGTGAAGCCGGGCGACACGCTTTGGGAAGTGAGCAAACAGTACTTGAAGGATCCCCTCCTTTGGCCGCAGGTCTGGGAAATGAACAGTCAGGTCAGGAACCCGCACTGGATCTACCCGGGAGACCAGATCCTGATCAAGAAGATGGTTGTGATGAACCAGGCACCTGCCGAAAAAACGACCGAACCTGTGCAACAGCCCGAAGCGCAGGCGCCGCGGCCGCCTGCCGCAGTGTTAACGGCCCAGACTGCCCAACAGGCTCCGCCGCCCGCCGCCGCAGTAGCGCCGCCTCAGCCTCCACCCGTGGCAAGCTACAGTAACCTCTATTGTGCAGGCTTCTTTAGTGCCGAGCCGGTTCAGCAGAAAGCAGTGTTGGTGGGTGGCGAGGAGTCGGAGAGCAAGGCATTGTTCAGCGATCGCGATGTCGTTTACCTGAACCAAGGCACAGCAGCGGGAATTAAGGCGGGGGATGAACTTCAGGTCATGCGGCTCGTTAAGGACTTTGCCAAGTGGGGAACCGAGTTCGCTCCCGCAAAGTCAGCCAAGAGATATGGCTACTACTATCAAGACCTCGGCCGGGTTCGGGTTCTGCTGGCCCAGGAAAGCTCTGCCACGGCCGAGATTGTTTTTTCGTGTGAAGAAATTTTGGTTGGTGACCTTTTGACTCCAGGAGAATCGCGTATCTCACCTCTGGAGCGTCCGGAAATCAGTTTCGACAAGTTCGCGGCGCCGAACAACAACACCTCGAGCCGGATCTTCATGGCCAGGGAATTCCGAAAACTCCTGGGCGCCGGTCATGTCGTCTATCTGGATGCAGGCGGCAAACAGAACGTTCAGGTTGGAGACTACTTCCGAATTATCCGGCGCTTTGACAAAAGCACCATCAGCCTGTTCAACAGAGGTGACTACGCTAGGAACCAGAAGACTTTCGACAGCGTTCGCAAGGTGATTGGCCAAGCCGTTGTCCTTCGCGTTGAACCCAACGCGTCGACAGTAATCATCACAAAGAGCACCGAGGCGATTGCAGTCGGCGATGGCGCGGAGAAAGAATGAGCTTCGAGAAACGAAGTTAGACGTTTGGGATCTCTTCAACTGCGCTTCGCAGCATCATTTCTCACCGAAAACGAAGGCGCTAAAGCGCTCGATTGCGGCGCATTCCTTCCAAGCCGTAGCAGGCAGATGAGCCTTCCGACAGAGCTGCGCGAGGAATTGCTCTCGATCCCAGCCGCGTTCCACAGCCACTTGAGGGAGGAGCAGTCCACGCCTGCCCAAGTGCTTCAGCAGCAGCCCATGCACTCCAAGCACAATTGAGCCGATCTCTTCCACCGCTTCCAGGGGCGAAAGCACAGAAATCTCAATCTGCAAGTCGGGCAGTTCGGACGCAGTTACTGGGGGAAATCTAGGGTCTGTTCTCGCCGCTGACAGTGCACAATCTTGCGCTGCCTGGAACAGCGGAGAGACCGGCTCTGGAACACCAATGCAACCTCGCAACTCTCCATCCCTGTGAAGCGTGACAAAGACACCCCGGCGTTCCAGCAGCTCGGGCGAGCCGGGTTCCTTAGTCGTTTTTCTTCCGTGTTTCAGAAATTGTTCAAGACAACTGCGGCAGAGCGTGAGCAGTTCCGACTGCGCACTCTCACTGAGTGGGAACATCGCGCTGCCTCTTCTTCAGGACGAGCAGCTTTCTTCGTTGGCGGGCTTTGACGCGATCATCGACCTTCTTCCAAAACTTGCGGAAGTACTGGATTGCCGAGGCCAGGGCAAAAATCACCACCAGCCACAGGGCTGCTTGGCTATACCAGGTCAGCCAGGGGAAAACGTTGCGCAGGATAATGAGCGTGATCGCCACGACCTGCATCACCATTTTCAGCTTCCCCAGATCGGAGGCGTCAATGGTGAAGCCCTGTGAAGAGGCGATGCTGCGCAACCCGGAAACGGCAAACTCGCGGCCAACAATAATCACCACCATCCAGGCCGGCACCCACTTCAGCTCCACCAGCGAGATAAATACGGAGGAGGTCAGCAGCTTGTCGGCAACCGGGTCCAGCAAGATGCCGAGCGTGGTCACTTGCTGGCGCTTGCGTGCCAGATAGCCGTCGAAATAGTCTGTGATTGAGGCGCCCAAAAAGATCAAGGTCGCCAGGTAAATGGAAATGCCTACCACTTCGCGGGCGGGGTTGTAGACCCGTGTCAACAAGACCACCACGAGCAGAGGCACAGCGAAAATCCGCGACAGTGTCAGGAAATTCGGCAGATTCATTAAAGCTTGATGACCTTGGAACTCTTGATGCCGCGCATCGCATTCCGAGTGTCCAAAACAACTTTGGCCAGGCGCTCCACTTTGGGATAGTCGATGTTGCTGTGGTTGGTGACGATAACCACGCAGTCTGCTTCCGTCAAACCTTGTTCGAGCGGTATGGACTTGAGCTGGGTGTGCTCGAACTTAACTTCCGGCACGTAGGGGTCGTGGTACATCACTTTGGCGCCCCGTTGTTGCAGCAACTGAATGACGTCGAGGGCAGGAGATTCTCTGAGGTCATCAATGTCCTTCTTGTAGCTGACGCCTATAATCAAAACCTTGGAGTTCTTCACCGACTTGCTGAAGTCGTTGAGCGCGTCATTTACCTTGTTGACCACATAGTGCGGCATGTCCGCATTGATTTCGCTGGCCAGCTCGATAAAACGGGCGCGATAGTTGAGTGTTTTCAGCTTCCACGACAAATACAACGGATCGATTGGAATGCAATGCCCGCCCAAGCCGGGGCCCGGCTGGAACGGCATAAAGCCGAACGGCTTGGTCGCCGCAGCTTCAATCACTTCCCAGACGTCCACCTTCAACCGATCGCACATCAGCGCCATTTCGTTCACCAGACCGATGTTGACGCTTCGGAACGTATTCTCCAGCAGCTTCACCATTTCGGCCGCCTGGGATGAGGAGACCGGCACGATCTGCTGAATGAAGTTGCTGTAAAGCTTGGAAGCAACCTCAAGACATCGGGGCGTAACACCACCGATGACTTTAGGGGTGTTGAACGTTTGGAAGGTCGGATTGCCTGGATCGACGCGTTCCGGAGAAAAGGCCAGGAAAAAGTCTTTGCCTACCTTCAGGCCGCTCTCTTCCAACTTCGGCAGCATCAGCTCTTCCGTCGTGCCTGGATAGGTCGTGCTTTCCAGCACCACCAGCTGGCCCGGCCGCTGGTTCTCGGCAATGCGATCCACGGCCGAAACGACCATCGACAAATCTGGATCCTTCGTTTTGCCCAAAGGCGTGGGCACGCAAATGATGATCGCATCCAGTTCCCGAATGACTTGAAAATCCGCAACGGCCCGGAGGCGTTTCGCCTTAACATGCTTCTCAACCGCTCCAGAAGGAACGTCCGGAATGTAGGAAGCGCCTGCGTTGATCTTTTCGACTTTCGAACGGTCCAGATCAATCCCAACCACTTGAATTCCCGCATTCGCGATTTCGACAGCCAGCGGCAATCCAACATAGCCCATTCCAATCACGCCGGCTTGAACTCGCTTTTCCGCGATCTTCTTCAGCAACTCGTTCATAGGATTATTTAGGGTTTGCCTTATGCACGGGCTCTGCCCGAAAGGAACCGCTTCTCTAAGGGTTGCCAAAACGAGCGGCGATTATACCGTGATTGGAGGACAATGCAAATTTGAAAGGGGATTGTCTGGACTCGTAACAGACGCCGAAGAACCGCCTGTTCTTCCAGCGTTCGCGTCTACTCGAACTCATCGGCTTTGCATTGTTCCAGGAGTTGGGGCCGGGCGGAAATCGACTTGTGCTCTTTAAGGCGAACAAGTCCTGGTTTGGCGCCCTTGGGCTTCGAAACAAACTTCTTCTGAGTGTAGTGAACCTCCACCTTGGGTGCGTTTCGAGCCTGGCTGAAATAGGCGGCCAGTTGAGCAGCCTCCAACAGAGACTGCTTGGGGGCCGCCGGCAGTTTCTCAGGGTTTCGCAAAATCACATGCGACCCTCCGTAGCCTGCCACGTGAAACCAGAAGTCTTCGCTGCGGGCAACCTTCAACGTAAGAACGTCATTGTCCCGGCTGCTTTTTCCGACCAGGATCTGCATTCCCTCCGAAGATCGGAACACCTTGGCGGTTCGACGCACCAGGGTCTCTGGGCTCGGGCGGTATCCATCGACCAAGCGCTGTCCTGAAGCAGCCGGCTTAGGGGCCTTGTCCGCCTGCGCTTCGTCCACAGTCATTGAAGGCTTTTCAGAATACGCTTTCACTAGCTTCTCCTCCTCTCCTTGCAAGGCCGTAATTTCCGACGCGAGCACACGGAGCCGCTCCGTAATCTGCGGAATGGAACGCCCAGCTTTCCGATAGAGACGGTGATAGCGATTGGCATTCTGGATGAGTGAGAGTTCGGGCGCCAAGGGGATGTCCACCTCGCCAAGCTCAGGATCGAACAGATTGGGGACTCGAAGTGTGGTTCCCTTGACCGACTTGTCGTGCTGGGCATACAGCAGGTCAGCATAAGTCTTCAGGGATTGAGCTTCCACCGCTTTCTCTAGCTGAGCTTGCAACTTCTCTTTCAAGCGGTCCTTCTTCTTGATCTCGGCCGCCACCTTGTCGCAGCCCGATTGCAGGCCCTTCAGCCGCGTCCCCCTCTCACGCGATTGGTGAAACACCTCCTCACTCAACGCGTTCATGGAAGAAAACGATTGAAATTGCGTCACGCCGAGGGAGTCGAGCGCGAACGGAGCAATCACCTGTTTGGTTCGTGCCACTCGCGAAGGATCCGCACCTGAGGATACTGGCATTTGTTCAACATGGTAGATTCGCGGCGAGTGCGGACCGCTCGACACGCGCTGCAGGAGCGCTTGCAGCGCGTACCATGCCTTGCCCGAGTCTTGCTGGCCTTGGAACAGGACCTCCCCGGCAAACCACGAGTTGAGCCCGAAAATGGAAGATAATCCTGAAACATCTTCGGCTTGCTCGAACAGGCCGCGAAACTCTTCTTCCTTAATTGAATCCACCCGGCAAGCAGGCGTGACGGGTGGTGAGTACCTGCCGAAAGGCCCAGTGGCAGAGGACAGCCACACCTGGACTTGTTGCTGCGCATCCAGCAGACAACCCCTGGCTCGGTTCGGGATGAGTTCAATGGTCAATCCAAACCGCTCAGGTTGTTCGGAAAGCCGGCAGTTCTCAATCTCCAGGAAAACCACGCGGTCGGCCAACGCCTTATGCAGCGCGGTAATTCTGCCACCGATGAGATACTTTCTCAACGCCAGCAGCGCCTCGGAAGGCGAAGCTTCCGAGGGGATCTCTTCCGGCAAAATGCACAGGCCTGGAAAACCCGGCTGCAAAGAGAGAATCAGATACTCCGTCACGCGTGAGCGTAGCGCCAAGATAAGCGTCCTGTCGGTGGTCAATTTGATGCGTTGGATGGACGCATTGAGAAGCCGTGCTCGGAGCTCATTGACCAGGACCTCCAGACTGAGATTGTCCATGCGTCGCAAATAGCTGCTGTAAATGGAATTTCGCGCCTGCCGCTAACTCTGCTGTTTCCAGGTAACTTCAACCTTGAGACGTTTCATCATTTGATACAGCCGCGTAACTGGCAGGCCGACGACGTTGAAGTGGCAGCCATCAATCCTCTCGACAAAGCGTGCGCCGAGTCCCTGAATCGCGTAGGCACCCGCCTTGTCGAACGGCTCGCCCGATTGCAGGTAGGTTTCAATTTCCTGCTGCGTCAGCTGGCAAAAAGTCACGTCCGTCGTCGCGTGTTCCACAAACAACGTGTCCAGGTGGAGGAGACACACTCCGGTTAAGACCTGATGAGTTTTCCCACTCAATTTGCGCAGCATGCTCCTGGCTTCTTCAGGCGAGGCCGGCTTTCCGAGAATCTCCTCTTCGCACACGACCACAGTATCCGCACCGACAATGCAAGCTGACGGACGGTGTTCCTGAACCGCCAGGGCCTTTTCGCGAGCCAGCCGCGCAACCATCGTTTCTGGCCGTTCGGCCGTATGAATAGACTCATCCACGTCGCTCGGAACCACTTCGAAGTCCGCCAACAGCAGCTTCAACAGTTCCTGCCGCCGCGGCGACGAGGAAGCCAGCACCCATTGGGTCATTCTCTTAGTCCTCGACTCACTGTAAGCTGCCGAACCGCGAATCGCCCGAATTTAGCACGAAGTGTGCGCGGTTCATCTCTTAAACAAGCTTGTGCACTCCGGGCCTGCATTGTTTTCCCGTTGCCAACGGCTCGGAGAAGCCGCTATTGTCTTCGCCGGTTAGCGCCGATCTCATCACTCGACCATTACTGAGCCTCATTGATCGCAGAGAACTTCAGCCTCACCCATTTCGATGCACTCAGCGTGCCATGCACCTTGCGGCTCCCGCGCCAAAAATCGTCGGGTCGCCTGGTGATCATTGCGCCTGGATTTCTTGGGTTCAAGGATTGGGGCTTCTTCCCTTTTCTTGCTGAGCGTCTTTGTCGGGCGGGATTTGCAACGCTGGCTTTCAACCATGCCTTGTGCGGCGTGCGGGACAATCCATTGGAAATTTCCGACGCCCAGGCGTTTTCCAAAAACTCAACCTCGCAAGAACTGAAAGACTGGGACCTGGTCCTGGATGCGGTCTTGCTGGGCCGGTTGCCCCATGCGAACAAGACCCGGCTCAACGGATTTGGGATTGTTGGACACAGCCGGGGAGGAAGCTACGGAATCCTGATGGCCAGGCGCGTCCCGCAAATCCAGTCGGTGGTTGCCTGGGGAGCGATTCAAACTTTTCAGCGCTACGATGCAGAAACTCAGCGTCAATGGAGAGCAGCCGGTACCTGGGAAGTCGCGCAAGACCGTTCGGGCAAGAAGTTGTCCCTGGGACTTCAGGCGCTGGACGCCCTGGAACGGAACCGCGACCGCTTGGACGTGCTGCGGGCCATCCGCAGCGTGAACGTCCCGGTGCTGTTCGTGCACGGGCGCGATGACAAACGGGTGAAGCTGGCAGAAGCACAGGCACTTTGGAAGTGTGGCAATCCATATTTTTCCCGGCTGCACATCGTCGAGTCGGCCGGCCACACGTTCAGGACGCAGCATCCGTTGGACAAGCCTTCACAGCCGCTGCTTGAAGCCGTCGAAGAGACCGTTCGCTGGTTCCAACGCACGCTGCCGGTGGCACCATAAATAGACCACGGTGGGCTGTAAGAGAGAAATGAGATGCCGAAGGAAGCCAAAGCAAGGATTCTGATCAACGACCTTCTCCGAAGGTCTGGCTGGCGCTTCTTTGATGATGAGTCCGGCCCCGCCAACATCGCGCTCGAAGCACACGTCAAGATCAAGAAAAAGACCCTCGAAGACCTCGGCGACGACTTCGAGAAGACATCAAACGGCTATGTTGATTACCTCCTGCTGGATGAACACGGCTTCCCGATAGCCGTTCTTGAAGCGAAGTCGGAGAAGTTCGACCCTCTTGTCGGCAAGGAACAGGCCAGGAAATACGCTCATTCGCAGAATGTCCGCTTTGTCATCCTGTCCAACGGCAATCTGCATTACTTCTGGGACCTTGAGCAGGGCAACCCCGTCCTGATAACCGAGTTTCCGACGCGGGATTCTTTGGGGCACTTTCACGCCTTCAAGCCCAACCCCGACGCTCTGGTCGGCGAAAAGATCGAGACCGATTACGTTGCGGTAACTCAGAATCCGAACTACCGGAACGATCCCCGGTGGAACGATGCCGGTCAACGTGACGACTTCATCAAAGATACGGAACTGAAGTTCCTACGCCCGTACCAACTGCGCGCGGTGGCGGCGCTTCAGGATGCCGTGCGCAAAGGCCAGACGCGATTTCTGTTTGAAATGGCCACCGGCACAGGGAAGACGTTGACCGCCGCCGCCGTCATCAAATTCTTCATGCGAACCGGTAACGCCAAGCGGGTTCTTTTCCTTGTGGACCGGTTGGAGTTGGAGGACCAGGCCAAGAAACGGTTTGGTCAATTCCTGAAGAACGACTTCCGCACGGTCATCTACAAGGAAAACCGCGACAACTGGCGCAAGGCCGAGATCGTGGTTTCCACGGTTCAAAGCCTGCAATTCAACAACAAGTACCGGCGGCTCTTTTCGCCTACCGATTTTGACCTCCTGATTTCGGACGAGGCACATCGCTCCATCGGCGGCAATAGCCGTGCGGTGTTCGAGTATTTCATCGGCTACAAGCTCGGCCTGACCGCGACGCCGAAGGACTACCTCAAGAAAATTGACCCGGCCAGGATCAGCCAGCGCGATCCGCGCGAGTGGGAGCGCCGTCAGTTGCTGGACACCTACAAGACATTCGGTTGCGAAAGCGGCGCGCCGACCTTTCGTTACAGCCTCATTGAAGGCGTGCGCGAAAGGTACCTGCTCAATCCCGTTGTCGTGGACGCGCGGACGGAAATCACCACGGAATTGCTGGCCGAAGAAGGCTATTCCGTCATGCAGGAGAACGAAGACGGGGAATTGGTCGAGCAGAGTTTTTTCGGCAAGAATTTTGAGAAGAAGTTTTTCTCGGACGAGACCAACCGTATCTTCTGCGAAACCTTCCTGAAGAGCGCCCTTCGCGATCCGTTGAGCGGAGAGATCGGGAAGACCATTGTTTTCTGCGTCCGGCAGGACCACGCCACGCGAATTACCAAGGCATTGAACGAATTGGCCGATACGATGTTTCCCAGCAAGTACAACTCCGACTTCGCCGTCCAGGTAACCTCCAATGTGGACGACGCCCAGCAAATGGCCGTCAGTTTCGCCAACAACAACTTCAACGGCCACACCCGGTTTTTGGAAGGCTATATCAGTTCAAAGACTCGTATCTGCTGCACGGTCGGCATGATGACGACCGGTTACGACTGCGAAGACCTTCTGAACATCGTTCTGCTTCGCCCGATTTTCCGCCTACCGATTTTATTCAGATCAAGGGCCGCGGAACGCGCAAGTTCACCTTCCGCTATGTCGAGAAAGAAGGCGGCCAGGTTCAGGAACACGCGAAGCCGAAGGAGAAGTTCAAGCTATTCGACTTCTTCGCTGTCTGCGAGTACTTCGAGGAGAAGTTCAACTACGACGAGGTTATTGAACTGCCGCCGTTACGCCCGACCGTGCCGGGACCGGAACCGCCACCACCACCCGCGCCAGTCCCACCTGGTTTCACGAATGTGAATCCGGACCCGCTCAAGTCCGAGATTGAATACCCCGTGCCTGTGTACGGCATGAAGATTGACCCCAAGTTTTTCGAAAAGTTCGAGGACAAGGTCAAGGCCACGCCGGAGGTCCGGGAGCGCTACGAGCGCGGCGACATCAAGGGGGCGGAAGAGATCGTCGTTGCGGCCTTGTTCAACAAGCCGGAGGACTTCTTCAACCTCGACAAACTCCGCAAGGCCGTGCAGATCGACCGCAGGATTACGCTCCGCGAAATCCTGGCAAAAGCCTTTGGTGAGATTGACCGATTCACGACAAAAGACGAACTGCTTGAAGAAGAACTGGCGAAATTCGTTTCCATCCACAAACCCGACGCCGCGCACATGGCAGTCATCCGGCAATTCTTCAAAGCGTATGTCACCGATGGGGGCGTCCGGGCGATTGTGGATTCCCGCGAGTTTGGGCGGTTGGCAGACAATCCCAAGGTGTCCTTGGCGGACGTGCGCGCCCTCGACCAATGGCGAGACCTTATCCCGGAACACGTGAAGGACTACGTCTCATTGAATGCCTTTACGGCATAAGTCGGCCAATTGGAGGTCACAATGTGTGACCTCCAAAAACGACATACCGGAAGAAAAGGAGCAACGGGTGAGCGTTGATCTGATCCCCTTGAAAAAAACCGGCAGACGATACTCCTTGTCCGAGGACAGAAAGTTATGCTCGACCGTGACTTGGCCATCCTTTACGGCGTCGAGACCCGCGTCCTGAATCAGGCCGTAAAAAGGAACCGCAATCGTTTTCCGCCGGATTTCATGTTTGAACTAACCCGGGATGAGATCCGGAACATATCACAATTTGTGATAAGTTCACCTGCTATGAAACATGCGCCGAAAGTGCATGCCTTTACGGAACAAGGGATTGCGAAGCTTTCGGGTGTACTCAACAGCAGCCGTGCCGTACGGGTCAACATTGCCATCATGAGGGCGTTCGTTCAAATGCGGCAACTGTTGGCTGCGAATGCCGACCTTGCCGCGAAGCTGGAGGAACTGGAGCAGAAATACGACTCGCAGTTCCGCGCTGTCTTCGATGCGATTCGCCAGCTGATGAGCCCGCCCGAGCCGCCGCGCAAGAAAATCGGATTTCGCGCCCGAGAAACGCGCGCCAAATACTCCGTCCCGCGTAAGGCAAAATGAGCCATGCTTGATTCCGAAACCAAAGCGCGCATTGATTCGGCGCGCGACATCCTGGTCGGCAAGGTGCCCGACCCGAAATCGCAGGTGGAGCAGATCACCATCGCCCTGATTTACAAGTTCATGGACGACATGGACCGCCAGTCCGAGGAACTTGGCGGCAAGGTGACGTTCTTTTCCGGCGAGTTCAAGAAGTACCGCTGGGCCAATCTTCTCGATAAGCGTCTGGGCGGCCACGAACGCTTGTTTCTCTATGCCGAAGGCATCGAGAAGTTGAATGTGAACAAGAACATTCCCCAGCTTTTCCGGGACATCTTCAAGGGCGTGTTCTTGCCGTACCGCGACCCTGAAACCCTCAACCTCTTCTTAAAAGAGATTGCCAGTTTTAATTACGACCACAGCGAACGACTCGGCGACGCTTTTGAATACCTGCTGTCCGTTCTCGGCACACAGGGCGACGCCGGACAATTCCGCACACCCCGGCACATCATTGATTTCATTGTTGCCGTCGTGGAACCGCAGAAGAATGAGACCGTCCTTGATCCCGCCTGCGGTACGGCGGGCTTTCTCATTTCGGCCTTCAAGCACATCTTGAGAAACAACGAGAATTTTACACCGGATGAGCGCGCCCGGCTGATGACCAACTTCCGCGGCTACGATATCGCGCCGGACATGGTCCGACTTTCCCGGGCCAATATGTATCTGCACAGTTTTCCGAACCCGGTCATTCACGAGTACGACGCGCTGACCAGCATGGAGGCACTCACATGGCCAAGACAGTGGACAAACTAGCGGCGGAGATTCATGGTCTGCCAGACCTAGAGAAATTGCGGTTGGTAGATACAATCCTGGCCGATTTGGACAGGCCGGACCCGGAGATCGACCGGGTATGGGCGGAGGAGGCGCGCAAGCGCTGGGCGGCCTACAAAGCGGGCCGGGTCCCAACGGTACCCAATGAGACCGTTATGGCCAAGCATCGCCGATCGTGAAGCTACGTTTTCTTATCTTGGCCCAGCGGGAGCTTGATGACGCGGTTGCCTGGTACAACGAACAGGCGGCAGGGTCGGGGCAGGAGTTTCTTGACGAATTGGACCGGGTAGTTCGGCGGGCCGTGACTTTCCCGATGTCGTGCCCTGAGATCGAGCCGGGGATGCGTCGCTCCCTGTTGGCCCGCTTTCCGTACGGGCTAATCTACGGTGTAGATCGGAAAAAGATCGTCGTAGTAGGCGTGGCACACCTGCACCACGAGCCCCGCTACTGGGTGGGTCGCATTTAATTGTGCATCCGTTAGATGCACACAAGCATGCCGTTTCCTCTAGAGCCGTGAAAACGATCAAAGACATGCCGGAGCACAGCCGCCCCCGCGAGAAGTTGCGGGAAAAGGGCGCTTCCGCTCTTACCGATGAAGAACTTGTCGCGGCGATTCTTGGCATGGGAACGGCGGGCGTTGACGTGCGCACGATTGCCCGGCAGGTGGCCGGTTTGATCCGCGAGCACAAGGCCGGATTGACGCTCGATCACTTGCAGGCCGTCTCCGGCGTGGGACTCGCCAAAGCCGGTCAAATCCTGTCGGCATTTGAACTGGCCCGGAGGCATTTGCTCAAGGACACCGTCAAGATCGTTGTTGCCCAAGATGTCCTTCCGCTAGTGGCTGACATCGCAGGCAAGCAGCAGGAGTATTTCGTCTGCATTTCACTCAACGGCGCCAATGAGGTTATTGAAAAGCGCGTGGTCACGATCGGCCTTCTCGATAAAAGCCCGGTTCATCCGCGCGAAGTGTTTGCCGACGTTATTGCCGACCGCGCGGCCGCCGTAATCTTCGCCCATAATCACCCCTCCGGCGAATTACAACCGAGCGAAGCCGACCTTCGCATACACGAACAATTGACCGAGGCGGGGAAGATACTCGGACTCCGCGTCCTGGACCATGTGATCGTGACAAGAAAGGGACACTTCAGTTTTCAGGAAGCCGGTTTGATTCGATGACGACACGCTGTGAACAAAAAATCAAAGAACAGCCCAACAAGACGCTGCACTGGACGGGGATTCCGCTGGCGCTCCATCGCCGCTACTGAGCTTTGATGACCGCGGTGGGGTTAGGTCTGAATTCCGAAGCTGAGAACCGGCGATACGGCCGCAAACAACGTGGGGCAGGCTTTCCAGCCTGCCGGTTCGCCGGACTTTCCAGTCCGGCGTCTGGAGATTGGACATTTTGAAGTGCGGCGACGTGTCGCCGCTTTCCTTGGGCGCGACGGTGCGAGCATTGCTCGACACCGCCCATCCAAGGCGGCCTCGTGCGGCCGCACTCCAAGGGGCAGCTCTCTCGGCCCAGCAATCCGACGTTTCGTCGTCATTTCGAGTGGACAAGCAACGAAGCGCTTGGTTTCGACAACGAGGTAGCCACAACCACTGGAGACGGCGCAATCGAACCGCCGGCTGGTTGCAAAAACGTCCAATCTCCATTCGCCGGACTTTCCAGTCCGGCGTTGGGGCGGCTGGAAAGCCGCCCCAACTGGCAGACAGGAATGTCTGCCCCACGCCAGCAGCCTTGCAGCGTCCATGGCCGACTTCGGAATTCAGGTTTAGTCTTCAGGCTTCTTTAGGTGCGAACAAGAAACAGCCAAAGAAGCGTGAGGCTGTCCTCCTTCAATTGTCTGCCGAATGTGGGAGGCGCTGTCCCAGCGGCGACCCGGAAGGTCTTATCAGCGAGCAAGATCGCCGCGCGGGTGTCAGCGGACACGCGCGCGCCTCCCACATTTTCATCGAAAGTGGCGCCGCAGAGCGGCATGAAAAACTCCTTTGGATTTAGACAAGCCAAAGCCCGACTCCAACCTCATCCTGACAGGAGCGCTTATGCATTCCCCTGCCCCGCAGTCGATTGCGGATGTCGCTGTCTCGCACGTCCGCTACAAGGTGCTTGCATTCGGTGTTTGCCTGGCTGCGATTACTTATCTGGACCGCGTCTGCATTTCGATCACCGCTCCAGAGATCATGCGTGAGCTGTCGCTCTCGCCGCTGCAGATGAGCTTTGTGTTCAGTGCCTTCACGATGGCCTATGGTCTGTTCGAGATCCCGACCGGATGGTGGGGTGATCGGGTGGGGACACGCCGGGTGCTGACCCGCATCGTCAACTGGTGGTCGTTCTTCACCATGGCCACGGCGGCTGCGTTCAACTATAGCTCCCTTCTCCTGGTGCGCTTTCTGTTCGGGATGGGAGAGGCCGGGGCGTGGCCGAACGCAGCCAAAACCTTTTCCCGTTGGTTCCCTCCGAGCGAGCGCGGCACAGCCCAGGGAATCTTCTTCATGGGCGCTCACTTGGCCGGTGGCCTCACTCCACTGCTGGTGACGGCTCTGCTGGCACATTTCGACTGGCGGACCGTGTTCCTCATTTTTGGCGCGGTGGGATTTGTCTGGGCAGCCGCCTGGCATCGCTGGTTTCGTGATGATCCGGCGCAACACCCTGCCGTGAGCCCCTCTGAACTCGAACACATCCGCAGCGGCCGGCTGCCCGACAACGGAGAGCACGGCCGCGTTCCCTGGAGGACCATTCTGCGCAGTCGCAGCATTCTGGCGCTTTGCGGGATGTATTTCACCCAAGGCTATGGTTTCTACTTCTACATCACTTGGTTTCCCACGTATTTAAGGAGCCAGGGTTTTTCGTCAACCACTCTGAGCGTGCTCAGCGGACTGCCACTAATCCTCAGCGTCGCGGCCGACCTGCTGGGCGGACTTACCACCGACGCCGTAAGCCGGCGACACGGCCTGCGCTGGGGAAGGTGCGGCGTGGGGGGCGGAGCCCTAGCCATCGCGGGTTTCGCCATTCTGGGCAGTGCCGCCAGTCAGAACCCGCTGCTGTCAGCCCTCTTGATTGCGGTGGCCGGAGCCAGTGCCAACTTCCTCTTGGGCGCCAGTTGGGGCGTGTGTGTGGATATCGCTGGCAGACACGCAGGGGTGGTCACTGGGTGCATGAACACGGCCGGTCAGATCGGGGGCACACTCAGTCCCATCATTGTCGCGCTCACCTTTAATCATTTTAAGACGTGGAGCGCGCCGTTGATTGTCACCGGGGTGCTCTACCTGGCAGGTGCAGCCTGCTGGGCTGCGGTCGATCCGCAAGATAGGGTGGAGGCATAAGCGCACCAGGAATGCACGGGCCCTTAAGGGAACGCACCCGGCCAACGAGGTGCCTGACCCCTTCAAAATCGATCCACAGGCCGGCAAGACCGATTTGCTATTGGTTATTGACTATATTTTCTATTGGCTATTTGAAGGAAGGGAACGCATTGCAACATAGACAATAGCAAATGGTTCAGCGACCTCTTACTCGCGGGAGCTTTGACGGAACCCTGCAACGAAGATGGATTTCTCCTTCTGCCTTCAATATAAATTGTTGCAGTGAATAGAGTTATAGTCAATTTGCGCACGGCTTCACTTCCGAGTTTCCAGTTGAAATCACCCTGCCGATGTGTTACTTTGCCTTGGGTCGATTCATAGATGCTTTGAGCTATCTCACTACAGCTCATTGACTTCTTTCCTCCTCACGCGACTCAAAATTCCAACCAAAACCCGAAGCAGGAAATCCGGTTCATGAATACGATCAAGAAAGAAGTTCTGGACAACGGGTTAACCATTCTCACTGAGCAGATGCCGCATGTCCGGTCGATTTCCATGGGGATATGGCTGAAGATTGGCTCCCGAAGCGAAACTTCGGAATTGAACGGCGTCGCCCACTTCATTGAGCATCTGCTTTTCAAAGGAACTTCGCACCGTACCGCCGAAGAAATCGCACGCCAGGTGGACTCGATTGGCGGGCATCTGGACGCCTTCACGGCCAAGGAGACCATCTGCTACAGCACCAAAGTGCTGGATGAACATCTTCCGATTGCCTTCGACATTCTTTCGGACTTGGTTCTAAACCCGAAATTCGATGCGGGTGACATGGAGAAGGAGCGCAGCGTCATCCTGGAAGAGATCAAGATGGTTGAGGACACCCCGGACGATCTGGTTCATGAAATCTTCATGCAGAACTTCTGGAAAGACCAGCCGCTGGGACGCCCGATTCTGGGCACCAAGCAAACGGTCGGGAAACTGGATCGCGACAAAGTTCTGGATTTCTTCACGCAGTTTTACACACCCGACGACCTCATTATTTCCGCGGCAGGAAACCTGGAACACGAACGCGTCACTGATCTGATCAGGGGCAAGTTCGGCGAGGTCAGAACTTCGCGTAACGGCCACCTGGAGGTTCCGGCGCACACACACAGCCGCATCAGCATGCGCAACAAGAAGGAATTGGAGCAGGTGCATCTCTGCCTGGGAGTCCCTTCGCATCCTCTTTCGCACGAAAATCGCTATGTCTGCTACATTCTGAACACCATTCTCGGGGGCGGAATGAGTTCACGGTTGTTTCAGAATATTCGTGAGAAGGAGGGCCTGGTTTACACCATCTTCTCGGGCCTGAACTCGTATCGCGACACCGGCTGCCTCTCGATTTATGCCGGCACTTCCCTGGAGACCGCAGAACGGGTGGTTGACATGATCGTTCAGGAATTGCGCAACCTGAAAAAGAATCCTGTGGATTCAGAAGAACTCCGGCGGGCCAAAGACTACCTGAAAGGCAGCCTCATGCTGGGCCTGGAGTCAACCTCCAGTCGCATGTCCAACCTGGCGCGGCAAGAGATGTACTTTGGAAAATATACCTCACTGGATGAGCTGATCAGCAGCATCGAAACGGTCACTGCCGAATCCATCCAGCAGATGGCGAACGCTTCTTTTGACACGCGCCAGATCGCGCTGACCGTGCTTGGAAATTTGGAAGGACTGAAGATTTCGCGTGAGCGTTTGGATTGCAATTAAGCGCCGCTCCTGGGAGCGCTGGCGTCCCGCCCGCCTCTTCGGCCTTAACGTCCGACGTTGCGGCGGTTGCGCACACGGATGCCCGCGCCCCCGGGAAATAACCGATTGACACGAAGGAACGACTGCTCTAAAAAACCACCAGCCAGCATGCGGAGTAGCGCAGCCTCGTTGAGAAAAACCAACCCGAAAATCAGACAGGTCGGTCAACCGTGTCGGTGAAGATTTCAGTCTTGGGCAGCAGCAGTTCGGGAAACTGCACCTTCGTCGCGACCTCCCAAACCAAGATCTTGTTGGACGCAGGCTTGAATCCAACCCAAACGCTGAAGCGCCTGAGTGCCATCGGCGAGTCGCTCGACGACATTGACGCGCTGATCGTCTCTCACGAACATACCGACCACGTTTGCGGTATTCCGGGTCTGCTGGGCAAGCGGACTCTGCCGGTTTACATCGGCTGCAAGACCTTTGCGGCCATCAATCCGCACATCGAGTGCAATTCTCTGGAGTTCATTTCGGCAGGGGAGACCTTCCAACTAAAGGACCTGAAGATTTCTCCGTTCTCTATTCCACACGACGCGGTGGATCCGCTGGGCTTCACTCTTGAGGCGGAGGGTGTCAAGATCGCCCATGTGACCGACCTTGGGTACATGACTGAACTTGTGACGCAGAAGCTGAGGGGATGCGACGTGATCGTGCTGGAATCGAATCACGACGTGGAGATGCTGAAGGTCGGGCCTTACCCCTGGTTCCTGAAACAGCGCATCATGGGCCGCGAGGGGCATCTGTCCAACGAGGGGGCAAGCCGTTTCTTCAGCGAATCGTTCGACAACCAGGCGCGCTACATCGTTCTTGCCCACCTGAGTGAGAGTAACAATCATCCGGATATCGCTCGCATGGTTGCGTCGGAGGCGCTGCTGCCGCGCGGATTCGATCTGCAGCATCTCTATCTTGGAAGCAAGGCCTCTCCCAGCCCGGTGATCGAGGTTTAGCTGGAAAACTAGAGGATAGAGGATTGAAGATTGAGGATTGAGGATGGAGGGTGGAAGAGGGTAAAGCTCCTTGAGGATTGGAAGACTGAGGATTGAAGAGGGTAAAGCCCATCGTTCTAGACTACCGTCGATCCTCCATCTTCTATCGATCCTTTGAAAGGATAACTGCTTGATCTCCCGTTACACGCGCCCTCAGATGGGCGCCATTTGGACCGAGGAAAACCGGTATCGCCAGTGGCTGGCCGTCGAGATCGCAGCCTGTGAAGTTCTGGCTGAGACAGGCGTCATCCCTAGCGATGCGGTCGCGACGATCAAGTCCAAAGCGAACTTCGATGTGGCCCGCATTCTGGAAATCGAGAAAGTGGTCAAGCACGACGTCATCGCCTTTACAACTTCCGTGGCTGAGTTTGTCGGTCCCGAGTCGCGCTACGTTCATTATGGTCTCACTTCGTCTGACGTTGTAGACACAGCGCTTGCGCTTCAGCTCAAAGCCGCTGCCAGCCTTCTGATCGAAGGATTGAATGGCTTGCTGGACGCACTGAAGAAGCGTGCCTATGAACACAAGATGACAGTGATGATTGGCCGGACGCACGGCATTCATGCGGAACCCACGACCCTGGGGCTAAAGATCACGGTCTGGTATGAGGAAGCCCGGCGAAATCTCCGCCGGCTGAAGCAGGCGGTTGACGCTGTTTCGGTGGGCAAGATTTCCGGAGCGGTGGGAACGTTCGCTCACCTCGATCCTCAGGTTGAAGAGGCTGTCTGCGCGAAGTTGGGATTGCAATTCGACCCGGTCTCCACACAAGTTGTTCAGCGCGATCGGCATGCGGAACTGATGGCGGCGCTGGCGATTATGGCAGCAAGTCTGGAAAAGATTGCGTTGGAAGTCCGAGGCCTGCAGCGGACCGAGGTTCGCGAAGTCGAGGAGTACTTCGCACCCGGACAGAAGGGGTCTTCGGCGATGCCCCACAAACGCAATCCGGTGACCAGCGAACAGATTTGCGGTCTGGCGCGCCTCGTGCGTTCCAATTTGCAGGCTGCCCTGGAAAACATTGCGTTGTGGCATGAGCGCGATATCTCGCATTCCTCGGTGGAGCGGGTCATCTTGCCCGATTCCGCGATCTTGGTAGATTATCTCCTGGCCAAGACCACCCAGTTGATCGAGAAGATGTTGGTTTATCCGCAGCGCATGCTGGAAAATTTGAACCTGATGAAGGGCCTGGTTTTCTCCGGTCAGCTATTGCTCGATTTGACGAAGAAGGGTGTGACCCGTGAACAGGCCTACCAGTGGGTTCAGCGAAACGCCATGCGGGTTTGGGCCGATGAAGGGGATTTCAAGTCGTTCGTGCTGGCCGATGAGGATATTGCCAGACACCTCTCCCAAGCCGAGATCGAACGGACCTTTGATTTGAAGCACCAACTCCGCCACGTGGAGTATATTTACCGCCGGGTCTATGAAACTTAGGACGGAAAGGATGTGTGGCTTTTGATGAAAGCGAGAGTGTTCGTTAGTTTGAAGAGGAGCGTGCTGGATCCGCAAGGCAAGACCATCCATCACAGCTTGCACAACCTGGGTTATGGCAACGTGGAGGATGTGCGCCAAGGAAAGTTCTTCGAGATTACGCTCGATCCCAAACTTTCTTCCGAGCAAGCTCGGATGGAAATCGAGAAAATGGCGAAGAGTGTGCTGACCAATCCAGTGATCGAAGAATTTAGCTATGAGCTCGACGCTGGCGAAGCCCGGGCGTAGGGGCGCACTCATGTGTGCGCCCTGCTGGCGTGTAGAAACAACGAAGGGCAGATACAGAGGTCTGCCGCTACTTCGAAATGAGTTGTAGTGCAGAGCGCGCTTCTGGTGGTCTGCGACTTTTCGTCTCGCAATCTTCAACTGCCGCAGACCTGCCACAAGACGGCAGCTCTGCGCTACAGGGTTTTGTTTTCAGAGGGCGTGGCCATGAAATTTGGAGTGCTGGTTTTCCCTGGCAGCAACTGCGAGCATGATGCGTATCACATGGTGAGCAAGGTGCTCCATCTGCCTGTGGAGTTCATTTGGCATCAATCCAAGGATCTGAAAGGGTGTGACGCCATCATCGTCCCCGGCGGCTTCTCTTACGGGGACTACTTGCGCACCGGCGCCATCGCTCGATTCTCTCCCGTTATGGAAGCCGTCAGACAATTCGCAGCTGCAGGCGGCTTCGTCATGGGGATTTGCAACGGTTTTCAGATCCTGCTGGAGTCCGGGTTGCTGCCGGGTGCCATGCTCCGGAACAAAGGACTGAAGTATGTTTGCCGCCATGTGCATGTGCGGGTGGAGTCAGCCGAGACTCCGTTTACGGGCCTGGCAGAACGAGGGAGCGTTCTTCACATTCCGATAGGTCACATGGAAGGAAACTACTTTGCGGATGAAGCCACGCTGCGGCAGTTGGAAGAAAACCGGCAGGTGGTCTTCCGTTACTGCACCACCGACGGCCAGATTACCGATGCGGCCAACCCGAACGGGTCGCTTGCGAACATCGCAGGCATCTGCAACGAGCAGAGAAACGTGCTTGGCATGATGCCCCATCCTGAGCGAGCCAGCGAAGCCGTCTTGGGTTGCGAGGATGGGCTGGTTGTCTTCCAGTCAATGGTCGGTGCCCTCGAGCTCTTGACGGTAAAGAGTTGACTAACGGAATTCCCCTCCCTCATTGAAGGCGGGGATGGCGTGCAGCCGGATTTGTCGAATGACCGGTAGATCATGATCACCGAAATCGAAATTACGCCCGAAGTTCTCTCCCGCCACAACATCACCGATGAAGAGTACCAGCGCATCGTTCATGTCTTGGGCCGCCAACCCAACTTGACGGAACTGGGTATCTTCAGCGTGATGTGGAGTGAGCATTGCAGCTACAAGAGTTCGAAGGTGCATTTGAAACGCCTGCCGACAACCGGGCCCCGGATTCTGCAAGGACCCGGTGAGAATGCCGGCATCATCGACATCGGCGGGGATTATGCGATCGCCTTTAAGATCGAATCGCACAACCACCCCAGCTTCATCGAACCTTATCAAGGAGCAGCTACCGGCGTCGGCGGCATTTTGCGCGACGTCTTCACCATGGGTGCGCGGCCGATTGCGGCCATGAACTCCTTGCGATTTGGGCCACTGGATCAGGTCAAGAACCGCGGCATCATGGAAGGCGTGGTCGCCGGGATCGCGGGCTACGGCAATTGTTTCGGCGTGCCTACCATTGGCGGCGAAGTGGTTTTTGAAGAATCGTACGCCGGCAACCCGCTGGTGAATGCCTTTGCGTTGGGGATCTTCAAGAAAGACCAGATCTTCTACGGCAAAGCGACGGGGGTCGGCAACCCGGTGATATATGTCGGCTCCAAAACCGGACGTGACGGCATTCATGGCGCCACGATGGCCTCGGCTGAGTTTGACGAGGAATCTGAGAGCAAGCGGCCCAACGTGCAAGTGGGCGATCCGTTTCTCGAAAAGCTGCTGCTGGAAGCCTGTCTCGAAGCCATGAAAACCGGCGCGATCGTGGGAATTCAGGATATGGGCGCCGCCGGTCTCACCTGTTCCACCTGTGAAATGGGAGGCCGCGCGGGAACGGGAATCGAGATTGACCTGCAATACGTGCCGCAGCGTGAATCCGGCATGACGCCTTACGAGATCATGCTGAGCGAGTCCCAGGAGCGGATGCTGCTGGTCGCGGAAAAGGGTCGTGAAGAAGAAGTGTTCCAAGTCTTTCGCAAGTGGGAGATTGATGCGGTCACCGTCGGCAGGGTCACCGCCGATGGCTTGCTCCGTGTCAAAGATCATGGCGTGGTGGTTGCCGAGATACCGAATGCTGCGTTGACGGACGAGGCACCGGTGTACCAACGACCTCTGCGGAAACCCGCAGTCGTCTCCGACCGCCCAGGTCCCGCCAAGTCCGCTTCGCCCAGAGTGGCTTGTGGGCCGGTACTCCGAAAGTTTCTTTCATCTCCAAATCTTGCTTCGAAGGAATGGGTCTATCAACAATACGACCACATGGTGCGGACCAACACGGTGCAACTGCCCGGCGGCGACGCGGCCGTGATTCGCATCAAGGGAACCGAGAAAGCTTTGGCGATGAGCCTGGACGGCAACGGTCGCTACTGCCGGCGTGACCCCAGGCGAGGCGCCCAGATTGCCGTGGCCGAATGTTGCCGGAACCTGGTTTGCGTTGGCGCGCTGCCGCTAGCCGCAACCAACTGCCTCAACTTTGGTAATCCGCAGAAGCCCGAGATCATGTGGCAATTTAGTGAAGTCATTGACGGGATGGACGAAGCGTGCCGGATGTTCGAAACGCCCGTGACAGGCGGCAACGTGAGCCTTTACAACGAGACGCTGGGTGAAGGCATCTACCCGACACCGGTTATCGGCATCGTCGGTTTGATCGAACCCGTCACTCACACCACCGGATGCTGGTTCACTGGCGATGGCCAGGTTGTCGCGTTGCTAGGGCGGCTGACGGAGCCAGACCATGAATACCAGGCAGCACTCGAACACGCCTTCAGCGAAACCGAACCCGAGCTAAGCAGCCCCAAAGATGCCTACACACTCTGGGCCAACCGGCTGCCCTGCCCTCCGTTAGACTTGCATCAAGAGCGGCAAGTGCAGCGCGCTTGCCTGGAAGGGATTCAAGCCGGGCTGATTCGCGCCGCTCACGATTGCTCCGATGGCGGCCTTGCTGTGGCCTTGACGGAGATGAGCTTTTCAAATTTCCACGCGGCGGGGCAGGGAGCCCGTATTCACTTGCCTGCTGCAGATTTTCCCGCGGGAGTCTTGTTTGGGGAGTATCAGTCGCGGATTCTAGTGACGCTGGATGAAGCCCACTGGGTAGCGCTTCAGAAGATTGCGGCAGGACACGAAGTCGATTTGCTGCGCTTGGGAACTACGGCTGGCGACCGGCTCACGATTCAGGATGGAGGTTCCATGCTGATAGACGAACCCGTTGCCGAATTAGAAAGCATTTGGAGACATTCGCTGGGACAATACTTTCAGCATTGAAAGCCCGAAGCGCCAGCGAGGGTTATGGCGACTGCCCCTCGCTGGCGCTTCGGGCTTTCAGACGGATAACGACCTAATCAATGCCTCGCAACTCTGGGACTCTTGGAAACGAATAGCGAATATGGACGACAAATTTCATGAGGAATGTGGCATCTTCGGGGTTTACAAACACGCGGATGCCGCAAGAATCACCTACCTTGGGCTCTACGCGCTGCAGCATCGAGGGCAGGAGAGCGCCGGCATTGTTTCCTCGGACCGCCATGAACTGCACATCTGCAAAGGCATGGGGCACGTCGCTGACATTTTCACCGAAGCCAATCTTGAAGAGTTGAAGGGCGACGTGGCCATCGGCCACACCCGCTATTCGACAGCCGGCGACAGCTCCTTGAAGAACGCTCAACCGATTCAGGTAAAGTGCAGCAAAGGCGACCTGGCGCTTTGTCATAACGGAAACCTTGTGAATGCTCAGGAGATTCGGAGCCAGCTTGAAGCAGAGGGCTCGATTTTCTGGTCAACGAGCGACAGTGAAGTTATTCTGCATCTCATCGCTCGCTCGCACAAGCCCACCATTGAGGAAGCCCTCCAGGAAGCCCTGCTGCAGGTGACTGGCGCTTATTCTCTGATCATCCTGACTGAAGAGAAGATGATTGTGGTGCGCGATCCGCGCGGGTTCCGGCCGCTCTGTTTTGGATTTCTGGATGGTTCGCCGGTCGTGGGTTCCGAAACTTGCGCGTTTGATCTCATCGATGCGGAGTTCGAACGCGAAGTGAAACCGGGCGAAATGCTGATCTTCTCCGAAAGCGGCGTTGAATCTCGCATGCTGCTTCCGCCTGCGCCGCCGTCGTTCTGCATTTTTGAGCATGTCTATTTCTCTCGGCCCGACAGCCAGATCTTTGGCCGTTCGGTGTATCAAAGCCGCTACCTGCTGGGCAGGTACCTGGCGCTGGAACAGCCGGTTGAGGCTGACATCGTGGTGCCCGTTCCCGATTCCGGCGTCGCCGCCGCTCTCGGGTTCTCGCGGGAGAGTGGTCTCCAGTTCGAGTTCGGCCTGATTCGCAACCACTATGTCGGACGTACTTTTATCGAGCCCAAACAATCCATCCGGCACTTTGGCGTGAGAATTAAGCTGAACACCGTCGATGATCTCTTGCGCGGCAAACGGGTGGTGCTCGTGGACGATTCGATCGTTCGCGGAACCACCAGCCGCAAGATCGTCAAGATGGTGCGGGCAGCCGGCGCCACCGAAGTCCATGTGCGCATCAGTTGCCCTCCCACGATCTCGCCCTGCTATTACGGCGTGGACACTCCCAACAAGCGGGAGCTGATCGCCGCCAGCCACTCGGTTGAGGAAACCTGCAAATACATCGAAGCTGACTCTCTGGGATACCTCAGTCACGAAGGCATGCTGCGCGCCTGCGGCGATTCGGAAGAACAGCCTCACTTCTGCACCGCCTGCTACACCGGAAACTATCCCGTCGAATTTCCCGCCAGCGCCTTGGTGCAGATTGGTGATCCAGTGCCCCGGTGAACAGACAGTAGTGCTGTCGCCGCGGACGTGAGGAGGTGGCTCCCCGCGCGGGCCCCTCAGCGGCTCCTGCCTAAAGCCGCCTCCTCACGTCGGCGTCTACACTGCGACTATTCTAGAGGAGGCTCACCTTCCCACATGACTCCGTTGGTTTCCAGTTATCGCGACGCCGGCGTCGACATTGATCAGGCGAATCTCGCTAAGAAGAAAATTAAAGCGCTCGCGCGGCGCACGTTCACTCCAGGCGTGCTCACGGAAATCGGCGGATTTGGAGGGTTGTTTTCCCTCAGCCGTGGCAAACTCTCTAGTCCGGTGCTGGTTTCCAGCGTGGACGGAGTTGGAACCAAGCTGAAAGTCGCCTTTGTCACCGGCATTCACCACACCGTGGGGCGCGATCTGGTTTCTCACTGCGTCAACGACATTCTGGTGCAGGGTGCCATGCCGCTGTTCTTCATGGACTACATCGCCACCGGCAGAATGGTTCCTGACATCATCGCCAAACTGGTCGAAGGCGTTGCCACGGGTTGTCGTGAGGCTGGCTGTGCCCTTCTGGGCGGCGAAACTGCGGAAATGCCTGGCTTCTACAAGGACGGGGAGTACGATCTTGCCGGCTTTATCGTTGGTGTCGTCGACAAGGCCAGGATTGTCGATGGCCGCAGCATTCGGCCGGGTGACGTAGTTCTGGGGCTGCCCTCAGCCGGCTTGCACACCAACGGTTATTCGCTGGCTCGGAAACTGTTGCTGGAAAGATCAGGATACAACACGGAAACCCGGCTTCCCGGCCTCAAGAAGCCAATTGGCGAAACCCTGCTGGCCCCGCACCTCAACTACCTGCCCATTCTCAAGCCGCTCGTTGATCGCAAATGGATCAAAGGAATGGCTCACATCACCGGAGGCGGCTTGACCGAGAATATTCCTCGCATTCTGCCGGTGGGCTGTGCAGCCATCATCCGTGTAGGCAGTTGGCCCGGTCTGCCTATCTTCGGCATTCTCCAGAAAATGGGGCGGATTGACGAGCTGGAGATGCTGCGGACGTTTAACATGGGCATTGGCATGGCGGTCATCGTTTCTGCCCGGCGCAGGGCAAAGATTCAGGCCTACTTTAAGAGTCGAAAACAGCCGGTCTATCTCATCGGTGAGATTCGATCCGGCAAGCGGCGAGTGATTTACGAACCATGACACGGATCGGTATCCTGCTTTCCGGACGCGGTTCGAATTTTGAGTCCATCGCCCGGCAGATCGGTGAAGGCAAACTCGGAGCCGAAATTGCGGTCGTCGTCAGTAACGTTGAAGCAGCACCCGGCCTGCAACGGGCGCGCGAACGCGGGCTGGATGTGTTTTCGGCGAACTCGAAAGGCTTGAGCCGGGAAGCGTTTGACCAGCAGGTAATTCACGTTCTGGAGGAGAAGCGCGTGGATCTGGTTTGCCTGGCAGGCTTCATGCGCCTGTTGAGCCCGTCTTTCATCCAGGCGTTTCGCAATCGCATTCTAAACATTCATCCCTCTCTCTTGCCCGCCTTCCCGGGACTGGATGCCCAACGGCAAGCTCTGGAGTACGGTGTGAAAGTCTCAGGCTGCACGGTACACTTTGTTGACGAAGGCCTCGACTCCGGACCCATCATTCTGCAGGCCGTGGTGCCCGTTTTGGAGGGAGACACTGAAGAGTCCCTTTCCGCAAGGATCCTCGAGCAGGAGCACCAGATCTATCCCAAGGCAATCCAATACGTGCTCGATGGGCAGATTCGAATCGACGGTCGCCGTGCCCTGCTGCAGGCCTCACGATAAACCCTCCTGATGCCTTCCACTTCGACAATTGAAGAGCAGTTTGAGTGCCTGAAGAAAGGTGCAGTCGAGATCATTCGCGAGGAGGAACTCAAGTCGAAGCTCGCGAAAGCCGCCAGGACGGGCAAACCGCTGCGGGTGAAGGCAGGTTTTGATCCGACCGCGCCCGACCTGCATCTTGGCCACGCGGTGCTCCTTCGAAAGTTGAAGCACTTTCAGGATCTGGGCCACATTGTGATTTTCATGATTGGTGATTTTACCGGCCTGATCGGCGATCCTAGCGGACGCAATGTCACGCGCAAACAGCTCAGCAAGGATGAAGTGCTTGCAAATGCCGAGACCTACAAGCAACAGGTGTTCAAGATCCTGGATTCCGAAAAAACGGTTCTTGATTTCAACAGTCGCTGGATGTCTGCCATGACCAGCGAAGGCTTTGTCCGGCTGGCTTCCCGCTACACCGTGGCGAGAATGCTGGAGCGCGACGATTTCACGAATCGTCTCAAAAACAACCAGCCCATCTCAATTCACGAGTTGCTGTACCCGCTCGTGCAAGGGTACGACTCGGTGGCCCTCGAGGCCGACGTGGAATTGGGTGGCACGGATCAAAAGTTCAACCTGCTGGTTGGGCGCGAACTGCAGAAGGAGTACGGCCAGGAGCCGCAGATTGTCTTAACGATGCCGATTCTTGAAGGCTTGGATGGCGTTCAGAAAATGTCCAAGTCGCTGAACAACTACATTGGCATTAAGGAAGCTGCCAAGGAAATGTTCGGGAAGGTCATGTCGATCCCCGATGCGCTGATGTACCGCTATTACGAGCTCTGCACCGATTGGCCCATTTCCAGGATTGAAGCGCTGCGGCAGGACATTTCAAATGGCAAGAAGCATCCGAAGGAAGCGAAGACGGAGTTGGCCAAATTGATCGTTCGGGACTTCCACTCCGATCGAGAAGCAAATAACGCTGAAGAAGAGTTCAACCGGATTTTTCGGTTGGGACTTGTACCCGACAACATCGAGGAGAAGCATCTGGAAGCGCGTCCCGAGAGAGTGCGTGTTTCAAAGCTCATCGCGCAAGTCGGCCTCGCCAGTTCCGTCGCCGAGGCAAACCGGCTCATCGAACAGGAAGCTGTCAGCTTGAATGACCAGAAGATTTCGAATGTCAAAGCAGACATTGACCTCGCCCAGCCCGGCACGTTCATTTTGAAAGTGGGCAAGCGGCGTTTTCTGAAGCTGGTTGTGGGTAAAGGTTCTTGAATAGTCAGCGATCAGGACAGCCTCAACTCTGCGCCTTTGTGCGTCATTCCCGCGAAGGCGGGAATCCAGCTTCCCCGGATTGACCTGGATTCCCACTTTCGCGGGAATGACGGAAACCTTCTGGGTCCTTGCTCTGTGAGATCAAGGTCTCACAATCTGTCACTGGACTCGGCACGGTCTTCTCTCTCGTTCGAAAGGCAGAGGCAGCCAGATTTTTTCTTGAAGGACGATGATCAAGCGCACCTCACCAAGATGGCATCTTGTCTTTCTTTCTGTATTTCTGGCTTCGACCGTCAGGCTTACGAGCGCCCAGGAGCCCGAAAAGGCCGGCATTCTGCGTCCGGTTGACCAATCCGTTCTTCAAACCGAAGAGGTTCAGATTATCGCTCGCCCCGGCGAAGTCTGGTTGGATGGCAAATCCCTCAAAGGGCGAGAGACACCGGCTACGCGGCAAGCTCTTTCTGTTCGAGTCCCAGCCGGAAGGCATGAGTTGATTTGGAAGAACGGCGACGCCCTCCAGAAAATTCAATTCGCTGTCACAACGTCCGAGAAGACAGCGGGTCCGCCAAATTGGAAAGTTTACAGAGCGCATCCTCCTCAGGCAGAATGTCTGAACTGTCACGCGGAAAAGCAACCAGGAGATTTCAAGAAGATCACGGTTGCAGAGACATGCCTGACGTGTCACGAGCAGAAGACGTTTGCAGCGGGTCACGCCCACAACGACGAGGTGCTGGCTGAGTGTGTCCTCTGCCACAATCCTCACGGGTCCACCGAAAAGTTCCATCTGAAGATGACTCGCGAAACGGCCTGTAAGCAATGCCATGGGTAACAGCATGCTGCCTAAAGCCATCCGCCCTTACTATGAACTCTGCAAAGCCGTGACCAGCTTTCTAACCGTTCTAATACCCTTGCTGGAAAAGTGGCAGGCGGTGCTGCCCGTCTCTTCTCAAGTGCGCCAGGACTGCCTGACGATCGCAGTGTTCGTTTGTTTTCTCGCCACCATTGCTGGCTACTCGACGGGCCGGCACACTGTCAGCGGACTCTCTGTCGGCTGGTGCTTTCTATTGCTGTTTCTGGTCGTGCTGACGGTGCAACTGGCAGGCCTGCCGCGCATTGCTTGGGCGGAGCGCCCCCTCTACGTGCTGATCTTCGCCTTCTTCAGCCTCTCCACCTCAGCCTTTCTGGCTTACAGCGCACGCAAGAGTGCGGCGTCGATTGACTGGCAAGAGCAGTCCCAGCCTTAGAGCTTTTGGACGTCCTGCGGAAGCATCATCCATCCAACGATCACGCCCCTTTGCTTCTGCCGCCAAACTTTTCACTTTGCGAATCTTGCGTGGACACCATTACAATAACGGTTCGTTAGCTTCGAGCGTCGACCGTTTACCCTTTGGAGAAGAGACCATGGAAAAACCGGTTCAGAATATTCAGGATGTTTTTCTCAACAACGCCCGCCGCGACAAGACGGTGACCACCATTTATTTGATGAGCGGAGTGAAGCTGACCGGCCGAATCAAGAGCTTTGACAAGTACTCAGTGATTCTGGAATCCAACAGCCAGGATCAGTTGATTTTCAAGCACGCGATCTCCACCGTGGCCGCTGGACGCTCTTTCAGTGCCGCGGCCAGCACTCCCGCCAGTGCCGCGGTAGAGACTGCCAGTTGAGTATGGATGTTGCCAACTCCCGCCGGGAAAAAGCAGTGCTCGTGGGTTGCGCCCTCAAGACCCCTCCGAAAAGTTCCACCACGCATGCTTCCCTCACTCTGGAAGAGTCATTGGACGAACTGGCATCGCTCACAGCCTCAGCGGGCGGACGCGTCGTCGAGCGGCTGGTCCAGGAGCGTGAGCATTACGATCCCGCAACCTTGATTGGCTCTGGAAAGCTGCGCGAGCTGGAAGAAAAGACTCAAGAGCTCCAGGTTGAAGTGGTGATTTTCGACGAGAATCTGTCGCCGGCTCAGCAGCGCAACATTGAGCGCAGGATCGGCTGCAGGGTCATCGACCGCACCCAGCTCATCCTCGACATTTTTGCGAGGCGCGCTCGCACCAGCGAAGGAAAGCTTCAGGTGGAGTTGGCGCAGCTCAACTATATGCTGCCCCGTCTGGCAGGGCATGGCGTGGAACTCTCCCGGTTGGGTGGCGGCATTGGGACGCGGGGCCCCGGCGAGACGAAGCTGGAAACCGATCAGCGGAAAATTCACAAACGCATTCACAAGATCAAGGAAGATCTGGAACATGTTCGTTCCCACCGCAGTTTGCACCGTGCCCATCGCCATTCGATTCCGGTGCCGACGGTTTCGCTCGTGGGCTACACCAACGCGGGCAAATCTACACTGTTCAACGCGCTCACGCGCGCCGGAGCCTTCGCCTCCGATCAGCTTTTCGCGACACTCGATCCGCTGCTGCGCCGCATCAAGCTGCCTTCCAATCGTGAAGTGATTCTCTCCGACACGGTCGGGTTCATTCACAAGCTGCCGACAACCCTGGTGTCGGCCTTCCGTGCCACGCTCGAGGAAGTGGCCCAGGCCGATTTGCTCCTGCATGTCATCGATGTGTCCAGTCCCCACAGCCAGCAGCAACGCGAGGCCGTCCTTCGAATTCTGGAAGAGCTGAAGGTCTCATCAAAACCCACTCTCGAGGTTTACAACAAAATCGATCTGTCTCCCCCCGGGGCAGGCCTCTTCTCTCAGGCGAATTCCCTGAGCATTTCTGCGACCCAGGCCGTCGGCCTCGACAACCTGCTGCGCAAAATTGACGAGCTCTTGACTGGCGATCCTCTCATCAGAGCCAAGTTTCTGTTCAAGCAGACGAATGGAAACCTGCTATCCAGGTTGTATTCCTGCAGCCGGCTCATTGAACGTTCTTATGTCGACGACCAGGTTTTCATTGAGGTGGAAGCTCCCCAGTCAGTCGTTGAACGCCTCAAAAAATTTCGCGTCGAAGCATAGCGCTTCACTCTCCACAATTGGATCCCTCTAAAGAACGCACAGAATCTGTGCAAAACTCTGTGCAAATCTCCCTGAAGAAACTCAGAACTGCCCGTCAGTCTTGGCCTCTAGCAGATTGCACTCAAACGAGGTCAATTGAAAACGAATTGAAAACATTGGACTTATGTTTATCTTTTCAGGATAAGCGGGTTAACGTGAGGAATTCATCCGGCAGGTGGTTTCTCAAATCGCAAAGCAAGGTTTTCAACAATTTGGCATTAAATGTGTGTTGCGTCGAGAGCTAGAGGGAATGCAAGCACCGCTCTTAGTCAAGGCCGCTCGCGCTTCACCTTCTTGGGCACGCGCCTCCCTTCGAGAGGCAGATCGGGCCTGCCACCCTTTTCCCAGGCGCTGACAATCATCGAAGCCACAGCCGTCATCGAGTCGTTCAGCCGGCGCTCCAGAATAGGGCGCACCTGCCCGAAGAACTGGTCGAAATAGCGGTCATCGTATTCTTCGCGACCCCGCACGGCTTCGCGATCAGCTTTCAGAATGGGGTCGACAAAAGTGAAGCTCTTCAGCAATGTGTCGAACACGAAATCCACCGCCTTCGACACGGGAACTGGAGGTGCTGGACGAATCGACAGCCGCGCCTGGTAGCGAAGCACCGCCTCTGTCTCGAAGCGCGAATGGATGCCGTGCTGGTTCGTCAGTTGGCCGTCGTAGTTCTTGGCGGCGTGAAACGGAACATGTCCATCACTCACGTAGTGCGATAACACTGCTGAGAAAAACTTGATGTCATCCAACGAGTAAGGATGGCTGCCCATCTTCTGTTGCTGGAACGCTTGCACAAGCCTTCCATAAATCTCATCGACTCTCCAAGGCAGCTGGCCTTCGCGCTCGATCTTCTCCTGTCCAAATTTCTGAATGGCTGCCTGCCGGTCGCGTGGCAATTCTTTGAACGGATAGGCGCCGTAAGAATCCAAATCGAGATAGTGGCGGGGCGGCTCTTCCATGAATCCAACATTACGCCAGAGATCCGGATCGACGGAATGCTCCACGATGAAACTCCGATGCTTCTCGTAAAAAGGCCGGAGGGTGTTAGGAAGCAAATCAATGGCGCGGCCTGTGACGAGGCGATGAACGTCAAGTCCCCAGGCTTGCAACGGCTGCGGAACCAACAACGCACAGAGAAGAACAGTGGCAATGGGATGGGTTTTCATTGGCCTCGCTTTCAACCCCTTCTCCACGGAATGAGAAGCGCTCAGTGACGAGGATCTCTTTTCTGGTTATCAGTCCTGGATGGAATGCTGCTCAGGCCGGAGCTTTGTGCCGCATGGGGAGAGCCGCCGCAGTTTCTCGTTCACCAATCTGTTGGCGCCACATTGCGTAATAAAGGCCTTTGAGATCGAGCAGGTCTTCGTGCCGGCCTGATTCTACGATCTGACCCTTTTCGAGGACGAAGATCCGATCCGCATGCAGCACCGTGGACAATCGGTGGGCGATCAGAATCGTGATCAGGTCGCCGCGCATGGAAATCTCGCGAACCGTCTCGCTGATCTCTTCCTCGGTCAGCGAATCGAGCGAAGAAGTGGCTTCGTCAAAAACCAGCAGGCTGGGCTGTCGCAGCAGCGCGCGCGCGATCGACAGCCGCTGCTTCTCCCCGCCTGAAACTTTCACCCCTCCTTCGCCGATGACTGTGTCAAGTCCCTTGTCGGCGCGTTCCAGGAGGCTCTGGCAGGCTGACTTCTGCAAGACGTCCAAGCAATCAGCATCCGTGGCCTTCGGATTCACAAACAGCAAGTTCTCGCGAATGGAGCCGGAAAAGAGCTGGGTGTCCTGGGTGACGAAGCCGATGCGCTCGCGCAGACGATCGAGGTCAACTTGAGTCATGGGTATGCCGTCGTAAAGGATCTGGCCTTCCTGCGGAGTGTAAAGTCCCACCAGCAACTTCACCAGTGTCGTCTTACCGGAGCCTGATGGCCCGACAAACGCGATCGTTTCGCCGCGCTCAACGTTGAAGGAAATTCCCTTGAGCGCGCGGGTCGCCGCCGAGCGATGCTGGAAACTCACCTCCGAGAACTCCAACTGATGAATCTCGGCCAGCGGGACGGGATTGGCAGGCTTGGGTTCTTTGGGCATCTTCATAATCTCTTCGAAATTGCTCAACGAAACTTCCGCCTCGCGATAGGTGTTGATGACGCTGCCCAACTCCTGCAGGGGACCAAAAATAAAAAACGAGTAAATCCACAGAGCGAAGAACTGCCCCACCGTGATCTCCTGCGCAAAGATCAAATAAAGCATCAGGAAGAGAATGCTGTTCCGCAAGAAGTTGACCAAGGTTCCCTGCACAAAGCTGAGGCTGCGGAGATAGCGCACCTTCTTCAGCTCCAGCACAAGAATCTTTCCCGTCGTCTTGTTCAGTCGTTCAATTTCCTGTTGCGCCAGACCAAGGCTTTTCACCAGCTCGATATTTCGCAGTGACTCCGTCGTGGCGCCCGCCAAAGCTGTGGTTTCAGCCACAATGACCTTTTGGATTCGCTTAATCTTGCGACTCAACACAGAACTCAAGAGGCCCAAAACCGGGACGGTCATGAAGTAGACCAACGCGATCACCCAGTGAACGGTCAGCGCATACCCCATCACCCAGAGCACACCGACCAGCGAAGTAAAGACGATGTTGATGGCGGCGACAGTCAGCTTCTCGACGTCGGTACGCACCTTTTGAAGTTTGCCGAGTGTCTCGCCGCTGCGCTGATCCTCGAAGACGCTGTAAGGAAGTTCCAGGGAGTGCCTCAAGCCGTCGCTGTATATCTGGGCGCCCATCCGCTGGACAATGACGTTGATGAAGTAGTCCTGGAAATTCTTCGCGACGCGCGACACGAAGGCCACGCCAACGGCTGCGGCCAGCAATAGGCTGACGCCTTTGAAGAACTGCGCCGTCGTATAGTCCTGATAGCGAGTGGCGTACTCGTCGATAACGTGCCGGAAAATCCACGGGTCCAGGAGCGAGAAAATCTGGTTGATGGCTGCCAGGAAGAGCGCCAGCACAACCAACTGCCAATATTGTTTGAGATAGGAGAGAAGCAGTTTCATCGCGCCGGGTATTCTGGCATAGCTGGTGGGGAGAGTATAGCCCCGGACTCCGGGAACTTGCCGAGAAGTGCAGCAGACTGAGAACGTTCACGGGCACGTGTCGGCGGAACATCGCCTTTGTCAATAGCCGTGTTGCCTTGGAGTCGCCTGTGTCTGATAATCCGACCGAAGCATTGGAACGAGGACTCATTTCTATGCCTGAACTTCCAGAAGTTGAAACGATTCGCCTCGGCTTGCTGGGGCGAGTTTGCAACCAGCGCATCGAACGCGTGGATATTCGTTGCCACCGTATTATTCTCCGTCCACAACCGTGCGAGATGGCGGCGGCGCTTGGCGGCCAAATGATTCGCGACATCCAGCGTCGCGGCAAGTTTCTCCTTTTCAAGCTGGATGACTACTGCCTGCTGGTGCATCTCGGCATGTCTGGCCAGCTCACGTATTGGGACCAGACCCAAAGAGACGACGAAGGGTTCTTCGTCACGGTCACTGGCCTGCAGCAGGCGCGCCAGCATGCAGTGGACAAGCATACGCACGTAATCATTTACTTCGCAGACGGCAACGCCGTGCACTACAGGGACATCCGCCAGTTCGGCAAATGGCGTCTCTACCGAAACGAAGCCTTCCACGAAGCGCGTGAGTTCTGGCGGCTCGGGCTGGAGCCATTCGACAGAAGCTATACGCACCCGAAGTTCCTAGAACGCTTCAAAGGGCGGAAACTTCGAATCAAGTCCTTGTTGCTGAACCAAAGCTTTGTCGCCGGAGTGGGCAACATCTACGCTGACGAAGCGCTGTTTGAAGCGCGCATCCATCCTGAGCGGTTGGCCCACTCGCTGTCGGGTGAAGAGAAACAACGTCTCTTTCGGGCCATCCCCAAGGTGTTGCGACGCGGCCTGAAACACGGAGGAACCAGCTTCCAGAACTATCTCAACGCCGACGGCGAGGCCGGGACCAATCAAGAACGGTTGCGGGTTTATGGCCGCGAGGGCGAAAAATGCAGTCGCTGCCGAACGCCTATCGTGCGGATTGTCGTCGGCCAGCGGGGAACGCATTTCTGCCCGCGCTGCCAGCCCAGAAAGAAGTGAGCCTTTCCAGATCTATGTGGGCAAAATGTGGTGGCAGGCCGCAGCACAGCGATTATCACTTACAATCAGAAGGATTACCTGGGGGGTTGAAAAGTTTGGCATTGAGGTCAGACACCCTGGGAGTTCTTGAAGCGAATAGGAGAGAAGCTATGAGTCCGCTGAACATTAACGTGCCCGATTCCATCCTCCAAAAGGCGCGCGAGTTAGCCCATCGCGACGGCATCAGCCTGGACCAGTTTGTATCCTCCGCCATTGGCGAAAAAGTAACGGCTCTACTGACGGAGGACTATCTGAAGCAACGCGCGTCAAAGGGCAGCCTGGAGGAGTTCAGGCACATTCTGAACAAGGCGCCGGATGTTGAACCGGAGGAGCACGATAGGCTGCCGGGTTGAGGCCTTTGAGGAAAATAGCATGCGCCTGACCGCACTAACCCTGAGAAACTTCAAATCTGTGGGAGACAATCCCGTTCGGCTCGAGTTCAAGCCGATCACCATGCTGTTTGGTCCTAACAGCTCCGGTAAGAGCACTGTTTTCCAGGCCCTTCATTATCTCAGAGACATCCTCGAGCACTACAATTGTGATCCCGGCCATACAGAATTGGGCGGAGTGCTAGATCTTGGAAGATTTCGCAACCTGGTGCACAAGCATGACTTGAACAAGTCTATTTACTGTAAGGGGAGGAGACCAGACGAAGGTGGGTGAGCTTCACTCACCCAGCTCGAACGTGAACATACTGTTGCCTGCTGCGATCGCGATGACCTGCTTCCCCTGGCTCTGATAGCTGATTGGATTGGTGCGGATAATGCCGCCAAGGTTCTGTCGCCAGACTTCCTGGCCGCTGGTGGCATCCAGCGCAAAAAGATGACCTTCGTCGCTGCCTCCAAACACCAATTGCCCGGCCGTTGAGAGGAGCCCCGCCCAAGGCTTGGTGTGCAGCTTGTACTCCCAGAGACGATCTCCAGTTTTCGGATTCAAACCTAGGATGGCACCGTGACCTGGGTTATCCGGAAGGTCGATCAACGGAACACTGCCAATGTAGCGGTTGCCCGGGCTGTACTCCTGTTCGCCCTTTCGATACAGGCCTTGGTTCTCCCAAACGGCGACGTAAAGCAGCTTGGTCAAAGGACTGTAGCTGGGTGAGAACCAGTTGGTCGCGCCCTGCACTCCCGGCCAGACGTAGGTCCCCTCCGGTGAAGGGTCGATGTTGGGCAGCCGGATGGGCCGGCCCTTCTCATCCAGACCTTTTGCCCAGGTCTGCGTCGCGAACGGTTTCCCCAGCAGAAACTGCCCGGTCTCCCGGTCCAGCACATAATAAAAAGCGTTGCGATGCGCCCAGTAAATCAGCTTCCGGCGGCGGCCCTGAAATTCGTCATCCACCAGCACAGGCACCTGAACCGAGTCCCAATCATGCACGTCGTGGGGCACGTGCTGGAAATACCACTTGAGCTTCCCAGTGTCTGCGTCGAGTGCGATGGCACTGTCCGAGTACAGATTATCCCCTTTGCGGCTGTCACCGTTCCAGTCGGGCGAAGGATTGCCCGTGCCCCAGATAATGAGGTTCTGTTCCGGATCAAACGAGCCAGTAACCCAGGTGGGCCCTCCACCGGTCCTCCACGAATCACCGGGCCAGGTCTGGCTGCCGGGTTCGCCGGGCGCGGGAATCGTCCAGAAGCGCCAACGCCGTTTGCCTGTAGCCGCGTCATAGGCGTCGAGAAAGCCTCGGATGCCGTACTCGCCGCCGCTGATGCCGCAGATCACCATATCCTTCACGATCAGCGGCGCCACCGTAATGCTGTGCCCGGTACGATAGTCTGCCACCTCAACATCCCACAATACGGCCCCAGTTTTGGCGTCCAGCGCCACCAGGTGAGCATCCACCGTGCCGACGAAAACCCGGTCTCCCAGAACCGCAACCCCCCGGTTCACCTGTCCGCAACAAACATTCACCTTTTTCGGTGTCACGCGGCGATAACGCCAGAACTGGCGGCCCGTGGCCGCGTCCACGGCGACGACGTTGCTTGGCGGTTCGGTAAAGTACATCACTCCGTCGGCCACCAACGGCGTTGTTTCCACCGTATGCGTGGTCTGCATCTGGTAAACCCACTTCAACTTCAGTTTGCGCGCGTTGTCGCGAGTCATCTGGTTTAGTGGACTGTACCGCCAACTTCGGTAGTTGCCGGAGTAGGTGAGCCAATTGCCCGGATCTTGTTCGGCTTTGAGCAGGCGCTCGTAAGTGAGCTGGGCGTGAAGCGGTGCCGCCATCCAGGCCAACACAATCACGGCTGATGCAACAACCCAAATCCGTTTCATTGAGCGCCTCCCTTCGGCCGCAACGACGACAAGTAGGCCACCAGCTGCTCGAGCTCGCTGGTGCTGAGCGACTCTTTAGGAGACGGCATCCTTGAAGTTTTCTCCACCTTGTAATCCTTGAGTTCCGACTTGCTCACCGAGTGAAGACGCTCGGTCATGTCCATGAACTGAACGGTGTAACTGTCCTCGTTCATCAGAAAGCCCTCGTGGTATTTGCCGGAAGCCTCCTTAAAGCTGACGACCCAGTAGCGTTGCCGCACATCCGCGTTTGGATCGACCAGCGCGGCGCGCAGATGCTCCACGGAGCGGATCCTGCCGATGTCCCTCAGGTCCGGACCGAGCCGGCCACCCTCGCCGTTGACGCGATGGCATTGGTAACAACCTTTGCTCTTGAATAGCTCCGCGCCTCGGGCCACATCGGCTGCCGGCTTTGCTTCCTTTCCTGTATTCAACGAACGAATGAAGGCCACAACCTGCCACACGCGGTCGGGCGAATAAAACAAACTAGGCATTTCAGTACCCGGAATGCCGTCCGAAATGTTGTTCAAAAGGTCAAGGTCAGAACTGCCATGAAAGAAGGCTCCACTGGCCAGATTGGGTCCCCGGCCTCCTTCACCTTGCAAGCCATGACAGGAAGCGCAATGCGCCCGAAACGTTTTCGCACCGGCAGCCACATCCGCAGGCGACGTGAGCAGATTGCGAGTTCCTGTGATCTCCTCGGCCTGTGTTGCCGCAGCCGCCAGAGTGACGGCAACCCAGGTCAGCCCGGCCAACCCCATTACGACGAACAACCGCGAGCGTATTCGTTTCACCATGGACTCCTCCATACTATCTGCCAACCACAAAGTAGTACACCAACGCGCCGATGACAATCACCGCCACGAGCCAGGGCAGAAACCCTTGGCGGGCCGCGGCTTGAGCGCTTTCGATCTGCATTTGAAGCCCGGGATGAGTTGCCACGTGCTGTTCGACGATGTCCTTAGCTTCCTTGAGACCAACGCCTTGTTCTACCCTGACAATCTTGATGGCTTCGATCTTGCTGCCCTTAAGCAGCGCTGCTTCCGCAGCAGCAGGAAATGGAGTGGTCTGTCTTTCAGGTAGTTCGGTCATGTTCAATCACCCTCCCCTCTCTGGTTCGGATGTTTCGGTGAACGATTGACAAGTACAGAATATAGTGACGAGAGTCTTCGTGCCTCAAAACACTTAATAGAGTTCGGTTCCCCTCGCCCCAACACAGGAGAGACCTACCATTACCGCGCCGGGTTGCGCAGCTTCCAAATCGATCGCGCAAAGCGGGTCGTGTGGCGCGACGTGGCCCGGGGGTCGGCTCGTATCATTCTCCTTTATGAAAACGTCACCCCAGCGAAAGCCGGGGTCCCCGGTCTAGCCACAAACTGGATTCCGGCTTCCGCCGGAATGACGGCGTGAGAGATTCGTCGCTGCCGCGATGGTGACGTCCCTGACGCGGCTTTCGTTGGAAACCTTGCCGAGTAAGATACAACCTGAACGCCGACTGGTGTTAGAACTTTAGCTCGCCCAGACTTCGGCGGAATCCGCGCGTGAGAATGAGCAGGTAGAGAAAGCCGAGGGCCATCCAGACTGCGCCCAACTTCAGTGAGAAGTGAGAAAGGTTCAGCCAGATATAGAAGCAGATTCCAAATCCAAGGGATGGGAACACCAGATTGAGAAGAAGCTGCGTGCCGCTGCGCTGTTTCAGACGGAGAAAGTAATGTCTAATCACAGCCAAATTTACCGTCATGAACCCGACGAACGCACCGAAGTTAATGACCTCGGCTGCCTCTCCGAACTTGAGAAACGCCGCGCCCAGCAGATGCACTGCACCCATCAGGAGCACGCTGTAAACCGGAGTGCCGAGCCTGGGGTGAATATACCCAAAGAGGCGCTGTGGCAGCAGCCGGTCTCGTCCCATGCCGCACAGCAGGCGTGAGGCACTGGCCTGGCCGGTGATGGAACTGCCCAGACCCGAGACGACCAAAGCGAGGGATACGAAATAGAAAAGCCACTCGCCTCCGACACGGCTGCTCACATCCATGAAGGCAGTCTCAATTTGCGGAAAGGTCGTGTAGTCAGGCCAGACCATCTGTGCCAGATAGGTTTGGCCGATGAAGAGTCCGCCACAAATGAAGCAAACCAACACTGTCGCCCGTGCGATGTCGCGACTGCCATTTCGGGCGTCTTCCGCCAGGGTCGAGATGCCATCGAAGCCCAAAAACGAAAGCACGGCAATCGAAGTTGCACCCATCAGTGAGTTGACCGAAAATACTTCCGGATTGTAGAAAGGCCTGGAGGACAGAAGTGTCCCACTCCCGCCCCCCGCCAGAGCTGCTATCGCTGTCGCGGCGAACCAGACCAGCGAAGCGATCATGACGAGGTTCAACACGAGATTGGCTCGTGCCGTCATCTCTATGCCCCGCAGGTTGATGGCAGTAATTGCCACAGCGGTCCCAATCACCCAGACGACATAGGGCACTTGGGGCAGCAACCTCGATCCCGTCAGCGCCACGTAAATGATGCTTAGGAGCGGAATGAGAATGTAGTCAAGAATCATCCCCCAGCCTGCGAAAAAACCCACATTCGGATGCAGGGCCTTTGAGGCGTAGGTATAGGTGGAGCCAGGTTCCGGGAACGCGGTTGCCATCCGGCCGTAGCTGACCGCCGTGAAGCTCATAGCCACCATCGCAACCAGGTAGACCAGTGGAACATGGCCGTTCGACTTGGCGGCCACGATGCCGAAGAGCGCATAGGGCGCTGTAGGACTGACGAACGCAATCCCGAATAGCACCAAATCCCATAACGAGAGAACTCGCTTAAAACTGCCGCTCGCCGGTGCCTGGGTGCCGGAGGACTTCACTGAACTTGTAGACATTGATCTCTCGATGACGTCTTTGAGGCGCGCGGCCGGATATGGTTTCCGGTTCGATCGGCCAGATTATTTCAACAGCAGGCAGCATTTTCAGGTTGTCCGCCCGACGGCTCCAGTACATCATTCAGAGCACCGACGCGCGCCTGCTATCCCCGTCGGAGTTTTTAAGAAAGGAAACTATACACCGATCATGAGAAAACCGGCTTGCATGACTTCAGTTCGTTTCTGTTTGCGGCTCGTCCCAGGATTGCTGCTCCTGCTTCTGTCCATGCCCTGCACGGCAGACGATGTCCTGGATCAGAAACTTGGAAAGCTTGATCCTGACGAAAAGACACGCTGGTACGATATCGCCCATCTCAATCTGGAAGGACGAGGCTGGACCCAAACTGAAGCATTCTATGATCGCTTGCCTGCGAAGGCCAAGGGTGTCGTACGGGACCCGGTTTGGAAGCTGAGTCAAGATTCGGCTGGACTGTGTGTGCGATTTGTCACCGACGCGACGGCCTTCCAGGCGCGCTGGACCCTGAGATCCGAAACCCTCGCCTTACCGCAAATGCCCGCGACGGCAGCGAGCGGGCTCGATCTCTATGTGAAAACGGAAAACGGCCGCTGGCGCTGGCTCTCGGTGGGTCGACCGACGAAGTTTCCTGCCAATTCCGTGGAACTTGTTAAGGACATTCCGGCGGGAAAGCGGGAGTATCTGCTCTACCTGCCTCTCTACAACGGTGTGGCATCGGTCGAACTCGGCATTCCTAAAGACAACACCATCGCGAAAGTTGGACCGGGGGGCCGGAAACCCATCGTCTTCTACGGCACTTCGATCACGCACGGATGTTGCGCGTCGCGGCCTGGCATGGTCCATACGGCCATTCTTGGGCGTCAACTCAACTATCCCGTCATCAATCTGGGCTTCTCCGGAAACGGAAAAATGGAGCCGGAAATGGCCGACCTGCTGGCGGAACTCGATCCAGCAGTATATTTGCTTGATTGCCTGCCCAACACGACAGCAACCGAGGTGACGGAGAGAGTCGAACCTCTTGTCCGAACGCTGCGCAAGGCTCATCCCAAGACGCCCATCGTGCTGGTTGAAGACCGCAGCTATACCGACTCCTTCCTTGTGACGTCGAAAAGACAGCGCAACCTGGACAGCCGCGCTGCGCTGCGAGCTGCCTACAACCGCCTCCTCGCTGCGGGAACCCAGGATCTGCACTACCTTCCCGGAGAAGACCTGCTCGGCGATGACGGCGAAGGCACGGTGGACAGCTCACATCCCACAGACCTGGGCTTCATGCGCCAAGCCACCGCTTTCCGTCCTGTTCTTGAGGCCATCCTTGGCGCCAGAGATGAGAACAAACGGTAGGAAAGTAGACGAAGCGAGCGACCTCGTACCGCCGAGACCGGCGGCCAAGTCACCGATTGCGCTTGGGGAGATGACAGCGCGGCGCTGTATATAACAGGGGCGGAGGAGATGCACCGGGTAAGACCTTCGACGGAGCCGGCTGGTGAATCCTTGGGGCTCGCCAACGACACTGTCATGGATGATCATGGATCAACGGTTTGATTGAGACACTATGCGTAGAACCATTTGTTTGTCCGTTTTTTTGGCTGCCTCCTCCCTCTTTGCCCAGAACCCAGCCAGCGCCGGGCGCTTCCATGTCGAGCCCCCAACGCTCCTGAACCTCGGCTTCGAGTGGCTGATCCAAGGCGACGCCAACCGCAACGCCTCCGTCT
>Ga0163150_10000908_pt1 | contig 52585 bp, 41 predicted proteins | sample OliLakLV19P2IB_FD_148628 | JGI IMG/M metagenome (GOLD analysis project Ga0163150, IMG submission 148628) | Freshwater microbial mat bacterial communities from Lake Vanda, McMurdo Dry Valleys, Antarctica - Oligotrophic Lake LV.19.P2.IB | ecosystem: Environmental > Aquatic > Freshwater > Lake >...
CAATGCCTTTTATGCAGTCAATGAAAAATCAAAAATGAATCTCTCAGGTTATGAACCAACGGTAACAGTAAGCACCATCCACTCCCTCTCCTCTGGAGAGGGCCGGGGTGAGGTTTTGATCCGCGTCTCCGACAACGGAAACGGCATCCCTCAAAAAGTCTTACATAAAATCTTCCAACCTTTCTTTACCACCAAACCAACAGGGCAGGGAACAGGGTTGGGGTTGAGTTTAAGTTATGATATTGTAAAGGCGCATGGTGGAGAGTTGAAGGTGGAGACAGGAGAAAAGTTAGGATCAACATTTATTATTTATTTACCGAATTAAGACAGCAATGAAAAAATTCATCATCACTTTTCTTTTTGCAGGCTCGTTCACTTTCAGTATCGCCCAAAACAATCGGTTGGACAGTTTAATGAATTTGTTAAGTAAAACTGTTAAGCCTGCAGAGAGGTTTAATATTTTGGTGAAAATTTTAGAGTACCAGGATTCGTATGAAGTACTTACCATAGACTCATCAGCTTGTGCGACATTATTGAAAATTGGTCAGGATCAAAAAAGCGAAGCTATGTTGGCCACTGCCTATAATTGGATAGGTTATTACCTTTTTTTCGTGAAAGGAGATAATATCGCTGCTCTTGAGTATTATTTTAAAGCCATGCCATTAGCGGAAAAGTTGAATGATAAACGAAGGATAAGTTCCTTATGCTTTGATATAGGTAATATTTACAATATTATGCAAAACCAAAATGAAGTTTTGAAATACACTCGCGTGGGTGGTAATAATTTGCCTGATAAATCATCTCCTATGTTTGACTATATGCTTGTTCAGTATCAGAGAAATATGACTCGTTATTATTCAGATAACAGGCAATTAGATTCAGCATTGTACTATGTAAAGGCTTTTACCGAAACGAGCTACAGATTGGGCCTGCTTAATTTCAAATACCAAGCTATGATTCAAAATGGTTATATACATGCTCAAACAGGGGAGAATGAATTGGCAGAAACTTTCTTTAAAAAGGCTATGGAAATAGGGGTTTCGATAGATGCAAATACACGAAGCGCACCTTTTTATAAAGTTTACATACCTTTTCTGATTTCCAATAACAGGATTGATGATGCAAAACTTCAAACGCAGCAAATGTGGGGTATTTCCCAAAGAAACAAGAATCCCAATTATAAACTGGTAGCTACTGGTTTAAAAAGGGAACTTTTTGAAAGGCTGAATCAAATGGACAGCGCTTATTTTTATTCAAGGTTGGAAGCCAATGCCCGGGAATTAATTTTTAGTCAGAATAATCAAAATATTATTCAGGCCATAGCTTTCAAGGATCAGCTTCGCGGTATAGAAGAAGAAGGACGCAGGGCAACCTATAAAAGCCAATTCAGGCAGTATATCCTGTTAGGAGGTTTAGGTATTTTTACCATAATCGCCTTGCTGCTTTATAGGAATAACCTTAGCCGAAAGAAGGCTAATGGACTTCTGTTACTGCAAAAGTCTGAAATTGAAATGCAAAAGAGAAATGTAGAGAATGCTTTAGCCAATTTAAAATCCACCCAATCCCAACTCATCCAATCAGAAAAAATGGCAAGCCTAGGTGAACTCACTGCCGGCATCGCCCACGAAATACAAAACCCGTTGAACTTTGTTAACAACTTTAGTGAGTTGAATAAAGAATTGGTTTCGGAGATACAAGACATTAGACGTAAGACGCAAGAGAACCGCGATGAAGTGTTGGAGGAAGAAATCCTTAGAGACATCAAAACCAACTCCGAAAAAATAAATCACCATGGCAAGCGCGCAGCCGATATTGTAAAGGGAATGCTACAACACAGTCGCAGCAGCAGTGGCGTAAAAGAACCCACTGATATCAATGCACTATGCGATGAGTACTTGCGCCTCACCTACCACGGCCTCCGAGCCAAAGACAAAAGCTTCAATGCGGAAATGAAAACAGATTTTGATGCCTCACTTCCGAAAGTAAACATTATTCCACAAGATATTGGTCGGGTAGTTTTGAATTTATTGACCAATGCCTTTTATGCAGTCAATGAAAAATCAAAAATGAATCTCTCAGGTTATGAACCAACGGTAACAGTAAGCACCATCCACTCCCTCTCCTCTGGAGAGGGCCGGGGTGAGGTTTTGATCCGCGTCTCCGACAACGGCAACGGCATTCCACAAAAAGTTTTAGATAAAATATTTCAACCATTTTTTACAACTAAACCAACCGGACAAGGAACCGGACTAGGATTGAGTTTAAGTTACGATATTGTAAAAGCGCATGGGGGTGAATTGAAGGTGGAAACGAAAGTGGGACAAGGCAGTGAGTTTATTTTTAAACTTCCCATTGTCTGAATCACGGATTAAAATGATTACCAGATTGCACTGATTAAACAGACTTATCGTATAAATTTGAAATCCGTGAAATCATATAATCCGCGCAAATCAGTGGTTAAGACAATTTATGATATTGTGAAAGCGCATGGTGGGGAGTTGAAGGTGGAAACGAAACATATTGAAGGCTTGTCAGCCGACCTGTCCGACCGAAACAATGTGAAGGCGGAAGCCTCAGCGCAGGCTGGAACTGAATTCATTATAAAGCTACCCATTGTCTGAATCACCGATTAATTGGATTGAACAGATGATACAGATTTAAAAATGAGTATGTTAACCCTTGTGGAGATAAGTGACCTTAAAATCAGTGAAATCATTTAATCAGTGCCAATCCGTGGTTCAGACAATTATTTTATATTTACAAATGCCTAAATCTCATTATCCTGTTAAGCAGGCCTCTCTTCTCTTAATCACCCTGCTAAGTTTACTTTCTTTATCATACACTGAACTGCATGCGCAGAAGCTGCAGGCTCCTGTGCAAATTATTGATCCCACGTATCTCTCCGTTTCGGATGGATTAGTGTCACCAACGGTTAATGCAGTGATACAAGATAGCTACGGGCTTATGTGGATTGGCACTACCAATGGGTTGCAAAAGTATGATGGTTATAAATTCCAGACTTTTAAAAACATACCTGGTAATGCTACCAGTTTACAGCACAATTATGTGTGGAGTCTATTGGAAGATGACAACCATGATATATGGATTGGCAATGGCAAAGGGGTATCCAAATATATCCGCCACAAAAATGAATTTAAGAACTATGAGTTTGCACCCGCTTTTAATTTTACCCGCGCATCGGAAGTATCGGGCTTTAAGTTTCTAAAAGATTCACAACAAAGAATGTGGGTAACTACCATTGATTTACAATTATTACAGTACGACTCAGAAACAGACGGATGGAAACGAGCGAAGTATGAAATACCTAATGTAAATGAAATTGAACATACGGGATTTTCACCTGCGGTTACAGAAGATTTGAAAGGGGATCTTTGGCTCGCTTCGCCTACTTATGGACTAATGCGTCAGGAAAAAAATGATAGTGCTTTTAAGCCGGTTTCCACAGATAAATTTGGAGGTTTTAATTTTGTTGATACTGAAAATAGAATAACCGCACTTTATGCGGATAGTACCAATACCATTTGGATAACCGCCCGCAGTGGCGTGTATAAATACAATCCCACAACCGGTACCTTCAAAACAATAAAAGAATACGAACCACGACCCGGTGAAGTCTGGAATAACTGGAACAGTATTTTACCTGATCAGCAAGGTAATATCTGGATCGCCAATAATTTTCGTGGGATGTTGAAGTTTGATGGCATCACCGATCGGTATACCGAAATTGAAATTGAAGGCAAAGTGATGATGCGCGGGCATGGCTGGAATATAACGTTCACTCAATTTATGGTTGACCAAAGTGGCATTTTTTGGTTTGGCAGCCGCGAAGCCGGATTGGTAAAATATGATCCGGTAAATAAGCCGTTTCAGTTTTTAACGCACGATGCCGATAACCCCAATAGCATGAGCAAGGGCGGCACCTTTGGCATCCTTGCTTCCAGCGTAAAGCCGGGTATTACCTATGTGGGCACGCGGGGCGGTGGTGTAAATGTCTACGATCCCAAAAAGCAAACTTTTGAAAAATTAGCCTTCAAGGTTGTTGATGATATGTTTGGCGGCTCGGTAAGAAGTGTTGCAGAAGATAAAGATGGTTCCCTTTGGCTCGGCACCTGGGGCGATGGCTTAATCAAGCTGGACAAAAATTATAAGGAAGTAAAACGGTATAAGTATGACTCAACAAACACAAGCTCCATTGCAAACAATCAAGTGCGGGTAATAAAGCCAGATAATAAAGGGCAATTATGGGTTGGTACGAATAGTGGCCTGAATATTTTAGACATTAAAACCAATACCCTTCAACGGGTGGTGAGTAAGCAAATCCGGCAGTACCCTACCCAATTGGTGAATGAACTGGAAAAACTTATTTCTACAGATCAAAAGATAGCTGCACTAGAAAAAGTTATTGATAATCAAAATTTATCAGTACCCATTGAAATTAAAACAGCGGGAACGTATTGGGTAATGGCTGTTGGCGAGATTGATGGCTTGAGTCGGGCCGATTTTGGCTGGCTTGAAAATGAAGTGAAAGATACCGTTTGGCTGATGAGTGATTTCGATCATACATTTCATGCCGGTGGGGCTTCCAAGAACAGAATAGAAATTAGCTCGGTAGCACTACAAGCTGGCAAATACACCTTGCGCTATCATACGGATGATAGTCATTCGTTTGGAAAATGGAACGAGCCTGCGCCTGACCAAACTTTCCTTTATGGCATTGCCTTATTAAAACCACAAAATGAAAAACAATTCCCATCCGTTCAATCTCCCGTAGTTCCAGAGCAGGAAGAGTTAGTGATCGATGGAGTGAACATTAATGACATTGAAGTTACTAATCAATTTGTTTGGGTAGCTGCAGCAGGAAGCGGTCTTAATAGAATTGATCCTGCTACCAATAGTGTAAAACATTATGCAAACGACCCCAAAGATAACAACTCGCTTAGTCAAAATAACGTACTCGATATTCAACAAGATAGTAAGGGCATGATTTGGCTGGCCACATCGGAAGGAATAAACAAATTTGATCCCGCTACTGAAACCTTTATCCGCTACACCGAAGCCGATGGGCTACCCACCAATCTCACCGTTGGAATTGTGGAGGGCGATGATGGAGAAATGTGGGTTGCCTCGCAAAACGGATTATCGCAAATGGTTACCAATAAAAACTTGGATAAAGTAACCTTTATCAATTACAACTCTTCCGATGGTTTGGGTACAGATGTTTTTTTAGCACTCACCTCAACACGGGCAACCGATGGGCGCTTCTATTTTGGCAGTGAAAATGGGCTCACTACATTCAGTAACATAACCTCTAATAAAACACCACCTGCTATCATTATTTCCAACTTGTTCATATCCAATAAGTCCGTATTGGATATGAAAGAAGATTCACCGCTTACCGGAAGTTTGTTAGATGCGAAAAGTATTTCGTTGGCCTTTGATCAAAATAATTTAAGTTTTGAATTCGCTGCTCTGCATTATGCCAATCCACAAAAAAATCAGTATGCCCACATGCTTATGGGTTATGATAAAGACTGGATTTATGACAACCGAAATTTCGCTGGCTACACTAACTTAGACCCCGGGAAGTATGAATTTAAAATACGGGCAGCCAATGCCTACGGTATTTGGAATGAGAAAGGCAAGTCGATAGAGATAATCATTCTGCCACCGTGGTGGCGCACTTGGTGGGCTTATGCATCCTATGCAGTAGTATTTGGGCTTTTCGCATTTACTACCGACCGTGCGATGCGAAGAAGGATCAAGTTACGCGAACGCGAACGAAGTCGTGAAAAAGAACTAAAGCAAGCCAAAGAAATTGAAAAAGCCTATACTGAATTAAAGGCTACACAATCGCAATTGATCCAATCAGAAAAGATGGCCAGCCTTGGCGAACTTACTGCCGGCATTGCCCATGAGATACAAAACCCATTAAACTTCGTCAATAACTTTAGCGAAGTGAATAAGGAACTAATTGAAGAGATGAAAGCGGCAATCGAAACTGGAGATTTTGAAGACGCAAAAGCACTAGCCAAAGACATTTCTGATAATGAAGATAAAATAGTTTTTCATGGCAAACGTGCCGATGGTATTGTAAAGAGTATGTTGCAGCATAGCCGCACCAGTAGCGGAAAAAAGGAACCCACAAATATTAATGCACTAACCGATGAATATTTACGCTTAGCTTATCATGGGTTACGCGCAAAAGACAAAACATTTAATGCTGGCATGAAGACTAATTTTGACGAAAGTGTAGGCAGCATTAATATTATTGCTCAAGATATGGGGCGCGTAATCCTCAATTTGATTACAAATGCCTTCTATGCTGTAACGGAAAGAAAGCAGCAGGCCGGACAGCAAGATTATGAGCCAACCGTTACAGTAAGTACCAAACGAACTGGAAACAAAATTGAAATCCGGGTAAGCGATAATGGCAATGGAATTCCAAAGTCTATACTCGATAAAATTTATCAACCTTTTTTCACCACTAAGCCTACCGGGCAAGGAACCGGCTTAGGGCTAAGCATGAGTTACGACATTGTTACTAACGCACACGGTGGCGAACTAAAAGTAGAAACAAAGGAACATGCAGGGGTGCCTGCCGAAGCTTCAGCGCAGGCAGGAACAACATTTATAATCATATTAACTGAATAATTTTTACTATGAAAATTCTAGTAGTCGATGATGAACAAGATGTAAAAACGTTATTTGAACAACGTTTCAGAAAAGAAATAAAAAGTGGTCAGGCGGAATTTATTTTTGCCTTTTCGGGAGAAGATGCCCTAGTGCAACTCAATAGATGGGAGCACGAGGCAATGCTGATCTTGTCTGACATCAACATGCCCGGCATGAGTGGTTTGCAGTTATTAGAAAATGTAAAGAAAAAATACATGAAGCCACCTCCGGTAGTGATGATGATCACCGCCTATGGCGATGCAGAGAATCTTAAAATTGCCAAGGATTTGGGAGCCGATGATTTTTTAACCAAGCCTGTTGATTTCACTATGTTAAAAGAAAAGCTAAAGCTTACTTCATAATGACAAAAATACTAGTAGTGGATGATGAGACTGATTTGGAAGTTCTTATCAAACAAAAATTTCGTCAAAAAATCCGCGACCAGCATTATCAATTTATTTTCGCTGGTAACGGCAAAATCGCGCTTGAGCAACTGCAACATCACACCGATGTGGATATGGTGCTAAGCGACATCAACATGCCCGAAATGGATGGGCTTACCTTGCTTACAAAACTCAGCGAACAAAAATCTCTATTGAAGTCGGTAATTGTATCTGCTTATGGCGATATGGAAAACATCCGTATTGCCATGAATCGCGGAGCCTTTGATTTCATTACTAAGCCCATCAATTTCGAAGACCTCGAATTGACCATGGAAAAAACACTTAAGCATGTGTTACAGATGCGTGAGACCATGAAGGCTATTAAGGAGAATAATATACTTAAAATGTATGTAGACGAAACCGTGCTAAACTTTATGGGCAGCCGCGAGTACGAGAATACATTAATGTTAAACGAAACCATTGAAGGCTCGGTAGTCTTCATAGACATTTGCAGTTTCACCAAGATCAGCGAAAGCGAAACTCCCGATACGGTTGTTAAACTTTTAAATAATTATTTTGACGTAATCGTAAAAGAAGTTATCGCACAAGGCGGCTATATCGATAAATTTATTGGTGATGCCATCATGGCCGTATTCCGTGGCGATTACCACCTCGATCGCGCCATTGATGCCTGCCTTACTGTGCGCAAGCGAATTGATGAACAACCTACTATTGAGACCATTGGTTATAAACCAAAAGTTTCGATAGGAATTAATAGTGGTGAAATGATTTCAGGAAACATTGGCTCTGCCAATTTAAAAAGACTTGACTATACCGTAATTGGCGACACCGTAAACACGGCACAACGTTTACAGGTTGCCGCACAACCCGGTCAGATTATTATTAATGAAAAAGGCTACGAGCAAGTAAAAGAATCATTCCACCTCGAAAAAGTTGGGGAGGTAACACTGAAGAATAAGACAAATCCTACCATTATATATAATGTATTAGATTAGACTATTAGGATAGCAAAAGTGTTTTAGCAAGCAAAATCTCTCTGATTCAGCAACATCTCTTTTATAAATTATGCGGGCATTGTTCCTAAATAAAGAATAAACCGTATATCCTTTAATTCCTTCAGCCATCAGATCAAATCCTTACTTTTCGAGAATCTAAATCCACCATTTAGATTCTTGACCTAACCATTATAAGAATGAAAAAATGTAGACTGATTCTAATTTTTGCTTTCCTCCTTTCGGGATGGGACGCCAGTGCTCAGGAAACGTTTCCCCGAAATGATGTGAGAGACAGCCGGGCTGGCTTATACGCATTTATAAATGCCATTATTGTAGTTGACCCTCAGACCACAATTCAAAATGCTACACTGCTTATAAAAGGTAGTAAAATAGAACAGGTTGGTGCTAACATTTCGATACCTAAGGGTTATACAACTATCGACCTAAAAGGGAAGTACATCTACCCTTCTCTTATCGATATGTTTACAAGCTACGGATTACCTGATGTAGAAAAAACCCGAGGCCGCGGCTTTGGTGGTATAGAGCAAATTGAATCAAGTACTAAAGGTGCTTACAATGCCAACCAGGCAATTCGCTCGCACTACAATGCATCTGAAGAGTTTACAGTTAACGCAAAGACAGCCGATGAACTAAGAAAGTTAGGGTTCGGTGCGGTACTTACCTCCAAACCTGATGGCCTCGCGCGCGGCACAAGCGCTTTGGTAACATTGAATGAAAAGAATGACAATACTGCATTGATCAAAGCAAAAGTTGCCGCTAACTATTCTTTGGAAAAGGGAACCTCCACACAGACTTACCCTATATCGATGATGGGTTTCATAGCACTGCTGCGCCAAACCTATATGGATGCCGAATGGTTTGGAAGTCAAAACCCAAGACCATTTTCTGATAACTCATTAGAAGGCTGGATTCAAAACCAGCGCTTGCCACAAATCTTTGCAACTACGGGTTGGATGAACCTGTTGCGAGCCGATAAAATTGGCGATGAGTTTGGCGTTCAATATATCATTAAAGGTGATGGAGACGAGTACAAAAGAATCACCGAAATCAAGGCTACTAAAGCATCACTTATTGTACCTGTTGATTTTCCCGAAGCCTATGATGTAGAGGATCCTTTTGATGCAGAAAAAGTTTCGCTGGCAGATATGAAGCACTGGGAACTTGCTCCTACCAACCTTTCCACATTAGAAAAAAATGGAATTACATTTTCAATTACTACAGCAGGCTTAAAAAAAGTTTCTGACTTTCTTCCCAACTTAAAAAAGGCAATCGCTAACGGACTTACCGAAACCGCTGCACTAAAAGCACTGACAACAACACCTGCACAACTGCTTAAGGTTGATGATCAGGTTGGTTCTTTGAAGAAAGGCATGTTGGCAAACTTTATCATTGCTTCAGGCAAACTCTTCGATGAAAAAACAATCATTCATCAAAACTGGGTGCAAGGTGAAGTTTATGCATTAAAGGCGCTTGATACGCGCGATTTCAGTGGCACCTACAATCTTTCTGTTAATGGACAAACCTATAATTTAGAAGTAAGTGGTGAAGCGGGAAGTCACAAGGCCAAAATAAAAGTTAGCGACACAACATTGATCGATGCTACCGCAACATTTGGTGATGATCTTATAACAATCAGTTTCAAACCTGCAAAACAAGCTGGAAGCATCCGGTTGTCTGGTTGGAGTGAGTCAACAGGTTGGAAAGGAAAAGGACAATTGGCTGATGGTACTTGGATTACTTGGACGGGAACCCGAACAGGTGATTTAAAGGCAAAAGATGCAAAGAAACCTGAAGTTGATAAAAAAGAAGAGTTAGGTAAAGTGATCTTTCCGTTTACTGGCCATGGCTACCCTGCCCTGCCTGAAACAGAAACATTGCTTATTAAAAATGCAACCGTGTGGACGAATGAGGATGATGGTGTGCTTAAAGAAACTGATGTACTTTTGAAAGATGGTAAGATTTCAAAAGTTGGAAAGAATCTTTCTGATGCAAGCGCAAAAGTAGTTGACGCAACCGGCAAACACTTAACTGCCGGAATTATTGATGAACACTCGCACATTGGTGTGTCAAGCATCAATGATATAGCAACTAATTCAGGCATGGTGCGCATTGGCGATAACATTGATGCTGAAAGTATCAATGTTTACAGGGCTTTAGCGGGTGGTGTGGTAGCTGTGCAAGCATTGCATGGATCGGCCAACCCAATTGGTGGTCAATCTGCATTAATAAAATTACGGTGGGGCGAGTCGCCAGAGAATTATAAAATTCAAGGTGCTGATGGGTTTATCAAGTTTGCCTTAGGGGAAAATGTAAAACGCAGCAGCAACCCAAGTTCAATCCGCTTTCCGCAAAGCCGCATGGGTGTTGAACAAGTATATGTAGATGCTTTTACCAATGCCCGTGAATATGAAAAGAAGTGGAACGCTTACAACGGACTTTCATCAAAAGAAAAACCACTGGCGATTAAACCACGAAGAGACTTAGCAGATGAAACTATGCTGGAGATCGTTAATAAGAAAAGATTCATTACGTGTCACTCTTATGTGCAATCTGAAATTAATATGTTGATGAAAGTAGCTGAACAATTTAACTTCCGTGTAAACACATTTACACACATTCTGGAAGGCTATAAGGTTGCCGATAAAATGGCAGCGCATGGTGTTGCTGCGTCAACGTTTGCCGATTGGTGGAATTATAAGTGGGAAGTGCGTTATGCAATTCCTTACAATGCAGCTATCATGCAGCGCGCTGGTGTGCTAACTGCTATTAACTCAGATGATGCCGAAATGGGTCGCAGATTAAATCAAGAGGCCGCTAAGTCTGTAAAGTATGCTGGTATGTCGGAAGAAGATGCCTTGAAAATGGTTACACTTAACCCAGCAAAAATACTTCACTTAGACAATCAAATGGGAAGTATTAAAGCTGGCAAATCAGCTGATGTGGTTCTCTGGAATGATCATCCCCTTTCGGTGTATGCTAAGCCATTGAAAACAATCATTGATGGAAAAGTTTATTTCGATGTTGAGAAAGACGAACAAAATAATAAAGCTCTTTCTGCAGAGCGGGCTCGATTAATTCAAAAACTGAAAAAAGCTAAGAAATCTGGCGTGCCAACGCAACGTGGCGAAGGCCTCAGCCAGCTTGACTTTCATTGCGATGATGTGCTAGGGTTTGAAACGTTGAATGAAGATTAAAATAAAAATTTAAGAGATATGAAAAAGTTAATCTATATACAACTAGTGGCTCTGTTGATGGTGCAGCTTGCCTGGGCACAGAAGCCCGTGCCAGCACAACCACAGTCAAAGCCAATTGCTCTTACCGGTGGCGTAGCGCATCTTGGCAACGGCCAGATAATTCAGAATTCACTGATCACGTTCGATAAAGGAAAACTTACAAATGTGGCTGATGCTACAACTGTTAAAGTTGATCTCTCAGGTTACGATGTTATAAGTATTTCAGGAAAACATGTTTATCCCGGGTTTATCTTACCCGTATCCAAGGTTGGTCTGGAAGAAGTTAGTTCCATTCGTGCGATGGACGATAGCCAGGAGCAGGGCGATATGAACCCAAATGTGCGTTCTGTAATTTCCTATAATGCCGACTCAGAATACATTCCATCCTATCGTTTCAATGGCGTGTTGTTAGCTGAATCTACTCCTATCGGTGGCATTATTTCTGGCAGTTCATCTCTTATGGAAATGGAAGGCTGGAATTGGGAAGATGCTTTGCACACAGCCGATATTGGTATTCACATGAATTGGCCCAACATATCCAGACGTCAATTTGATTTTAACACATTTACTTTTTCAGAATCTGCAAACAAAGATTACGAAAAGCAGGTAACAGGTATTGAGAACTTCTTTGCGGATGCAGCTTCATACGGCAAGCAATCTGCTAAAGAAGTAAACCTGAAACTAAAGGCTATGCAAGGATTATTTGATGGTAAGAAAACCTTGCTTATCCACGCTAAAAATCCAAAAGAAATTGTAGAGTCTGTTCGCGCTGCGCAGCGCGCAGGTGTAAAACGGATTACCATTGTTGGCGGTTCTGGTGCTTTATGGGTAGCTGATTTCTTAAAAGAAAATAAAATCCCTGTAATGGTAACGGCTACACACAGCTTGCCGGAAAGAACTGATGATGATGTGGACTTACCATACAAACTTCCATACCTACTCACTCAAGCCGGTGTTATGGTTTCCATCTACGATGAAGGTTCTTTGCATGGCGCCCGTAATCTTGGATTCTACGCAGGCACTGCCGTTGCTTATGGCATGGATAAAGAAGAAGCACTGAAAACAATTACCTCAAATACAGCCAAAGCATTGGGTGTTGATAATCGTGTAGGAACATTAGAAGTTGGTAAAGACGCGACCTTATTTGTTTCGGCTGGCGATGCGTTGGATTATAGAACCAATGTTTTGTCGCATGCATTTATCAGTGGAAAGTTGGTAACACTTCCGGGTAATCAGGAAGAACTATATGAACGTTATTCTAAAAAATATGGTCAGATGAAATAAGAATTCACTTTACTAATAAGGAGCAGCTTTTCGCAATGAAGGCTGCTTTTTTTATGCAAACCAAGGCAGAATTGACAATGCAAGAAGTAGTAGAAACCAGATCAAAAGTTTTCGGTCAGTCTTGCTCATTCAACTAATTTTATTCTTATACGGGTTGACTTTAATGCTGGTCATAAACACCAATTCTTTAACAAATCCTTAACAGCTACCGAGGAAGTTTCCACGGGAATGCATAAACTTGCAGTGTAATTTTAAGACATGACTAAGTACACGTTTACCGAGAAAAAAGATACCCGATCAGGCTTTGGAGTTGGTCTTCATGAGTTAGGAAAATCGAACTCAAATGTGGTTGCCCTTTGTGCCGACCTTACGGGATCACTCAAGATGGATGCCTTCAAAAAAGACTTCCCCGACCGCTTCTTTCAAGTAGGTATAGCCGAAGCCAATATGATGGGTTTAGCTGCCGGTATGACCATTGGTGGCAAGATTCCTTTCACGGGTACGTTTGCCAACTTTTCAACGGGTCGTGTGTACGATCAAATCCGTCAGTCAATCGCTTACTCTGGTAAAAATGTTAAGATATGTGCTTCTCATGCAGGTTTAACTCTTGGGGAGGATGGTGCTACTCATCAGATACTTGAGGATATTGGAATGATGAAAATGTTACCCGGCATGACGGTAATTGTACCTTGTGATTATAGCCAAACCAAGGCTGCTACCATCGCTTTAGGTTCGCATGAAGGTCCCGTATATTTAAGATTTGGTCGCCCAAGCTGGCCGATATTTACAGAAGGCAGACCCTTTGTAATTGGCAAGGCTGATAAAATGATTGAGGGTAATCAGGTATCCATTTTTGCCACCGGACACATGGTTTGGTTGGCTATTGAAGCCGAAGCTATGCTCGCTGAAAAAGGAATCTCAGCCGAGGTTATAAATATTCATACAATCAAGCCTTTAGATGTTGAGGCAATTCTTGCTTCCGTTCAAAAAACAGGTTGCGCTGTTACGTGCGAAGAGCATCAGATCAATGGCGGACTTGGGGACAGTGTGGCGCAAGTTCTTTCTCGATTCAATCCTGCCCCACTTGAGATGGTTGCAGTGAATGATTCTTTTGGAGAAAGTGGAACTCCTGCTCAGTTGCTTAAGAAGTACGGACTAAGTTCTGAAAACATTGTTGCAGCTACTGAAAAAGTAATCAAGAGAAAATAGTGCCAATTCGAAGCTGATGTCAGCCTGAGCATGTCGAAGGCGTTCCATTTTAGCTATTACAATGTTGCCATATCGATAACAAAGCGATAGCGAACATCGCCTTTCACCATCCGCACATAAGCTGCCTCAATATCTTTAATGGCGATAAGTTCTATATCAGATACAATGTTGTTAGCAGCACAGTAATCTAACATCTCCTGGGTTTCGCGAATGCCACCAATCATTGAACCAGCTAGTGTTTTTCTTTTTGGAATCAGGCTGAATGCATCTACCGGCAAAGCTTCGGGCGGAAGACCTACCATCACCATGGCACCATCAAGTTTAACCATACCAAGATAAAGATTAAGGTCGTGCTTCCCGGATACCGTGTCCAATACAAAGTCGAATCGATTGCGTGCTTTTTTAACAGCTTCTTTATCAGTTGTTACCAAAAAACTATGAGCCCCTAAAGCCAAAGCATCCTTTTCTTTGCTAGCTGAGGTACTTAACACAGTAATCTCAGCGCCAAGCGACACCGCCAATTTCACACCCATGTGACCTAAACCACCTAGTCCAACTATCGCAACCTTTTGTCCAGCTCTTACCTTCCAATGCATTAAAGGTGAGTACGTTGTGATGCCAGCACAAAGCAATGGTGCAACAGCACTGAGTGGAAGCTTATCGGAAATGCTCAGGGTATAATTTTCATCAACAACAATAGTATTTGAGTACCCACCTTGCGCGATAGTTTTACCATCCTTCTCGTAGCTATTGTAGGTTCCGGTCATTCCATTCTCGCAATACTGTTCATTGCCCGCAGCGCAACTAGAACAAGTGCGGCAGGAATCAACAAAGCAACCGACACCAGCCAGATCGCCAACTTTAAACTTTTTAACTGCTGCGCCAATTTTCGAAATCTTACCCACAATTTCATGACCCGGCACCATAGGATAAATTGCTCCACCCCACTCATCGCGTATTTGGTGCAAATCCGAATGACATACACCACAAAACTGAATCTCAATCAGCACATCATGCGGGCCTACTTCTCTCCGATTAAAATTAAAGGGTGCTAAAGGTATTTTTGAATTTTGAGCTGCGTATCCTTTTGAAGCAATCATTAGACAGTGGTTAATTTTTTAAAGGTGCAAGGTCTAGTAAAATCTTTTAAAATGGTAGTGTATAAATCTATTAGTATTTATTTTAATACTTGATCTAAAATAATCTATGACAATTCAAACTTTAATCGTAATATTACGATTAATACATTATGGGACTTTCAAAGACTGAAGAATATACTAAAACTCAGAATGAGATTGCCGCTTTGGCCAAGGCATTAGGGCATCCTGCTCGCATTGCCATTCTGCAATATCTTGCCGAAAAGAAATCGTGCGTGTGCGGAGACATTGTGAACGAACTTCCACTTTCCCAATCTACAGTATCGCAACATTTAAAAGAGCTAAAACAAGCTGGACTGATTAAAGGTGAGATTGATGGCCCTTCAGTTTGCTATTGTATCGACTCAAAATCACTACTCAAAGCAAAAAAAGTATTAGGTGATCTTCTTCAAGGAATACAAGAAAGTTGTTGCTAAAAAAATTGAACTTATTAATCGCAATATTACGATAACTAAAAATCTACTCAACATGACCACTTCAGAAGAACTAAAGCAACTGGTAAAAGAAAAGTACAGCGAAATAGCTACACAAACCAAAAACCAAAACGAAACAAGTTGTTGTGGCGGTACATCCGGCTGCGCCACAATTGATCACGCTATTATGGCTGAGGATTATAAAGCCATTGCTGGATACATAGCAGATGCAGATTTAGGATTAGGTTGTGGACTACCAACCGAATTTGCGCAAATCAAAACTGGCGATGTGGTAGTTGATCTGGGCTCTGGTGCAGGTAACGATGCCTTTGTAGCCCGATCTGTTACTGGTGAAACTGGTAAAGTAATTGGTGTTGATTTTACTGAAACCATGATAGAGAAGGCTCGCATCAACGCAGAGAAGTTAGGGTATCATAATGTAGAATTTCGCTATGGCGATATTGAAAAATTACCGATTACTAGTTCATTTGCCGATGTGGTTGTTAGCAATTGTGTAATGAACCTGGTACCCGACAAAACAAAAGCGTTTACCGAAACCTTTCGGGTATTGAAACCTGGGGGACATTTTAGCATTTCAGATATTGTACTGGTTGGCAACTTACCTGAAGGTCTTCAAAAAAATGCAGAGATGTATGCAGGGTGTATCTCGGGCGCTATTCAAAAATCCGAGTACTTGGCAATTATTGAAAAAGCAGGATTTGTAAATCTTAACATTCAAAAAGAAAAACGTATTGTTATTCCAACTGAAATACTTACAGAATATTTGAATGAAGACGAGATGAAACTTCTTGCTCAAGGCGAGCTGGGCATCTTCAGCATTACTGCTTATGCAGAAAAACCACTGGAGTTGGAATCTGAAAAAACCAATTCCCACCTGGCACAAAAAGCCACTTCTTGTGGCCCGGATTCAGATTGTTGCTAATGGTAAAAAAAGTCACATCTGCTTCGATTTTTAAAATAAGGTTACAACCTTTGCTTAATGAAAGAATTTGTAGTTCAGCAACAAGTCAAGACTTCAAGCGAGTTGGAAGTATTACAAACATTTCTCAGAATAAATCAGTTACCCGCAGACGATATTCATCTTGAGAACAGTGTGTTTTTAACGTATTACAATACAAGCGAAAATCTGGTTGGCTCAGGGGGACTTGAAATTTATACCGACAAGGCGTTACTGCGATCATTGGCCGTAAGTCAGGAATTGCGCGGTCAACAACTAGGAAAGCAAATTGTAAATGACTTATTGCAAAAGGCAAAAGATCTTTCTATGAAAGAAGTCTACCTTCTTACGGAGACTGCCTTCTATTTTTTTCAGAAGCTGGGTTTTGAGGAGTTGAAACGTGATGAAGTTCCTTCTGTGATTCAAGCCTCCACTGAATATTCACAAATGTGCTCTACCTCTGCGAACGTTATGAGACTGAGTCTTTAATCTCAACCTAACATTTGTTATTCATTTTCAAGAGATACTTATGCGGATAAGCCGCCACACTGTGGACTTTTAGTTTTACTTTTGAGATTGTTTAATACCGCCCATGAAGCCCAATCGCTATTTCGTAATCGATTTCGACAGTACATTTACTAAAGTAGAGGCCTTTGATGCCTTAGCTGAAATCTCGCTGAAAGATCATCCGGATGTCGAAAAGATGAAGAATGAGATTTTTCTAATTACGAATCAAGGCATGGATGGTTCAATTTCATTTCGCGAATCACTGGAAAAAAGAATAGCACTGCTCTCTCCCAACAAAAGGCATCTGGAGCAATTGGTGGTTGTTCTTCGGGAGTTAGTTTCCGAATCGTTCAAGCGCAATCGGGAGTTCTTCCAAACCTATGCTGATTATATTTATATCATCTCCAATGGGTTTCATGCATTTATTGATCCTATCGTTACTGAGTTTGGCATTAAGCCCGAAAACATTTTTGCAAATCGGTTTCATTTTGATGCACAAGGAAATGTAACGGGTTTCGATAAAGAGAATCCGCTTTCGCAAAACAATGGAAAGGTTGAACAACTTAAACGGTTGAACTTACCGGGCGATGTGTATGTTGTGGGAGATGGTTATACCGACTATGAAATTAAGCATGCTGGCCTAGCAAATAAGTTTTTCGCCTTCACCGAAAATGTGGAGCGTGAAAAAGTATTGACCAAAGCAGATCATATTGCCCCGAGCTTAGATGAATTTTTATATTTGAATAAATTGAATACCGCTATCTCCTATCCAAAAAACAGAATCAATGTTTTGTTGTTGGAAAATGTTCATCCATTTGCCGTTGAAGCATTTAAGGCTGAGGGATTTAATGTTGAAGTTTATCCAGCCGGTTTAGATGAAGACGAACTGTGTGAAAAAATCAAGAACGTTTCTGTTTTAGGAATCCGCTCCAAAACAACAGTAACTGCAAAAGTATTAGCCAATGCCAACCGATTAATGACCGTTGGTGCATTCTGTATTGGAACCAATCAAATTGATTTAAAGGAAGCAACCAAACGTGGTATTGCAGTCTTTAATGCACCCTACAGCAACACGCGATCTGTTGTTGAATTAGTGATTGGCGAAATCATTATGCTCATCAGAAACCTGCCTGATAAATCTACCATGATGCACGCAGGCAAATGGGATAAGTCAGCTTCTGGAAGTTTTGAAATTCGCGGTAAGAAATTGGGAATTGTAGGGTATGGAAATATAGGCTCTCAACTTTCTGTTGTAGCCGAAGCCATTGGCTTAAATGTATTCTACTATGACCGGGAAGAAAGACTGGCCATGGGAAATGCAACTAAATGCAAATCGTTAAAAGAACTATTCGAACAAGTAGATATAATCTCCTTACATGTGGATGGCCGCAAAGAGAATACAAACATTATCGGGGAGAAAGAATTTGATCTGATGAAAAAGGGAGTCATTTTTCTTAATCTTAGCCGAGGTCACATTGTTGATATTGCTGCGCTGAAGAAGAATATTGAAAGTGGAAAAGTTGCTGGCTGTGCCATTGATGTTTTTCCACAAGAACCTAAAAGCAATAACGAAGAGTTTGTATCAGAACTTCGCGGATTGCGCAACACTATTCTCACTCCGCACATCGGAGGCAGCACGTTGGAAGCACAAGAGAACATTGCCAATTTTGTTAGTGCAAAATTCTTGGATTACATTAATACCGGTGGCACAAGCATCAGCGTAAACTTTCCAAACCTTACTTTACCAATCTTAGAAAATGCACATCGTTTGATTCACATTCACAGCAATGTGCCTGGCATCCTGGCTAAAATAAATCAAACCCTTGCTACGAACGGAATAAATATAGTCGGTCAATACCTAAAGACTAATGAAAGCATTGGTTATGTGATCACTGATATTGATAAGGAGTATAATAAAGATGTGATTAAGGAACTTAGGGATATTGAGAACACAATTAAATTCCGGGTGCTTTATTAAAAGTTAGTTGTTAAACTGTGTTACCTGGGCGATCTAGGGCTGAGCAAAATCTTTCGGTCATCGCGGGCGAGTAAATAAACTCAATCGTTAAGCTTCAAAATAAACCGAGACCCGCGATCTCGAAAAAAATGGATAATACTATGAATCATTCACGAGATTCCGAGTCTCGTTATAGATAGTTTTAATTTATCCAATCACTCCACTCGCCCGGAATGACACTCCATAGGAGACTTAGTTATCAACCTCATGAACAGTTCGGTGCATAAACAATTCCCAGCTGTCGCCTTTCTTGCGGTAGACGCGCACATATTGGATTGTGTAGGAAGAATCTTTTTTGGTTACGGTAATGGCGCCATTAGTAATTCCAATCTCACCATGAATCTCCACCTCTGCATAATCAACATTTCGTGAAAGGTAACTTCCTTTATTTTTCGCAACAGCTTTTATCCAACTCTCTTTTGAATCTACTAATCCGGTGCCATGCTTAAATCGAAAATCCAAAGCATAGGCGTTTTCTAAAAACTCAATATCAGAATTAACTACAGCCTGTTCAATTTGTTTTTCAAAGGCAAGCAACTGTTGATCTGCCTGGCCAAGGAGTTTGCCAGAAAGCAGAATAAAGAAGAATAGGTTCACTACTTTCATAAAAAAAGAAAAACCCACTGGATCTGGAGAGGTGTTTCTGAACCTCAGAAAAGACAAGTTTTGAGCTGTCCATTGGCCGCAACCTTCTACTGTTAACCTGCTTTTTGGGCGAGGTACTGACGCTGCCGCCAGCATGAAGCCTGATTTTGTCCAAGAACTTGGCTCGGTATTGTATAAATGTTAGGTTCAGCAAACGTGTCCCAAACCCAAGTGGATTTAACTTCTCAAAAATACGATTTTTATGTTTGCCACAAAGTCACAACGGCACTAAGAATTATAAAAAAAATCATTATATAATTGGGACTTGATTCACAATGACATGTTCAGATAATAACAACATTAATTGTCTGCTAATATAGAACAAACCATTTTGAGCTTGGATGTCTTTGCGGTTACTTTGTATTGCTCTAGTGGACGCCACAAAGACACGAAGGCACTATAGACCTTAAAGAATAAAATAAAAATAGTGTCTTCGTGCCTCAGTGGCAAATAAGAAGTAAAAAAATACCTATGATCAACTTCACGCCTGGTCCGTCTCAACTTTACTTCACAGTAGAAAATCATGTTCGCCAAGCTTTTCGCGATGGTGTTCCTTCACTTTCGCACCGCAGTAAAGAGTTTGAGAAAATTTCTAAAACAACAACCGATGGATTAAAAGAACTGCTGGGTATCCCTGCCGACTTTCATATTTTCTTTACCGGATCAGCCACTGAAATTTGGGAACGAGTAATTCAAAATCTGGTCGAGAAGCAATCGTTACACTTTGTTAATGGGGCTTTCTCCAAACGATTCCACGAAATAGCAGGTCAGCTTGGTAAAGAGAACATAAAAATTGAAGCTCCATTAGGTCATGGCTTTATCGATTTCAAAACGGAGCCAACTGAATTGATTGCACTAACTCATAACGAAACGAGCACGGGGGTGTCGCTTTCTATTGATTTTATAAATCAATTTAGAGATCAACACCCTGATTCGTTAATCATTGTCGATGCAGTGTCGTCCCTGCCCTATCCACAGTTCGACTTTACAAAAATTGATTCATTATTTTTCTCAGTTCAAAAAGGATTTGGATTACCCGCAGGCCTTGGGGTTTGGATTGTGAATGATCGCTGCATTACTAAAGCAGAATCGCTGCTTTCAAAAGGAATTTCTATTGGCAGCTATCACAACCTGCCAACCCTACTTGCCAACGCAAAGAAAAACCAAACTCCAGAGACACCTAACACACTCAGCATCTACTTGCTCGGCAAAGTAGTTGAAGACTGCCTGCGAAGGGGTATTCAACAGATTAGAAAAGAAACTGAATACAAAGCTGCCCTTTTATATCAAGCCCTTTCTCAACATAAACTTATTGATCCGTTTGTTATCGACCCACATTTGCGATCACAAACGGTAATAGTTGCTCAAACAGGAGTGCATACCGAATCAATAACAAAACACTTGCAAAGTCACGGTTTTTATCCAGGTGAAGGCTATGGCGAAAAGAAGAAAGAACAAGTACGTTTTGCCAATTTTCCAACTCATTCAAAGGAAACTTTTGAACATCTCGTAGATCTGCTTGAAAAACTTTCTTAAACTCATTCAGACATGGGGCTACTTGATTTTTTAACAAAGACTATTTAGAGTGATTTAGGTTTACAAGTATATGGGTAAAATTCCATGGCCTCAAATCAATAAATCCCGTTAGGGATGACATCTGTTTTTAATCGATGCATTCGTGTACCATCCCTAAAAAGATTGCGAATATTATCCAAATATATTTATTACCGAGATATGATCCCTAACGGGATTTTATCGTGCCTATAAATTAGTTTTATTTAACTATATCGTTAAATCAATACCTACTCTACTGTCTATCTCAACAAACTTTAGTCGGTTATTAAACCTTATGGTATCTTTAAAGTCTAAAGGCCTTAGTACTTAAAAACCTTGCCTTGGAGGACAAAGAGCTTCTTCTTAAAATCAGAAATCAGGAAACCCGCGGCTATGGGTTTAATCTCTTGATACGGGCCTACCAGCAGCGCGTCTATTGGCATGTGCGCAAGATGGTAATCGACCACGATGATGCCGATGATCTTACTCAGGAAGTATTTATTAAAGTCCACAAAAGCATTGATAACTTTCGCGAAGACTCGCAACTTTTTACATGGATCTATCGCATTGCCACTAATGAGTGTCTTACTTTCTTGAATAAGAAACGCAGACGGTTCTTCCTGCCTCTGGAGGATGTTGGAAAAGAACTCGTGACCAAACTAGATACCTCACCTGAAATAAGTGGTGAGGACATTCAAAAGAAACTACAAAAAGCATTACTTAAGTTACCCGATAAGCAACGGCTCGTTTTCAATATGAAATATTTTGATGATCTTCCGTATGAAGACATTTCTAAAATAACAGGCACTAGTGTGGGCGCGCTTAAAGCCAGCTTTCACCATGCGGTAAAAAAAATAGAAGATTATCTGACGGCCTGATTAAACCTTTTGCATAATAAAAAGTCATAGAAACAAATGAAAAAACTGGAAGACATCCCCAAAAAGAACATTTTTGAAGTACCTGAGGGCTACTTTGAAAAACTACCTGGCATTATTCAAACCCGGGTGGCTAAACCAGTGCCTGCGCAAGGATTTTGGATTGCAAGTCTAAAATATGCAATAGCTATAGTGGCAATCATTGGTGTGGGTATTTTTTGGTTCTCAAATCAGTCAGAAAAATCTTTTGACGAACAATTGGCGGGCATTCAAACCGAACAACTTATAGCATACCTCAGTGATGCCGACTTACAGATTGATGACCTTGCTGAAAGTGTTGACTGGAACGAAATAGATTTAGAGGAATTGGAAGACAAGGTGTACTCAACTTTTGAGATTACCGGAAATGAATTGGATATGTTACTGGATGAGTTTAGTGTTGATACAGTTAAGTTTTAAATGGCTATGAAAAAAATAATCATATTTGGATTCTTCCTCCTTAGCGGATGGGCAGCAACTGCACAAGGTCAAACCGATCCTGAAATTACACAGGATCCAAGTGTGCAGGAAAAGATTAAGAACCTGCGAATCGCTTATATTTCAGACAAGCTGGGATTGACTCCAGATCAAGCAGAAAAATTCTGGCCTGTGTATCGTGAGTTCTCAGACAAGAAAAGAGAAATCAAACAGGAATTTGTTGAAACAAGAAAAGGAATCAAGCAAGACAATCCCGATCCCGCCAAGCAGGAAGAATTAGTAAAACTTGGCCTTGCTTTAAAGCAGCGCGAACTTGACCTCGAAAAAACTTATTCCGATCGCTTGTTAAGAGTAATAACTGCTCAACAAATATTGAACCTGCGAAGGGCTGAAGGAGATTTTCAACGAATCATTCTTGAACAAATTCAGCAGCGCAGAACGATGCAGCAACGAAACGAAACAATACGCGAACGAAATCAGCGACTTAAGCAGCAGCGGAATTAAAATAAATTTGTGCTTCGAGAGAAAATCCTTGCCTTTATTCTTTCATCACTTTGCCTAACCCCGTTACACGGGCAGCAAAGTGATTCTGCTTTATTATACTCCGATCCCTACATAGCAGAATTAGATTCTTTGCTCAATGAAAGCGATGGATCTAATTTTTTGACTATGCTCGACAGCCTCATCAATATTCCTGCACCTTCTCTCCGATCGCAACTCCTGATTCGGTTAGGGTATAATAGCAATGTGGTTTCAGCTAGCCGCACCTTAGGGTTCAATCAATTTGGGATGGCACCAGGTGCTTCGTATTATCACAAGTCTGGTTTATATGTGGATGCAACCGGCTATTGGAGCAAAGAGTACGACCCTAACTATTACCTCACGGTTGGTTCGGTTGGCTACTTAAATAGTCCAACTACGTGGTGGTCTTTCATGGCGGAGTATAGCAGGTATATGTATTCAAAGTTGAGTAAGGATGAATACATCGCATATAAAAACAATGTAGGGGTATCAAACTTTTTTGATGTTGGGTTGGTGACATTTCGCTTTGATTATCAGTTTTACTTTGGCGATAAAGTAGCCCATCGTATTAATCCAAGCGTAATGCTTAATCTGCAAAAAATAAAATGGGGTAAGATTGATCGCATCGCTTTCTATCCGGCATTTTCTTTACTGTTTGGAAGTGAGCAAATAACGGAAACCTTGCCGTATGCGCGAATGTTGATCGGAATCACATATCGCGTTCGCAATGGACTCCCCTTATATTATGACGTTACCAACACTCAATTTGGAGTACTTAACTATTCATTTACTGCTCCCGTGGCAATCACTATCAATCGATGGACGTTAATTGTAAGTTACACGTACAACATCCCCAAAGCACTTCCGGGTGAAACCATCAATTTGATTGATACAGGCTATTTATCAGCCAGTATTGCCAGACGAATCAAATTTTAAGAGCTCTTGTAAAAAAGATTTGAATCTTAATTTGCATTTAATACTTTACAAAATAATTTGCATGCCTATGAATCGCTTATCCCTGTTCTTATTCTTATTCTTCATTTCCATGGTTTCATTTGGTCAGGATTATCGCTGGCAACAACGAGTTAAATATTCTATGAATATTCAGATGAATACGGAAACTCACCAACTAAAGGGTGATCAAAAATTAGTTTACTATAATAATTCTCCCGATACGCTTACAAAAGTTTATTACCATCTCTTCTTTAATGCCTTTCAACCGGGAAGCATGATGGATGTTCGGTCACGAAATGTTCCTGATCCTGATAAAAGAATAGCAGATCGTATTTCAAAGCTAAATCCTGATGAGATTGGCTATCAACACATCCTTTCACTCAAGCAAGATGGTAAAGCAACTACCTATAAAGTTGAAGGTACTGTTTTGGAAGTGACACTCGCGAAAGCCATTCTTCCCAAAACAAAAACAACTTTCGAAATGAGTTTCGAAGCACAGGTGCCAATCCAAATAAGAAGGTCCGGTCGCGACAATAGCGAAGGGATTGCCTACTCAATGACACAATGGTATCCAAAACTTGCAGAGTACGATTTTCAAGGGTGGCATGCCTATCAATATGTTGCACGTGAATTTCAAGGTGTTTGGGGCGATTTCGATGTTAATATTACAATCGATCCAAAATTTACAATTGCAGGAACTGGAAAACTTCAAAACCCTGAAATGATTGGTCATGGTTATGAAAAACCTGGAACTACTGTTAAACAATCAAAAGGAAATCTTACCTGGCACTTTATTGCCAAGGATGTAATTGATTTTGCGTGGACGGCAGATCCCGACTATACCCATGATCGAAAGCAAGTACCTAACGGCCCAGAATTACATTTTTTCTATCAAAAAAATGAAAAGACTGCCCAAACCTGGAAGCAAATGGAAGAGGTTGCAGTAAAAGTATTTGAATATCTGAATAAGAATTTTGGCAAATATCCATTCGATACTTACTCGGTAATTCAAGGTGGGGATGGTGGCATGGAATACCCCATGTGCACGCTCATCATGGGCGAAGGCAGTCAGGCTGGACTTAATGGTGTAATGGCGCATGAAGTTACACACAGCTGGTATCAGATGACGTTGGCTTCAAATGAAGCGTTATATGCCTGGATGGACGAAGGCTTTACTGAATTCGCGAGCGAAGAAGCGCTCAACTCGATCTTTAATGAACCTGTAACTCATGCGGGCAGCTATACAAATTATTTTAGGCTTGTGAAAAGTGGACTCCAGGAGCCAGCCAGCATGCACTCCGATCACTTTAATACAAACAGAGCTTACAACACAGCTGCTTATAGCATAGGGTCGGTATTTCTGCAACAATTAAAATATCTAATCGGCACAGAAAATTTTTATAAAGGCATGTTACGCTATTACAATACCTGGAAAATGAAACACCCGGAACCTAATGATTTTTTAAGGGTCATGGAAAAAACTTCGGGGTTACAATTGCATTGGTATTATCAATACTGGATTCAAACAACCAGGCATATTGATTATGCTATCGATAGTGTGATCATTAAAGATAACTCAACCCTGGTTGAACTAAAACGAATAGGAGATTTCCCGATGCCAATTGATTTAATGATTACCTATAAAGATGGCGGTAAAGAACTATTCTATATCCCGATGAATGAATTATTGGGGAACAAGCCTATTGAAGATAAATCAGTGAGGCGAACAGATGCCGAAGTTTGGCCGTGGGTTAGCCCAACCTATACACTTTCAATACCTAGAAATGTAAATGCGATAACAAAAATTGAAATTGATGCTAGCCAGTGGATGGCTGACGTTGATAGAAAAAACAATGTTTTAGATGTAACAGAACTCAAGCCTTAGCACTATAGCGTTCACTGAATCTTCTTCCCTTTTTGGTTGATTACAATTATTTTACTTTCACCATCTCTGCCTGTTGTTTTAATACTGAGCTCACCTGTAGCCGTTGAGTAAATTAATTCAACCGGAGTTAATTCAAATTTATAATTAATAGACCAAGCCAGGCCGCCAGTTTTATTAACTCTGGCTATTGTTGCTGGAAACCCGTCCTTAACTTTTGTTTGAGAATAGATCAGTGCAAAGTAAACGTCATTTCCTTCTTGCAATGACAGGCCTTTTAAAATTGGGAAACTTCTTCTTTTAAAATTTGGCGCATCAACCGGAAAATTAACGGCTAAGTCAGGAATACGCGAAGGGGTGATTGAATACAGATAGCCTACCGCCAGGGAGTCAGTATATTTTAATCCAATGGTATAACGACCATTCACAATAAACATAGGCTTAAACGATCGTGTATCAGCAACTTCAGTAAATAAAGGAATTGAATCCGATGCCGAAATCACCCACCTAAGTGCCTCAATTGCTTCATTTAATTCTCCTTCCTTCCGCATTTTTTCGCGCTGCGCATATTCTCTTGTCGTCTTAACAAGGCTCTTCAATACGGCCGGTGTTCCGTAAGCATGGGTAACAAAATAGCTATAGTTTGTTAACTCAGTATCAAAATTTCGATTTACCAAATGGCTAGAGATACTATCAAGTTTGCTAAGTGATTTCAATTCGGTTTGAATACAAGTCATTCTTACAAGAACATTTAAAGAATCAAGTAAGGATTTGTTTTCAATCAAATCGAAATGATATTCTAATTCTGCAATTTTCATTTTAAATAATTCGGCTGGTATCGATTTTGAATCGAATTTATTTAATTGAGCGTAAACACCCTTATCACTCAGTTTTTTCAACTCACTTTTAACTGAAACCGAATCTTTCTTTAGCTTTTCGCGAAGCTTATTAATTTCAACATCGTAAGCGATTAACTGATCGCGTAAAGGAATAATTTCTTTTTTAATCGTCTCAACTGATTTCTTTGCCCATCCTGAATAATCCCAAACTCTAACTTCGTTCACCATAAAATCAGCCTCAGCTATTCCATCCTGTTTGAAGTCTTCTATTTTAACAATAGTTAGTTCCTGATTGTATCCAGTTTTACCCAAACTCTTTAAGATTGTTTTGTAATTCTTAAAAGTTAACTGACCAGAATCGTAAACCAAAGCAAGCTTGTTAAGATCAGCAACCAGCGGGTCGTCTGAACGCAATAGCAACTCATTTTCAGTTGCATACTTATCTTGAATTTCTTTGAAAAGTGTTTGTGTGGCCTCGTAACGCTTTTGTGTTTGCTCAAAATTAACGTTCAGAATGTTTACCTTTTTCTGTCTCTCTTTTAAATCCTTAACACGCGTATCAATATCTAATTGAACATCTGAAAGCTTGATAACAAATTCAGCAGTTCTTGGATCTCTACGCACATACATTTGATAATTTTCGTCATTGCGCTTTAGCTCCTTTTCTGTAAGCAATGGATATGCCTTTTCATAGTAAAATATAGCCGAATCAATGTTTGTAATTAATTCTTCTGTCTGCGTAAGCACATCATTTTTAGTTGAATTCTCCTGAAAAATAATGCCCATATAGATATAGGCACTCGGGTTGGCAGCATTATCCTTCAAGTATTTTTTCAGAAATGGTTCAGCCATTTCATACTGCTTGGCATTCAATAACTCAATAAGATCTTTGTATTTAACTTTCTGAGCTATTGAAAATGTGCATTGAAAAATAAAAAAAGCTGCGAGTAAAGAACCTTTCTTAGACATTTTGCTTTATAAATTGTTACAAGTTATTAAAATTAGAGACATTTGAACAAGCACTTTTCAATAACCAAGCCAACTTACCGCATATGAAGGCTCTCATCGACATAATTAAGTCCGTACTTGCTGTAGTAATAGTAGTTGGCATACTAAAAGTAACTGGTTTGCTGGGCGAAATTACATCTTTGGCGCAATCTGCAGTGATGAAAGCCGGGATATTGAATGTAGATCCTTCTACCCCAGATAGCGATGCTACATTTGACTATAACTTTACCTTGAAAGATTTAACGGGCAACAAAGTTCAGTTTAATCAATATAAAGGTAAGGTAATATTCATCAATCTTTGGGCTACCTGGTGCGGGCCGTGCAAAGCTGAAATGCCAGGCATTCAGAAATTATATTCGAAGTTGGAAAATGATTCTGTTGCATTTGTTATGCTTTCGCTGGATAAAGATCAGGCGCTTTCCAAAGTGCAAGCTTATGTCGAAAAAAATGAATATACATTCCCAGTGTTTATGCCTTCTGGCTTTCTTGCCGATCAATTACAAGTTCCTTCCATACCCACCACATTTGTAATCTCAAAAGAAGGAAAAATTGTGATGAAAGAAGTTGGCACCCGAAACTACGACACAAAGAAAATGATCGATTTTCTGAAAAAAGAAGTTGAGAAATAAAGTTCTCATTATCTTGTGCCATGATATTTGACCTCACAGGAAAAACTGCGGTTGTTACCGGTAGTGGAAGTGGAATCGGTGAAGCCATTGCCATCCAATTAGCAAAACATGGTGCAACAGTCTGCTTGTTAGATTTAAATGAAGAATCCATCGACACCACGGCTCAGAAAATTGTATCGAATAAAAATCTGGCGAAAGCCTATCCTTGCAATGTGGCGTCTCAATCTGAAACGGTAAAGGTATATACTCAGATAGAAAAAGATTTTAACTCGATTGATATTGTTGTGAACAGTGCGGGCGTATCGCATGTTGGAAAATTAGATAATACCAGCGAGGCTGACTTTGATCGATTGTATCAGGTTAATATTAAAGGAGTTTACAATTCGATGTTTGGAGCGATTCCTTATATGCGAAAGCAAAAGCAGGGTGTAATTCTTAACCTCGCCTCCGTTGCTGCTGGCATGGGTATAAGTGAACGCTTTGCTTATTCTATGACTAAAGGAGCTGTGCTTTCCATGACACTATCTGTTGCTAAGGATTATGTGCAAGAAGGCATTCGTTGCAATTGCATTTCGCCCGGCCGTGTTCACACACCTTTTGTAGATGGATTCTTGCAAAAGAACTATCCCGGAAAGGAAAAAGAAATGTTTGAAAAATTATCTAATACACAACCTATCGGGCGAATGGGAAGGCCTGATGAGATTGCAACCTTAGCACTTTACCTGTGTTCCGATGAAGCTTCTTTTGTTACTGGCACGGACTACCCTATTGATGGCGGATTTATAAGACTAAATACATAAATAAAATGAAACTATTTCGATTTGGAGAACCCGGAAAGGAGAAACCCGGTATTTTACTTGACAATAAATTGTATGATGCCTCGGCATTCGGTGAAGATTATAACGAAATCTTTTTTGAAAATGATGGCCTAAACAGATTAAGTAAATGGTTGACGCAAAACCAAGAATCACTTTCGGTAATTAAGGAAGGTACCCGGCTTGGTTCTTGTTTTCAACGTCCGTCAAAAATTATTTGCGTTGGACTTAATTATACTAAGCATGCGCTAGAATCGAAGATGCCGTTGCCTCCGGAGCCAATTATCTTTTTTAAATCTACATCAGCCTTGTGTGGCCCCAACGACAATCTTATGATTCCGCGCAAAAGCACCAAAACAGATTGGGAAGTTGAGCTTGCTGTGGTTATTGGAAAAAAAGCAACTTATGTGGATGAGAAAAATTCGCTTGATTATGTTGCCGGCTATTGCTTGCATAACGATTACTCGGAACGTGAATTTCAATTGGAGCGAAACGGTCAATGGGTGAAAGGAAAAAGCTGCGATACATTTGCTCCTATGGGTCCGTATCTGGTAACAAAAGATGAAGTGGCTGATTTCAACAACTTGCACATGTGGCTAAAGGTTAATGGTAAAATGATGCAAGACAACAATACGGACGACATGATTTTTGAAGTTCCCTTTTTAGTAAGTTACATCAGTCAATTTATGACTCTACTCCCTGGCGATGTGATTTCAACGGGAACACCTTCTGGAGTTGCCTTGGGTATGAACCCACCTTTGTATCTTAAAAAGGGCGATGTAATCGAGTTAGGCATTGAAGGCCTTGGAGAACAAAGACAAGTAGCCGTTTAGTCTCGAATATGGTTAGAGCCATTTCCAGAATCGACTCACATCAACACTTTTGGAAATATAATTCTGTGCGCGATAGCTGGATTACTGATGATATGAGCGTTCTTCAAAAAGATTTTTACCCAAAAGATATTGAGCCGCTTCTTCGTAAAAATAAATTTGACGGCTGTGTAGCCGTTCAGGCTGATCAATCCGAAACCGAAACAAATTTTTTGATTGAATTGGCTGCGGAGAATTCTTTCATCAAAGGCGTGGTTGGTTGGGTGGATTTACTCTCTCCTTCAATTGAAGATCGGCTTACACATTTCAACAAGCAATCAAAACTAAAAGGTGTTCGTCATGTTGTTCAAGGCGAGTCAACCGGCTTTCTCATGCAAAAAGATTTTCTACGAGGAATTAAGGCCTTGGAGAAATTCAATCTAACCTATGATATCCTGATAAGAGAACACCAACTTGAAGAAGCAATTTGGTTTGTTAATCAGTTTCCAAATCAAAAGTTTGTTATTGATCATATTGCGAAGCCACAAATGGGGAAAGCCGGAAAAAGTGAATGGAAAAAGGGAATGGCTGTGCTTGCGGCATTTCCAAATCTATACTGCAAACTCTCGGGCATGGTAACCGAAGCCAACTGGAAAAGCTGGAAGCATGAAGATTTTACGCCCTACTTAGATTCTGTGTTTGAAAATTTTGGTACAAGAAGGTTAATGTATGGATCGGATTGGCCAGTGTGTTTAGTGGCAGCTTCCTATCGCGATCAGCTAAGCATTGTTGAACAATACATTTCGCATTTAACTGAAGTAGAAAAACAAGCGATAATGGGTGAAAATGCAATAAAATTTTATAACCTTTAAAAATGGATCTTCATTTTAAAGACAGGGTAATTGTTGTCACTGGCGGGGCTCGTGGCATAGGCAAGGAGATTGTAAGAATTTTAAATGAAGAGGGCGCTTTAGTTGCGATCGTAGATAAAAAAGCAGAGTCAATAAAGACTTTGCCCGATAGCAGCCAGAAGGGAAAATTTTTTCAGGCTGATCTCACTTCTCCTGCTGCCTGCAAAGAAGTAATTGAAGATATTATTTTAGAACTTGGCCACATTGATGGCTTGGTGAATAATGCTGGGACTAATGATAGTATTGGGCTTGAAAAAGGAACCCCCGAGACCTTCATCCAATCCATGAACAATAATGCTGGTCACTATTATTTTATGGCGCACTATGCACTGCCGCATTTAAAAAAACGAAAGGGCGCCATTGTAAATATTGGCTCCAAAACATCAATTACAGGGCAAGGAAATTCATCTGGTTATATAGCCGCTAAAGGCGCAATACTTGCGCTCACCCGCGAGTGGGCGGTAGAGTTACTCCCCTATTCAATCCGGGTAAATGCAGTAATACCCGCAGAAGTCTCAACACCCTTGTATGAATCATGGCTAAAAAACTTTCCTGATCCGCAAGCGAAGCTAGCGTCTATCTCAAAAAAAATTCCACTACAAAACCGCCTCACTAAATCCGAAGAGATTGCAGATACAGTTGCGTTTCTGCTTTCTGATCGATCGAGCCACACCACAGGTCAATGGGTGTTTGTGGATGGTGGATATACACATCTCGACCGCGCTATTAGTTAACTGATATTCATTGTAAAATTCTCAAGCTCTTAAGATGACCAAAACAAATCAAAAAGTGCTGATTCCCTTTATTCTGGTTACGAGCTTATTTTTTTTATGGGCTTTCGTTCACAATCTTGAGCCCATTTTAATCCCGCACCTGAAAAAAGCTTGTCAACTTAGTGATCTACAGTCGGCATTAATTGACTCAGCGGTATATATTGGTTACTTGGTAATGGCCATTCCCGCTGGCCTCTTTATGAAAAAGTATGGATATAAAAAGGGAATACTGTTTGGCCTACTATTGTATGCCATCGGGGCACTGCTTTTCCTGCCAGCAGCAAACACCCGCATTTATGTTTTCTTTTTAGGCGCTCTGTTTATCGTTGCATCGGGTTGCACATTTCTTGAAACGGCCGCTAACCCCTACGTAACTATTCTTGGCAAACCAGAAACAGCAACCACACGCCTTAATTTTGCTCAATCCTTTAACGGCCTGGGTGCATTTTTGGCACCCTTACTTGGCGGTCAAATGATTCTCAGTGGTATTGAACATAGCGAATCAGAATTGAATGAGATGTCGGCTGGTCAACTGAACCAATATTTGCAAATGGAGGCCGATGCGATAAAACTTCCCTACCTGCTTATTGCCTTAGTCGTTTTGGGTGTAGCCATATTAATTTATTTTACAACGATGCCTGAAGTTCCAGTTGATAAGAAGAATCAGAAGTCAGGTATCTTTAAGGCGTTAAGGCATCCCCAACTAAAGTGGGGAGTTGTTGCACAGTTCTTTTATGTAGGCGCACAGGTTTGCGTAACCAGTTTCTTTATTCGATTTGCAAAGTTTACAGGTGGCACACCCGAAAAGGAAGCTGCTATTTGGTTAGGTGTGGCTATGTTTGGATTTATGGTGGGCCGCTTTGCAGGAACATTTCTAACTCGATTCATTCCAGCAAATCGTTTATTGTCAATCTATTCAGTGATCTGCATTATTCTATTGCTGATTGCTGTTTTTGCAAAATCGGAGATTGCAATCTGGGCATTACTTGCCGTTCCATTTTTTGAATCAATTATGTTTCCAACCATTTTCTCTCTGGCAATAGAAGATATAAAAGAGGATACTGAACTAGGTTCATCACTTGTTGTAATGGCAATTGCTGGTGGTGCTTTCTTTCCCGTGTTAATGGGTCTTATCTCTGATCAATCAAATATTCAGATCTCTTACCTGATCCCATTACTTTGCTTTTTCGTGATTGCTTGGTTTGGGATTAGTGGTTATAAGTCAAACAAAATCATCACTCAATGAAACGCTATTGTCTTGCACTCGATTTAAAAGAAGATCCTACATTGATTTCGGAGTATGAAGAACATCACAAAAAAATCTGGCCCGAAATAGAAAAGAGTATTCGCGAATCCGGAATAGAAAAAATGGAAATTTTCCGAACGGGTAATCGGTTGTTTATGATTATGGAAACAACCGATAGTTTTTCATTCTTTATGAAATCACAAGCCGACACAAACGATCCCAAAGTACAGGAGTGGGAACAAATGTTGTGGAAGTATCAACAAGCATTGCCCTATGCCCAACCTGGAGAGAAATGGATCTTAATGGATAAAATTTTTGAACTATAATCACAATGCAACTAGAGCAAACTACCTTATTCCCGTCAGAACAACTTAAAGAGTTTACGATTAAAGTCTTTTTACATTTTGGCGTGCCCAAATCAGATGCCGAGCAAGCTGCTGATGTACTAAGTCTATCAGACTTGCGTGGCATCGACTCGCATGGCGTTGCTCGCCTACACACGTATTTTGATATGTTCAAGTTGGGACGGATAAATCCCAAACCAAACATTACTATTGTTCGCGAGCGAAAAAGCGTTTGCACGGTTGATGGTGACAATGGATTAGGTTTGGTAGTGGGTCCACGTGCCAATCAAATCGCCATCGACAAAGCAAGTCAGTTTGGCTCGGGCTGGGCAAGCGTTTGCAACACCAATCATTATGGTATTGCCTCCTATTACTCATTTAAAGCGCTTGAGCGCGATATGATTGGCTGGTCGATGACTAACACCACAAAACTTGTAGCACCTCTATGGGGTGCAGAGCGCATGCTCGGTACAAACCCAATCTCCATTGCATTTCCAGGTTTAAAAAACAAACCGATTGTTATTGATCTCGCGACAAGCGCAGCCGCATATGGCAAAATAGAAATCGCTAAACGCAAAGGAAAAAAAATCCCAAAAGGTTGGATCATTAATAAAGAGGGTGATATGACTGATCAACCTGCTGATATGATTGAGGGTGGAGCATTGTTGCCGCTTGGATCCGAACGCGATCTTGGTGGACATAAAGGATATGCACTCTCGGCCATGGTCGATATTCTCACCAGCGTGTTGAGTGGTGCTAATTGGGGACCTTTCGCGCCACCCTTTGCATTACGACAAGAGATTCCTTCGCGAAGCGTAGGCAAAGGAATTGGGCATTTCTTTGGCGCGATGGAGATTGACGGCTTTATGGATGTTACCGAATTCAAGCAGCGCATTGATGAGTGGATTGAAGTTTTTAGAAATACTAAACCTGTAAAAGGTCAGAAGGCTGTTTTAATTCCTGGCGATCCAGAACATGAAGAAGAAGTGATCCGGAGAAAAGAAGGTGTTCCATTAATTCCTGCTGTTATCGATGACTTGAAAGATATTTCGAAACAAACTGGGATAGCGTTTACCTAACAAAACTTTAATATTCAATTTGGATGGCAACTGATACCTCAATCCTTCGATACGGACGCTACTTTTTCAACTAACAGCCACTCTTTTTTTGCAGGTTCGATCGATATCTGCTTAAGCAACGCAAACTTACCCTTACTTAAGAACGCAGTAGCACCTCCCGTTTTAGTTTCAAATTTTGTATTTGTAATGCTTAGAGAATCAAAGTTAGACACATTAAAAAAAGCTGGCGAGATATTTTTAGCACCTTCGAAAACGTATTCAGATTCTATAGCGGAGCCATCGCGCTGGGTAAAGCTGGAGTTAGAAACGGATAATGAGAATTGTTTTAGGGAGTCGCCTCGAATTAAAAATGACTTCTTCAAATTGGTAGCCTCAACATTATTCATCGAAACGCTAGTAAGCGGCTGCCCTGTTTGCCATAATCCGTCTTTGAAATTGTAATCGAAAAAAACATCGACTTCGTTTACCGTAAGGTTTGAGATTTTCCAGTTACCGCTGGATCGCTTTGGGTTTTCGTCTTTGGGTGAAAAATGAACAAACGCAGAAAGCATATTATTTCTATTCTGAGAGAGGTGCGCATATTCACCCGGTCCCCAAATTACGCAATCGCGAATCTCCAAATTATCCACCCCGATCCGAAACCCATTGCATGACGTATTGATCTTACAATTCTTTATTACGAAGTTGGTATTGTCGTTGCCGGCAAAGCAGTCATCTCCGGTTCTAAAATCACAATCTTCAACAATAAAATCAGAACAAAACCGAGTGTGTAATCCATCGTGTCCACCGCTAATTTTTACATTTTTTACAAAACCGCCCACTACGTGCCGGCAGTTGATTGCCCAGTTTCCGCTCCTTATAATCGAAAAATTTTCTAATCGAATATTCCTACAATTCGTTAACCTAATGGCGTGCGGACCTCTAAAACCCTCCTCTCCCTTTGGGTTTTTACAATTGACTCCATCAATGATGCCCGCACCAATAATCGAAATATTTTCCAAACTATCACCTACAATCAAGCCTTCCCTCCATTTGCCCGAACCATAGTCTAAATAATTTTCGCTTCCCTGCAACACCGTACCCGCTTGAAGTTTCAAGGTGATTCCACTTCGCATTACGAGACCACCTGTCAAAAAGGTATCAGCACTAAAAACCACTACCCCAACCCCGAGACCTGCCAATGAATCAATTGCGTTTTGAATAAGATCCGTCATTAATGTATTACGCAGCGACTTAACTTCTATGGAAGGGCTGGCTGAATTACCAGGTGAACAACCGCAAGGGATGAGTGATATAAGCGCAATTGCAAGAGTCTTTAAATTCATAACATTTAAAATTATTGAAATAGAATTTCCGGCTAATTTCATTAAATCTATTGATAGCTGAAAATAAGCACGAGCAACAGGTGATTATTCACACCTGTTTGCGCAGAAATTCGATGGGGTTTGAACGATGTATGAATTTCAGCAAAACCGTTACAACAATTAGGGTCTATGTACACTTTAAAAAGCAGCTTAACCAATAAGAGATCTGCAACTACCCTCGCGGTTGTCGAGCTTATGATGCGTTAAGCTGCAATTCTTGTTGAACTGAAACATTGGGTGAACGATTAGGAATCCGTATAAAAAATTTAGTACCCACACCTAGCTCAGATTCAACACTTGCAAATCCTTTTAACTTATTAATTGTTTCCTTGAAAATAAAAAGTCCTAAGCCAGAGCCAGGAGAGTTAACGTTAGCTCTGTAGAACATATTAAATATTTTATCCATATGCTCTGGTGCTATTCCAACTCCATTATCTATAAACTCAATAACAGCTTCACTTTCGTTAACCAAAATATTGATTTTAATAAAACAATTATTTCTTTTAAAATCAGCATACCTTATTGCATTTGAAATCAGATTATTGAAAAGTATGGTAACGCGACTAAGATCTGAATAGAGTGGCACACGCTCATTTATGATTACATCCTTGCGAATTCGTTCATTACCAGATAAAAACTTTTGGCTCTCAAACACCTCCGAAACAAGGTGCGGCATTTCCAGTTTTTGAACATGAATGTCCATTCTTTTATTCTTAGAAAAACTTACAATTTGCCCTATAAAAGCATCAGACCGATTAATGCTTTTTTCAAGCATGTCCAAATAAATTACAAGCTGATCTTGCTTATTTTCGTGGCGCATCAAATTAATAAGTCCCAATAGAGACGACAGCGGGGATCTCAGGTCGTGCGCAGTGCTATAAAGAAAATTATCCAATTCGCGGTTCACTTTTTTGAGCTGTTTGTTTTTTTTGCGCAAGAGATTTGATTTTTCCTCCAGTTGCTCCATTTGCGCACTCGCCTGTTTTATCAAAAGCAAAAACGATTGAGAAAGTTCATTAACTTCAATAGCCGTATTCTTAAAATTAAGATTAAGGTCTTTTGAGGTTAGATGAAGTGGAGCTCTTTTTACAAAGTCTGATAGTTTTGCAATTGGTTCTGACAGTTGCTTGGAAAGCCAAAGGCCTGATACTAGCGAAAATCCAACAGCGCAAGCAATTACAATAAGATAAAATATTCGTGCCCTTTCCTGTGCGGCCGAGGTCGCTAAGTATGAGAATTCAGCCAACGCAAAGTATTGCTCGCCTATCGAAGAAGTTAACTTGTTGAGTTTATTCCGTAAACCTAACGTACTACTAAGACCAATCTTAGTTTGTAAAGATACCAGTTGATTAAAAATTCGTGTATACTCCTTCAAATGATAAATGGCTGGTTCATTCTGCCTAGTTTCGACTTCCAACTTTAACGTCAGGTTGTTAGATCGTCTATTAAACTCTCTCTGATAAACTAGGTCATGCCTCAAAAAGAAGTCCTTCTCATTTCTTCTCAAAAACAATAACTCAGAAATATCAATGTTGGTGGATTCTTCTTCCAACTGATGGGCATGCAATCTCATGAGCCCTTCCATGCCATAGTCTTTAAAGCCACGTTTAAAAAGTAATGATTCCAACTCTTTGAACACGATGTCGTACTGCGTAAGGGTACTGTCTATAGACAAAAGCCTTCTGTCAACATCGTAACTTCTCTCCTTTTTCTGGCTAATTACATCACCTATCTCTAATCGAATGAGAGCCAAAAGACTATCGCGAATTTCTAAAAAATCACTATTACGCGTATTGAAGTATCCCTCGTTATTAGCATCAAGGTCAAAAAAATCGTTATCTGTTTTTATTAAATTTAAAGTAGGTATCACAAGTTGATTAATATTTCCGTGTACCCGGGCGGTATCATTATTTTCATTAAGCACAAACCAGGAGACAACAGCAAGAATTACAATTAATAAAGTAAGGAACAAAAAGCCCGACACCATACGGCTTCGTATGGAATTTAGTTCAAAAAATTTGGCCATCACTAACTGTTAAAAAACGCTTAAAAGTAACGCTAGATAGCATCTCTAAGCCAATTCGATTGTTACCATTATGTTACGAACAAAGCCAAAATCAAAGCTAGCCTCCCTTCCAAGCGAAGTCTCCTGCAAGGGTCTCCGCGCAAATACTTCCTGTTCAAATGCGGAGTCCCCGAGGCGGGAGACTCCGCTAGGAATAAGGAATTTGAAGACCTGTTAAAGGAATTTGAAATTGATTATGATGAACGGTTTGTGTTTAAACCGGTTGATTATATCGTGCCTGACGGCACTTTCTGAAATTCATTATTCCTTTTTCTACAAGGATTGTGTCCATAACGAGACTTTAACAGGATTAAATGAAATAGATATATAGCAATGCGAAAATATTGTCAAAGGCAATTTTCCTTTTAAAAGTATAAAAAGTGAGAAAAGATAAAATCATTGCATTTCCAGAACAGATAACAATTGTTTTTTATGCTGCGAAACAAATTTCGAAACATGACAAAGTAGGATTAGAAGGTTCTTTCCTAAGAAAACAGATTTTACCAAGGTGACCCATCAACAAGTGAAGCACGTAGAAAAAATGATCAGTGAAAGACCCGTTAGAAAATTTAACTATCAAACTCCAAATGCTGTATTTTAACAAAAATTAAAAGTTGCACTTATTAGTTGAACACAGTAATTAATTACTGCACACAACGAAAGATAACGCCCCTTTTAATATAATGCTTGCAGATGATGATGCAGATGAACGCTTCTTATTTGAGAAAGCATTAAAGGAAATACCTATTGCCACTCGCGTTGCACCTGTTAGTAACGGACAAGAGCTTATGGATTACTTTTTTAAAAACTCAATGAATCCTCCCGATGTGCTTTTTCTTGATTTGAGTATGCCTCGAAAAACAGGGTACTAATGCTTAATTGAAATAAAAGAAAACAAAAAACTGGAAGCTATTCCAATAATCGGTTTTACAACCTCGATTCCAAGTAACATTGGAGCAGAGATGAAATTGTCAAACACGTTGATAAAATTTGGAGCTCTGGATTATATTCGCAAACCCGCTGATTTTGGACAGTTCACACACGTCATTCACCAAGCGCTTGTCAGAGTGATAGAAAAAGCCGGCTAACAGACAGAAAAAAATTGCAATCAAAAACTCCATTGGGTGGGGCCAAAAAAGCCATGACAAAAACACTCACCATTCTTTTCTCAGTGTGAAAAAGTGTGACTTTTGTAACTCATATACAAAATGATGTAACTTTTTTGTTTTTAAGTTGCGTATCGTTGCGGAAAATGGCAAGGGAAGACATCTCAGAATTAGAAATTTCCTTATTACTGGAAGCTGTTTATCAAAAATACGGTTATGATTTCAGGCAGTATTCCAAAGCCCACATCAATCGCAGGATTAGGAACAGGATGGCGCTGTCCGGATTAGAGGATGTTTCTCAAATTCAATCCAAAGTTCTCAAGGATGAAACATTTGCGCATGAATTTTTACAGGATTTATCAATAACCGTTACCGAAATGTTTCGTGATAAAGATTTTTATAAGTCGTTACGCGAAAATGTTATTCCTATTTTAAAAACCTACCCATTTATAAAAATATGGCATGCCGGATGCGCAACCGGTGAAGAAGCGTATTCAATGGCAATCATTATGCAGGAAGAAGGCTTGTATGATAGGGCAACAATTTATGCTACTGATTTTAACCAACATGCTTTAAACAGAGCAAAAGAAGGAATCATTTCGAATGCAATGATGAAGGAATATGCAGTCAATTATCAGTTGTCGGGAGGTAAAGAATCTTTTTCAGATTACTATACTTCCAGTTATGGTAACGCTATCATGAATCAGTCGTTGAAAAAAACCATTGTATGGGCAAATCATAATTTGGTTACCGATAGTGTGTTTGCAGAGGTGCATCTGATATTATGTAGAAACGTGCTGATTTATTTTAATAACACGCTACAAAATAAGGTACAAAAACTTTTTCATGATAGCCTTATTAATGGCGGTATTTTATGTTTGGGGTCAAAAGAAGGTTTACGGTTTACCGACTTTCATGAAGAATATATTGAGTTGGATAAAAAACAAAGAATCTTTAAAAAGAAATATTAAGAAATGCAATACGAGGCAATTGTAATAGGCGTATCCGCAGGTGGGATGAATGCGCTGAAATTTATTTTCTCAGTATTACCTTCCGGGTTCAGCATACCAATTATTATAGTGCAACATGTAAGCGCACTTTCAGATAACGACTGGATAAAACTTTTAAATGACAAAAGCAATCTTACTATTAAGGAAGCAGATGAAAAAGAAAAAATAGAAACCGGAAATGTTTATATCGCCCCAGCTAATTATCATTTGATGATTGAAAATGATAAAACCTTTTCGCTTACAATTGATGAATATGTAAATTTTGCAAGACCATCTATCGATGTATTGTTTGAATCAGCAGCAGAGGCGTATAAAAACAAGTTGATTGGTATAGTGTTAACAGGTGCTAATAATGATGGGACAAAAGGTATAAAGCGAATAAAGGAATGCGGTGGGTTAGCCATTATTCAGGATCCGAAAACAGCTGAATCTTCTACTATGCCAGCATCAGCAATTGCTGCTATTCAACCGGATTATATTTTATCTTTAGAGAAAATAGTTCAGTTGTTAGTAAAACTAACACAAACCAATCCCGGTAGCTATCGGGACAAATAATAAAATAAATATGACACTTAGCAAAAAAATATTAATCGGCTTTACAGCATGCACCTTAATACTTTTGGGAGTTGCAATTTTCTCATATAAAACCAGTGAAAAATTTGTCACTTCCAATACCTTGGTAGATCAAACCAACAAGGCGTTGTATGAATTCAGCCAAATTCTAACTGTCATTTCTGGTGCAGAGACAGGCACTCGGGGTTATATTATTACAGGCGATGAAGCTCATTTAGAACACTTTATAAATGCTGAAAGTGCTATTGGTGAACATATTACTAAAGTAAAGGAGTTAATAATAGACGCTACTATTCAGCAAAAGATTACGGAACTAGAAAAAGAAATAAAAATACGTTTTGCTCATTTAAAAGTTGGCATTGCTCTACGCAAAGTAGTTCCGGCAGCTACCGGGATTGAAAAGTCAAGGGAATTTGTAGCCTCTGGAATTGGAAAAGAATCACAAGATAAAATACGAGAAATAATTGGCAGTATACAAAAACTAGAATTTACCTTACTTGCCGAAAGAAAGCAAGCCAGTGAGGACGATGCGAAAAATTTTAATACGGTTTTTGTCCTTTTAATGGTCATCATTATTCTCGTTCTTATTGTTGTTTATAGTATAGTTACTTCAAATTTAAAAACACTTAAAATATCCGAAGCAGAAACCACGAGCAAAAACTGGCTGCTTACAGGCAACACGGAACTGAACGAAAAATTAATAGGAGACAAAAGCTTAGAAGAGCTGGCAAACAATACGATTAGTTTTTTATGTTCTTACTTAAAAGCACAAATTGGTGCAGTTTATCTGTTTAATAAAAAAGAAAGTGCGTTAATTTTAAACGGACGATATGCCTTTTCTTCGGCTGCCGAAACCAAAGAAATATTTATGCTGAACGAAGGATTGATTGGTCAAGCAGCACAGGAACAAAAACAAATTTCGTTAACAGATATAAGCACAGAAAATATTCGGATTACCTCATCTGTTCTAAATGAAAAACCAAAACAGTTACTCATTACCCCATTTTTGTTTGAAGGCAACACAATGGGTGTGATAGAAATTGGGCGGCTTACTGATTTTACCGAAACAGAAAAAGAATTCATCAATACTTCTATGAACAGTATTGCTATTGCAGTAAACACGGCTTTTAATCAGGCAGCACTGAGAGAATTGTTAGAAAAGATTCAAGCTCAAAATGGCGAAATGGAAATATCAGCACTGGAAATAGAGCAGCAACTACATTCTCTAAACCAAGCTTCCATTCTTTCTATTGCAGATGCAAATGGCGATATCATTTATGCAAATGACAACTTCTGTAAAATTTCACAATACTCAAGAGAGGAATTGATAGGAAATAATCACAGAATGTTAAAATCAGGAAAGCAACCTGATGGATTATTTATTGGTATGTGGAAAGCAATTAGTAGCGGTAGAACATGGAAGGGAGAAATAGTAAATAAAGCGAAAGACGGAACATTTTATTGGGTGGACACCACAATTACACCTTTTAAAGGAGTAGACGGCAAAATAGAAAAATATGTTGCCATCCGATTTGATATTACGAATACTAAAAATCAAGTGGACGAGCTGGCTAAGCAAGGTGAAGAACTGCAAACACAGCAGGAAGAACTGAAACAAATGAATGAAGAACTGGAAGAACAGGCACAAAGCCTGAAACAGCAGCAGGAAGAATTACAAATGACCAATGAGGAATTAGAAGAACAAACACAATCATTGGAAGCGAAAAATTTGGAAGTAGAAGCTTCAAAAAAAGACATTGAGCAGAAAACAAAACAGTTAGAAATAAGCAGCCGATACAAATCGGAGTTCCTAGCCAACATGTCGCATGAATTACGTACACCACTTAATAGTTTGTTAATTCTATCAAAAGATTTATCCGAAAACAGAAAAGAAAATTTGGATAGTGTTCAGGTGGAGAGTGCAGAAATAATTTATAAAAGCGGTTGCGATTTACTTGTATTAATTAATGAAGTACTTGATCTCTCCAAAATTGAAGCAGGGAAAATGTCCTTAACTATTGAATCCGTTTCACTGAAAATTTTTGCAAATGAACTCATCCGAGATTTTAAACATCATGCAGAGCAAAAAGGGTTGAAGCTAAATTTAAAATTGAATAAAGAATTACCTGAATTTATTCGTACTGATTCACAACGATTAAATCAGATATTGAAAAATCTTTTATCAAATGCCATAAAATTTACGGAGAAAGGAAGTGTAAGCATTACTATTGATAGAGACACAGAAAGTACCATTGTTATTTCAATTACCGATACAGGAATTGGAATTGTTGAAGATAAACAACAAGCCATATTTGAAGCTTTTCAACAAGCCGAAGGAGGAACATCCAGAAAATATGGAGGCACAGGTTTAGGTCTTTCTATTTCGCGTGAGCTTGCAAAATTATTAGGTGGGAAAATTAAACTGCGTAGTACATTAAATGAAGGGTCTGTTTTCTCTCTAATTGTTCCATTAGAAATAGTTCAGGAGCAAGAACTTGTGAGCACAAGCGTAACTGAAAACTATCTGGAAAACAAATCCATTTTATTTAAACCAAGCGTATCAAATGAAACCAAATATCTAAATTATCCCAACATAAAAGATGACAGAGATACAATAACCGCTGATGATAAAACAGTTCTTATCATTGAAGATGATCTGAAATTTGCTGCGATACTTTTAAATCAAGCCAACAAAAAAGGATTCAAATGTTTATCGGCAGCAAGCGGAGAAGATGGTTTGTTGCTTGCATCAAAACACAAGCCGCAAGCGATTATTCTCGATATGAGTCTGCCGGGCATTAACGGACATACAGTATTACTTGAATTAAAAGCAAATCCTTCCTTAAGGCATATACCGGTGCATATTATTTCGGCTAAAGAACGTTCACTGGAGCCAATCAGAGAAGGAGCCATAGAGTATTTGATGAAACCGGTGGCAAAAGAAGATTTGGAAGAAGCATTTAACAGAATTGAAAATTTTGTAAACAGAAAAATAAAAAACTTGCTAATTATTGAAGACAACGAAAATTCCAGAAAGGCAATGCGCATACTTATTGGCAATGGTGATGTAAAATGCCTTGAAGCAGAAACCGGCAAAGAGGCTTTGGCTATGTATGAGCAGAATCACATTGATTGTATTATATTAGATATTGGTTTGCCTGACATGAGTGGATTTGACATTATTCATCAACTTGAGAAAATAAAAGACTATCACATTCCTCCTATTATTGTTTACACCGGTAAGGAACTTACGAAAGAAGAAAACAGTGAGCTTCAGACATATGCTGAGAGTATAATTATAAAAGGCGTAAAGTCGGAAGAAAGATTGTTAGACGAAACAGCTCTTTTTCTCCACAGAACGATTAGCAATTTGCCGAAATCAAAACAAAAAATTATAAATAAACTGTACGATAAAGAAACTATATTTCATGCAAAAAAAATATTGTTGGTAGATGATGACATGCGAAATTTATTTGCATTATCAAAAATATTAAAAGAACGTGGAATGGAAATAATAAAAGCGGAAAACGGAAAAAGCGCTTTGGAAATGTTGGAAACCCATCCGGATATTAATCTGGTATTGATGGACATAATGATGCCTGAAATGGACGGTTACGAGGCAATGAAACGAATTAGATCTAATGTGAAGTTCAAAGACTTACCAGTAATTGCGATCACAGCTAAAGCCATGAAAGACGATAAACAAAAATGTATTGATGCAGGTGCCAACGATTACATTACTAAACCAATTGATGTAGAACGATTGCTATCGCTGATGCGTGTTTGGTTAAGTAAATGATTGCGAAAAATTATTTGTTAGCGGGTATTCCTTAAAACGGCCAAATAATTAGTAATGAATAACAATTTAATTACAAAATGAAAACAAATAGTCCAATTAAGATCTTGTTGGTTGATGATCTTCCAGAAAATCTGTTCGCATTAGAATTAATTTTTTCTAATAAAAATTATAAATGTGTGAAAGCAAATTCCGGAAATAAAGCATTGAAAATTCTGTTGCGGGAACAGGATTTCGCAATCATATTAATGGACGTGCAAATGCCGAAGATGGATGGTTTTGAAACAGTAGAATTAATTCGAGAAATTGAAACACTCAAACATTTGCCTATCATATTTTTAACTGCGAACATGGATAATTCTACGCATGTTTTTAAAGGATATCAGGTCGGTGCAATTGATTACATGATTAAACCGCTTATTCCAGAAATATTAATTGCAAAAGTGGCAGTTTTTGTAGAGCTATATTTGAAAACGCATGAATTATTAGTTCAAAACGATGAAAAAGAAAAACGAGCCGCAGAGTTAGGCGTTGCCAATATAGAACTTGCCTTTCAAAACGATGAAAAGGAAAAACGAGCTGCTGAGTTAGGCGTTGCCAATATAGAACTTGCCTTTCAAAACGATGAAAAGGAAAAACGAGCTGCTGAGTTAGGCGTTGCCAATATAGAACTTGCCTTTCAAAACGATGAAAAAGAAAAACGAGCTGCTGAGTTAGGCGTTGCCAACAAAGAACTCGTCTTTCAAAACGATGAAAAAGAAAAACGAGCTGCAGAGTTGGGCGTTGCCAACAAAGAACTTGCCTTTCAAAACGGTGAAAAAGAAAAGCGAGCCGCAGAGTTAGAAATTGCCAACATAGAACTTGCCTTTCAAAACGATGAAAAAGAAAAGCGAGCCGCAGAGTTAGAAATTGCCAACATAGAACTTGTCTTTCAAAACGGTGAAAAAGAAAAACGTGCCGCTGAGTTAGGCATTGCGAACAAAGAACTTGTCTTTCAAAACGATGAAAAAGAAAAACGAGCCGCAGAGTTAGAAATTGCTAACAAAGAACTTGCGTTTCAAAACGATGAAAAAGAAAAACGAGCTGCTGAGTTAGGCGTTGCCAACAAAGAACTTGTCTTTCAAAACGGTGAAAAAGAAAAACGAGCCGCAGAGTTAGGCGTTGCCAATATAGAACTTGCCTTTCAAAACGATGAAAAAGAAAAACGTGCTGCTGAGTTAGGCGTTGCCAATATAGAACTTGCCTTTCAAAACGATGAAAAAGAAAAACGTGCTGCTGAGTTAGGCGTTGCCAATATAGAACTTGCCTTTCAAAACGATGAAAAGGAAAAACGAGCTGCTGAGTTAGGCGTTGCCAACAAAGAACTTGTCTTTCAAAACGGTGAAAAAGAAAAACGTGCCGCTGAGTTAAGCGTTGCCAATATAGAACTTGCCTTTCAAAACGATGAAAAAGAAAAACGTGCTGCTGAGTTAGGCGTTGCCAACAAAGAACTTGTCTTTCAAAACGGTGAAAAAGAAAAACGAGCTGCAGAGTTAGGCGTTGCCAATATAGAACTTGCCTTTCAAAACGATGAAAAAGAAAAACTGGCAGAAGAGTTAAGAATTGCTAATAAAGAACTGCTTTCATTTACGTATATATCAAGCCACGATATGCAGGAGCCGTTGCGAAAAATTCAATCGTTCATCTCGATCATTCTTAGAGAGGAAAACGAAACCCTGTCTGACAAAGGCAAGAATTATTTCCAACGGATTCAATCATCGGCCGAAAGAATGCAGAAACTAATTATCGATCTGCTTGCTTACTCTCGCATCAACGAAACGGATCGTAAATTTGAAAAAACAGAACTCAGTATAATCATTGATGATGTAAAAGCTGAATTAAAAGACGCCATTGAAGATAAAAACGCCACCATCGAGGCTGTTGAATTCTGCTCTGCCAACATCATTCCTTTTCAGTTTCGCCAACTCATATACAACCTCATAAGCAATGCACTTAAGTTTTCTCGGGCCGACATACCTTCGCTGATAACAATAAGGAGTATAATTGTAAAGGGCAGTGAATTAAATGTAGAAAAACTCTCACCTGAAAAAAATTATTGCCATATCACCGTTAAAGACAATGGTATCGGCTTCGAACCCCATTTCAGCGAACTCATTTTTGGAGTGTTCCAAAAACTTCATAGCAAAGACGTATATATGGGTACTGGAATCGGACTTGCCATCGTAAAAAAAATAGTAGAGAATCACAACGGTATCGTCACCGCGACAGGCGAGTTAAATAAAGGAGCAACATTTGATATTTATATTCCTGCTAATTAAATAAAGGACACATTATTCAGGCAGAAAACGTAGAGTATGAAATTATAGGTACTCTAAAAAAGACAGATTTAAAAAGTTGATAGAGTGCACGTCCTCAATAACGGTAGCTCCTGCACTACACGACCATTTTTTAAAGGACTTCGGGAGTTTTTAAAATTGCATTGTTTAAAGGACTTTAGTTTGCGCAGACAAAAGAAAACAGCCAGTGCATTTGGTAGCACATTTGCATTTTTCCAACACACAAGGCCAAACAAAAAATGCAAAAGAGCTACCAAGCAAACGCACCAAAACCGACCTTTATAGACTGACGTACTATAATTGAATAATACAAAGGGCAGCCACTAACAGCGGGCTTGCGAAAATTGCGGGTTCAGTGGTATATTGCTGTTTCTGCATTCTATTATCTTGTAGTAGCTTGACGGTTTAGTGCATTTTAATCCGCAACTTCGCAAGCCGCTAGTGGCACTTCAAGCCCCCTCCCCCAGCGAAATATTTCTATTAGAAGAAATAATCGCTTCGCAAAATATTTTTCTAAACTTTTTTTAGCTCTCTCCTATACGGGATGAGGCTTCTTTTTTTCGTATAAACGGAATAAATTATTTTTTATAAATCGCAAATAGAATTTCTAGATAATTTCAATAAATCTATCGATAGCTGAAAATAAGCAAAGAGCAACACTAGAATTTTTCTCGCATGTTTACATCGAAATTCGATCGGGTTTGAACGATTTATGAATTCGATAAAACAGCTTCAATAATTAGTACCCTTTACACTTCAAAAAATTGCTTAACCATAATAAATCTCCAGCCTACCTCGCGGTTGTCTAAAGTCAGAATAGCATCTCTTAGCCCAACACATTGCTAGCATTATACTGCGAACAAAGCCAAAATCAAAGCTAGCCTTCAATTAAATATCCAAATCATAAACTTCTCTTCCTCCAATAATCTTTCTACATTCGTACGTGACCACCTCAATTAAATTGATTCTTAGTTTAGCAATCTTAACCTCATGTATGGAATCATCAGTTCATTATGAATATTCGGATGGTAGCGCAAACCGCTATATAATTACGAAAGACTCCATCCAATACATTCCGGTTAAACCGGAAGAAAGCTCAACAGGCTTTTATAGCGGTGGCGAACCTGGGCGTGAAAAAATTAATCATGAACAATTTAATAATGTTCAAAAGTTATTTGAAGCCGCAATGAACAAATCCGAAATCCAAATGGACGGTCGCATGAAAACAAGTGGTTTGATCGTGAAAATTATGCCTGAAGAAACCAAAAGAGCCATTTTGAAGCCAGGTGTTCCAGAAATTGCCGTCATCGAATCCGCACTTAAAGACTTGCTCAAAAGGTAAGTTGCTGAATTCTGAAATATTGCAGCTAATCATCAAATTTGTCTAAAAAAATCATAACTATTTTACTAATTTAAAAGTCCTAAAAGAAGCACTATGGACTCACCTAACAATTCAGACAACTCAAAGCAATTGCCCTACAAATACCGCGACATCAAGGTACACTCTTCAGATGAGTGGATGGCAGATGCCTCTAAAAAGTATCGCAAGGTTTACGATCGGTATGAAACCACCTACATGCGGGTTGAGTTTTCTTTTTTCAATAAACTGTTTGATGAGAAGGATTGGGAAGGATCTTTTCGTATAAAATGTTTCTTCATTCAAGGCAGCCAAAAAAATGAACTTTGCAATCTGGAGCAGAAGCGAACTATTTTGAAAGATGAAAATATTGTTTACATACGCCAGGCTTGGGGCAATGCCACGCTTGGGGCTTTTTGGTTGCGTGGTGATTATGCGTGGGAAGGTTACATTGATGAAGTAAAAGTAGGCGAATCCAAATTTTACATTGAAGATGTTGGGCCAACCAAAGAAGGCGAGAATCTATATTTTGATATTGAGTCGATCAATTTATTTGAAGGCGATTCAAAAGCTTCATCCGCTCCCGAAAAAAAGTATGGAACGCAATTCAGTCTTCGCGAAACCCGGTTTGTTTGGTGCGAGTTTAAATTCAAGAATAAACATCCTAAAGATTACTTTGCTGAAATATTTTTCAACTTCTATAACGATGCGGGTCAACTAAAAGGGAGTCATGCATACTTACCTTACGTAACTGCAAACTCAGCCGGCCAGGTGCAAACGATCTTTCCGGGTTGGGGTGGCGACACGCCAGGGCGATGGAGCAATGACTCGTATACATTGGAAATTGTTTTTATGGATAATCTGTTGGCAACAATTCCATTCCGCATCGGTGAAGCCTTTGTGGAAGGCAATGCGTCCGTGCTTACCGGTGCAGGTCAAACAGTAAAGCAAACAACTCAATCAGGTGCGGCTAATAATAACTTAGACAATTTACTTTATGAAAGTCTGGCCGAGTTAAATTCCTTAACCGGATTGACAGGCATTAAAAATGAAGTGAATGAAATGGTGCAACTGGTAAGATTCTATCAGGAAAGCGGCAAAGACGTGCTGAGCAAATTTTCATTGCATACCGTATTTACAGGAAACCCAGGAACCGGAAAAACAACTGTGGCTCGCATTCTGTCAAAAATTTATAAAGGCTTAGGTATTCTTGAAAAAGCACATTTGGTAGAAGTTGATCGCGAAGGGTTGGTGGCGGGCTTTGTAGGACAGACTGCCATGAAAACCGGAGAAAAAGTTACTGAAGCCATGGGTGGAATTTTATTTATTGATGAAGCTTATTCCTTGGCAAATCAAAAAGGCTCGCAACACGATTTTGGTGCAGAAGCTATTCAGGTCATCCTAAAACGTATGGAAGATTTAAGAGGCAAGTTTGGAGTAATTGTGGCAGGCTATACGGACAACATGCAGGAATTTATTTCATCTAACCCAGGTTTAAGATCGCGATTCGATAAGTACTTTGAGTTCCCCGATTATACAGCCGAAGAAATGTATACCATTGCTATGGGACTATTCAAAAAAGAAGAAGCACAACCAGATCCTGCAGCACAAGAACATATAAAAAATTATTTTACCTTCTTGCATTCAAATCGCGACAAGTATTTTGGCAATGCCCGCACTGTGCGCCAAGTGGTAGGTGAATCGGTAAAGAATCAACACTTGCGCCTGGCTGCTATGAAAAAAGAAGATCGTACCCCTGAATTAATGGGGTCTGTAATTTTTGATGATGTGAAAGAGTTTGAAATTAAACAGCTAAAAAGTGAACGACCACGACTGGGTTTTCATCAAGGTGGTGAAGCATTGTAAAGAAAATACAACAACTTAAATCTAATCTCGTGCTCAAACTTTTTCGTGCTTCACTCCTGTTGGTTCAGGTAGTACTTGTAGTAAGTTGCTCAAACCAAAAGAAAGACGAGTTTGTAGATCTGGAAACGCTTACAAAAGATGCAGCCTTCAGAACTACCATCAACACTGGAAATTTTGTAAAGCTAAGCGCAGGTTATACGTATTATGAATTTGAAAATACTAATGCTGATACAATACTGGTAATGGTGCATGGCTTTTCTGTTCCCTCCTACATTTGGGATTCGACTTATTATGCCGCGCTAAACCGAGGCTATGCAGCTTTACGTTACGATGTATATGGCCGCGGCTATTCCGATAATCCAGATGCAGTTTATGATGTGGCATTTTATACATCGCAGTTGAAAGAACTGCTAGATGCTTTGAAGATTAATCGAAAGATAAATTTAATAGGTCTTTCTTATGGCGGGCGAACCATTAGTGCATTTGCTTTTCAATATCCCGAACGAATTCAAAATTTAATTTATGTAGATCCTTCCGGATTTGAAACTATTGCCCCTGATGGCGAATATCCGGTTATGGTATCGGAAGATGAAGTGGCTGAGTTTAAGGAAAGCGAAAGTTATAAATCTATGGCAAAAGGTCAGTTGAGCGATTTTTTTGATGAAGCTCCTTTCGCAGGTTGGGATAAGAAATATGAATCCATGATGAAGTTCAAAGGGTTTGTAAGAGCATTAATCTCAACACGAAAAAATAGTGCTTCCCTTGAAAACGAGCAGAAGCAAATTGCTTTATCAGGATTGCCTGTGTATTGTTTTTGGGGCGAGCATGATACGGTAGTTAAGTTAGAGGATGTAAAAGCTAATCTAAATGAGCGCCTACCAAACGCAAAACTATTTGTAATTCCAAAGGCAGGTCACTTACCGAACATGGAACAAACGAAATTATTTAATTCAATCTTGTTTGATCAGATTATTGCTATCGGGAGTTTAAATAAATAAAATCATGTGCTAACTCTTTGAAAATATTTTTGCGCTCAAACTCCCACCTATTTGGACTTCGAATCTTGGGTGCCAGCAACACTTATATATAAACTGTTGTGAACTTTCTTTTTTAGAACACTCCGTAGGTTGTACCCTTAAATTTTTATGTAATGTATACGACAACCCTATTAGCTTAGTAAAATTGATCTGCCCCATTTTAATCAACCTTATTACCTTATCTATTTATGGCTTATCAAATAAGCTAATAAGGTTGCTTACAAGAACTGCCTGATTTTACCAAACTAATAAGAGTTGTATGCAAGAAATTATACTTGATGATTTATTTCATTGTGATTCATTCACCACTAATTGGATTATGTAAACTTTGTTAGGCATCAAAGAGGATGAAATTTGAAATATGCTCATTCTGTAAATCTGTGGCTTTAAAAATATTAATGTTAACGATCCGTTAAAATATTGAAGACTCAGTTTTTGTAGTGAACTTTTCAAGCACGCGCATTCCTTTATAGGAATTTCCTTTTTCGTTGAGCCTCGGGCTCCATACCGCAATCGCATAACGATCGGGATGAATGGCGATGATACCACCGCCTACTCCACTCTTACCTGGCAACCCAACTTTGAAAGCAAACTCACCCGACTCATCATAAAATCCACATGTCTGCATCAGCGCATTCAATCTTTTGTTTTGGCTGTTAGTTAGGAGTTGAATTCCGCTTTTTGATTTTCCATCGCTTGCTAAAAATAAAAATGTATCGGATAGTTCTTTACAGTTCATTTCAATAGAGCAGAGATCAAAATAGAAATCCAAGACCTCGGCTGGTTTGTTTATAATATTGCCAAACGACTTAATGAAGTTACATAACGCCACATTCCGATAGCCAACCGATTTTTCTGAAGCCGCAATCTTTTCAGAATAATTTATGTTGCGATTGTTTGTGAGGCTTCGAACAAAGGCCAGAAAATCTTTTTTTGGATTTTTTAAATGAGTTACCAGAATATCGGCCACTACCATCGCACCCGCATTGATAAATGGATTTCGGGGAATTCCTTTGTCGGCCTCCAATTGAACCAAGGAGTTAAATGCTGTCCCCGAAGGTTCTACTCCTACCCGCTCCCAGATTTTCTGCTTCATTATTTTATAAGCGAGTGTGAGTGCAAGAACCTTTGAGATACTTTGAATTGAAAATCTATCTAAATAGTTACCAATGCCATATTGATTGTTATCGATGCTTGAGATATGTATTCCAAATTTATTAGGATTTATCCGAGCGAGTTCAGGAATGTAAGAAGCAAGTTTCCCTTTATCTTCTATATCCTTTACACCGTTGTAAACTTCCTTAATTATGCTTTTATATTCCATTCGATAGATTGAAAATTGGTTGAGTTAATTAGGGTTTAGAAGGACTGAAGAATGGCGTATTCATCAAACAATTAGGCTTTAAATTAATGAGCTTATTTTGTAAATCAACAATCAAATTAAGGGCATCTCTAAAAACCCTTGCTTTCATTACCTCAACCCCTGCCCCTTCTCCAGAAGAGAAGGGTAAGCGGAGTTTTTAGAGATGCCCTTGAATCCTTTAAATAAATCCCCGCCTAAAATAATCATCTTTTGCACGCGAATGGGTCTCCTAAAAAATTCCATTGGCATTTTTTTGAATGAGATTTCTACAATTTTAAACACGGGAAGTTTTGATTTAGCGGCCTTAAGGCCATTTACTAACATTTTCCTGACCAGCTTTTGTTTAATTGATTTGAGTAATGTACATCACCTGACATCAAATTTGTGTACTATTTAATAATTTGGACAAACTTTTACCGAAACAAATTAAGCATGTCTGACCCCATTCACCTAATCAAT
>Ga0163150_10000913_pt1 | contig 52289 bp, 52 predicted proteins | sample OliLakLV19P2IB_FD_148628 | JGI IMG/M metagenome (GOLD analysis project Ga0163150, IMG submission 148628) | Freshwater microbial mat bacterial communities from Lake Vanda, McMurdo Dry Valleys, Antarctica - Oligotrophic Lake LV.19.P2.IB | ecosystem: Environmental > Aquatic > Freshwater > Lake >...
GAGGTGCCCCACCTCCACGATCTTTCTCAACTGAGTATTCACCGCCATCAGCTAATGCCAAACGGCTATGGCAAATAGAACCGACTCAGGAACACAGCGGAACCGCCTTCGTGGTGGACGTCCCCCTGCAGTTCACTTGGTTTAACACCAGGATTACCCCCGCCGATAAGGCGAGGAAAGAGCTGGAGTTTCTGCGCGACAAGAAAATCACTTCGCTGGACGACCTGGAAGACGTCGTCCGAGACTTCTGGCGCCGTTTGCGGCCACAGGGGAATTACTTGCACGATCACCTTGCCGTCGGGGAAAAGTACAACGAGATAGCGATATCTGCGTCCGATCTCAAGCTGTTGGAACCGGTGTTCTGTTTGTTTCCAGGAAACATCGCCCTGGACATCGCCGACACAGGGGCCGGAAAGAATCGACTAGCTCAGGTCGGACGGCGGCGTGTGCGAATTTCCCGCAGGATGGTTTCCACCGCTTCGCTTCGCTCCAGCTTCAGAAGCTCAGCACCCGCGGTGTCGCCGCTGGCCAACTCGGCCCTCGCCTCTGCCATCGACTCCTCCACCAGCACCTTGTCGTGCATGCGTCGAATGCCGCTTTCGGCGCTCCCTGTCTCGCGAGCCTGCGTGGCCCGCGCCACCGCCCGCGCCCGGCGTTGGCGCGCGATGAGCAAGTCGGCCTGATGCCGCGCTTCCACCAGCTTTGCTTCCAACTCCCGCAGCGCCGACTTCAGGTGCTCCACCCAGATGCGCTGATCCTGAACCTGCTGCTCAAATCCCTCCGACATCCTCCGGTGCTGCAGAGCTTTCTCCGCCGCGCCCCGCGCCAGGTCCTCGCGGTCCTTAGCCAGTGCCGTTTCGGCGCGGCGGAGGAAGTCGCCCTCCAGATCGCGGTTCTCCTTTCCTTTTTTGATGAGCAGGTGCTGATCGGAGACCGTGATCGCCACCTGCGTTTTCACCTGCATCAGCTGGTTCTCCATGTCGAGAATTACCTGCTTGAGCAGCTTGTGTGGATCTTCCGCGCGGTCGATCAGATCGTTTAGATTGGCCCGGACCAGCCGGCCGACTCTCTCCAGTACACCCATGCCTGCGTCCTCCCGTTGACGGAGAAACGGCCCGGCGCGAGTCGCACCAGGCCGTTCTTTGCAAAGCGTTACTCTGGCGTCCCTGCCGATTTGGCGCGAACGTTCCTGTCGCCAATCGGCCGCACCTTGCCGAGAACCTCAGCCATGCTCATGCCGGACAGGCTCTCAAACAACGCCGGAATCTGCGCGGCGATCTGCGTCAGGTCACCCGTCACCTTGTGCATGCCCGTGGTTTCCCCGCCAGTCGAGACCACAGTGATGCGGTCCACATGGCTCAGCGGTTCTACCAGCGCACGAACCACTTCCGGCATATTCGTAAGCAGCTTGTCGATTACGGCCGACTGGTTCCATTCCTGGTACGCGGCCGCCTTCACGTTCATGGCCCGGGCTTCGGCATCGCCCTTGCGGAAGATGATCTCGGCCTCAGCCTCACCCTGCGATCGCACAGCGGTTGCGCGGCCCTCGGCTTCCGTGATGGTCTTCATCCTTTCGCCTGCCGCTATGGTTTCCACGCGTCTGCGCTCCACCTCGGCGGGCTTCAGCACGGTGGCGATCAACTCACGTTCCCGGCGCAGGATCTCGGCGTCCTGCACCTTGATCTCCTGTTCTTTCTCCGCCTGACGGATCTTCACCGATTCCACCATCACCTGCTGCTGCATGATGGCCGCCTGAATGTCGTAAGCCTTGTCGGCCTGGGCCTGCTGCCGCTTCACAACCTCCAGGAACTGCGCGCGCTTGATCTCGAGATCTCTCTGCGATTCTGCCTGTTGCTGCAGGGACATAGTCTCGGCGTGCACCCGCTCCTGGTCGGCCACGGCTTTGGCTACAGCCGATTCGCGCATTGCGATAGCGCGTCGAATGGCCGTGTCCCGCTCGGCTTCCGCTGAGGCGACATCGGCGTCGCGCTTGATGCGGGCGATATCGGGGCGGCCCATGTTGGCGATGTACTCGTTACGGTCGCGGACCTCTTTGATGGTGAACGAAATCACTTCCAGTCCCATCTTGCTCAGGTCCGCCGCGCAGTTGGCGCGCATTCTCTCGCCCACCATCTCCGGTTCCTTTACGATCTCTTCCACCGTCAGCTGGCCGATAATGCCGCGAAGGTGGCCTTCCATTACCAGACGGATCAGGCCCTCGCGCTCGGGTTGCTGCTTGGTCAGAAACTGCTCGGCCGACGTCTGGATCGATTCGGGATCCGACTTCACCTTGATCTGCGCCACCGCTTCCACGGTAACCGCGACGCCCTGCCGTGTATACACGTCCTTTTCCGGAGCAACGTCAAACGACATCAGCTCCAGTGAGAGCATTTTGTAGTTCTCCACCACAGGAAATATCACCACGCCGCGGCCCTTCACAATCCGGGTTCCGCGGAAGCCATACACCACAAGTGCCTCATGTGGACCTGCTTTGCGATACAGATTCGCAAACATGGCCATCACAAGGATGACGGTCAGGACCATAAGCCCTGCCACTACAACCACACCCAGCGTAGTTGTTTCCATAGACTCCTTTTTGGTGAACCTGCTGAACTTGCTCAGTGCCCGCTCACCGTGGGCACGTCTGCGTCTTCGGCGCCAGTGAGTTCATCCCACCTGCGCACGTACGCAACTCCGTTCTCATACCGTGTTACGACCACCTCGGTCCCGCCAGGAATCGACACAGCACCTTCGCTCCTTGCCGGAACGGCGTGCCGTGATCCCGCCTGCGAGAAGAGAATCTCTCCTGTGCCATTGGCCCGGATAGTGCTCGACACAGTGCCGAACACGCCGATCATGTCGTAATCGGCCGGGTCGAGGTCTTCTTTCTCGCGCATCAGGACGCGCGTCAGGAACCAAAAAACCGCTGCCGCTCCCGCGATGCCTGCCATCAGGGAAAGCGCGAGCGTGGTGTACACCCACATGGAGTACAAGCGCGTGGCGAGAAAACCGGTTCCTCCGAACCACGCGAGAAACGCCGCGGCCGTCCCTGGATTCCAGGGTGATACCGCATGGGACGAATGGCCGTGGCCCTGCCCAGTTGCGGGTCCGTGACCTCCGCCGCCGTGTGGATGTACATGCCAGTCATGGCCGCCTGGAACGTGAGCCAGAAATACTGAGACCAGGCTGAACAGAAATCCGAACACAAAACAAAAAAGATAGAAATTCGACCAGCCAATCACGAACGTTTCTCCTTCATCCTGACAACCGGAGCGGCCCTGGGCGGCATCAACGCGTCCATCAGACGGTCCGCCAGCCCGGGCTCTTCGCAGATCTCACTCAGCAATAAAAAGCAGCGGCGCGAGTCCGGGTGCCGCGCCAGTGCAAGCAGGGCGTTGCTGATCTCCACGTCGCCCGCGAAACGCTCCGCGCCGTGGATCAGCCACAAATCGAGCCTGTCCTCAGACGTCCGTACAGCCGACTGCAACTCCGTGTGGTACCCCTCCGGATCGTTCACCAGATAGCCTGGGTGCACCTTAAAAAAACGTGCCAGCAGCATCCGCGTGGTGTCCGTCAGGTGCTTTCGCTTTCCGTTCTCTACCTGAGACAGGTAGGCCTGTGTAATGGTCGAGCCCTGCTCAACCCGCACCGCACGCGCTACTTCAGACTGGTGCATCGTCCGTCCGAACCCCCGCAGCGTGCCCTCCACTTCCCGGAGGTAGCGAACCTTGTCTCCCAGCGTCATAGCTGCCCCATAACCAGCAGTTAAACATATATAGCGGATTGCTATATGAGTCAAGAGAAATCGAAAGCTGCGGCAATCCGTGCAGGTTTCAACCGCGATACAGTAGTGAACAAAAGCCCATGAAGAAAACGATTCTCGCTTTTGCCGCCGTCGCCACGCTGCTGGCCGCCGCTCCCGGCGACCGCATGAAAGACCGGATTCTGGTCTACACCCACAACGGGAAAGGGTACGTGCACCAGAACATCCCGGCGTCGATCGCGGCGATTCGGGAACTGGCGGCAACAAAGAACATCGAAGTGGAAGCCTCGGACGATCCGGCTGTTTTCACCAATGCCAACCTGCGGCGGTTCAAGGCGGTCGTGTTCTCAAACAGCAACAACGAAGCTTTCGACAACGATTCGCAAAAAGAGGCGTTCCAGAAGTTCGTAAGGGAAGGCGGGGGCGTGGTTGGGATCCACTCGGCGACGGGATCGGAGCGGAACTGGCCGTGGTTTCAGTCCATGATGGGTGGCAAATTCGTAAGGCATCCGAAGCTGCAGAAGTTCACCGTCCGGGTCGTGAACACCGGACACCCGGCCACGAAGGGTCTGCCCGCGACATTCGAGTGGGAGGACGAATGCTACTACCACGAAAACGTCAATCCCGACATCAAACCCCTGCTGGTCACCGATCCGGCGAAGCTCGACGATCCGAAGAAGGCTGAGTACCCGGGCGACCGCTTCGGCAACGCGCTGCCTTTGGCCTGGTATCACGAATATGGTGGAGGACGTGAGTTCTACGTCTCCCTGGGACACAAAGACGAATACTACAAGACTCCTGTCCTGCGCCAGTTGATTCTTGGTGGGATCCTCTGGGCGGTTGGAGCGGAGAAGGTTCAGTAATGAACAGTTCGAGACGTTCTTTTCTTCTGAGCGGAGCCGCTGTTACCGGATTCCCGCTGATTGTTCCGTCCCACGTCTTTGGGCAGAGCGCGCCTTCGAATCACATTCGGGTGGGTCAGATTGGCTGCGGCCGTATTGCGCGAGCGTCGGAGTTTCCCGGCCTGTTCCGCAACAGCGACAAGGCTCGGTATGTCGCGGTCGCGGATCTCGATGCAGTACGTATCGATGACGCGAAGTCGCTTGTTGAGGGCACCTACAGCCGGAAGCACGGGGTGGGGAACTTTGAGGCGGTAAAGACCTACAGCAATTACAGGGACATGCTCGCCGACAAGAGCATTGATGCGGTTTGCATCAGCACGCCGGATCACTGGCATGCTCAGCCCGCTATGGAAGCCGCGCTTGCAGGTAAGGACATCTACCTGCAAAAGCCGGCGTCGCTAACCGTCGCTGAGGGCCGGCAGATGGCCGATTGTGTGACGAAAACCGGCCGCATCTTCCAGATCGGCAGCCAGCAGAGGTCTGAAGTGCAGTGGCGCCTGGCCGCGGAGATGGTTCGCAATGGCCGCCTCGGCAAGCTGCGCGAGGTGTTCATCGGTTTGCCCGAGGATCCGGGCGGGGATGAAGAAAAAGAGATGCCAGTGCCGAAGAACTTCAACTACGAGGCCTGGCTGGGCTCTACGCCAAAGGTGTATTACACCGAGAATCGTGTGCACCCGCAGTCGCCGGATCCTCGCAAGCGCTACGACCGGCCCGGCTGGCTGCGTTGCGAGCAGTTCGGCGCAGGCATGATCACCGGCTGGGGCGCGCACCACATCGACTGCGCGCACTGGGCTATGGACACCGAATTAACCGGGCCGGTGGAAATAGAAGCAGAAGCCACATTCCCGAAAAAAGGCTTGTGGGACGTCCACGGGAAATATCACGTTCGGATGAAATATGCCAGCGGCGTGACGATGTATATCAGTGATAAATTTCCGAATGGCGTGAAATTTATCGGCGACGAAGGCTGGATTTGGGTGACCCGCGGCCGCTACACACCGGGCGATCCGAAGCCCGGCGCCGCGCGCAGCAGGGCGTTCGACGCGAGCAATCTGGAGTGGCTGCGGACCGGAACCAAAGACAATGAGCCGCACCTGCACGCCAGTCCGAATAATGACCATCATCTCGACTGGCTGACGAGCATTCGCTCACGCAAAGCCCCGGCTACAAACGCCGAGATCGGCCACCGGTCCTGCTCCGCCTGCCTCATCGCGTGGTCGGCGATGCGCACCGGACGGGTATTGAAGTGGGATGCGAAAGCGGAGAAATTCCCTGGTGACGCCGAAGCCAATGCGACGCTTGTCCGTTCGCAGCGCGCGCCATACGGCTCAAATTACGTAAAAGGCTAGAGAGGTACGCCTCCGTACACTGCTACTCTAAAGGAAAATGGTCGCAAGGGTAGGGGTATTGTACAGGAATGCGTCTAAACTGGAGCCTTATCTCTTTGCTCTGACCGTTGTTGGACTGGATGGAGTCGCCGTCACTCCGGGCGCCCAGTCGTCATGCGAGGGTTTTTCGGGTCTGCTGCTCACAGGAGGCACGGATGTCGATCCTGCACTGTATGGCCAGAATCCGCATCACAACACGCAGAACCCGGACCGCGAGCGGGACGATTTCGAAATGGAAGTAGTGCAGGCTGCTTTGTCCGGCGACCTTCCGGTACTGGCCATCTGCCGAGGTATGCAACTGCTGAACGTGATGCACGGCGGCCGGCTGATCCAGGACCTGCCCGACAGTGGAATTCCGCACGTCAGTCCCGCGCCCGCGGACGCCCCACAGGGCTGCCATGAACCCGCCCACAGCGTCGAGTTTCAGCAGCCCGGCCGTCTTCAGGACATCTTGCAGACCCGCATCGCCACGGTCAACTCGCGGCACCATCAGGCAGTGGAACGGCCCGGCGAAGGGATCGTGATCACTGGCCGCGCCGACGACGGGGTCGTCGAAAGCTGCGAAATGCCGGCGCACCGCTTCGTGATCGGAGTGCAGTGGCATCCGGAGAACCGCCTTTTGGTGAGCGACGCGGACCGCCGTCTTTTTGAGGCATTCGCCGCGGCGATTCAGCAGCCCTAAGGCCGGCGGACGGTAGCCCTTACATCTCGAACAAAATTCTCAGGAGACGGCACGCTCACCAGCAGCGTGTAGCCGTCCAGCGTTGGCACGGCCGCAACCCTCGATTTATCTGTCACAAATGCCAGTGCTTTTCCGCCGCCTTTCGTACGGAACCAGCCTGCATGATAACCGGGCAGGGAAATTCCGTTCGTTTTCCAGGTCAGGCCCAGTTGTGGGTCGCTGTTCAGGTCCACCACCCTGGTTTCCGCGGCATTGATCAGCGACGCCGGGATGTTTCGTCCGTAAATATCCCGCGTGATTCGGACGCCTTCAGAGGAAATCGTGAAGGCCGCATTTCGCGACGAGTAGATCGCAAAGCACAGTAATCCGAGTGGAATTACCGCGGCAAGCAGCAGCAAGACTCCCACCCATGAGAAGCCCGAAATCGAGAACGGCACGATTGTGTAGGTGTGCTCCGGCATAAAGTCCCTGGCGGCACGCTGATACGATAGACGCCGCCATGTTTGATTTTACAGGTAAATCCGTCCTGGTGACCGGCGGAACGGGTGGAATTGGGCGCGCCGTTGCACAGGCCTTCGCCGCCGCTGGTGCCGATGTTCTGGCAGCCGGACTGCCGACTGGCGAGGCTCCGGTTGACAATGTGCGCACCATCCCGCTCGACGTCACCGATGCCGTCGCAGTAGCTGCAGTCGCGGGGTCGCTGAAGCGGCTCGACGTGCTGGTCAATGCAGCCGGAATCATTCGCCGTGACGACGAGTATCGAATCGACGTATTCGAGCAGGTGGTCGGCGTTAACCTGACCGGAGCCATGCGCCTCTGCATGGCCGCGCATCCATTACTGTCGAAGACTCAGGGATCGGTAGTCAACGTCGCCTCTATGCTGAGCTTCTTTGGCGGCCCGCGAGTCCCCGCCTACAGCGCGAGTAAGGGGGGCGTCGCGCAGCTGACTCGATCCCTGGCGGCAGCCTGGGCAGCCGACGGCATCCGTGTGAACGCGGTTGCGCCGGGCTGGATCGAAACGTCCCTTACTGAGGCTCTGCGGCAGGACGAAGTGCGCTCGGCCGTACTGCTGGCGCGCACCCCAATGGCGCGCTGGGGCCGACCCGACGAGGTCGCGCCGCCCGTTCTCTTTCTGTGCTCCGAAGCGGCTTCGTTCATAACGGGTGCCATCCTGACGGTCGACGGCGGCTACTCGGTGGCATAGAATCTAAAGGTCATGGCTCACCTCCAAACCACGCATCCACTGTCGCCCAGGCAGATCGTCGCCACCGCTGTACCCGACGACGAGCGGGTCTGGGTACCCCAGGCGCCCAACGTCTGGTTTCGTCCTCTGATGCTGAACACTCTGAACGGCCAGTGGTGCAACCTGCTGCGTGTGCGACGCGCGGGAATTCTGAGCCGACACCGTCATCCAGCCCCGGTTCACGGCTATGTCATCAAGGGCTCATGGCGCTATCTGGAGCACGACTGGGTCGCCCGTGCCGGCGACTACGTCTTTGAGCCACCCGGTGAAACTCACACCCTCACCGTCGACGCCGATGTGGAGGAGATGATCACGTTCTTCAACATCTCCGGCTGCATGTACTACGTGGACGAGAACGGAAATCACACCGGGTTTGAGGACGTGTTCACAAAGATCGACATGTGCCGCCGGCATTACATCGAGTGCGGTCTCGGCGAGGCCTATGTCGACCAGTTCGTGCGCTGACGCGTCGCCGCCGTGATATCGTGCAAAACGAAGCCAAATGCATCGCCGAAACTTCGCCATCATCGCAGCGGCAGCCGCCGTGTCGGCTCCGCTGACAGCCCTCGCCGCCGGGCCGAAAGATCTGAACGGTCGCTGGGACCTCACAGTCCCGGGCAACGACCGCAAGCGCGCATGGTGGCTGGAGATTAAAGGCGCCGATACGGCAAGTCCCAGCGGCAGCTTTGTGGGCGCCTCGGGTGGCGACTGCGACCCGATTCGCGACATCAAAGTGAACCCCGACGGTTCCGCCACTTTCGCCGTTCGTCGCGAGATCAGGAATCCGAAAGACGGAGTGAAGGAGTGGGTGGGCACTTACAAGGTTCGAGCCGCCGGCTCCAGCAAGATCGAAGGCACAGCCGCGTACCCGAAGCAGGCGCCGCAGACCTTCTCCGGCGTCCGGGCCCCGAAGTTCGAACAGGCTGACGGATCGAAGATGAAGGCAGGCGCGCCGGTGGAACTGTTCAATGGACGCGATGTCTCCGGCTGGCACGCGCTTCGTACCAATACGCCTTTCCTGTGGAAAGTGGAGCAGGGTGTGTTGAAGAATGGACCCGGCACTACCGACATCGTCAGTGACGCGAAGTTCATGGATTTCAAACTCCACGTGGAGTATCGTGTAGGACCGGGCTCGAACAGCGGCATCGGCCTGCGCGGCCGGTATGAAGTGCAGATCCTTGAAGACCTCGGCAAGCCGGCCAACACCCACGGAAACGGGGCTCTCTACAGTCGCATTCTGCCGACGGAGAACGCCAGCAAGCCTGCGAATGAATGGCAGACCGTGGACATCACGCTGGCTGGCAACATCGTTACGGTGGTTCTGAACGGCAAGAAGGTAATCGACGCGAAGGAGATCGACGGTCTCACCGCCATCGCCATGGACCCCGATGAGGGCGAACCCGGACCTCTGGTTCTGCAGGGCGACCACGGGCCCGTCGAGTTCCGAAAGATCACGGTGACTCCGCTTAGCCGGAAATAGAATGCCCGCAGGTACAGGCAGCAAAACACTGCGAATTTCGTCAGTGGGACTTCGTGGTGTCGTCGGCGGCGGCCTCACCGCGGCGCACGTGATCGATTTCGCGAGCGCCTTCGGAACCCTTATTGAACCGGGCCGGCCGTTGTGCCTCGGCCGCGACCCCAGAGCCAGCGGCGTCATGATGCGTGAGGGCGTGATCGCGGCGCTGATGGCGTGCGGTCATGAAGTCATCGACCTCGGTATCGCTTCGTCGCCCATCATCCAGCACACCATTCGCCGCATGGGTGCCGCGGGCGGAATCTCCATTACCGCCAGCCACAACACGGCCGAATGGAATGCGCTGAAGTTCTTTGGTGGGAGGGGCTCGTACCTGTCCACCGCCGAATCGAACGAGCTGCTCGACATCTACCACCTCCGCAAGTTCGACTACCATGACTGGACCGCGGTTGGCCACCTGCGCGAGCACGCCGGAGCGGTGGACGAATATCTGGAAGAACTGGCCCGGGTATTTGAGTTCGACCTTCTACGCCAGTTCCGCGTCGTGGTCGATTGCTGCAACGGCACGTCGGCACCGATTCTTCGCCGGCTCAACGAGCGCTACGGCTTCCAGTTCATTCTCATCAATGGCCGGATGGAAGGTGTCCATTTCGCCCATGATCCCGTCATCTCGGCAGAGACCATAGACCTCCAGCTGGCCCCGCTCATGCTGCCCCTGAAGGCCGACATCGGCTTTCAGTTCGATGTGGATTCGGACCGCGTCGGGATTGCCACCGAGACGGGCCGTCCTGTCTCGGAGGAAATGATCCTGCCGCTCATCGCCGACTGGTTGCTGCCACGCGGCTCCGGAGACCGAGTCATCACGAACCTCTCCAGCACCCGTTTGATCGAAGACGTGGCCGCAAGGCACAATGGCCGGGTGGTGCGCGTTCCGGTCGGAAGACAGGCCGCTATTGATGCACTGTCGAACTACCGCAAGGAACAGATCGCCGTGGCTGGCGAAGGCACCGGCGCAGTCATGATGCCGCAGTTCGAGTTTGTCTATGACGGCATCGCTTCCATGTTTGCCATCCTTTCCCTGCTGCGCGAGCGCGGGCGGCGACTGTCGGAGATCCTGGACAGCTATCCGAAATACATCATGCGCAAGGGTGAAGCCGCGCTGACATCCACCGGGATCCCGGACCTGATGGCCGCCCTGCAGGCGCAGTTCTCCGACGGCCGCATCGACATGACCGATGGACTTCGGGTCGACTGGGTGGACCGCTGGTTCCATGTCCGCGTCAGCCAGACCGAGCCAATCGTCAGAATTATCTGCGAGCAAAAGGACACGGACCCGTCCAGCCTGTACGAGGAGCTGCTGGAGACCGTCCGGCGGCAGTAGGTCCACTGCTCGCTACCATGGATTCAGATACATGCCCCGAGCCCATCTGCTGAAGATCGGAGTGTCTGGAATTCGCGGCGTTGTCGGCGAATTCCTCACCCCTGCGCTGGCCGCCGCTTTCGGCCAGGCGTTCGGAACATACGTCGGCGGAGGCACCGTTGTGATTGGCCGGGACACGCGCTCCACCGGCCCCATGCTGCAGCACGCGGTACAGTGCGGACTTCTGGCCGCGGGCTGCGAGGTGGTCGATGTAGGTGTTCTGCCGACGCCCACCATCCAGATGTACTCGGGAGCCACACGCGCCCGCGGCGGCATCGCGATCACGGCATCGCACAATCCGCCCGAGTACAACGCTCTTAAACTGTTCAACCAGCAGGGTCTCTTTTTCAACAACTACGAACGTGCCGAACTCATCGACCTGTGGCATCAGAGCGCCTTCGAGCATGCGCCCAACCGCGCCATTCGAACCGTGCGCCAGGAGTTTGCGGCCCCGAAGCAACTGCACATGGAACGCGTCCTGCGGCATGTGGACGTCGCTGCCATCCGTGCCCGGCGCTTTCGTGTTGCGTTGGATGCGGTGAACGGAGCTGGATCGCTGATGACGCCCGAGTTCCTCACAGAGCGGCTCGGCTGCGAGCTCACAGCCATTTCCGTCGACCCCACCAAACCATTCCCCCGCGAAGCGGAACCGAAGCCCGAATCGTTGACTGAGATCGCAGCGTTGGTGCGCGATTCTGGGTGCGAGATTGGTTTCGCGCTCGACCCGGACGGCGACAGGCTGGCCGTGATTGATGAGACCGGCACCGTGCTCGACAATGACGACGTTCTGGCACTGGCCGTGGAAGCTGCCCTGGAACGACTCCCCGGTGACGTGGTGGTGAATCTGACCACGTCGTCGGCGGTCGACGATATCGCCGCGCGCTTTGGCCGCAAGGTGTGGCGCACGCCGGTCGGCGAGGCGAATGTGGTGGAACGCATTCAAGCCGTAAAGGCGGCCATTGGAGGGGAGGGAAGCAGCGGCGGCATCATCTTCCCTGCCGTTCATCTGTGCCGCGACAGCTACAGCGGCATCGCCATGTTCCTGGGCCGTATGGCAGCCACTGGGCTGAAGATATCGGAACTGGCGGCGCGCCTGCCGCACTATCACCGGAGGATTGGCAAGAGCGCGTATCAGCACGGACAGCTTTCCGCGCTGATGCAGACGCTGGAAGACGAATTTCCCGACGCGCAGCAGGATCGCACCGACGGATTGAAGCTGAACTGGCCCGGCCGCTGGATCCACGTTCGTTCGTCGAACACGGAGCCCGTGCTGCGTTACGCGGCGGAGTCGAAGGACATGGGTGAACTGGATGCGATGTGGTCGCGCGTGAAGGAGTTACTTGACCGGAGCGGGCGGTGACGGCGGCTTCGCAGGCTCAGTGGTGGCGGCCGCTCCGCCATCGGGCACGATGAACTGAGTCTCGCCCGGTTTCACCAGCTTGAGCCGCTGCCGAATTTCCAGGTCCTGCGTCGCCCGGTCGTTCCTGAGAAGCTCAATCCGCTCGCGCTTGCGGTCGTTGTCGGCCTTAAGAGAAGCGTTCTGCTCCTGCAGCATCTGAATCTGATGCCGCTTTTCAGAAAGCGCGTTGAGTCCGTTGGGTCCGCGCAGTGCGGCTATGCCGTAAGCACAGAGCACCAAAGCTCCCACGATGACCCCCGACTTCCTCAGCAGTTGCTTCATTGTCAATGCCGCTACATTTATTTATAGAATTGTTTACAGGAAAACACCAGCACCTTAAGGTTAAAAGTACCACATGAATTCGCCAATCGTCGCAATCAGCACCTGTGGCACCCTCGAGGAAGCCAAAAAGATCGCCCGTGGTTTGACCGAGAGCCAACTGGCTGCCTGCGTCAACATCGTACCGGGAATCATCAGCATTTATCGCTGGAAGGGTCAGGTGGAAGAAGCGCCCGAATTTCTTCTCATCATCAAAACCCGAAGCGGACTGATGGCCGACCTCCAACGGAAATTGCAGGAGTTGCATACATATGAGGTGCCAGAGCTGATCACACTGCCCGTCACCGGAGGTTTGTCCGCCTACCTCGCCTGGATGGGTGAAGAAACCTCGTCCGATTCGGGCAGGCTACCCTAAAGGTATGCGCCGTTCGGCAGGTTGGGCAACGCAGCCGGTGGAGCAGTTTTTCCAGTTCTCGCTGCTCGGCCTGCTTGCGACTGGCTTTTTTGCGCTCGTAGCTTCGGGCTCGCTCGACCTCGTCAGCATTGTGTTCACCGGCGCCGGCCTTGTCCTCCGGCTGTTGCTCCTCACCGTTGTTAAGGTCGATCTCAATGGCAGGTGGGTTGTCGCCGCCACGCTTGGCTACTGCGGCTTCTATCCGCTCGACGTGTTGTACCTGACGCAGGATTTCGTCACTGCCACCGTCCACCTCATCTGCTTTCTCGCCGTCGTGCGCGTTTTGACGGCCCGGACCAACCGTGACTATCTCTTTGTCAAACTGATTGCCTTCCTTGAACTGCTGGCCGCCACGCTGCTCTCAGCCAGTATCGGCTTCTTCGTATTCCTGACCCTGTTCCTGATCTTCGGAGTCGCGACGTTCTGCTGCAGCGAAATCAGGCGCGCTGGTTCGCAGGACTCGCCTCAGGTTTTGCTCGGCGCCACGAGCAAGGCCGGATTTGGCCGCCGCCTCGCTTCACTCACCGCGTTGATGACGGTGAGCATCGTCCTGATGACGGGCGGCCTGTTCTTTCTTCTGCCGCGTACTGCTCGCGCTGCCTTCCGCTCGCTGGTCTCGGAACGGTATCACCTTCCAGGTTTCTCGGGCGAGGTCACTCTCGGACAGCTTGGCGAACTGAAGCAGGAGTCGACCGCCGTCCTCCACGCGCGCATCGCTGCTCCGGATGAGCGGCTCAGCCTGAAGTGGCGCGGTGCCGCGCTCAGCCAGTTCGACGGCCTCCGCTGGTATAACCCGCCAGGCGGCCATGGGCTCGAGCGCATCCGCATCAACGCCGGCCCTACCATCCTGGTTGACGACTGGCAAAGGCGCCGCCCAGGCCAGCGAATCAGCTACGAGGTGCGTGTCGGGCCAGTCGACACCGATGCCCTCTTCTTTGCCGGAGTCCCTGAGCTTTTGCAGGTAGACGATCTGCCGTTCGTCTACCGCGTACCCGGCGATTCGTACCGCACCGGTCGAGGCACGATTGAAGGCCGGAACTACCGGGCCATCGGACACCTGGAACGGCCGGAAACAGAACTGCAGAGCGCTGCCCGCATTGATGAACAGACCCGCAACGAGCACCTGCTGCTGCCCGGATCGACTGACAAGCGAATCCTCGCACTGGCCCGCGAACGGGCAACAGGAGCAACCCCCCAGGAGCGAGCCCGCGCGCTGGAGCGGTGGCTCCGGACCGAATTCGGCTACACCACGGAGCTGCCGCGGCAGAAGGTGGCCGACCCGTTGGCGTATTTCCTGTTCGAGCGCCGTAAAGGCCACTGCGAGTATTTTGCGTCCGCCATGGCCGTCATGCTGCGAGCGGTAAACATCCCGTCCCGCGTGGTCACCGGTTTTCAAAGCGGAACCTTCAATCCGATGACCGGCTGGCACGTGATTCGCGCCTCCGACGCGCACAGCTGGGTGGAGGCATGGATGCCTGGGAGTGGCTGGACCACCTTCGACCCCACGCCGCCCGATCTGCGCAGCCCGCAGGGAGCGGCGCTTCTGTGGTCGAGAATGATGCTCTTTCTCGACGCGGCCGACACCGTGTGGCGCGACTGGATCCTCAACTACAACCTGGATTCGCAGATCGACCTGGTTTCGCGCGTGGAGCGTCGCAGCCGACTGCTCGGCACCGGAGCGAAGTTCGGTGAGGATCTACAGAGCGCGTTTCAGAGCGCAGCGAAATGGAGCGGGCAGGCGATCCTGTACGGTGGTGTGGCTGCCGCATTCGGCCTCGTGCTTTGGCTGGCCGGCCCGGTCATTCGCGACCAGTTCCGCAATCGACGCCAGGCCGCGCGCGTCTCCCGAGGCAAAGTCGTGCCCTCCGACGCAGCCGTGCTCTACACCCGCATGCTGAAGGTACTTCGCCGCCGCGGTCTCGAAAAACCCGCATGGCTCACCCCGGCCGAGTTCGCCCGTATCGTACCGTCAACCTCGCCTGACGCAACGCTCGTCAGCCAGATCACCTCGGAATATAACGAGCTCCGCTACGGCGGAAAAGCCGAAGCGGGCCCGCGCATGATCCAGCTCATCCAGGAGCTGGAAACCAATCGGTAAGCCGGAATCAGTCCGTTGGGTCGCCTTGCTTAGTGCTGCCTCTACGAGGTTTCGGCTTGCCCTTAGCCTCCAGGTTGAGGGTCACTGCGGCGCGAACGAGTTCCTTCAGCGCTGCCTCATCCACCTTCTCTCCTTCATATGAAACGATTGCGATGTTTCTCACCAAACACCGCGAGATCGCCGAGCAGGACATCAGCGACTTCGATGTGAAGTTCGAGAAGTCGCGCGAGGAAGGGCTGGTGGCGGGCCAACCGGGCGATCACGTGCATGCTCCCTGTGGCAACGAGCATTTCTTCGCGACGAATCTGGAGCGGCTGTTTTCGGCCGAACTGGGCGTCGGCTGGTTCGAGTACGATCGCGACGTCGACGCCCCAGGAATCAAGAAATAAATCGCTAAAAAACGAACTTCAGACCCAGGCTCATGATGCGGCCCGGACCGGAGTCGTTGACCTGGCCGTAGTTCTGCGTCGGCCGCCCCTGCGCGTCGGTGCGAACGGTGGTGTTGATGGACGTGAAGGACGCGTGATTCGGCAGGTTGAACGACTCGGCGCGGAACTGAAGATATCGGGTCTCGGTGATGTAGAAGTTCTTCATCACGGCCATGTCCGTCTGCGTGTAAGCGGGGCCGATGAGTGCGCCTCGCGCCGAATTGCCGTAGCGGCCAGGAGTCATGCGCTCGCCGCCGAGACCGCGACGTCCCGAAGAATCATTCACACTCTAAACCACACCTCTCAAACCGAGCCTCAAAACCGGACATTTCTACTTGGCAGAGAATAGGACATTTCTACTTGGCGTTGACATGTGTATGTGGCCGCATGCGTATGTAGCCACACAGGGGAGGCAGGCGCGACTCGTTAACTGTGGGAGACCCTGTGATTTAGTTGACGAGCTGACTGTCTGGACGTCCGCGGCGCGGCGGTGCTGGCGGAGGAGGCGGCAGCGTCTCCACCAGACCCTGCAGAATCTCCCGCTCTTCGTCGTTGAACTCGGATCGGAAGTGCTCATCGCCGATCCGGGCTGCACGCCGCGCAGGCGGCATTGACCGCAGCCGATTCAGTTCGCGGCGAAGCTCATGGCGTCTTTCCTCGGAAACTTTGGAGAAGCGCTGGAACAGGTTACGCAGCTCCTGCTGTTTTTCCGGGGTCAGACCCTGAAAATCGTTGAATTCTTTGCGCAGGCGCTCGCGGGCAACGGGCGGCATCGACTCCAGCTCCCGGAGGCGCTCTTCGGTGATACGCCGTTTGTCTTCGGGAAGGCGGTCGAGCATGCGCTTACGCTCCTCCGGGCTCATCCGGCTGAGACGTTCCATGACCAGATGCGGGGGAATGAAGCCTGGAGCCCGGTTGTCCTTCGCCCTGGCGCGAAACGGTTGCGCCGTGGCACAACTGACCAGTACCAGGAGGAGAGCAACGAACTGGAGCGCGTACTTCATGCGATGGCTACAAAGCCTGGGAGCTTCCTCCCGACGTGCCCGCGCTCAACTGGCGCAGCATTTCCAAATCTTCGAGAGCCCGTTCCACCTGCTCCGCATCGAGTTCGGCGCGGGCGGTGTCCGGGCTGGTTACGGACGGCTGATCCACACGGTTCGGCGGGACCACCAAAACCAGGGCAACCGCGACGGTTGCGAGGGCTCCTGCAAACGAAACCGCGGGTTTCCACGCGAAGCTGTCACCGAGAATCCGGCTCCAGAAGCTGCGGCGGCTTTCGGCGTCGATTCGGGCATACAGACGCTCATCGAAATCGGACGGTACAGGCTCGGCATCCCACGCATCGAGTGCGCTCCAAACCTGGCTCTGCGCTTCGGCAAAGCGGGCGCACTCCGGGCAAATGGCCATGTGCCTCGCGAGCACGGAAGCCTGCTCCGGCGCCGCGGTTCGGGCGGCGTAGTCGAGAAGTGCCTGCGGATTGCCGGTCGTTACGGGACAGTTCATGGTCTGCTCTCTCATGGTCATGCCATGTGTGCCAGACGGGACCGCAGAGTTTCATAAGCCCGGAACAGCAGCGATTTCACCGCTGATTCCGAGCATCCGAGGACACCCGCGATCTGCGAATACTCCATCTCCTGATACTTGTGCATGAGCACCGCGGCTTTTTGCTTTGCCGGCAGTGCCTCAATGGCAATACGGACTTCCTGCATCCTCGCCTGGCGAAGCAGAGACTGCTCCACGTTTGGCAGCCGGTCGGGAAGCTGACGGCTCATGCCGTCTTTCGTTTCTTCGTCGAGGCTCTCCGCCCCTTTTTCGTGGCGTCTGTCGCGGATCTGATTCAGTGCCAGGTGCGTGGCGATACGGAACAGCCACGTCGTAAATTTCGCGGTTGGTTCGTAAGAAGCCCGGGAACGATACACACGCAAAAAAACCTCCTGCGCGAGTTCCTCGGCAATCGCCTGGTTTTGTATCATCCGGAACAGGAAGTGAATCACCGGTGCGCGGTGGCGTTCCAGCAGCAATGCGAAGCTGGCGGGATCTCCGTCCCGCACTTTCAGCATTAACTCTGCGTCCCGTTCCAGGGCGGCGACCGCAACCATATCCGTCTGAACACTGTCGCTGGCGGAAGGTTGCGGAGAAGTACCCTGCATAACTGAGTTTTGTCCGAAAGTTGTGCTGCCTACAGTATCGTCGGTACAGCGGCCTCTTTGCAGCTTACTCGCTGCGAAGGGCTCTGTCCATCAGCTCCCGTACCGCGTCTTTCGGCGACTTGCCCGACCGGAGCACGTGGTCCATCTGACGGGCGATCGGCATCTCGACGCCAAGCCGGGCGGCCAGCTGCACTGCGGCGGCTACGGTGTCCACGCCTTCCGGAATCATTTTGGTGGCGCCGAGGATCTCCTGCAACGTGCGGCCCTGCGCCAACTCGATACCCACGCGCCGGTTGCGGCTCAGGTCTCCGGTGCAGGTCAGGAGCAGGTCGCCGAGCCCCGCCAGCCCGGCCAGGGTCTCAGGCCGTCCGCCAGCGGCCACCGCCAGCCGTGTGATTTCCGCCAGTCCCCGCGTCACCAGCGCGGCCGTCGTGTTGTTTCCAAGGCCGAGGCCCTGGACGATACCCGCGCCGATCGCCACCACGTTCTTCAGCGCCGCGCCGATCTCGACGCCGACCGGGTCGGAGTTGGTGTAGAGCCGCAGAGTGGGGCCAGAGAACTGCCGCTGAATCCGGCCAGCCTGGGTGTCGTCGTCCGACGCAATTACGACGGCGGCCGGTTCGCCGCGGGCGATTTCGCGAGCGAAAGTTGGGCCTGACAACACGGCCACCGGAGTCGATGAGCCACTCTCTTCGCGGATCACCTGAGACATGCGCGCCAGCGTTCCGTCTTCGATGCCCTTCGTGGCGCTGACCAGATCCTCGCCGCCTCTCAGGTGCGGCTTCAGTTGTCGTACGACAGACCGGAGGAATCGCGACGGCACAACCAGCAGCACGGTGGAGGCATCCGCGGTCGCCTGCTGCAGCGAATCCGTAGCCTCGACACTGGCGGGCAGGGTAAAGCCGGGAAGATAGGTCTCATTGACGCGCGTCGACTGGATCTGCGCGGCCAGTCCATCGTCGTGAGCCCAGAGCCGCACACGCTCAAAGCGTGGCGCCAGGACGATGGCCAGTGCGGTGCCCCAGCTTCCCGCGCCAATGACGGTCAGAGTAGTCGAACCGCTCACCGCCTGCGGCCTCCGGGCGTGAACACGTTCTCGGTTCCAGCCCGCAGACGTTCGATGTTGGCCCGATGCCGATAAATGACAAACGCGCCGGCCGCCGCCGCGGTAGCTGTGACATACCATTGGGGATGTTCGATGAGGAACACCGCGAGCGGGAAGAGGCCGGCGGCGACAATCGACCCCAGCGAGATAAACCGGCTCGCCGCGACCGTGACCACAAATACTCCGACCGTAGCCAGCAACGGCACCGGCGCCAGATAAAGGAAGGCGCCGAGCAGGCACGCCACAGCCTTTCCTCCCTTAAACTTCAGCATCGCAGGCCAGGCATGTCCGATCATGACTGCGAGCGCGGCGGCGCACATCCATAACTCCGAACCCGTAAACCGCTCGGCCAGCCAGACCGCGGCGACGCCCTTGACGATATCGAGCAGCAACGTCAGTACCCCGAGACCACGCCCGGCGGTGCGTAAAACATTAGTGGCTCCGATGTTTCCGCTGCCGGAAGACCGAATGTCCCGGCCTGTGGCCAGACGGACCACGATGTACCCGAACGGGATGCCGCCGATGAGGTAAGCGGCGGCCAAAACAAGAATGGCTGTCATTGTGTGAAGCGGATATCCGCCAGTCGAGTATAAATCGAACCGGCCGGTCCAGGCTCACTGGCGTACAGAGAGAACGCCGAAGCCGGAAAAGTCCCCAGTTCCGTAGTCTCCAGTTTTGCGATCGCCTGGCGCAGTCCGGCGAGCGTTGCACCAGCATCTTTGATGCGCGCCAGCGTGAGGTGGGGATGGTAGGGCTTCTGTTCGCGTTCGATCCCGAGAGGTTCGAGAGCGGCGTCGGTGGCTGTCGCCAAATCTGACAGGGCGCCCGAATCGCGGACCGCGGTGAACAGGATCCGGGGCGAGTGTGGGTTGGGAAACCAGCCCAGCCCCGAGACTTCAAGCGTGATCGTCGCCCGTTCTCCAAGGGGCTGAAGGCGGCCGACAATCTCAGACAGTCTTGTTTCAGGCCACTCGCCGATGAACCTCGTTGTGATGTGGAGATTGTAAACAGGGCTCCAGCGTATCTGTGCGGAAGGGCGTAACAGATCCAGCAAACGAGACAGGTTTGCAGTCACATCGGGCGGAATGGGAATTCCTGTGAACAGCCGCACGGATTCAGCTTACCGCGTTTGCGGGGGGTGGGCTCTCTGAAATGTGGTGGCATGCATTTCCGCGGGTAAATTAAAGTGCATTCTGCGAAATAACGGATAGAATAGACAATGGAGCGGGCTTTAATCCATGAAAATTGAGCGGAGGTTTCGGCCGTGTCGCGAAACCTGCTGATTCGGGGAGCACGGCAGTTGCTTACTCTGCATGGCTCCTCTTCGGGTCCCCGCCGCGGCGATTCCATGCAGGACCTGGGGATTATTGAAGACGGTTCGGTGCTGATTGCGGGCGGTGCCATCGCCAGCGTTGGACCCACCAGAAGGGTTGAGAATTTAGCTGAGGCGCGGAGCGCGGAAGAGATCAATGCTTCCGGGCATGTGGTTATGCCAGGGTTCGTCGACAGCTTCGCGGGACTGTTCGGTGTGCCGGGGCGATTGCTGGCCCGCCGCTCTTCCGGAGGTCCGCAATATCAGGCGGGCGCGCCACTGGAGGGGCAGGATCTCACCGCGACTCTGAATTATCTTCGTAACACCGCGGCGGGTACGCTGGAGTTCCATGCCGCGCGGCACCTGGAAGGCTTCCTGCGGCACGGCACCACAAGTGTCGAGGCGCGCAGCGGATTTGGACTTACCGCATCGGGAGAGATGAAGCTGGTTCGCGTTCTGAACGCGCTGGATGGAAAGTGCCTCAGCATTATCCCCACTTACCTGGCGGGGCATTATGGGGGTGCGGAAGGCGACAGGAGCCGAACCTATGTCGACTGGCTCTGTGCGGAAATCATCCCCAGGCTTGCCGAAAGAAGGTCGGCACGTTTTGTGGAAGCCGCGTGCGGAGAAAACGGTCTGAGCCTGCCTGACGCTCGCAAGCTGCTGGATGCCGTGCGCCGCGCGAGCCTGACTGTGAAGGTGTCGGTAGCCGGGCCGTCGGCGTCGGATGCGATCGCACTGGCCATCGAAGTCGATGCCGCCAGTGTGTCCGGAATCAACTCCGCAAGCGCGGAGGAAGCGGCGAGACTCGGCCGCACGCGCTGCCTCGCGACGCTGCTTCCGGCCCGGATGCGCGATGATGAGGAAGAGGGGCTGAGACTGGCGCGAAGACTGATTGATGCCGGCGTCGCGGTCGCGTTTGGTTCGGGATTCGAACCGTCCACCTGCTCGACGCTGAACATGCAGCATGTGATCTCTATGGCCTGGATGCGCATGAATGTGACGCCGGAAGAAGCCATATCGGCTGCGACCATTAACAGCGCGCATGCCCTGGGGCTGGGAGGCCGGGTTGGGTCACTGGAGTTCGGCAAAGACGCGGACGTGTGCATTCTGAATGTTCCCGATTACCGTGAAATTCCACTGAATGTGGGATCAAATCTGGTGTCCCTGGTGCTTCGCAAAGGCGTGGTGGCGCACCGTTCCGGTTCGGTGTCATGCGGCGAAAACTGATCGAATGCGTAGCTAATTTTTCAGAAGGCCGCGATGCCGCTGTGGTGGAGGAGATCGCGCGCGCCATCGAGCGGCAAGCCGGCGCGCGAGTCCTGCACCTCACGCTGGATGCCGATCATCACCGCTCCGTCATTACATTCGCGGGTACGCCCGAAGCGGTATTGCCGGCCGCTGTACGGGCTGTCGCCGCGGCACTGGCCCGGATCGACCTGACACGGCACACGGGAGTGCATCCGAGGCTCGGCGCGGCGGATGTGGTGCCACTGGTGCCACTCGAGAACATTACGCTGGAAGAATGTGTCGGGCTGGCCCACAAGCTCGGCGACGAAATCTGGCGCGGGCTCGGGATCCCGGTGTATTTCTACGAGGCCGCGGCGTTGCGGCCGGACCGCAGGTTGCTGGAGAACGTGCGGCGGGGACAGTTCGAGGGTGTGCGCGATTTAGTGAGCGCGGATGAGTCCAGGCGCCCCGATCTGGGTGGACCGCACCTGCATCCGACGGCGGGCGCGGTGATCGTTGGGGCGCGCAAATTTCTTATCGCCTGGAACGTAAATCTGGACAGCGCGGATTTGGCCGCGGCGAAAGCGATCGCCCGTTTTATCCGGGCTTCGACAGGCGGCTTGCCGCACGTCAAAGCGCTCGGTCTGGCGCTGGAATCGCGTGGCCAGGTGCAGGTTTCCATGAACCTGACCGACATTGAAGTCACACCGATGCACCTCGTGTTTGACAGGATTCGCACGAAGGCTCGTGAGATGGGAATCGCCATCGCAGGCACTGAGATTATCGGGCTGCTGCCGCGCGCGGTTCTGGAGCAGGCGGCCGCGGCATATTTCCAGTTTGAGAACTTCCGTCCCGAGGCCGTGCTGGAGCGGAGAGTCGAATCTGTGCTGGGGCTGTAAAATAGGGTGTAGTGCTTGTCTCGATAACTCCTCAGCCACTTGTAAAGCGACCCGTCTGGCTTCGGGCTCCGGCCCCTGTCGGCGAAAATTACCGCGAACTCAAACAGCTGGTCACCGATCTGCGGCTCCACACAGTGTGCGAAAGCGCGGCGTGTCCCAACGTGGGCGAGTGCTGGAATCGCCGCACTGCCACGTTCATGATCCTGGGCAACGTCTGCACCCGTCGCTGCGGCTTCTGCGCGGTGCAGAAGGGTGCCCCTCTGGAGATGGATTACGACGAGCCGCGGCGTGTTGCCGAGGCCTGTGAAAAGCTCGGGCTGCGCTACGCGGTAGTGACCAGTGTGAATCGCGACGACCAGAAAGACGGTGGCGCGGAGATTTTCGCAGCCACCATCAGGGCGATTCGCGAGCGTATCGCCGAGTGCCGGATTGAGGTGCTGGTCCCGGACTTTCAGGGCAAAGAATCCGCTCTGGAGATCGTGATGGATGCAGCGCCCGATGTGCTGAATCACAACATCGAGACCGTGCCTCGGCTGTACCGGCAGGTACGGCTGGGCGCGAAATATGAGCGGTCGCTGCGGCTGCTGCGCTATGCGAAACAGCTGAGGCCGCAAATTCCGACGAAGTCGGGTCTGATGATGGGGCTCGGCGAGACGAAGCAGGAAGTGCTGGGGGTGATGCGCGATCTGGTGGCGCACGGGGTCGACATTTTGACGCTGGGCCAGTACCTGCGCCCGTCGCCGAAGCATCTTCCGATTCTTCGCTACGTTCCCGTGGAGGAGTTTCAGGACCTGAAGCGCGAAGGCTGCGCAATGGGGTTCACCCACGTGGAAGCGGGGCCGCTGGTCCGCAGTTCTTACCACGCCGACGCTGCCGTTTGACCTGCGAATTCTTCCGTAAAGCTAGCCGCTTCCCGCGGGAGTTATGACAGATTAGTCCGCGATATCACGCCGAATGCGGCATGATATTTAGCAGGGAGTCGGCACGGTTTCAGATCGCGGCCGCAGAAAACGTGCTTCGTGGATCCGGTGGCCAGCATGCGCCGGGACTCGGCTTCACGGATTTCATACAGGAACTCCAGCAGCCGTGTGTTGGATCGCTTGACTGAAGTGAGCACAATCACTTCGTCGTCATAGTGGGCAGGGAAGTGAAAGCGGCAGGTGGCTTCTGCGACAGCAAGCAGCACGCCGTCCTTTTCCTCCATATCCCGGTAGCGAACGCCCCGTGCGCGGCACAACTCCACGCGGCCCATCTCCATCCAGACCAGGTAATTGGCATGGTAGACGACGCCCATCTGATCGGTCTCGGCGTAACGAACACGGACTCGTACCTCGGAAAGCTCCATCGAGGCCATCGTAACCCGGTCCCATCCACGCCCGTCTGGTAGCATTCAGGTGTGTTTCTGAAAGTGCTATTTTTCGGGCAGTTACGCGATGTGGCCGGTGTGGCTGAGGATCGTCCGGAACTGCCGGACGGGGCGCTGCTGGAGGATGTTTTCCAGCACTATGCGGCCCGGTTCCCCCGGATGACCGAGCTTCGTCCGAGCATCGTTTTCGCCCGGAATCAGCAGTTTTCCGATCCTTCGGCGGCAGTGCAGGAGGGCGACGAGATCGCGTTTCTGCCGCCCGTGAGCGGCGGGTCGGACCGCAATTACTACGCTCTTACCCGCGACCCGATCGACACGCAGGCGCTCCGCGCACTCTTACTGGAAGGTACCGACGGTGCCATCGTCGATTTCCTTGGCGTGGTTCGCAACAACACCAAAGGTCGGCCGACGCGTTTTCTCGATTACGAATGCTACGAGCCGATGGCGCTGAAGATCATGGCCGAAATTGGCGAGTCGATTGCCGCGTCCCACGCGACAGGCCGGATTGCGATGGTTCACCGTCTGGGCCGGATGGAGATCGGCGAGGCCAGCGTGGCGATTGTGGTGACCGCACCGCACCGCCGCCCTGCCTTCGAGGCTGCCCTTGAAGGGATCAACCGTCTGAAGAAACTGGTGCCAATCTGGAAGAAAGAGCATTTCGAAGACGGCGAGGTGTGGGTGGAAGGCGAGTGGGACGATTCGGTGCTGAAGCCGTGAAACTGGTCGCCTTTGCTGCGTTGTTGTTCGCGCCCCTGAGCGCGCAGCAGGAGGAGACCTTCCGGGTGGACGTCAAACTGGTACGCGTCATCGCGACGGTCAAAAACGTGAAGGGCGAACCCGTCGGCGACCTTAAGAAGACAGATCTTAAGCTGACCGACAACGGCGCTCTCCAGGAGATCGCCCTGTTTGAGCGGCAGACGGCGCAACCGCTTTCCGTCGCGGTGCTGCTGGACATCAGCGGTTCAACTGCAAAGGATATGAAGATCCAGACTGCCGCGGTCAGCCGCTTTATATCGGCGCTGTTCAAAGAAGGAAATCCTGACGACAAGGCGGCGCTCTGGGCCTTCAACTGGCAAATCAGTGAGGAAGTGCACTGGACCCGGAACGCGTCGCGTTTTCCGGCCGCGATGAAGCGGTTGAAGGCGGAGGCCGGAACGGCGTTGTACGACGCGATTTACGTGGCTGCCAACGACCTGGACGACCGGGATGGGCGGCACGTGATCGTAGTGGTCAGCGACGGCGGCAATACCTTCAGCAACAAGGATTTCCATGCGGCTCGCGAGGCGGCACACAAGGCGGACGCGGTAATCTATCCGGTGATTACGACGCCCATTACCAATGAGGTTGGGCGAAACACGGGCGGAGAGCACGCGCTCACGACGTTCGCTGGCGAGACCGGAGGCAAGGTGTTTGCGCCCGGAGCCGAGGGACTCGACCAGGCCTTCGCTGACATATTGAAGGATCTGCGGACGCAGTACCTGATCGGCTATTATCCGCGTAAAGTGCCGCTAACGAAAAACCGATTTCATACGCTCGAACTTCGCACCGTGAACCCCGATTTGCACGTGGTGTCCCGCACTGGCTACTATGGGGATGCTGAGCCGTCCTCAAGTTCACCTCGCAAATAATGGCATCTTCCAAGACTAAAGCGCCTGAGCAGACGTTTGAAGAGGTGAAGCTTCTTCGCCGCCTCGTGGACAACAAAGTTCCCGTTCGCATCCGGCTGACCTCTGATGAAGACGTGGCAGGCACCATCGAATTTTTCGACGAGTCGTTTCTGCGTCTGACCCGTGTGGGTGAGCCTAACCTGTTCGTCTACAAACACGAAGTGAAATACCTTTGGGAGGTTGAGTAGTCTGTCCCAGTATCTTGAGACGGCCATGGACATCGCCCGCGCCGCTGGGGTGGTGTTGACGCGATTTGCGGAGCAGGGAATCGGGTATGAACTGAAGGGTGAGTTCGACCTGGTAACCGAAGCCGACCGCACATCGGAAAAGCTGGTTGTGGAGCAGCTTACAGCCGCATTTCCAGATCACGACATCGTCGCTGAAGAAGGTGGGGGCCGGCTCACAGGCGCCGAGTACCGCTGGTACGTCGACCCGCTGGACGGCACCACCAACTTCGCCCACGGCTTCCCGGTGTACAACGTGACTCTGGGTCTGGAGCGCAATGGCGAAATGGTAGCCGGCGTCGTGTTCGATCCGACTCGCGGGGAAATGTTCGCGGCTGAGCGGGGAAGCGGTGCATTCCTGAATGGAAAGCGAATCCAGGTGTCGCCGTGTAAGTCTGTGGAAGACTCCCTGGTTGCGACGGGTTTTCCCAGCCGCCGCCGCCACCTGAGCGTCAACATCCACTTCTACTATCAGTTAGCGATGCTCAGCCACGGCGTCCGGAGGGCCGGATCGGCTGCCATCGACCTTGCGTATGTCGCCTGCGGCCGCCTCGACGCCTTCTGGGAATTCGGTCTCAAGCCATGGGACCAGGCTGCCGGAATCCTCCTGGTGGAGGAAGCCGGGGGGCGGACGTCGGGCATGCGCGGTGAGCCGACATCGGTATCCGGGCCCAATTTGCTGGCTGACAACGGTTTGTTACATGGCGAACTGATCACGGTGTTTGACCGTGTTTTCCGCAATGATGTGGAGTTTCGAATGGTTGAGCTGAGCGGAAACGAGTAAATCCGCAGTCGCATCCGCTTTACTTTCAAGTGCTTAAGATGGTACGCTGAGTTGCAATAATGCGTACTGTCGACCTCATCTATCGTAAGCGCGAAGGGGAAGAGCTTCGCGCCGAGGAAATCCAATATCTGGTAGAGGGTTACACCCGTGGAGAAATCCCGGATTACCAGATGTCGGCATTCCTTATGGCCGTTTTCTTCTCCGGCATGACGGAAGCCGAGGCGGACGCCCTCACCGACACGATGGTTCGTTCGGGCGACACGGTGGATCTCTCGGATATCCCCGGCCCTAAAGTTGACAAGCACTCCACGGGTGGTGTCGGCGACAAAACGAGCCTGATTGCCGCCCCGATCGCGGCTGCCGCGGGTGTCATCGTCCCCATGATTTCGGGGCGCGGTTTGGGCCACACGGGCGGTACGCTCGACAAACTGGAAGCCATTCCTGGGTTCCGCACCGATATTAGTCAGGAAGATTTCCGCCGCCAGCTGGCAACGCTCGGCCTCGCGTTCATCGGGCAGTCGGATACGATTGCTCCGGCGGACGGCAAACTCTACGCCCTTCGCGACACGACCGGGACCATTGAGTCGATTCCGCTGATCGCTTCGTCGATCATGTCGAAGAAGCTCGCTTCGGGCCTCGACGCGCTGGTGCTGGATGTCAAGGTAGGCAAGGGCGCGTTCATGAAGCGTCAGGTCGACGCACGCAGGCTGGCACAGCTGATGGTCGGCATTGGCCGCCGCCGCGACAAGCGCGTGGTAGCGCTGATCACCGACATGGATCAGCCGCTGGGTTTTGCCATCGGCAATGCGCTGGAAGTGATGGAAGTCGCGCAGACGCTCCAGAACCTCGGACCGGACGATCTTCGCGAGATCTCGCTGGAACTGGCTGCTCGCATGATTTACCTCGGCAAGCTGACGCCGACGCTCGACGAAGCTCGCCGGAAGGCCGAGAGCCTGCTCCTCAGTGGAGCGGGATACCAGAAGTTCAAGGAAGTAATCGCGGCGCAGGGCGGCAACCCGAAGGTGCTCGACCACTTCGAACTGCTCCCCAATGCCACCGATCTCCGTGAAGTGGCCTGTCCCCGTACCGGCTACATCAGCAGCATCGACGCAGAGCTGATCGGACGCGCCTCCACCATGATCGGTGCCGGACGCGACCGCAAAGAAGACGGCATCGACCACGCGGTCGGCATCATCCTCGAGGGCAAGATTGGCCAGCGCATGGAAGCTGGCTCGGTACTCTGCCGCTTCTACATCACCGGCAACACCGACATGGAACGTCTCGACCAGGCCTCGGAGCTGATTGAAGACGCGTTCCGCATCGCGCAGACTCCGCCTGAACCGCGCGCTGTGATTTTAGAAACCGTATCCCTCTAATGGACCGATTCACAGGGGTCCTGGGCATCCTTGTGATTATGGGCATCGCCTTCGCGACTTCCACGTCGCGTAAGGCGATACAGAAGCGCGTCGTCTTCTGGGGACTCGGACTGCAAATCGGCTTTGCATTCCTGGTCCTCAAGACTGACCTTGGGCGAGTCTTCCAGGTGGCGAGCCTCGCGGTAAACGCGCTGCTCGACTATGCCGAAAAGGGCAGCGAGTTTCTCTTCGGCCCACTCGGTACCAAGGCCGGACCGTTCGGAGTGGTGTTCGCGTTCCAGGTCCTGCCGATCGTCATCTTTATCGCCAGCGTCTTTGCCGTGCTGTATCAACTTGGCGTCATGCAGATTGTGGTTAAGGCGATGGCTGCGGTGATGCAGAAGGTGATGGGCGCCAGTGGTGCCGAATCCACCAGCGTCGCGGCCAGCATCTTCATGGGGCAGACCGAAGCCCCGCTTACCATTCGACCCTTCCTCGCCGGACTGACCACTTCTGAGCTGTTCACCATCATGACCAGTGGTATGGCGCACGTTTCCGGTGCCGTCATGGCCGCTTACGTCAAGATAGCGGGGGTCGAGATCACGCACCTGTTGACCGCGGTGATCATGACGGCTCCGGCCACCATCATGCTCGCCAAGATCATGATCCCGGAGACGGAGGAGCCTGCCACAATGGGCGGGATCAAGGTGGAAGTAGAAAAGCCTGGCGTCAACGTGATCGATGCGGCTGCCCGTGGTGCCGGCGACGGTCTGCAACTTGCGTTAAATATCGGCGGCATGCTGATCGCGTTCGTGGCGCTGATCGCGCTGGCAAACGGAATTCTCGGGTGGATCCACTCGCTGCCCGGGATGATGTGGCTTCCGCCGTCGATGCAGGGGATTCTCGCCCTGTTGTTCGCGCCTGTCGCGTGGCTGCTGGGTGTTGCGTGGAATGACTGCGCGACCGTCGGCAACCTGCTGGGTACGCGTCTGGTGCTGAATGAGTTCGTGGCGTTCCTGCAGCTTGGTCCGCTGAAGTCGCAGATGGATCCGCGGTCCTTTGCGATCGCGACCTACGCATTATGCGGCTTTGCGAATCTCAGTTCGATTGCCATTCAGATTGGCGGCATCGGTGCGCTGGCTCCGACGCGCAAATCCGATCTGGCCCGCCTCGGCCTGCGCGCGATGGCCGCCGGCACTATGGCCAATTTCATGTCGGCCTGCATCGCCGGTATGCTGCTCTAACGCTGGCTGCCTGTCCCAATACAGTTAAATCCAGAATCCTCCTCCGCCAAAGCGCGGTGAGCTGATTCCGCTGCACCACGATTTGCGCTAAAGTGGCTGAACCTTACTCTCGAGGAGAATGAAATGGGTACGAACCTGCGCAGAGCATTGCGACCGGGCGCCTCGACGGCTTTGATTTTCGCTTCGCTGATTCTGGTGTCCTGCGATGAAAAGCAAAAGGAAGACAAGGCCTCGATTGAAGCCTGCACCGAGGCTCTCCTGCACCTGCTGCCCCAGCGTCCGCAGGAAAGAGCTGACCGGTTTACCGGAAAAGTGGAACAATTTCGTGCACTCTGCCGGGGTGGACAACGTGCTGTAGCGGCCATGAACTCGCCATGGGTGGACTGGAGCAACTACTGGGGCACGGGCGACACGACATCCCTGGCTCCGGGCATCCTCTTCAGCAAGGGACCGCTCTCTCCGTCGGGGCGCGGGGTCACCGGCGCACTGCTCGACCTGGAACTGCAGCGGGTCGAGTTAATTCGGTTCAACTTGTTCGAAAACAGCGGGACATTCAAAGAATATATTCTCGGACGGAATAAGGTGGAAGGTCCGGTGCTCCGGTCGTGGACTCCGTTTGAACTCCCCAAAGACCACCCTGCTTATAAAGACATTCGCATTGTGGAAGGCGAGCAGCTTTGCCAGAACGACCTGATACGCGGCCGTACGCTGACGGGCATCTGTAACGACGTTCGCAATCCCCTGATGGGCGCAACGGGTCAGTTGTTCGCCCGCAATGTCGAGTTCGATACCACCTTCCCCGACCTCGGTGGGAAATGCGATGGTACGGGCGCGCCACGGCGACCGTATCGCGCTTCTGAAGCCGGATCCGCAGGTAATCAGCCGCCGGCTACTTACGCGGATCCAGTCGAAGCCTGAACTCTGTAATGGCGGTAAGGGACTGCCGGGTAACGATCCGTCGGCCGTATGCGAGTACTCCGAAGCGCCATGGTTCAACGTGCTGGCGGCTTTCTGGATCCAGTTCATGACGCACGACTGGTTCTCCCACATGAAGGAAGGCGTCAACGACACCTCGAAGTTCATGGCCGTCGGATGTACCGAAGCGGACGCCGCCAGGTATGGCTGCAGGCCTGGAGACCGCATCGACGCTGGTCTGGTGAAGCAGGACGGCCCGCCTGAAACCTTTAAAGACGGTAAAGGACGCGAGTATCTGACGCGGGCACCGAAAACCATGGCCAACAACAACACGGCCTGGTGGGACGGGTCGCAGATCTATGGTTACGACGAGACGTCGCTGCAACGTGTTCGGCGCGACCCGGCTGACAAAGCCCGGCTGCTTCTGGTCACCGACGGAGCCTCCGGAGAACGCTTCCTTCCGCAACTTCAGGCCAGCGATCCAATGCTTCCCGACTGGGCAAGTCAGGAATCCACGGGATTCCCCGATAACTACACCGTTGGCATCAGCTTCCTCACCAACGTGTTTGCGAGAGAGCACAACTCGTTCGTCGACGCCTTCCGCAAGCAGGCGGCTGCAACGCCGAACGCGGACTGCGGACTGCGAAATCCGAAGGCCCCGAAGGTCAAAGTCGCATACAAGGACGTTACCGACGATGAGTTGTTTGATATAGCCAGGTTGGTCGTGTCCGCGGAAATCGCCAAAATTCACACGACCGAATGGACCCCGCAGTTGCTGTACGACGAACCACTGTTTGTCGGCATGAACGGGAACTGGAACGGACTTGTGGGTGCTCAGTCCGTACTGCTGAAGCGCATATTGCGAGATATAGTCCTCCGTGAAGGCGGCAACCCGTCTGAAACGCGCGCGAATCAGTGGTACAGCGTATTCGCGTCGGGAGCCGGAATAACCGGGCTCGGATCGCAAAAGAAGTACGACCCGACGACAGCGGCGTCGTTAAATGCGGGTGTGAATCATTTCGGATCCGCCTTCAATTTTCCGGAAGAATTCATTACCGTTTACAGGCTGCATTCTTTGGTGCCGGACCTGCTGGAATTGCGCCGGCACTCGCAGCCCAATGTGGTCGCGCAGAAAGTTCCTGTAGTCGAGACGTTTCGTGCGAAATCCTTCAGGGCATTACGCGATAACGGCATGGCTGACTGGGGACTTACCCTCGGACGCCAGAGGCTGGGCGCGCTCGTACTCGGGAATACGCCGCAATTTCTGCAGAACTTGCCGTTGCAGAGGCTGCAGGAACCGGGATCCGGACAGATCGACATCGCTGCGCTCGACCTGATTCGGGATCGTGAGCACGGAGTGCCGCGCTTTAACGAATTCCGCCGTCAGTACGGGCTTAGATCGCTGACCAGCTTCGACGATTTCATCGCACCCTCGGCAACTGGCGACGTACTCGCGCGGCAACAGAAATTCGTGGCTGAGATGAGAGACATTTACGGCCAGCACAAATGTAGTGAAGCGCTGGAGATAAGCAGGGCTCAAAAGCGGAACGGCAAGTACATCACGGACTGCCTGGGCAAGCCGGACGGCGCGATGGTGGACAACGTGGAAGATCTGGACACGGTCATTGGCTGGCTGGCCGAGCCGGTGCGTCCCCACGGGTTTGCGATCTCCGAGACGCAGCTTGTCGTGTTCATCCTGAATGCGTCTCGGCGACTGTTTAGCGACCGATTCCTGACCTCGGGCTTCCGTAAAGAGTTCTACACCACCATGGGCGTGGACTGGGTAAACCACAACGGTCCGGGACCGGAGCAGATGGAACCCGTCGAGGTGAACGGCCACCGTGTCCCGGTCGCGCCGATGAAGCGCCTGTTGATGCGAAACGTTCCTGAACTGAGAGACGAACTCGCGCACGTGATCAATTCGTTCGACCCATGGGCGCGAGACCGCGGAAAGTACTACAGCCTGGAATGGTCGCCCAGACCGGACGCTACCGCAGATTCGGCATTTTCGCGCAAATAGTGATGATGTAACCGCGTCATGCTGATGCCGCTTCCTGCAATACTGAAAGCACATATATATGTATCAGCAGACGAAGCGGTACGTCGAAGACCGGCTGCCTGCCAAACCCCGGATCGCCGTGGTGCTCGGGAGCGGGCTCGGCGACTTCGCGCGGGAGCTGACCGACCCGGTCGAGATGCCCTACGCCGAGATTCCAGGCTGGCCGCGCTCTACCGCTGTGGGGCACGCCGGGAAGCTCATCTTCGGCTATCTGGACGGTATCCCGATGATCGCCCTGGCCGGCCGAGCCCATCTGTACGAGGGCTATTCCCCGGGGCGCGTCACCTACGCGATGCGCATCCTGCACCTGCTCGGCATACCGTCTGTGATCCTGACCAATGCCGCGGGAGGCATCAACCTGGCTTACGGCCAGGGAGCGCTGGTGATGATCTCCGATCACATCAATCTGCAGGGCGTGAACCCGCTGGCCGGAGCTAATGAAGACGACTTCGGGCCTCGATTCCCCGACATGTCCGACGCCTACAATGCCGGGTATCGTGCCGTTGCCACTGAGGTAGCCGCCGGGCTTGGGATCGAACTGCCAGAAGGCGTTTATGCAGCGATGCTCGGACCGAGTTATGAGACACCCGCCGAGATTCGTTTCCTGCGCACTGTCGGCGCGGATCTGGTCGGCATGTCGACGGTTGCTGAGACGATCGTCGCGAATCACATGGGAATGAAGGTGCTGGCCATCTCCTGCGTCACCAACATGGCTGCCGGAATTCTGCCTCAGAAGATCAATCACGAGGAAGTGCTCGAGACCGGGCGGCGCGTGCGTGACACGTTCGTCCGGCTGCTGCGGGGTCTGATCCCTCGCCTGGTGGAGGAGTAACGTGCAGCATCTGATTGACGCGGCGATAGCCGCACGCTTTAAAGCCTTTGCACCGTACTCGAAGTTCCTCGTTGGAGCAGCGCTCGAGACTCGTGGTGGCCACGTCTATACGGGATGCAACGTGGAGAATGCAACGTACGGACTGACGGTATGCGCGGAGCGTGTCGCCATTTTAAAGGCCATCTCGGAAGGCGAGCCGCTGCGGTCATTCCCGCGTATGGTGATCGTGGCTGACACTGAGGATCTCACGCCACCCTGCGGAGCCTGTCGCCAGATACTGTGGGAGTTCTGCGGCGACATGGATCTGATCCTGGTCAATCTGCACGGCAAGACGGAGAGTTACCGTGTCTCCGAACTTTTCCCGAGGGCCTTCGATGTTTCGTTCCTGCCTTAGCCTGCTGTTAGTGACGGCGATCCTGTCTCCGGCTGCCGAGAAGGTGGATTACATTCTTTCCGCGCGCCGTGTGGTGACGATGGACGCGCAGCGCCGCGTCATCGACAACGGAGCTGTTGCAGTGAAGGGCAACCGGATCGCGGCGGTCGGCGCGAAGGCTGAGATCAACCGGCAGTTCACGGCGGCGAAACGGATCGACATGCCCGAAGGCATCCTTATCCCCGGCCTGGTCAACACGCACACCCACGCCCCAATGTCTCTGCTGCGGGGAATCGCTGACGATCTGAAACTGCAGGAGTGGCTGGAGAAGTATATATTCCCGCTGGAAGCGAAGTTCGTGAGCCCGGAGTTTGTGCGCGACGGCACGCGCCTCGCCTGTATAGAGATGATGCTGTCCGGCACTACCACCTACACGGACATGTATTACTTCGAGGAGGTCATCGCAGAGGCCACCAAAGAGTGCGGCATGCGCGGCGTGCTCGGGCAAACCATAATTCAGTTCCCGGTGGCCGACGCCAAAACTCCTGTCGAAGGGCTTGCAAGGACGGAAGCGTTCCTGAAGAAGTACGCGAAGGATCCATTGATTGTCGCCGCCGTCGCCCCGCACGCGTTATATACGAACGATGAAGCGACTCTGAAGGCGGCCCGGGCTCTGGCCAATAAGTATGGAGCGCCACTAATAACCCATCTGTCGGAAACAAAGAAAGAAAACGACGATATGCGGGCGAAATACGGGGCTTCCCCGACCGCTGTGCTCGACCGCTGGGGCATTTTCAACGGGCGCACGCTGGTGGCCCATGGCGTCTGGGTGGATGCTGCGGATATTGCCATCCTCAAGAACCGCAACGTCGGTGTGGCGCACTGTCCGTCGAGCAACATGAAGCTGGCCAGCGGTGTGGCGCCGGTTACAGCCTACCTGGAAGCGGGGGTTGCGGTGGGCCTCGGACCAGACGGACCGGCGGGCAGTAATAATGATTTCAACCTCTTTGAAGAGATTGATCTTGCGACAAAATTGCAAAAAGTTTCCCGCATGGATCCCACCGCTTTGCCTGCTGAAAGCGCTTTCGCCATGGCCACCATCGGCGGTGCAAAGGCGCTGGGAATGGAAAAAGAAATCGGTTCGCTGGAGACCGGAAAGCGCGCTGATTTAGTTTTTGTTTCTACCTCTGAGCCTCACGCAACCCCCCTGTTTAACGTTTACTCCGCATTGGTGTACGCCCTTAAAGGCAGCGACGTCCAACACGTGCTAATCGACGGAAAACTCGTCGTTCGCTCACGTAAACTCCTTACTGTCAACCCATCAGTGGTGCTAAGCACCTCACAGAGGTGGCAGGAGCGGATTCGAGCCGCCCGATAGTTTGCATCGCTCAAGCGGAATGTGATAGATTTCTCCGACGTGCCGTTCATTGTCCTGATCGGCAGCCGTGGGAGAAAATTCATGTCAATCGCAGGCGCAACGTGTCGTGCGCTCTTGTTGTTCACTCTGTCCGTTTCGTTCGTTTTTGCTCAGTCTCAGCGCGGCACCATCACTGGTACAGTTCTTGACAGATCCGGAGCTTCCATTCCCGGCGGCAAGGTGGTTATCACCGCCGTTGCCACCAACACCACGTCCACTACCGACGCCGGCGATACGGGCAATTTCACCGTCCCCAACCTGGCCCCGGGTCTATACACCATCCGTGTCGACAGGGACGGCTTCAAACCTGCCATCCTGACCGGTATTGACGTCGATGCCGGTTCCACCATCCGAGCCGACGTAACCCTCGAAATCGGTACCTCCACAACGGCCATTGAGGTCTCGGCGGGTGCCATTCAGCTCTCCACGGAAAATGCCAAAGCGCAAACGGTCATCACCGACAAACTCATTCAGGACCTTCCGACAGTAGTCGGCGGCGGTCTGCGCAGCCCCTTCGATCTCGCGATCCTCGCGCCCGAATCGAAGAGCTTCGGCGATAACAACTTTCAAATGGGTGGCGGACAGGCCGCCAGCTACGGCGTCAACCTCGACGGCGTTTCGGCGAACACCACGCGCGCCCTGTCGCAATCGTGGGTGGCGGTGAACACCCCCTCACTCGACGCCATCACGGAGTTCTCTGTCGAAACCAACGGCTTCAAGGCTGAGTATGGCCAGGCCGGCGGCGGCATGATCAACTTCGTTTCCAAGTCGGGTACCAACGATATTCACGGCACTCTGTATGAGTACGCCCGCAACGAAGCGTTCGACGCGCGCAGCTTCTTCCAGCCCCGCAAGCAGATCTACAAGCAGCACGATTTCGGCGGCACAGTGGGCGGTCCGGTGTGGATACCGAAGATCTACAACGGCAAGAACAAGACGTTCGTCTTCTTCTCCTACGAAGCATTCCGAAACCGCAACGGCGCCAGCTCCGATTTCCGCACGGTTCCAAACGCGGAAATGTACAATGGCGATTTCCGTAACTGGGTAGACAACAACGGCCGTCAGATTCCGATTTACGATCCGTTCAGCCTGGCCAACGGCGAGCGCGCGCAGTTCCCGAATAACCAGATCCCGACAAGCCGGTTTGACCCTCAGAGCGTGAAGGCTCTGGCCACATACGGACAGATCAGGCCGAACGTTACTGCCGCTCCTGGAACGTTCGCTTACGCTCGAAGCAACTATCAGATTGTTGGCGGCAGCCGCACGCAGCCCGCCACCAAGTACAGCATCAAGGGCGACCAGTTCCTCAGGGAATCCGATCGAGTTTCGTTCTACTTCGGCAAGAACGGCATGTTTGAGCGCCCTGGTCCCCTCGGCATCAACACCCTGCCGGGCAACTTCAGCGACTTCAACGACCTCGACCGCCAGAGCCGCGTCTACCGCGCGACCTGGGATCACAACTTCAGCCCCACGCTGCTCAACCAGTTCCGCGGCGGTGGCAACGACTGGAAAGAGAACCACAATTCCATCCAGGAACTGCAGGGCAACTGGAAGGATAAGTTCTGCATCGGCAACGCCCCGGACTGCAACTACAACCTGGGCCGCATCCGCTTTGACGACGCCTACACAAGCTGGGGCGCCGATTCCAACAACGGGTCTGAGAACCTGATCTACTCCTTTGCCGACGATCTCACCTGGATTAAGGGCAAGCACAACATCAAGATTGGCGGCATGTACCAGAAGGGCTCGTACAACGGCTTTGGCCGCCAGTGCGTGGCCGGTTGCGCCAACTTCGGTTACCTCGGGACCGGTAAGGCAGGCGTAACGAACTTCAACGACGCTGGCGGCAACGCCTTCGCATCGTTCCTGCTCGGCTGGGCCACCAACGGCCAGATCGACACCGTCCGTTACATCGGCCAACAGTGGCCGTACTTCGCCGGATACATTCAGGACGACTGGAAGTTCAGCTCAAAGCTGACCTTTAACTTCGGGCTGCGCTGGGAAACCACGCTGCCGCCCGTCGAAGAGCAGGACCGCTGGAGCGACTTCTCGCCGACTCGTCCGAATCCCGGCGCCGATAATCGCCCGGGTGCTCTGATCTACGCCGGTACAGGCCCTGGCCGCGAAGGCTCGCGCTCACTGGCAGGCTCCTGGTTCAAGGGCTTCGGTCCACGCTTCGGTCTGGCGTACAGCCTCAACAGCAAGACCGTGATCCGATCCAACTTCGCGCGGTCGTTCTCCCAGGTGACCACCACCACGGGCTCGACGCACCAGAAGGGCTTCACGCAGACGTTCAGCTTCGGCACCAACCCGGCGGGTCTGGCGCCGACCTTCCTGCTGAAGGACGGTCTGCCGCCGTACCCTGTGCCTCCGTTCATCTCGCCGTCGTTCCAGAATGGCGCTGACATGCCCTGGTGGCAGGGTAACGAAGTCACCCGGTTGCCGGAACAGCTTTCCTGGAACCTCTCCATCCAGCGTCAGCTCTCCAATTCGATGGTGCTCGACGTTGCTTACAACGCAGTGGCTGGTACGCACCTTCAGGCGGGCCTGTTGAACTATAACCAGGTGCCGATCGATGTTGCCACGCGCTACACGCCGGCGCAGCTCGGCCTGAACTTTGGCAATCCGGCCCAGCGCGCCGAAGCCGAGGCTCTCGGGTTCCGCTTGCCCTACGCCAACTTCGTCACCAACTTCGGAAGCCGGGCGACTGTGGCTCAGTCGTTGCGCCCGTTCCCGCAGTACACCGAAATCAACACCTGGGACGGCAACGGCGACCACAGCGGCCACTCCTCCTATCACGCGGCCGTTATCAAGCTCGACAAACGCTACTCACAGGGCATGTCGTTCACGACGTCCTATGTGTTTTCGAAGATGTTCACCGACGCCGATTCCTACTGGATCACCGACAACCCTCGCGCGGCTGATCATTACAACCGCCGCCTCGAGAAGTCCATCGGCTCCTATGACGTGACGCACAACTTCAAGCTCGGCATTACCTACGAGCTTCCCTTCGGTCAGGGTAAGGCAATGGCGAGCAAGGGTGTCGCGGCATGGGTGCTCGGCGGTTGGCGCATTTCGTCCATTCACCTGTACTCCAGCGGCCGTCCGATCGGCGTCAGTGGTGGTACCGGCCTCAACGCCTTCAACGGCCGTGGCGCCGCGTTCATCACCACGTACGAAGGCTGGCGCGCTCCCCTCAAGGGTGACAAGTTCGATCCAGCCGTGGATCGTTTCTTCAACGCCTCCGTGTTCCCGAACCAAAACATTCGCGCCATCGGCAACAGCACCCGCCTGAACGCGAAGGTGCGTGAGTTCGCCAACCTCAATGAGAACGTCTCTCTTGCCAAGCTCTTCAAGTTCGGCAAGGAACGGCCCACCACCATCGAAATTCGCGGTGAAGCCTTCAACATCTTCAACCGTCATCGCTTCGGTACCGGTGGCACGGGTATCAACGATCCGGTCAATTTCGGCCGCGTGACCAACGTGATCAACGATCCTCGCCGCCTGCAGATCGGCGCGAAGATTTACTTCTAACTTCCGGCTGTTCTTCGAAAAAAAAGGGGTATTTCGCGAAAGCGGAGTGCCCCTTTTTGTATTTCGCGCGATAATATTGCAACGATGAAAACGTGCCAGAGCTGCGGTACCGTGTTGACTGCCGGTGCGGATACCTGTGGCCGATGCGGCATCCGCCCGGGCCAGCAGGTTTCCGACGAGACCATCCGTATGGAGACGGTGGCGATGGCCGTTCCCGCCCCACCGAGTGCGACACCTGCCTTTTCCCGCTCGCCGACCAGTTCCTCCGTGCTCCGCTTTCACACCAGCGCCACAGAGGACGAAGGCCGCTTCGTTCCCGGTACCCTGATCGCGGGCCGGTATCGCATGATCGAACTGCTGGGCAGGGGCGGTATGGGCGAGGTTTACCGGGCGACCGACCTTACGCTGGCCCAGTCCGTCGCACTCAAGTTCCTGCCCAACGCCGCGGACAACACGCGGCTGATTGAACGATTCCACAACGAAGTCCGAATTGCGCGCCAGGTCTCTCACCCCAATGTCTGCCGCGTGTACGACATCGGTGAGGCGGAAGGGATGCCCTTCCTGTCGATGGAGTACGTGGATGGCGAGGACCTCTCCTCACTGCTGCAGCGGATTGGCCGGCTGCCAAATGACAAGGCGCTCGACATCACGCGGCGTATCTGCGCCGGAGTCGCGGCTGCGCATGAGCGGGGCATCATTCACCGAGACCTGAAGCCGCAGAACATCATGCTGAACCGCCGGGGCGAAGTCGTCATCATGGACTTCGGCCTTGCAGCCATTGCCGATGAACTGCGCGGCGCCGAGGCTCGCAACGGCACCCCCGCCTACATGTCGCCCGAGCAGTTGCGCGGCGACAACGTCACGCCGAAGAGCGACATCTACGCGCTCGGACTGATTATCTATGAAGTGTTCACCGGGCGCAGAGCGTTCGAAGCCACCACGCTGGCGGACCTGATCCAGCAACAGGAAGCACGGTCCCCGGTCAGCCTCACGACGCTGGTGTCTGACGCCGACCCAGCCGTCGAGAAGATCGTGCTTCGGTGCCTCGACCCCGATCCCGCGCGTCGCCCCGCCAGCGCTCTGCAGGTAGCCGCAGCCCTGCCAGGTGGCGATCCGCTGGCCGCTGCGCTCGCTGCCGGTGAGATGCCCAGCCCGCAACTGGTGGCGGCCTCCGGCAAGGCCGAAGGCATACAGGTAAAGTATGCGGTCGCATGCCTCATCGTGGTTCTGGCAGGTCTGCTCGCTCAGCCCTTTCTGGCCCTGAGCAACGCGATGCCCTCCATCGCACCGCCGCCCCTGTCAGTTCCGGTGCTGCAGCAGAAGGCTTCAGAGCTGATTGCCGCTCTCGGCCATAAGCCAGCCGTCCGAGACCGAGACTCCGGGTTCTACACGGACTCTGGATTTCTCAACTACTTGCGCGACAGGGACCAGGGGAAGCCCAGGGACTGGCATAAGCTGCTGACCGCGGAAACACCGTACCGGCTGGATTACCGGCAGAGCCCGAACTCTCTGCTGGCGCCACCGGACGGCGAGGTGAGAATGGACAGGCCGTCTCTCAGCCTGCCAGGGATGGTGTCTCTTACGCTCGACGGAAGTGGACATCTGCGCATGCTGGAGGCTGTGGTTGGCGGTACGGAAAGCGCCTCGCCGCCAGTGGAACCCTCAGCTGTGTTTCAGGCAGCGGGATTCGACATCGCGAAGTTCACGCCGGTGGATCCGGTCTCGGCCCCGCCGCTCGCATTCGATCAACGTCTCGCATGGAAAGGCAAACACCCCGCGCTCCCCGACATCGACATCACCGTCGAGCTCGCCACCTGGAAAGGGTTGCCCGTCAGCTTCCAGATCTACTGGCCATGGTCACCGAAACCGGATACTGAGAAACCGGAGCAGGATATTCGTAGCCGAATCTTCTCGATGGTTTCTGTGGTGCTTCTGGCCGTCGGCCTATTCTGTGCGATTTACTTCGCGCGCTATAACCTGCGCCGGGGACGCGGGGACAAACAAGGCGCATTCGCCCTTGCCGGAACGCTTGGCCTGCTGATCGTGGCGCGCTTCTTTCTGCGTGTCCATTACGTTCCCGATTTCGCGATGATCGACTATATCTTCACCAACATTGGCTGGGCTCTGCTGAGCGCCACTTTGATGTGGCTCGGCTACATTGCTCTGGAGCCGATGGTGCGCGCCACCTGGCCACGGTCGCTGATTACCTGGAACCGTGTGCTGGTGGGTCATCTGGGTGATCCGCAGGTTGGTTCGCAGATCCTGATCGGTGCCACCGTCGGCATGCTGATGCACTTCGTATTCCTGTGGCGTCAGCAGTGGACTCTGATGCATGGAGCCTTGCCAGGCGGCATGGAAGAAGCCCTGTTCCGCGGGCCTGCCTACTTCATCGCGTTGTATGTCAATACGTTCCATAACGCCATCTGGACCAGTCTCATTATCTTTTTCGTGCTCTGCGGCGTGAAGGCACTGCTACGACTCGACTGGCTGGCGGCGCTGGCAGCGGCTCTCCTGATGACAACCCAGGAGGGCACCGTTCGCAATTCCAGCAACCTCGCGATGGACCTCGGGATTTATATTCTGATTTTTGGCGTATTCGCATTCATGCTGCTGCGAATGGGCATTGTCCCGTCCATCGCGGCGATTCTGTTCATCAACTCCACCGCGCGCATCTACACCGCGCCCGACTTCCTGCACTGGATCAATTCGGTCGCCGTGGTGCAGATATTGATGCTGGCATCGGTTGCTTTGTTTGCTTTCTGGCGTTCGCAGAGTTGCCCGGATCTGAGGACTTCGTGAACGACCGCAGGGTGGACAAGTCAACAGTAAGACCGCCAGGCAAAGGCGGTGGTATCTGCCGTCGCAGCGACTCGGCTTCGCGCCGTACTTCCCTGGCTTCTTTTTTCCGGCCGGCTGATTCCAGAATCGTCGCGTACAGATCCAGATACGCGGCTGTCAGAGGGTGAAACTGGCCGAGAGACGCGCGAGAGATCGTCAGGCCCTCCTGAACAGATGCCTCCGCCTCGCGCCACTTACGCTGCTTCATCTGCGCAACAGCGAGATTGCCCAGCACCTTCGTCAGGTTCGGGTGGGAGTCGCCTGAGGCGGCGCGCTGTGACTTCACGGCCATTTGAAGCCACCCCTCCGCTGACTCCCAGCGCTCTCTGCGCAAGTCAAGCGATCCTATATTGTTCAGCGTCGTGGACACCTGAAGTTCGCATTCCGGCCCGCCGTTTCGACGCAGAAACGCCAGATTTTCCTCGTAAGCGACCTGAGCACGGGTCAGGTCGCCACGTCCCGCCGCCAGCGACGCCATCACCCCCAGCGCCTGGCTAATATCCGAGGTTTCGGTCAGCATCGACATCGGTGCCGCCATCCGTTGCCGCTCCGCCAGGTCGTATCGGCCCCATTCGATATACAGGGACGCCAGATTCATGTGCCCTCGTACCAGGTAGATGGGCGGAGCCCCGTCCCTTCCAGCACACGAATTGCACGCAGGTAGGTCCGTTCCGCTTCGTCAAACTGATTCCGGCTGTGCTGCGCCAAACCCAGCTCATTCAGGGCCAGACCCTCGGCCAGTGGCGACAGTCCGGGACGTGCCAGCAACTCCCTCATCAGCGCCGCGGCTCCTGGCAGCTTGCCTTCCGACTGTAGTTGCACGGAGCGGCCGATCAACTCCGACGCACTCTGCGGCGCCGCCGAAATCATACCGAAAAGTACGAAGAATAACGTGAATAATCGCGACATATCTTCCCTCAGCGCAAAAAAAAAGAGGCCGCCGGACAACAAACGCGCATTTGTGCGTTTGTTGTCCGGCGGCCTCCGGGGTATCCGGTCAGCGCCGTGGCGTCAGCCTGTGAACTTCACCTTCTGCTTCGTTCGCTCCGCAAGCACGGGAAGGCCGTCCTGAATCGTCAGGCGCTCGATTTCACCGTATCCCAGCTGCGAGCAATACTCGATAAATGTGCGCCACGCAGGATGCAAAGCGCTCCCGTTGCCGTCCCGGGCCTGGTCTCTCGTTTTCAGCGGCCTCGGATCGTTCATCCTTCGAAATCCTATACGGAGTCGGGCAGTGGAAAGTTAGCATAATTTTTCATAAATCTGGATTTGAGGATCAGCGTGCAACTGGCGCCGTGCGTAATAACGCCGCTCATCACCATCTGGACAGCCTCGTCGAGCGGTACCCGCAACAGCTCTATGATCTCGGCTTCTTCCCTCTCGTGGGGCACTTTGGTCAACCCTCGCGCCAGGAACAGAGAGGTGGGCGAAAGCAGCATGGAGGTGAACGGATCCACCACGCCCATGGCAATGTACTCCGCCGCTGCCAGGCCCGCTTCTTCGCGCAGTTCCCGCCGAGCCGCCTCCAGTGGTTCCTCACCCGGCTCGATTCCCCCAATGACGCACTCCACCGAGGGGCGGTCGACGGCGTACTTCCACTCCCGCACCAGATACACGTCGCCGTTGTCTTCCATCGCGAGAACGCACGCGCCGGGCTTGATCTGGATGAACTCGAATTCCGCCGGTGAGCCCTGCGGAAGAACTACATCGTCGACGCGCACTGTGACGAGCCTGCCCCGGTAAGCCTCACGCGACGACACGCGACGAATTGGATTCTGCATGAGCCCAGTATCGCCGGGTCAGCGGCCGGCGAATGTGACCGCGAGGTTGGTAATGGCCGAGTCCTTCACTTGCACCTCATGCGATTCGCGCTGCCCGTCGAGGGCCAACTCCACGCGCCACGCACCCGCGGGCAGGGTCAGCAGTGCCGGCGTGCGCTCATTCCGGATCTCGCCGTTGACGTAGATGGCAGCGCCGCGCGGCTCGGAACGCACCATCAACGTACCAGTGGCGCGATCCAGGTTCATGAACACTTCGTCGTCTTTCGGTGTCTCCAGAATGCGCAGCGTGCGCCGGTATCCCGCCATGTTCGCCGCAAGGGTGTGGCGCCCTCGCGTCAGCGGAATGGAACACGGCGACTGGCACGACAGCTCCGACGCTCCGTCAACGACCAGAAATGCTCCGGGCGGATTCGTCACCAGGCGAGTGCTGGTCGTACCCGCTGGAGCGGGGATGGCCTTTGCGGCAGCCGCTGGCTTCACGGGGTTTGGCTTCGGCGGCTCAACGGGCTCCGGAGTCGCCGCTTTGTCCAACTCTTCAGTGGGCCTCTCCGAAGGGGCTTCAGGCATCGCGCTCGGCTTCCTGACGATCGCGGTTTCGGGCGGTGCTTCTGGCGGCTTCGCATCCGATGCCGCCGCCTGTTGCGCAGCCCTCTCCTGTTCCAGGTATCGAAGCCCACCAACCAGGAGGGCCGCTACGAGAGCCCCGCCCAGCACTACCAGCGCCAGTAGCCGGACCAGTCGCAGGAATAAGGGCGGGCGTGCACGCTGCTCCTCCACCGTCTGGTCCGCCTCCGCGGTTGGCGCGAGCACAGGGACGGCGGACGCGGCTGGTTGTGCCGGAGCGGTCGATGGGCGCTTCGCCGGTGCCTTCTGTGCAGGGCCAGTCACCGTAACCGCTTCCTGCCCAGCACCCGGGGGCACAGGCTTCCATTTCCGACAAGCCCGGCAGGCATTTTCCAGCGCAAACGCAAAATCCGAACACGTCGGGTAGCGGTCGGCCGGCAGCTTAGCCAGCGCACGCTGGATCACCGTGTCGACGGGCCAGTCGAGCGTCGAGTTCAGCCGGTGAACCGGCGCAGGCTGCTCACGCACAATGCGGTATGCCAGCCCGGCGATCGATTCCGACGAGAACGGCTTGTCCCCGGCCAGCAACTCATACGCAATCACGGCAAGCGAAAACTGATCGGACCGTCCGTCTACCGGCTGACCCTGGATCTGCTCGGGCGACATGTAGTTCGGAGTGCCCACCATCGACCCCGTCTGCGTCATCTGGTGCGACTGCAGACGAGCCACGCCAAAGTCCGTGATCTTCGCCGTGCGCGCTTCATGAAGCATGATGTTGGCGGGCTTGATGTCGCGGTGCACAATGCCGCGCTTGTGCGCATAATCGAGCGCCGCCGCTGTTTGGCCGAGTATCGAAAGAACCAGCGCACCATCCGGCGGGTCGGTAGCCATCAGACGGTCCAGCGTGGGGCCTTCCACGCATTCCATCGCGATATACGCCAGATCTCCCTCATCGGAAACGTCGTAAATCGTCACAATTCCGGGATGCGAGAGACTACCCGCCGATTGCGCTTCCCGAAACAGACGGTCGTGCAGCCGCTGCCTTTCGCTGGCATCGGACAGTTCATTCAGCCGGATGGTTTTGATCGCGACATCGCGTCCAATGGTGGGATCCTGCGCGCGATACACGATGCCCATGGCTCCTCTGCCGAGCTCGCCAAGGATACGGTACCGGCCAATCGAACGCATATCTGCTGGTTTATTGTAACGTTCGAACCGGGAGTGAGGAGGGAATTTAGAAGCCGGGTCCGGCGGAGAGAGGGACCGGACCCGGGTTGAATGGCCGCCTGCTTAGTTCGAGGCCATGCTGTGTTTCAGGTTGCGGACCTCATTATGGGCCGCCTGGACGCCGCTATACTGCCGCTCCACAATCGACTTCAAGTCGCTGGGAATGTCCTTCGCCAACGCCTTCTGGTACTCCGCCACCGCGATGTCTTCGCCGCGTTCTGCTTCGTCTACGATGGCCTTGTCATTCCGGCCCGTCACTGCCGACTTCAGGTTGATCCAGCCGCGGTGCAGCGCACCCGAGGCACTGCCGCCAGTCTCCGGTGTGCCGCCGAGGCGGGAGATTTCCGACTGTAGTTCCCGCGCATATTCCGCGCGTTCCTGGGCGAATTTCTGGAACATCGTACGGGTCGAGCTGTTCGTGATTCCTTCAGCCGCCTCGCGGAAGCCTTTCTCGCCGTCCTTACAGGTCTCCACAAGGTCGTTCAGGGTCTCAGTGAATTGATCGGTGCTGACTGCCATGGTTATTACTCCTGCCTGTCGGAGGTTCGGCGACGCCCTCTTGTTTCCGTCTTCACTGTGGCGCCCCTGCTAAAATCGAGCCAGCACTCCGGTTTTGCACCCATGGCCATTCAGACTCTGTTCGGATCGGTTCCCGAGGAACCCTCACTATTAGACCGCCTGAAAGCGGGCATTGAGAAGACTCGTGCGGGCCTTACAGAACGTCTTGAGGACGCAGTCGGCGGTAAGAAACAGATCGATGCCGATTTGCTCGATGAACTGGAATACGCGTTGATCACCGCCGATATCGGCGTGCATACCTCTACTGAGATCCTCGAGCAGATTCGCCTGCGCGTCGACCGCAAACTGGTCAACGATCCCTCCGAGTTGAAGAACCTGATCCGGCAGCATTTGCTGGAAGTGCTGCAGGCCAGTGAGCGGCCCATGCCGCACGTGAAGGTGCCGCCCGCCGTCGTCATGGTTGTGGGTGTAAACGGAGCGGGGAAGACCACCACCATCGGCAAACTGGCCCACCGTTACAGGAACGAAGGTCGGAAAGTGGTGCTCGCAGCCGCCGACACGTTCCGCGCCGCGGCAGTCGAGCAGCTCGAGGTATGGGGCCAGCGCACCGGGTCGGACGTGATTCGCCAGCCGCACGGGGCGGACCCCAGTTCAGTGATCTTCGATTCGCTGCACGCCGCCAAAGCACGCGGGCTCGACTACGTGATCGTCGACACGGCCGGCCGCCTGCACACGAAAGACAACCTGATGGCGGAACTCGAAAAGATGAAGCGGACCGCACGCAAGGTGATCCCCGATGCGCCCCATGAAGTGCTGCTGGTGCTGGACGCCACTACGGGCCAGAACGGCCTCGAACAGGCACGCAAGTTCACAGAGTCCAGCGGCGTCACGGGCATCGTGCTTACCAAACTCGACGGCACGGCCAGGGGCGGTGTGGTAGTCGCGATCACCCGCGAACTCGGGCTGCCGATTCGTTTCATCGGCGTTGGCGAAAAGGTCGACGATCTGCTGCCGTTTGACGCGGAGGCGTTCGTAAACTCTCTGTTCCAGTGAAACCCATATCTCCGTTCATGGCCGAGGCGCTCGCTGAAGCGGCCAAAGGCAAGGGCCTCACAAGTCCCAATCCCGCGGTCGGCGCGGTCATCGTTCGCGACGGCGAGATTATCGCGCGAGGCCATCACATCTACGAGAATCGCAAGCATGCCGAGATCGTCGCGCTGGAACAGGCGGGCCCGGCGGCACGCGGCGCCGATCTTTATGTAACGCTGGAGCCGTGCTCGCATTTCGGGCGCACTGCTCCCTGCGCCGACGCTCTGATCGAGGCCGGCATTTGCCACGTTGTTTGTGCCATGCGGGATCCAAACCCGGTGGTCGCGGGCAATGGTTTCGCCCGCCTCCGCAACGCTGGTATAACGGTGGACATCGAGACAAATGCCATGGAGCCGGCTGAAAAGCTGAACGAAGAATTCGCGCATTTTATGCGCACTGGACTTCCGTTGGTGACGCTGAAAGCCGCACTGACGCTGGACGGCAAGATTGCCGCTCCGGAAGATAACGAAGGATGGATAACCAGCGAACAGGCCCGCAAGCACGTACAAACCCTCCGTCACGCCTCCGATGCGATTCTGACGGGCATTGGGACTGTTATCGCCGACGACTGCCTGCTGACGGACCGCAGTGGCCTTCCGCGAAGCCGTCCACTCATGCGGGTGGTGGTCGATTCGCTACTGCGGCTGCCGCCGGATTTCCGCATGGTTCGCGGTGTGCGGAATGACCTGACGGTGATCACCACGTCGGCGGCGCCCGATGAGCGGCGGCGGGTGCTGGAGAGCTGCGGAGTTCAGGTGGTGGTGCTGGACGGACCAGGCGGGCGGACCAGTTTCCCCGATACCGTGCGTTGGCTCGCCTCGCAGAAATACCAGTCCCTGATGATCGAAGCCGGCAGTAAGGTCAACTGGGCCGCGCTGGAATCCGGGATCGTGGACAAAATCTTCTTCTACTACGCCGCCAAGATCCTCGGCGGGATGCAGTCGTTGCCCGTTGCCGGTGGCTCAGGTCGGCGGCGCCGCGTGGATGCGATTCGTTTCCGCGATCTGAAGCTGCACAATATCGCCACCAATGAGTTCGCTGTGGAAGCCTGGCTGGAAAAATAACTTATGTTTACCGGAATTGTCGAAGAATTAGGGACTATTGAGTCCATAAAGGGCAATGCGGCGGGCGGTGCGAGCCTTCGTATTGCCTGCAACCTGGTGCTGTCGGACGCTTCCAGTGGCAGCAGCATCGCGGTGAATGGCGTCTGCCTCACTGCGCTCGATGTCACGGCGTCCACCTTTCGCGCCGACCTCGCTCCGGAGACGCTGCGCCGCACCAACCTTGGCGAACTCGCCGCGGGGTCGCTGGTGAACCTGGAGCGTCCTCTGCAGGCCGCGGGAAGGCTCAGCGGGCACGTGGTGCAGGGCCATGTCGATGGCACGGGTGAGTTTCTCGCGTTCGAATTGCTGGGCGACGATAACTGGTGGCTGCGTGTGCGAATTCCGCGGGAACTCGACCGCTACGTAGTCTACAAAGGTTCCATTTGCCTCGACGGCATCAGCCTCACCGTGGCGGCTGTGGAAGACTGCGTCGTGTCGGTCACCATCATCCCGCACACCTGGGATGTCACCTCGCTTCGGACCCATAAGCCCGGTGACAAGGTGAACATCGAGTGCGACGTTCTGGCCAAGTATGTCGAAAAGATGATGTTGGAAACCGCCGTAGCCGGCGCGCCGGCCCGTAATTAACTACTAAAGATCGGATCCGGTGTCTCCCGGAAGCATGATCCTGCGAATCAGACGGATCGGAATTCCGCCCTGTCTGACGAACTCCTCGTGGAATTTGCCGAGCGAGTAGGCTGCACCCTTCGCCTGTTTATAGTCTTCTCGCAACTTATAGATCTGCATCTTGCCGAGCGTGTAGTAAAGGTACGTTGGGTTGTACGTGCCCCGGCGAGCCTCTTCATACGCGTTGGCATGCTGCATAAAAGCCTTCTCTTCGAACAGCGCCGTTGCCTGATCCACGGTCCAGCCTTCGGTGTGCAGTTTGATACCCGCCACGTAGCGCGCATCGCGCACCAGAGCTTCTGAAAGCTGTGCCAGCCGCATCTTCGGATCGCCGCCGCCGAATCCCTCTTCCAGCATCATCTGCTCGGCGTAGTGAGCCCAGCCTTCCACATTGCTGCTGCAGTAGGTGAGCTTTCGCGTGCGCGTCGGGAACTGTTTTACGTACAGGAACTGGAGATAATGACCCGGATATGCCTCGTGAATCGTGATCATATCCATCACGGGACGGTTGAACAGTTTCAGGTGCTCCGTTTTATGGGCCGCGTCCCAGCCTGGTTCTGCCGGAGTGACGTAATAGAACGCTTCTTTCGCAGTCGTCTCAAAGGCCCCGGGGGTGTCCATTGAGGCGAATCCACCGGAGCGCGCATACGGAGGTGTCGGCTCTACTTTCGGGAGCAACTCCGAAGGCACCGGAACGATCTTCTTTTCCTGGACGAATTTCTTCACGTTCTCCAGTGTGTTTCGCGCAAACTCCATCAAACCCGCTTCGGTCGGATGGTTGGCCTCCAGTACAGCCATCGCGTCTTTTGGGCTCCTGCCGGGCGCAACCTGCTTTGCCACGTCCAGAAATGCCTGGTGATCCTGCGCCAGCCGCTGCTCGCCGATTGCCAGCAGTTTGTCGAGCGGCAGGTCCACCATCTCTTCATACTTCAGCTTCTGCAGGAATTTCTCGGCGCCTGTGGCATAGCTGCCAGTGCCCATCATCGAGACAGAGTCTTCCAGATGCCTCGCCATCACTTCGAGGGCCGCCACAGCCTTTCTGTTCACTGTCAGGAAATCCGTCAGCGCCTGCGGGTTATTACTGCCTGCCGCACTCCGGGCCCACACGGGCACCGAATCTCTGAAGAAGGACGCCGATCCGTGGAGTAACTTTATCGCCAGGTCGACGTGTTCCTTCGGTGGTTCCAGCGTGTTGTCACGCATGGCATCCATCAGCGCCGGAATCATTCGGATACGGGAAGTAACGCGCTCCAGCCGTACAACCGGGGTTTCAAACGCCCGCTTCATCAGCAAATCGACGGAATTGCCCGCGATTCCCGCGTAATGCAGCGGGCTCCGCCAGACCCGAATCGAATCGAGATCCAGCAGTTCAGCCTGAACGCGATTGTCCAGCAGCTCGGCGTCTATAGCGTCCTGGGGCTTGAGGGGCATCTTGCGAATAGCCGCGATCTCAGTAGCTTCGCCCTGGAGCTCGGCAATGCGCGCACGAATTCGGTTAACGTTGCGCTCCTCCAGCTGTTTGTCGTACTCGTGAAGACCGGCCGACGTCCCTTCTGAAGGATTAAACGTATAATACGCGTTGAAATATTTCTCTACGAATCCTGCCAGGTCGGATCCGCCGGCAGCGGTGGGGTCCGAATTCACTGACTTTCCGCAGGAGACCAGCCAGACAGTGGATGCAATCAACAAAGCCGGCAGAAAGTGTTTCATGAACTTAATTCCAGGGCTATCTCGGCCGCCGCTTTCCGGGCTTCCTCAATGGCGCCGATCCTGAAGCTGATCGCCCCAACCTTGGCATGCCCTCCGCCGCCGTAACGCTCGCAAATCGTTGCCAGGTTGTGGCGCAGCGGCGCCGGCGCCCACGGGTTCGATCCCACAGAGACTTTGGTGCGGAACGGGGAGGTGCTGACTGAGACCGTGTACAACGAATTCGGATGCAGGTAGTACGGAATGAATTTGTTATAGCTTTCCAGACCTGTGGAGATGAGGTCGAAGAAAATCACACCGCCTCGATTCACGGATGTGTCGCGTATGACATCGATGGATCCGATGTGTTTGCGATACAGCGGCTGAAACAGATCCTGAATCTCAGGCAGTGCCATGATTTCAGCGAGCGTGCGGCGCTGCATTTCCCGGATCACACGCTGTACGGTGTCAGAGCCCTTTGAGCCTTCGATCACCAGCGTGAGTTGCATGGCGGGAGCGCCCAGGTCAACCGCTTCGCGCGCACTGGAGTACAAAGCCCCGTCAATCACCTCAGCCCATGCCACCAGATCCTTCAGGTCCGGAGCGTCATAGCCAAACTTTTCGCGAGCCACCGTGCTGATGAAATTCGTGCAGGAGCGAAAACTGGCATCGTAAAATTGCCGCCCGCTCCGGTCGCGCCGCCAGTGTTCCGCATCCTCCGGACTGAGAAACGCACTCTGGTGATGGTCGAACCACCACGTGAGCTTCGGGTTGGCCGCGTACTTGAAATCGACGATCGCATTCACATCGCCGTCAAAGAGAGCATCGTCAAACGACTGCGATGCCGTATGAGCCATGCCGGTGTAGGCGAACTCGGCGCCGGGATGATACTGGTCTGCCATGAACCGGCTGAAAAACGCAGCGGAAGCGGCACCATCGAAGCAGTGGTCGTGGTATAGGATTCGGATCTTCATTCGAGCGGGAAACCTTACAGCTTAGCACCCGCATGTAACCGACCTTCAGCCGAGCACTGCCCGTTTGCCTTCGGCGAGCGACCATCTTAAGGATGCTGCGCTGCAAATGTGCTCAGAGCCTGAAATTTCGGCGAAGTAGCAGGGTCCTGATCCTGGAACTCGAGCGTGCCGAAATTGCCCCACTTCGTATTGCCGTTGACGTCGGTGAAGTGCACGAAGAGATCGCCGCCAGCAGTGATCCAGTTCTGCAAATACTCGCTGTACAGCGAGCCCATGCGCGTGCTTCGGTTGGAGGCGGAAAACAGCGACGTCAGGGCCGCGTTGTTCTCGGCGCCGCCGTAGCCCACCAGCGACTGCCCGCCTTCGTACGCCACCATTTTCACGCCGTACTTGCGCGCGATAGCGGAGCTCGACGTCATCTGCTGCATGGCACATCCCTGGATGTGCTGCAACTGGATGTCGTTGACCTGTTCCACGGACATCAGGGCAACCTGCGATGCGGTGGCCGGGTCGCCGAGAGTGCCGAATCCACCCGTGGCCTCGTCATTGCAGTTGAAATAGGGCGCGATGGCCAGCATGTCAGTCTTTGCAGACGCGTTCCGATAGCCGAGCATCTGGTCTGAAGTCCATGAGTTGGCCGCCTGCGAGGCGATCACACGGCGCATCCGGCTAGTCCCGGCAAATACCGTTTCAAACCGGCCGAAGATCTCTACCGACCTCCGCGACGTGAACAGCGCACCAGCAAGATACTGATCTGTGCTGAGGCCAGTTGCCACTCCCTGCTGCCGGATCCACGCTGCCTGGGAGAACCCGTTGTTCCAGGTTTCGTTGGAATACTCCAGGTAGAAGGAACGGGATTTCGAGAGTTTCTCCTTCATCACGCCGGCAAAGCGCGTCACGTAGTCGTCCGTCGCTTTCGCCGGGATGTTGAACCACGGCGTCGCGCCGAGCGCGTTGGCAAGCTGAATCATGACTTCCAGCGGCGCTCCACGCCACACATACGTGTAGTCGGCGATGGTCGGACGGTCGGCCCAGTTCTTCTGTTCGGAGCCGTTGATCAGCATCCACTCCATGAATCGCAGCACCTTGTAGTTCTTCAGTCTGGCCAGAAACAAGGGGTGAAATGGGTTCGTTCTGTACGAATTCTCAAAGCCGGGCATGATCAGGCGGATGTTGCGAATCGGGTTTGCCGGATTCGTCGCTGTGATCGTCAGGTAGATGCCATTCGTTCCGCCGGGGACGTTCACCACCATGCGGCCCGTCGACTGGCTGACGATGGTGGCGCTTCGCAAATCGAAGCCAATTGTTCCCTGTCCGTCGTAGAGCAATGTGTAATTGCCGGTGGGGTAGCTCTCGCGGCCGTCGAGCGCGTTATCGAAGATGATGGTCTCGACGTACTGGCCGGGCTGCAGCGACGTCGGCCATCCGTTGGCGTCGGTCGCAATCGCGGGACCCGAACCCCAGGCTCCGCCCTGCACCTGCGAAATCCAGGGACGCGCCATTTTAAACGCGTCGACAAACGGCCACTCCCGGGAATAATCGGTGATGGTCGAGAGGTTGGTACCAAGGGCTGGCTGCGCGAGCGGAACAGGGCCGACGGGCACCGCGGTCACCTGAGCGGAAGGGGCGCCCGCGCCCGCCGCATTCAAGGCCACCACGTAGAACGTATAGCTCTGGCGGTTGGTGAGACCCGAAATTACTGCGCTGTTGGTCGCTGGCGAGGCCTGCAGCCGGGGTGCTCCGGCGTACATGTCGTACACGCGACAGCCAGTGGCTCCGACCGTGGCGTTCCAGGTCAGGCTGACCTGCCGGTCTCCGGGCGTGGCGGTCAGTCCTGTGGGCGCTGCTGGAACACTCGCGCCGGGCGTCGACCAGGCATCGGTGA
>Ga0163150_10000916_pt1 | contig 52194 bp, 85 predicted proteins | sample OliLakLV19P2IB_FD_148628 | JGI IMG/M metagenome (GOLD analysis project Ga0163150, IMG submission 148628) | Freshwater microbial mat bacterial communities from Lake Vanda, McMurdo Dry Valleys, Antarctica - Oligotrophic Lake LV.19.P2.IB | ecosystem: Environmental > Aquatic > Freshwater > Lake >...
GGGTCAGCCCTCTATATAACATCATGCTACTGGTTGAACGACACCATATCGCCGGAAACTTAGAGATCATCCGGCTCTGCTTAAACTCAAGAGAATTGTACAACCAGTGCAACTTCTTCATGCGTCACGCATGGTTCGGCAACAACACACTACCCGACATCAACAGCCTCATCGCTGCCGTCAAAGGACTCGACTGTTTCAAGAACCTGCACAACACCAAGACAGCAAAACAGACAGTCCGAAAATGTCTGACTGACTGGACGAACTTCAAGAAGGCACTCAACGCCTACAAGAAAGACCCGACCAAGTTCATCAAACGACCTAAACCACCGTACTACAAAGACAAGCTGGCTCAGGTCATCTTCTATAACGAAACCATCAAAGGAGGACAAAACAAAAAGAAGGCAAAGCCTAACACTATCACGCCAACTAACGACTGCTTTGGTATCAACAGCCAGAGACAGTACAAACAAGTGATCCTGACACCGAAGCGATTTGGGTTCGTCGTGGATGTTCAATACGAACAACCCGTACAACCCAAAAGCAAGGCAAAAGGCATAGCATGTGTTGACATTGGGTTGAATAACCTTGCTGCGATAACCACAGACCAGACAAAGACTTCCATACTGGTCAACGGTCGCATTTGCAAGAGTATCAACCAGAAATTCAACAAGCACAACACGAAGCGAGAGAGCCAAAAACGATACTTCAGGCTGGAGAATTACTTCCACCACGTCAGTAAGTTCGTGATCCAACACTGTCTGAAACATGGCGTCGGGAAGATCATCGTAGGTAAGAACGACGGGTGGAAGTCTGGGATGAATTTAGGTAAGAAGACCAACCAAAACTTCCAGTACATTCCGTTTTGGAGGTTACTGGAGAAGGTCAAGTATAAGGCAGTGCTTGCTGGTCTTGAGGTTGTGTTCACGGAAGAAGCGTACACCAGTAAGTCTAGTTTCCTTGACCGTGATCCGTTGCCGGTCTATGAGAAAGGCGTCAGTCATACTTTTTCCGGCAAGCGGGTGAAGCGTGGTTTGTATCGTTCTGCTGACGGTCGTGTAGTCAATGCCGATGTGAACGGGAGTTGTAACATTGGCAGAAAAGTAATCGGGAACGCTGAGTTTCTCAGCCGACTCGATAAGAGCCTTGCCGCAAGGCCAGTACGGATCAACCCGCTCAAAGCATTCTGCGTATAACGGCAGGATGTGGGTTGGTTTCGTCAAACCCAGATTTCCCTAGATTTCTGGGAACGGTTATGGGAATAATTGATTGGGTAATTGTTAAATACCCTCTTGCCATGATCTATATTTTCCGCAATTGGCTAGAAGTGAATCGTCAGTCGATGATTGACTGGCAATAATTGGCTACGCTTGACGGAAACACTTCAGGACGGTATTGGGCGTCGGGCTGAAAACTGCCTGACTCATAGTTATCCCTGTTACCTACTGATGGATGCTGGTTCGATCCCAGCCGTAGCCACTATGAACACATCATCTTTATACACCGACATGGCGTTACTGCACTCTTCGTGGGAAGTAGTGATGTATGAGGTCGGCCCTTGCAATCATTGCTACGAATCTCCAAGCGAGAGACTATATTATCTCACTTCGTCTGAAGTCTCAGACGAGGAGCTTGAGAAACGAGGATGGAGAAGGCCGAAATCATGACATTTGAAGAGTATTACAAGCACTACCTGAGCCTGCATCAGAACAAAACCTGTCGCCGCCTGCACGTTCTAGGACAAGTGATGACGCTTTTGTTTTTAGGGTTTATCATCGGTGCTGGTGGATGGTATTGGCTATTGCTACCAGTGCTGCCATTTGTGGTGTACCCATTTGCTTGGACAGGACATTTTTTGTTTGAGCATAACAAGCCAGCAGCATTCACAAACCCTTTGTGGGCAAAGATATGCGACTGGAGGATGCTCTGGGATATGATTCGTGGAAAAATTCAGTTTTAGAAAGTGCTGGCGTATTTGGTGCAAGACAATGGGAAGCCGGATAAGTGATGACGACTTTGAGTCTGATGTCTCTGCTGTGATTCGTACATTTTTCTGGCTGATCAATGTAATAACTTGTGGATTCATCATCGCAAATTGCATTCGTCACTGGTAGATAAATTCACGGTGATCTTCAGCTTACGCTGGGCATTCGAGTTCTTGTCGGCTCGACATTGATGTAACGACGGCTTGAAGTAAGACTGTGAAATCAGTAGGATGGGTAATCATCGAGGGCTGCTGCAAATTCCAGCGGCCCCCAATGCGGACGTAACTCAGTGGTAGAGTTCCTGCTTCCCAAGCAGGTTGTCGTGGGTTCGATCCCCATCGTCCGCTCTATGAAGGAAGACATACTAGATTTGCTGCCATTAGGATTGATGGTGGTTGTACAAATTTTGCATTTGTACGTTTCGTTCTTGTTGATCAAAATGATGTTGGAAGGGAGTCCATGGAGAATTTTTGGGGGATTGTAAGTCGCTGGGAGCCTGTAGGCCAGTTCTTTTTCTTCTTGATTGTTCTTGGTGGAATTGCTACACTGACCAAACAACTTGCATACTATCTTGTAGTAGCGATGCGAGGATGGCCACCAGAACACATTCATACAGATGAGGAATAAAATGGCTAAAGGAAATAACGCCCAAGGCAAAGACAAGAAGAAGAAGAAGACAAAAGGTGTTTCGGCTCCTAAGAATCCGAAGAAGTAAATAACACTGTGTACGGACACGATGCTGGTGCTCGTCCCGGTCGTTTCCGACACGTTACCTGTGTAGCGTTCTTGAAGAAATGAGAAACTGCTACAAGTCCAGAAATTTCTCTTACCTGCTGGGCCTCATCGAAGAAGCTCAAGTTCTTGGAGAGCGGATGGAGTCCGCACTCGGAGAAAAGGGCGACCTCGAATCTTGGCACAAGAAAGCCAAGGCCGAGAAGGTTGAGTATCAGAGACTTCTGAAAGAAACCAACAAGCTCCGCAAAAAGAAGGGTGAGCCTGAAAAAGAGGCTTCACGGTACTAAATGAACTGGAAGTTTCATATCGAAAACTTGCAGAAAGGTGAGTCTGTAAGTTTTCGTCCCAAAGGCAACTCGATGCAGCCGAAGATCCAAAGCGGCAATCTGGTTACTGTCTCTCCTGATGTCTCCGAAGTTGTTGAAGGAGACATTGTGCTCTGTAAGGTCAAGGGCAACCATTACGTTCATCTTGTCAAAGCCACAAAAACAGAAGGGGACAAGAAACTGTTCTTGATTGGAAACAACAAAGGCGGTACAAATGGGTGGATAACGGAGAATGGAATCTTCGGCAGAGTTACGGAGGTTTCTTCTTGAGGTCTCAACTAAGGAGCGGCAAGGATGCCCGGAAAAACACTCGTCATTGTCGATATGCAACCAGTCTTCAAGGCGTCGAAAGACCCCAACACAATCATCGCCGTGACACATGAGATCTTCATGGCGAAACAAAACAATCACGCCATCATCATTGTTGAATACGCCAGATCAGGTAGAACCCATACTGGCTTTGATGATCTGCTGAAGGGGTATCCGCACAAGGCAAGGATCAGGAAGCGTGATGATGATGGCAGCAAGGAAATTGTTAGAGCCTTGTGTCGCCGCAACTTCCCGATGCAAACTCTGCGTGTGTGTGGAGTGAATACAGATTGTTGTGTCTATGAAACAGTTACTGGGTTGATTAAAAAACTCAGCAAGACACAAGTCGAAGTCGTCAAGAACGCCTGCAACAGCGTCACTAAAAACTTCGATTGGCGGACTTATTACAGGCATCCGAATTTGAGGTTGGTATGAGCGAACCGAATGCGATCAAACAAGTCATTGTCATGCGAAATGACTTGAACATGCGAAAAGGAAAGATGATCGCCCAAGGTGCTCACGCCTCATTATCTTTCCTGACGAGAAGGTTAGAGAACTCTGATAAGGTCAAGCTCTCTAAGCCAGAACAAGAATGGCTTGATTCCAGTTTCGCCAAAGTTTGTGTCCGTGTTGACAGTGAAGAAGAACTATTGGTAATATTCCAACAAGCGAAGGAAGCCATGTTGGAAGTTCACTTGATCACAGACAGTGGAAAAACAGAATTCCACGGAGAACCGACCAAGACATGTTTGGCTATTGGGCCAGACTACTCTCACAAAATCGACCAAATCACTGGCAACTTGAAGTTGCTCTAATCAAGGAAGAAGATCATGGGCAACCACGATAACTGGATTCACTCTGGGGATACATTTCAAGCAAGCAAAGAATTCGTCAAGAAGTCCGAGCTTGATCCGGGGTACTACACATTCAGACAGAACTATGGCGTATCTACGGCCACGACCATTCCAATGAAGGCTGATCGCCACTGTCAATTCAACAATGGTCCGGCAATGCGGATCATGGATGAGATCAGGAGCTTCTGGGGAGGCAATTCGGCCTACAAGGCTCTTGGCGTATCTCATAAACGCTCAATCTTGTTGTATGGGCCTCCGGGGTGTGGCAAGTCTGGTATCCTCACAACAGTCATCAAGCATTTGACTGACATGAAGGCGTGTCTGTCAGGATGGACAACATCAGTCACTTCACTTCTGTATTGAAGGTGTTGCGACAGATTCAACCAACCACGCCTATTGTGGCGATCATCGAAGACATCGACGATCAAATCAGCAGAGACGAAGTTCACTTCCTAGAACTCTTCGATGGAGCATCAACCATCGGCGAGAACATCCTGTTTGTTTCGACCACAAACAAACTGGAAGATATTCCAGAGAGAATTCGCTGTCGTCCCAGCCGGATCGACACGTTGATCGAGATTGGATATCCAGTCGAGAAGCAACGATCAGAGTACATCGACTTTTTGCTCGAAAATGTTTCTGTGCCATCCAAGATCAAGAAGGATCTGGTTAAGCACAGTGAAAACTTCTCTTTGGCGGACATCAAAGAGCTTGTGATTTCGACCTACGTCTACAAAAAGAATGTTGCAGATGCAGCGAAACTGATCTCTGGAGCCAAGGATGCCGTTGATCCTAAAGAAGAAGAGTACGTCGAAGACGCTTACGATGACGGCGAAGACGATGAGTAATGGGCCGGTTTCTGGGAACCTCGGTGACGAAAGCCAATGGCACCATCGGGACGAGAAGGGTTCGATTCCCTTCCGGTCCACTTTCCTTGACATGGCTGACTGAGTAAGTTAAGATGACTGAATCAGTTGGCGGAGGTCAGGAAGACCGTTCTCGAAATTGGATGCGGGCCATCACTGTGCAGCGAGGGGCCTCAAACCCCTCGCTGCTTTTGTTTATGGAGATATCATGCGTGATGATTTGGCGAAGTTGCTGATGCTGGGATTGTTTGCAGGGTCTGCTAGTTCAAACAAACCACGTCGAACTTGGAAACAGAAATTCAGCAATCTGCTTGGGCTGGCGATGCTGTCTTTCTTCGTCATTCTAGTCATGACGATGGGAGCGTTGAGATGGGCCGCACTTGGCAGCACACGAGACCATCTTGATATTTTGGCTCAAAAGGTAGCACATCTGGACAGGCCCGCTCTCATGAATTGGGCCTCTGGCAATGAGAAGGATCACTGGGACAACACGTTTGTTTTGGAGAGAAACTCCGAAGATGTGCAGTTTCGATCCAAAGGGCCTGATGGAGTTTTGGACACAAAAGACGACATCCTTGGCAAAGTTTGTATCAAACAGCGTCCCAAGTATGATCTGACTCCAGTCATCTCCGCTGATCAAGTCAAACCAGAGAAGTCTTTGTTGTCGAAAGCCTACGACAAATACAAAAGTTGGAAGGGTAATCATGAAACTGAATGAAATAGGCGTTGGGATCTTTGTTGTGCTTATCCTGTCGTTGCTCTTCTGGTTCGCTATTAAGCAAGATGGTTGGGATAAGGATTCGATCAACAAGTGGGCCACCGAGAACTCATGTGAAGTTGTAAGTATCGAAAGAACTGTATTCGATCATGGGCCGTTTTGGTTTGTGGATGAAGATGATCGAATTTACAAGGTGAATGTTAAAGATCGACTAGAACATCCTCGTGTAACTTACTTCAGATTCAAGGTCTGGGGATTTGACCAAGAATGGAGCAACTAAGCCCGGCTTTCGCCGGGCTTTTTTATTTGAGACACTCTCTTAAACAAAAGAAAGGAGTGTCTCATGTTGACATTCAGACAAGTTACAGGAATTGTTTTGGCGGCTTTAACAGCTTCTTCATCTTCTTTGGCGATTGCTGGGATATGGGGATGGATTGAGGGAGATACAGTCTGGCAGATGTTGCTGACATTTTTCGTTGTTGGATTGGCAACGATTGGTCTCAGTTATGTTACAGACACGTTTTTCGACAAGAAGTAACAATGAAGACCAGAAAAATAGATGAAATTTACGGAGCATTCATGGTTGAGTGCGACCGTCACTTTGATGAACGTGGTTGGTTTCAAGAGTTGTACTCGACGGCCAGAGAATATCCTCATCTCATCGGACGTGAGCGACAAATCAACATGTCTTGCTCCAAGACTGGCGTGGTGCGTGGAATGCACTGTTCCCCGTTCGCTAAGTTGTGTACCTGTATCCGAGGGCGTGTCTACGATGTTATGGTGGATATGCGGCCAGAATCACCAACGCACATGAATTGGTTTGGTGTTTGGCTTGAAGACAACAGGCAACAGATTTTTGTTCCGGCCAATTGTGCTCATGGATTTTTCTCTGCCGAAGATGATTCTTGGTTTTTGTATCTTCAAGATGGAACATATAACCCAAACGTCGAGAAGAACGTGAATTGGAGAGATCCCAAGATTGGGATTGTTTGGCCACCATCTCAGGAATATATCATTTCTGACAAAGACAAGCACACGGAGATGTTATGATTATTGGAGTTGGAAGTGATCACAAAGGATTCAAGCTTAAAGAAGAGGCATTGAATTATCTGACGATCTGGGGCTTTGATGTTAAAGATTTCGGCACAACTGGAGAAACTCCTTGTGACTATCCGAAATACGCATATTTGGTTTCTAAAGCTGTAGCTTCCGGGAAGATTGCTCGTGGCATCCTGATTTCTGATACAGGCATGGGGATGGCGATTGTGGCCAACAAGGTCAAGGGAGCCAGAGCCGTCTATTGCACAGATTGGAAGGATGCTAGACTGTCACGTGAGTTGTACTCGTCGAACATTCTGTGCATTGGAGAAGACGCCGATATCTCTTTGATTATGGAGGTTTGGCTGGCTACAGAGTTCGATGCGGAACAAGAACGGCAAGTTTCTCTCATTGCTCAAATTGAAGGGTCGGAATGATCTTCAAGTATTATGGAGTTGACTGGACGATTTTTGTGTTGGTGGTGTGTCATCTGTGGTTCCTTGGCGAGAAGCGAAGATTCGCATTTTTGTTTGGAGCAATTGCTGCGGTTTTCGGAATGATTTTTGGGATTCTGATTGACAGCGTAGCCACAACGACAATGAATGTCGTGTTCTTTGGAATGCACCTGATGGCTTACTTCAAGTGGGACAGACCTTGAAAACATCATTACTTTCTGGTATAAACCATGAAGGGAGACCATCATGGCGGAACAACAAGTCCGTAAAAAATCCGGCAACAACAATACGCTTCAGCCGAAACCATTCAAATCTGGCAACAAGTTTAACACTGTCAAAGACATTGTTATTCATCCCATAATGGGTACTCCTGCTTACACTTTCGTTGAAGACGATTCCATTGTAGAATGTAGTCGTTGCATTTTGGAGAATGAGCCATGACGGTAGAAGACTTCATCAAAACATCATTGCCCAAAAGCAAACAAACACTCAGTAGAGACGCAGTTGAGGTTTTGGTGCGACTTGCCTTTGAGGAAGGTCGCAAGCAGAGTGACACTCATCGTGCGGCTGATTTCGCAGAGGAAGAACGAGAGCGTTTGCACGGACCAATGTTTATCTGAATCATGTGCCCGTAGCTCAGTGGAAGAGCATTCGCCTTCTAAGCGAATGGTCGGGGGTTCGAATCCCTCCGGGCATACTAAGGAGTTCACATGTACGAGTGGAAAGTTGATACTGTTTCAGAGGGGCTAGAAGTCGCCCTCAACAAATACGAGGAAGAGGGCTGGGAAATTTTCGCAGTTGTCCCGACCCTCAAATTCGAGAACACAAAAGTTGTAATGGCGACGGTTTCATTGCCAAAGCAAATCGAGTACAACATCGTAATGAGAAAAAGAAGCTCTCGCAGTCGTGAGAACTCTCAAGTTTGAAAGGAACCTCATGAAGATTGAAGATCGTGTGAAGGAAGTTTTTGGGACCGTTTGTCCGCTTCCCAAGGACTGCACCAAGACGTTGGAGATCAAGTCATTGGGACTTGATTCTCTGGATATGGTCGAGCTTGTCCAAAATCTTGAAGAAGAGTTCGACATCAAGATTGACGACAAGATTGCCCCCAAGTGGGCAACTCTGGGCGAGATTGTTGATTACGTCCAGACCAACACCAAACAGGAGTCGTAATGTTCAAGGATGAATTGATCATCATCAGGCACGCCAGAAGTCGGCACAACATTCGCCAATCGGAAGATGTGGATGATGGCCTGTCAGAATATGGAGAAAGACAGGCCAAAAATGTTGGCTGTTTCTTTGCCGAAGAGGTGAATCTGACCGGGTTTGAGTTTTACACCAGTCCATTTCTCAGATGTCTGCAAACGTCTGAGGCGATTTCATCTCGTTGTGGGATGGAGCCGATCATCATGCCGCAATTGAGAGAATATCTCAATCATGGTGGACGAGCGGCAGAGGTCATCAATCGCAAAGGAATGTTCCCACGGATGAACTGGGGAGTTTATCCAGACGAAGGGGAAATCTACGACGAAGAGTTCAATGAAGTCTTCTTGCACCGGATGCACGAAGTTCATGCTCTGCTGCCAAACAAGTCAATTGTTTGCACACATGGTTTGCCAGCTTTGGCATTGCTGCATGTGGCTTCTACAAACACTCGTAGTGTGCCGGTCTGGGACCACTCGATTGACAATTGCTCCATCACAATCATCCGCAAGGGTCGTGTGATCTGGCATGGCCGCAATCTGTATCACGAACATGAATACGACTCCAAGTTCTATCGTCGGGACTGGGATGGCGTCGTAAAACGGGAGCATGAGTAATGGAATCATTCACATTGTTCTACGGTAAGTCTGACGAAACCAAAGGAATCTTCTCCCAATGGCATATCTGCCGATTCAAGGTGGATGGCGTCGAGTACAATTGTGCCGAACAATTCATGATGGCATCCAAAGCCAGACTGTTTGGCGACAAGAAGTGCGAGAAAGCCGTCATGGAGGCCAAGCATCCCCGTGACCAGAAGGCCATCGGCAGATTGATTAAGCCATTCGATGCAGGCAAGTGGGATAAAGTTGCTCGTGATCTGGTGTATGAAGGAAACTATGCCAAGTTCACCCAGAACGAAGATCTCAAGCAAGGGCTGCTGGCGACCCAAGGGACGACACTTGTCGAAGCCAGTCCTTACGATCAAATCTGGGGCATCGGACGTGGCCTGAACGATCCTCTGGCCCTCAAACGAGAGACGTGGAACGGAACCAATTGGCTTGGTGAGGTTCTGACAAAATTGTGTGATGATCTGGTCGCTGGAGTCAAGAGCGACACATTTGATTGGAAGTGATACAATGTTTGTACTGAGAGCGGTTCATGGCACTCACAAAGGGGAGTATTACTCTGGATTCGATTCAGAGAGGATGTCTCCAACTTGGAACAACGCTGCCGATTCGGCAGAAAAAGTCTCTGCTGAAAACGCAGCCGGTATCGTAATGGCCATGATTGATGGGCCACGTATTGTTGTGGTCCCAGAACGTCTGGCAGATTCACAAGAAGCAGAATGTGACAATTTTGCTGACCGGGCTGCAAGGGGAATGTTCCAAAACCCGTCAGACGCCATCAAGACAATGATCCGTGATGTCATCCGTAATTCTGTGGAAGACCAGATTTACGACCAGCCGAAAGACATGCCTGCCACTGGCGATTTCATGTCGGTTTGGGAGTGGCTTCATAGAGCGATGGCAGCACGCAAACAAATGTGAGTAAAAAATGCCACGTACTGAAACTCAGCAAAAAGTGATGATATTGATTGAGTCGATCAGACAATGCGGAAAAGCCGCAGTCGAAGACTTGAAGCGGACGTGCCGTGAACGTGGTGTAGACGATGATCTGTGTTTTTCTTTGAATCACACCGATCAACACCTTGAAATTGCTCAAGAGGTTTGGAATTCATGGCATACCACTAAGAATTTCAAGGTTGGCGACAAGGTTTATGTTGTGCCGCTAACATGCACCTTGATGAAAAGTTGCATCCGGGCCACAGTGACTGAAGTCAACGATGACGGATGGGGTTATCGTCTTCGAGCATTCGAGAGTGATTTGCCCGGCATCTACATGTTTAACATGTGGGACAAAGATCTACAGACCAGAGTTGGCAAGAAAAACAAGCCAACTCCGCCAGAACTGTTGATCTAAACGAAATCGTCATGAACTGTTGGCTTCCTCAGCAGTTCATTGATGAATTTGTTCTTTTCGTTGAACATACATCTGACACAATTCTTGGCGTCAAAACCGCCGAAGAAATCTTGTTTCTTCTGTCCGTCCCAAAGAGACTTAAAGCTCTGATCTTTGATTGAGCCGACGATTCCTCGTTCGTTGTAGGCGTTGACACAGCACGTATACACGTTCTGGTCGCCTCCGATATAGGTCGTCATGTTCATGTAAGGGCAGAATGAATAGTCGGGATTGCCAAGTTCCAGATCGCTATATCTGGACTTAAAGTTGTTGAAGACTTTGAATTTGTCGTCCGACAACTCCAGACTCATGGCGATCTGTTCTTCAATTTGTGGGCAGATGTTGTCAAAGTAGTTGTGTCCATCGTTCTGGAATATAGCAGAGATCCTTACGTTGTCGGCTCCCCATTCCTTGAATTGGCGGCATCCTTCATAAATCTCTGTGTAGTTGTCTTTGGTGACAACGAATCCAATTCCGACGACTGCTTTTCTGTCCGGGATGCTTGTTAGTCGCTTTACGTTCTGAGCGATGATCCCAAATTCGGCAGCAGGCACATCTCTGATCTTTGCATAACTTTCTGGGCAAGCACAATCGACAGAGACTCTGAGCCACGCTGCTTGAGCCAGAAGTTCGGCTCTTTTCTGGTTCATCAATAATCCGTTGGTGACTACGGCTAAGTTGATTTTCTTGTCGAAGATTGACTGACAGAAATCATTGAATTGTGGGTGAACAGTTGGTTCGCCGCCCCCTGTGACCTGCACGGCTTTGACTCCCATAGAAACAAAATCATCGGCCAGTTCTTGCAATTTTGGCCATGGAATCATTCTCTTCGGATTGTTGTTGACAGTGCCGTTGTCAATGATTTTGAATAACTGGTTGCTGCTGTAGTCCTTCATCCTGTAACTGCAAAAACTACAGTTCTGGTTACAGTAGTCGGATATGATCACTTGAACGTGAATTGGATACGGCTGTCCCCCATCCCTCAAAATGTTGAGTTTCTCTGTATGGAACAGGGCTTTGTCGCTGCTGTATTCTCCCATTGATTGCCTTTATGTAAATGCTTTCATGGAAGTCGAGAATTCGTTCTGCATTATAATTCTGCATCATCCACTCTCGATTTGCTTCTCCCATTTCTCTTGCTAGTGACTTGTTTGCTATTAGATTTCTGAAATGTGCAACCACGTCATCCAAGATTCTTACATTCATAATAGGAGGTACAGAACCAAAAAACTTACGATATTCTTTCATTGTCAATTCATCCATCTTGCAGATAACTGCTGTAGCCTGAGCCATTGATTCCCATGTGGCCATGCCGCAGTATCCATGGGTGATTGTGTCAAAACACAAATCAATGTGCTTCTTAAGCATCAGATGATCAAAGAGAGGCATTTTTAGAGTGCCTGAAATAGACCACTCCATTAGATCATGGATTTTGAAGTTGTAGAAAGTTTGATCCAATCCGGTGATCAAATCTACTAACTGAATAGTGCCTTTTCCAGCCAGATAATTGTGGTGACAAACCATCTTTAATTTCTGGTTGTCTCGTTGAATTGGCGTGTAGTATTCCTCGTAGGTGATATTCAGTCCGTTGGTGATCGGTACAAAATTTGGAATCCACTCGGCGAGTTCATGCCCCGGAGTGCAGGTGTATACATCGACACCTTGAGCCTTCCAGTGATTCATTTTTTCAACATACCACTGCTTTGGTCCAGCGTGCATGTGAATGATCATCGGCTTGTCTTTGATGATCTTGAAAACTTCTGGATTGAAGTCTGGGAACTCGTTGTTGATGTGAACGATGTCGCACTCTTTCAAGACTTCCAATGATTCTAAGATGAGTGCTGGATCATTGTCTTTTGTGTATAGTTTGAGGTCGGTGCCGGGAGTCAAATGTGTTGAGTCGCCCAAGATGTGTCTGACAGCGAAGTTTTCGCTCATGTCGTTGATTGCATTCATCAACATCCATCCAACAGATGCAGCATCAAGATTTGGGCACAGATAGGCGATTTTGTATTTTGCTTGCTTCCATCTGGCTTTTGCTTTGACAACAGAACTCATGTACCATTTGTTTGGAATGTTGATTCTGTTGGTGGCGTTGTCTTTGTGGTTTCTCCAACAGCCCAGAGTTTTATCAACTTTCATGAAGTCGCCAACTCCGGCCATCATCAAGTGCATGTAGTAATCTTCACAGATCTCTGTGCAGTATGGTCCGGCTTTCTCTTTGGCTTCTCTTCTGAACAACCAACATGGTCCAACCTCACATCTGACCTGAAGCTTTTTTCTATCAAACTCAGGAACCGTGATGAATGTCTCTCTGCCGTCATCGACATCATCATGAATGAACCAATTGCCGTAAGCCATCACTTTATCTGGGTTGGCATCTAACGCTTTCTTCAATTCGTCGAGATACTCTGGGGACACCCATGAGTCCGCCGAGGTCCACGTTAGTAAATTACCTTTGGCTTGAGAGAAGCCATGATTCAATGTGGCTCCGATCCCGCTGTTCGTCTCCATCTCGTGGTATTTGAACCTGAAATCTTTGGAGCAGAATTTTTCCTCGATGATCTTCTTGGAATCATCGGTAGACCCATCATTGACAACAATTGCCTCAAAGTCTGTGAAACTTTGCTTTTGCAGGGATTCCAGACATTTTTCTATTCTTGTTTGCTCATTCCACACCGGGACGATGACGCTGATTCTTGGATTTGGCATACAATATTTAGGCACAATGGTTGACAATCTGGGTTTTGTGACCTAAAATGATGGCAGATGTGAAAGGCGAATGCCGGAGGGATTACATCTACTGACGGTTCTAAGGTAGCTGAAGACCGGAGACGGTTCAGGCGACGACCTTGAAAGACGGATCATCGTCCCAAGAGCTTTTGTTCTTGCCTGCAAAGGGTGTTTTGAGGAATGCCGAACAAACATCAGTTCATGTCGGATGTGTTGGAAATTGAGGTTGATTTAGGGAGATGCCGGGGAGAAGCGTCTTGCAGTTTCAAAGCTGTAGATGACGTAAATCGGACCAAGGCACCCTGCAATGCCTTCCAAGATTTCTGATGTACGCAAACATCAACCAATGGGAGTGGAAGAGCGAAAGCTCGTTACAACCACCGGGCGTGACATGAACCTGTTTGTGGAAGCCACTACTAACAAGCTTGCTCTCGTGCGTGAGAGTTAGTTTGGTGTCTCTCCAATTTCTAGTCGCCAATTTTGCATCGGGAGAAGGCTCGGAATTCTCCGAGCCTTCTTCTTTCTTAGAAAGGGGTTATTCCATGTTGGACATCGCAAGGATCGCAACTCTCAATACGTCTTTGCTCAAGGACATGCCAATCGAGGATGTTCTTGAACTGCATCCGCTGATTGACGCACAGCAACTTGAGTATCGTCAGGTCCAAAAAACAAGGCCGATCAAGGCCAAACCGCTTTCACTGATCATCATCGACAAATCGGTGGAGTCAAAAATCCTTCTGGCAACCCTCGAAGGCAATCAAGATCTGAAGGCATCGTCTTTCGTATGCTGGGGTGTTGACAACGATGTTTGGCAGCAGGCTGGAGATAAGCTGCACGCCAAATACACGCCTGTCTCTGTTGATGCTAATGGCTGGACGTTGTTCCAACCAAAGCCAGACTCACCAGTCAATGCGTGTCAAATCGAAGAAAAGGACTATTTGTCTGGTATCCATGATGGGCACGTTGTGTCTCTTGGGCCGTGTCTTGGGTTCAGTATCGAAAACCCAGCTTGGGGCGACCAGCGAGTCGTTGAAGGGCAGATCAAATACCTCCATTATGGAATTGCTGACGATTATGTGATGCAGGGTCTCAACGACGCCAAGGACACGTACAGGATCGCCAAGAAGTTCTTCGACAACACTTACGAGTTCGTCTAACCGCTGGCTACCGGGCTTGCGTTAGGGCCATCCTGAGTCGGCAGATTCAGGATGGCTTTTTTCGTTGAAATATGTACAATGGAAGACATTATGAACTTGAAATTCACAACCAGCTTCACGGTGTATCCGACAGACGCTAACAATATGTTCCCCATGATCTTCGGGGGAGCCTTCTTTGCTCAACTGGACAAAGCCGCTGCTACAGCCGTAAAACGATTGCTGTACGATTCTGAGACCTGCAAGGCGTGTGTCACCCATAAGTTTGAGGGGACTTTCCACAAGCCGACCTATGTTGGCGATCTGATTTTTGTAGAGGCTGAAGTTGTCAGTCTTGGCAAGAAGTCAGCCGTTGTGGAGGTGAAGGCGTTTCGTGAGCGGGAAGACAGTCGAGAACTTGCCGCTGATGCAAAATTTGTATTCGTTAGCATCAGCGATACTGAGCATGTAGTCAACAAGCCAGAGTTCTTGCCATACAGCAATCACGGCCTGACAATGTGAATTGTGGCATCTTCTACGCCACGACCTTTCAGGATGCTGTCCAGAAGCTCTTTGCGGCTTCTTCTGGTGTTGAATGTCACCACATACTCATTGCGGTCTTTGTCAATCTGCCTGACGTTTCTGATTGAATCAGGAACGATGTGCGGCAGTGCGACAAATGGATCTTGGTTTGATTCTAGCCTGATTTTAATGTTCACATCTGATTTTCCGGCTTTGTCATAAGTGGCCAGTGCCACGACAAACATGAGCACGAACACAGATGCAACAGCCAGAATTTTCTCAAATGGCAATCTCTTGATTCTCTCTAGCATTGATGTCTCCGTTTCTTTTGGGTTCATTGATATATATGGCATGGAATCTTTTCGTGAGTTTTTGGAACAAGAGGATTTCGTCGAATTTGTTATCAATGAATTCGACGGAACAGGCACCCTACAAACTGGGGCGAAGCCATGGTCTGCCAAAAAACCAGAGATTCTGAACCTGTGGCGTAACCTGCGTCCAGATCAGCCGATCTACATGACGCCGATGACCAAGAAAGCTACTGGCGGAAACCATAGCTATGGTGAGGATGGCGTCCGTATTACTGGATCATGGAATTTCATTTCTGCTGTTTTGGGCAGAATCAAAGAAATCATGGCTTATGAGAACCCGAACAGCAAGCTTCGTTTGGTGTTCCGAGGCGTAGACAAGAACAAGGGCGATCCAAACAAAGTATCTTATGTTTTCTATGTCAACATGGAAAATAGGAGCAAAGGCAAGGCTGGTCGTCCAAGTATCCCCAAACCAACACTCTAATATGTTGAAGGACTTCACAAATGGACTCAATCACAGGCTTACTGGAAGGCAAGCGTGTAGGAGATAAGTTTTATCATGAAAATGGGGAAGTGTCAGATGCAGACTGGAATGCTGCTCGCAATATATTGCGTCGTTTGGCTGATTTTGAAATAAAGTTGTTTACTAAGTTTACAACCGTAAAATCAATTTTACTCAAACGAACAAAGCGAGTACGGTTGGGACTGCTCAACCAAGACACTAGACTGAGCAATGTGCCCAGTCAGTGAGCGAATTACCGTTGCCCAATTGTGGGTAAATAAAAAGGAACAGATATTATGGTTTCAGACAAAAAACTCAGAGGCACTATTTCTTTAGAGCCAGACAGATCATTGAAGTTTCACGGCAGTCTTTATGATGGCACTCAATTTGAATTGCAGGTTGATCAATTCGATGTGCAGCTTAACGAAGACTTCAGACCAAGCAGAACCACAGTCACTGGCTTCCTGTTCGTTCAACAGGAAGCACAGCAAGCTGATATTTGCTATTTGACATTGCCAAAGCCAACTCTTAATTTTGGCAAGCAAATCACAGTTCACAACTTACAGCTTATGCCAAGAGAAGTGACTATCGAAGATTTCGGTCCAAAAAAGAGAACTCCACCTTCCCAGAATACAGAAACTTAAGTATACTCCGATTGGAGGATTCATAATGAAACTTAAGTTTGTGACACTGACTGGTGCTGATGATCGTACAGATGTGGCTCAGATGGCCGAACTCTCAAAGAAGTTCCCATTCGTCGAGTGGGCCATTCTATTCAGCCAAGCGAAAGCTGGAGTCTCAAGATACCCTTCTATTGATTGGGTAGAAAAATCTTTGCCGTATTTCTATCAGATGAACATGTCGGCCCACCTATGCGGCAAATGGGTGGATGACGCCAATAAGGGACGTATCACGTTCCTTGATGATGACGATATGGCCGATGCTTTCGGTCGTCTTCAGTTGAACATGGCAAAAGACAAACTTCTGAAGGTGCTCAACTGTGAAACCAAGTTGTGGGATTGTGCCTTAGACAAACCAATCATCTTGGGTGGTCCTTATCAGAAGTACAAAATCAACATCCCTACAGATGTTTTCATGCAACGTGGAGTCAGTCCATTGTTTGACTGTTCTGGGGGCAGAGGCATTCTTGCATCTGAATGGCCAGCACTTCCACTTCATGAATACGGCAAGCCGATTTTCTGTGGTTATGCTGGCGGGTTGGGACCAGACAACATCGAAGAAGAGCTTGCCAAGATTGAAGCAGTTGTGGGAGACGCTGAGATCTGGGTGGACATGGAGAGCAAGATCAGGAACGACAAGGATGAGTTCGATCTTGAAAAATGTGAGCAGGTACTAACCAGAGCTAAGCGTTGGGCGGATAACTAAGGTATGAGATATGTTTTGGAAGTTCAAGGTTGGCTGGATTGGGAGGAGGAACGCACGTTTGACACGTTGGAGATCGCTCGTGTCTATGGGCGAGAGCGTTTCTCTCACAACGTCTGGCGTGTTCTTGATCGCTTTGCCTCTAGCGAAGTGGTGTTTGAGCACGATCCAACAATTGCATTCGAGCAATCAGCCAACCACGACATTGAACGATTCGCCAGAACAGACAGATGGATGGCCCAAAGAACAGCGGCCCCACGAGTCCCTCAGAGACAGAGGTTGGGCCAAATCGCATCCAGACAGAGAAATGTTTCGAGATCGTCACGGTTCTATCGTGACATGTTGGAGATCGAAATCGAAGAACTCATGCCGCAATCCAAATACGAAAAGGTGGACTGGAGAAAAGAGGGCTTCTAAATGGAATGGTTTGGCTTCAGGCCAGAGTTCTGGATTGTTCATGGCTTCATAGCTCTTCTGGTTATCAATGTTGCGGCGGTTGTTGCTGTCATTCGTTGGTTCAACAAAAATCGTCCATACCGATTGCAAAGAGAAGATGATCCAGATGACATCTATTTGAGACTTTTCATTAGACATCTGGAACAAAGAATGAAAGAGAAAAAAGAGCCGGTTGTGAAGGTCAACTGGAAGGAAGAAGGATTTTGATGGATCTAACAACTTTGAAGCGTGGGGATGGGTTCATTAGATCCGAATACATCTTTGACAGAATGAAATTCAACTCGCCGCCAGATGGAGAGAGATACTACATAAGCAGAATCAAAGACAGAGACTTTGCTGAAGTGGGAGTTTGGCTTTATGGAACTAAGAAAAAGCTTTTCCACATCTATGCTGGCAATCGGGAGTTGTATTCTTTGATCTGTGAGATGGCAAAAGAAGCTGCTACTGCGATGTCTTTGATATTTGCAGAGCCAATTCAGATTGAGGAGTGGGCAGATGACACCATCTGAAACAATAGAATTCGTCAAAAACATTGGTTGCACAGAGATTTACGTTGTATGTCTTGTGCATGACCTCGGAACTGTAGAAGAAGAGATCAAGAAGATAAGAGAAATGGGGTATGTGGCGTTTTTACGCACCACAGCCTTTGGCAATGAAATAGTGGTTACAGACAAAAATGGAACATTTGGATCTTCACGGACTGAGGCATTCTGAGGTTCAACCAATGGTTGAAGACTTCATTCTGCAATACACATTGCCTGTAAAAATCATTACTGGGAACAGTTATCCCATGCAAAATATCGTGCGACAGGTTGTTGAAAGATATGATCTGTCTTGGGAGTACGAAAGTTACTGGAACTTAGGGGCGATAGTTGTGAGCGAAAAACGTATATAACATGTGAAAAAGAATCTTATCATCTATGTCGTCATAGCGATGTTTGCACTAAACATCGCTATTTTTGTATCTAAGACTCGCCATCGGAATGTCGATGTGCCGATTGTGAACAATCCAACAACTCCGTTACCGAATAAACCGGAGCCAGAACCAACACCACCGATAAAAACAGAGATTGTTCCTATTTTTGTGGAAGTCCCGCAGTTTAGGACGCCGACAGAACAGTCTGTTTATGGAGATGTTCTAAGTCACAGTCAAGAGGCCCCATTTGGAGATGCCAGCGGGAGAGCCACTAATGCCCATGAGACTGGTCATGGAATTCATTCTTATCTCAGGAACAAATACAGTTCTGAGACAAAGAAAAAAGTGAATGGCTTCTATGGTCTGCAAGGTCGTGGAATAATCATAGAAGAACCGAACATCCGCAAGAGTCAAATCAACAGCTTTGTGCCACAAAGTTTAAGATCGTACAGATACTCGACATATTTGGCTGGCCAGCAAGCATGGGACGACACACCATTGTACATTTATGATGAGTGGGCCGCATACGTTCTTGGAGGCAAGTGTAATGTCGATGATGTTCAGAATGGTCGCTACAGAGGCGAGTGGACTGACGGTGTTTCTGGATGCTTGGATTTTTCGATCTACGCCATTGCTTTAAGTATGGCTGTTAAGGAGCAAGATCCGGCGTACTGGGAGTCAAACAAACAGTTCCGTGACTACACTATCTGGAATTTGCGTGAAGCCTATAAAACGTACATGCTCGGCCATCGGATGGATAAGTTTAAGTGGGACAAACAGGACGCTCTGCTTAAGGAATTCTTGACCAACACTGATGCGGAAGAAATGCGGAAGTTTGTGAAAGAAAATCTGGATGGAGTCTGGCTCGATACAGATCATGCAGAACTAACTCTGACATACGAGCCTCACCAATGCAAAACTCTCAAAGCAGATCAGTGTCATTTGCCAAAATTGGAGCATAGCCCTTGACAGTTCTTTAAGAATGAGCGATACTTAAACCTGCACAGTTAATAACAAAAACTGACTCGTGGTGAAAGGAATCGCATGTTTGAACTTTTTGTGATTGGATCATTTTGGTTTTGGATGCTAATTGCTGCCGAAATCATTATGCTGTTTGTCTTCATTGACAATGAGAATGGTGTTGGGGCGACTATTTCAGTCGTGGCTTTTGGAGCGTTGCTTCAATGGTTTGGGAATGTGGATATCATCCACTATGTTCAGGGTCATCCACTATTTATTTTGTCCTGTGCTGGGGCATACTTTGCCCTCGGTGCGGTGTGGGGCGTCATCAAATGGTGGATCTTCTGTCGAGACAGACTTGAAGAATACGAAGAAGCTCGTGAGAAGTTCCTGAAGAGCAAAGGTCAGCCAACCGGTACAAAAGTTGTACCGCCTGAATTGCGTCCAGAATGGAGGAATTATCTGGACAGGAACAAGGATTATCGCACCGGTGACAATCTGTCTGTTCCTCCCCAAGTTCGGACTCACAAAGCCAAGATTATGCGATGGATGACCTTCTGGGTCGTCTCTATCATCTGGAGTTTCATCAACGACTTTGTGAAGCGTATCTTCAGGACGATCTATCAACGGTTGTCAACATTCTTGCAGAGGATTTCGGACAACATGTTTGGAACTGTGAAGGATGACCTTCCACCGAACGATGAATAGTCAGGATGGCGACCCCATCAAGGACGATGGTGGTGCCACGGATGGCGATCAAGGATGATGGCAGCACGGATGCTGCGGGGCACGGATGCTCCTTTTGAATAAGAGGACGCCGGACAACAAGTCCGGCGTCCTTTTTGTTTGTGTTCTCTAAATACATCTGGAGGACACAACTATGTCAATTAAGAATGAAGCACAGAAACTCAAGGAATCTTTTCAGTTTTTCCTATCCCATCAAGATGTCGTCAACATGATGAACGACGCTGACGTGGCACTCGATGACAGGAACGTGAGTGACACACAAGTCTTTGAGGTTTGGATTGAAAAGGACAATGGGTCCAAAATCTACTTGCGTGATTTGCAGGCAACTGATAAAGTGTTGTTCCAGTATGTCAGGATATCGAATACTGACGGAACAGCCGAGTACAGTGAAATCGACGTGAACCCGTAAAGGAGACAAGCATGTGGTGTTTGGAGACAATTATTCGCCTCAACCAAGAGGCCCACGAAAAGTGGCTGAAATCTCAGCCGAAGGAACAACCCAAGGCAGAAAAGGAACCCAAGCGGATCAAAGTTTCTGCCTGAAAAATCCGGCGAACTTTTTCGCCGGACGTGTGTCAATGAATTGGAGGAATTGAAATGACATTCGAAGAAATGCTGCGGGACCGCATCGCAAAATGTCCCTATGGCTCGTCGGAGAGGAATCTCTTGAAAGTGGTTCTTGGTGATCTTCAGCAGAAGTCGGCTTCTGGGAAGGTGACTGAGGAGATTGCTCACGCCGTGGTCAAGAAGATCATCAAGGGCAACGAGGAAAGCATGGGCTATCTGTCGGAAGGAGACTTGCGGCGTGCCCAGTACCTCAATGAGAACGAGATCTTGTCAGGTCTTTTGCCGAAGTACCTGACTGCGGATCAAATTCGAGAGAGCCTTACGACTGCTGGCATTGATGTGAGTTCGATGCCCAATGAAGGTCAGGCGACTGGCAGGGCCATGCAGCACTTCAAGGCGACCAATTCTCCTGTCGAGGGGCAAACCGTCAAAGAAGTGGTGCAGGCGATTAGGAAAAGCTGATGGCTCTGATGATTTTGGCGACGATCACGATACTTTATGGTTGCAACTTTTACTTACTCGCTCATGAGTATTTGAAAGTTCCGCCAGTGATCGTGCCAATAGTCAGAGAATTCAGTCTGAACAATCTGTCTCGAACCAACATGGCGTTTGTCCGCCTGTTACAACAATTGGATCGCTCCAAAAAAGCAAACACAGACAAAGTGAACTGGAAAGAAGAAGGCTTTTGATATATAAGGGAAATGAAACTATTTCAGTATTTCCCTTTTGTAGTCGGCCTGATTCTGGTTGTGATTGCAATTTACGGGCAAAAGAAAAGAAGATAAAATGGTGGGGAACGGTTTCCTGCAAAAAAGAATTCTTCCTAGTCACAGTAGGGAGGTGTGCATGGGCTTCATTTAGATAAGGAGAATTCGATGAGTAGTGTATTCGCACACGAACGCTGTTTGGTATTGAATAAGACATGGACGCCAGTCGGCACTGTGTCTCTACAGCGAGCAGTTATCATGCTGTTCTCAGAATATGGGGACGGCCAGCCGAAGGCACGAATCATCGAGCCAGACAGCTACCAGACATTCACATGGGATGATTGGGCCAAACTTCAGCCTCTGGCCACCGATAAGGTGATTCAGGGTGCTAACATGTGTTTCAAGGTGCCTGAAGTCATTCTGTTGACCAAGTACGAGAAGCTTCCACAGCCGAAGGTTCATTTCTCTCGACGTACTCTGTACAAGAGGGACAACATGACCTGTCAATACTGTAGTGGCCGTCCCGGCTCTGCGGAATTGACAATCGACCACGTTAATCCACGATCCAAGGGTGGACAGACCACTTGGGAAAACTGTGTATTGGCATGTGTGGACTGTAATGCTCGAAAGGCCAACAGAACTCCTGAGCAAGCCAATATGAAGCTCCTGTCCGAGCCGAAGAAGCCACGAGTTCACTTGTTCCGGTATGACACAATCAGACCGGTTAAGTCATGGGAAGCGTTCCTTGGGGCGTGTTACTGGAACGTGGGCATTGGCGATGACTAGGTGAAGTCCTAGCAACAAAAAAGCCCTGTTAGAGTAAAATCTAACAGGGCTTTTTCATTTCATTAAATGTCATCTAAGTCCAATGATCTTGGCACTGGTTCTTGATGTTGTTTGGCTTTGTTGAGCAAATCTTCCATGGCATCGTGCATGGTTCTAATTTCATCTGCTTTTGGACCTCTTAGCATACCGTGCTTTATGAAAATTGTGGTAGCTTGATAAAGTTCACGCATGATTTGAAGAAGTTTTGGATCATACCAACTTTTAACTTGTGGTCTAAGCTCTGTTATTTGAGCTTTGAGTTGGTCGATTTTACTAATCAATGCTGGCAGACCTCTGTTTGTTGAAGCTTTAGCTTCAATGTCCTCGTCGCCAGTTGTCTTATTTGTCTGGATCATGCGACCACCTCTGGTGCGGTCTCCTTCACGACTGGCAAGGCCAAGTTCTTTGGCGGCGGCGTTATCCGCTTTCTTGTCTTGTCTCATTGCATTATTGACTTGTGTGTGAATGCCAAGCTCTGGTCTATCTGACACAGCTTGATCCCAAGATTGTTGTCTCAATTCTTTGTCAATATCGGCTCCAACATCATTCAGATTTTTGGAAGATCGACCAACATATCCATCTTTTGCAGTTGTTGGAGCATATGGGCTAACGTGTCGGCTGGCGTATTGATCTGGATCACCCTCTGGACGCATTGGCATTTCTGTAAAGAATGCTTCTGCAAGTCTTTGATTTTGCTTGGATTCTTGCATGTGTTCATAGAATTGGTAGAAACTCGTCATTCTTGCTCCCTTGGTCAATTAAGATCTTTCAGTTATTTAGACTTGAAATCTCAAAATTATCACCTATAATACTTAGACCCTTTTACGAAAAGGGAGCCACTTACAAAAAGGAGAATACGATGGGTAAGAAACACGACAAACACCGGGGGTGTCTTTAGCGATTCCTCCAATAACGACGAGACAGTCGAATTGATTGAGGATCGGAGGTTTCTTTGACGCCAATGAGATCATCTTAGAGATCGCATGGGGCGAGGGCGGGGACGACAGCAAGCTGTTTGTTGACGATCTCTTTTCAGCCTACCTGAAGTATTCTGGTTCGCTCGGATTCAAACACGAGCTTCTTCATAGTGATTTTGGGCACATGGTTGCCAAAATCACCGGCAATGGCGTTGGTAACGCCTTCAAGAACGAACCCGGCAAGCACTGCGTACAGCGAGTGCCGCCAACCGAGTCCAAGGGCCGCAAACAGACATCTATTGTCGTGGTTGGCGTACTTCCTATTAAGGACGACACGGGGTTTGAGCCACTCAAAAATGAAGATCTGGAGACGATTTGCCAGAATGGCAGCGGCCCCGGAGGACAACACCAGAACAAGACTGCTAGTGCCGTCCGAATGAAGCACAAGCCAACTGGTCTGTGCGTGTTCATCAATGGGCGGGATCAATTCAGCAACAAGCGAGATGCTCTGAAGATCCTAACAGCCAAGGTGAATGAGTTGAAGCTGGCTGAGATTGACGCTGATTACGCTGCCATTCGTAAGGCCCAATTGGGCGATGGTGGCCGCAGCAACAAGATCAGGACGTACAACTTCATGGAAGGCCGAGTCGTAGATCACAGACTTGGGACAAAGACAGGAAACGTCAAAGGCGTCATGAAGGGCGATTTCAACATCCTCTTCAAGTAATCAGATCAACCACTGAGACTGAGCCGATCTAACTACGAATTCGTAGTTAGAATCGGCTCTTTTCATTTGATCTATTTCTTCTGTGTCAAATAAAGACATCTGCTGTGACAATGCGTTTTGCATCTCTATTTCTGTAAATATCATTTTCAATTCGTTCTCATCCAGAACTTTACAGATGTTTTCATAGAACTCTTTGAACAGCAGACACGCCAGACCTCTGGAGTGTTCCTTTTCTGATAATCTTTTTGCTGTCTGATTTTTGACCATCAATCCGTTACAGTGCAGCATTTTGAGTTTGTCTCGATTAAAGGATGCAGACTCCCTGATGACCCCATGTTCCTCTGGAGGAACAATTTCAAATAGATCGCTCATGCCTGTTTCGTTCATGTATCTCAGGATTGTTTCATCCCAGATATACGGCCATGCGTCATAGTTTGTTTTGTCTTTGATTGTCTGGCAGAATTGTTTGTCACGCAGTGCCGTTATCGTATATGCGTCGAATACCTCGAACATATCTTTCACCGCTGGAGATTCATAGTCATAGTAGAAGAATCCGCTGTTGAATCCGTCGAAGCAGAACTTGTTGATGTCGCACGACAGAGGCAACGGATCACGCAACCAGAAGACATCTGAATCACAATAGATCACTGGCCATTGCGAGTGACCCATTTGTCTAAGATCAAACAATCGTGATAGAAGTTTATATCCAGTTACGTTGGAATATTTCTCTAGCGAGAATCCGCAACCCCACACATCGAACTTGAGTTTTTCTTGGAAGTGCAGCCAATCACTGTTTGTCCACGGATCTGTGCTGGTATCATACGATGGGCAATAATCAGAACAGTTTAAGACTTTGATTGGTATTGTTGGGTTGACGGCTCGCAACGTGGCGATTGACAACAACAATGGGTGAGACAGATTAGAATACGCTGGTTGTTCATCTCTATTGGCCCACCAGTGATAGATTACAACTGGATCTCTCATATGATCTCTGCTCTGTATTGGGCCATTTCTTGTCTTAATGTATGTGGAAAAGGTTTGTTCCATTTACGGCACAATCTTAGACCATTGTCTACAAATAGTTTCTTTTGATCAACTGTGCCGTATGTGAATGGTGGATGCCATAAATGAAGCTCTGTTTCATCTCTGTATATTGATTTGACGCCAGTTTTTTCCATAGTCAGACACATATCGCTGTCGGCCCATCCATAGCCGACATAGGATTCGTCCATTTTTCCGGCCTTAATGAAGTCCGACTTCATTAAGGCCGTGTTGCCAGACCACATGTTCCTCATGCCAAGTTGATTTTCTGGAGATCTCGATTCATTGAAGTAATCAAATTCTTCACGGCAAATTTCGAAATCAACGTATTCTTTGGCAAGCTTTTTCATGTTCAAAGTTGTAATTTGCAAGCCATCATGAAGTTGTTCTATCACGGAAGAGAAATAGTTCTGCGGCAGTATTCTGTCGCTCTCCAAAATGATGATCTTTTCAAATTCGGATTGATCTATTCCAAAATTTGTAACAACTGGCAGACTCATTTCGCTGAGGTTCAAGTCAAAGTGCTTGTGTCTGAACCACATGTTGCTTGGGATTTCAAAGTTAAGAGTATCTTGACACACAGTGATTAGCTCACATTGTTGTATGGTGTAAAAATGCCACCTGTCTAAAAACCGCAAAGTTTGAAGGAGATTGTCTTTTCTGGCTGTATGAAAACCGATAATAAATGAAGCTGACATTCTATAATTTAGTATGAAAAAAATCTTTTGATAGCCTGTGTGAGTTAGTCCGACATCTTTAATCGGTGAACTACCCCCGCCCCTAAAGGGGCGGGGCTTCCGCTCCAACCAATAGCCCACTCATAGCGGGTCTCCTAGCTAGGTCGCACCCATGACTCGAATCAATGTTGGTATCCTTCCAGAAGAATTGCCAAGCAAGCTACTACTAGCTGAGCACAGAGAAATAAAGCGAATCCCTAATGCTGTAAAATCTGGCAGGTTTTCCCTTGCGAAACAGCCAAAGTCATTTACACTTGGGGAAGGCCATGTCAAGTTCTTCTACAACAGGCTTCTGTTTCTTCGAAACAGGTATATCGACATTAATACTGAGTGTGTTAGGCGGAGCTTCAACGTGCAAGATTACCTATCTGCATGGGACGGTATTCCAGAGGATATGATGTGCGACTATACGCCTGTGCATATCGACAGGTTACTTGTACTACAACGCATCACATCAAAAGGATTTTCTCTTTTACTTGTCTTCGGAGCCGAAAGCCCCTACATCGTAGATGCTACCAGTCAAGCGAACGGCGATGTACTAAAGATGGTCTAGGTGTAAAGTTGTTTTTTGACCTTTCCGAGCATTCCATCTATATCTTTTAAGGTTTGCTCCGCCCAACCAACTTGTGCAATACAGTCTTTTAAAGAGCCGTAGTGCTCTTCAAGGCACTGTAGAAGTAATTGCTTAATTCTTTCTGAGTTTGGTTTATTTGGTAGCTCAGATGAATGATAGAGTTTTTCTAATTGCAATTCCTTTTCTGATGCCCATTTTCTAATTTCTTGCTCATTAGTTTCTCCTCTACGGATCGCCTTCATGTGTTCTCTGCGACCTTTTTCTTGCAATTCAAGATTGCCAGTTTCCAAAATTTGTTCAGCTTCTGAAAGTAATCGGACCACATGATATAAATATTTGGTGTCCATACCATATTTTTCTCTTAGTTTTTGTCTTTTGCTTCCTTCTTCTGGATTTTTGCCGCCAGATTTATGCAACTGTGAATAGGCGTATCCTTTGAATTTAGGCCAGATAGACTTTGATAAGAAGATTCGTCTTTCGTCCCGTAGCATTTCTGACACTTTGGTTGAGTGTATAATGCAACTTTGTGGCACAAACAAAGAATCAAGAACATTTGGATTTGACTCCATGCAGAGTTTAAAGTATTTGACAATGCTGAATATGGAAAAGTCGTATTCTCTACCTTTTCCACCGAGAGCGTCTTTGTCGAAAATGTGATGCTGCTGATACTGTTCGAATACAGAGACGGAATCAAATCCGTACAGTTTGTCTGCGTATGGGAAGATGTCGTTTTTTGGCGGCACACAGAATCCGTATACGTCGAAATCTGAAGTGTCTTCTGCCACTCCATAGGCCACGCTGCCCATAGTACACAAAAACATTGTGTTGGATGTCACCCATGGTGGCGGAGAAATTAGTTTTTTGTCTTGTAAATCTTTGAGAATCATTGAATGCCCTTCCTTGGGATTATTGACACACGATACCAGAAAAGGTTCATTTTTGAAACATCAAATTAAAATCTACATAGGCCATGGAATCATTCATGTATGTTTATTTTTCTGATTCAAGCTTAAGGCAGCTTCGTTTATTGGTGCTTAGCGTTATCACAGTCAGGTGTTTATATTTAGACTCGTCAATCGTGGTGATTGATTACTCAAGTGACGAGCGTTTGGAGTATTTCTCCAAGATGTTCGACTTCAAGATCATCAAAAAATCTCCTTGTTATGCTGATAGCAAAAATATTGTCGTGAACATGATTTCCAAGCCAATGGACTGCATAAATGTTGGTCGTCAATTGGGATTGAATGATGTTGTTGTATTGGATAGTGATGTGTTTTTGTTGAATAGGTTCAAAGATTTGGATTTTTCTAAGTTCTCGATGTTGTTTCAGCAAGGAGGATTAAAGAATAGCGGAATATTGTCTTTCTCTATTAATTCAGAGGCCATTCGGCTATTCAGTGACATCTATGGATTTTTAGTCGGGTCGTGCAATGCTGATGTTGAGTTTGTTAAATATTGTCACAGCGTTCTCAAGCACAAAGAATTATTACCACACATAAATGAGGAACATTTGATAACATTAATATTGTGTGAATTCAACCATTTTAGAGAGACATATCACAACAATTTGATTAACGGCAATCACGGTTACATTTCTTTTTTTGTTCACACAAATATGAATCTGAACAACATTCATTTTGCTTACAGAGATGAATTTAATATGGTTGAAGATAGATACATCTATCCATTAATGCTTAAGGAGTATTCTTTTGTTTTAGATGTGGTTGACTCAAGATTTTTGAAGGAGTTTTTCGGGGTCGAAGATCTATTTAAATTGAGTTTCATGCAATTAAAGAGAAAAATGAACTTTTTTGCAATCTTAAAGATTGCAAATCTTTGATAATCATTGAATGCCATTTCTTGGGATTGTTGACACAGGACACCAGAAAAGGTTCGTTTAGTCTATTGCATTTTTATTGGAAAAAAGATTGCCAATTTGTTTTGATGTTTAGCAAATTTTCAAATTAAAATCTAACAATTAAAGCAACATCTATACCTTGATTTGACAATCAAGGTATAGATGTTGCAAAACGTAGATTTTTTGGCGAAGTGGATTTAATTTTGAGTGAATGGTTTATCTAGCGTGCTCACAAGGGACATCTCTGTGGTGGACAAGCCGTCAGAGACAAGAATCTATCCTTGTCTGGATTCCACAAAATGTTCGTCACGTAAGAATAAATACTTTTATGTCACTCTCCGATCTGAAAAACTCAGCACATTTTTCCGTTTCCGATCTTCAAAAATGCCATGAAGAATGGAATTCATCCACCGCAGATGAGAAGTTGGACTTTTTGCATCATCGTGAATTGCTTGTCAAGCAATATGCTGGAGTTTATTACGATGAGTCCAAGGAGATGAAGACTTCTGGATCAACTACTGGCATGGTTAAAAAGTACAGGTGGGGTCCGTGCTATGATGATTTTTTTCTGTTTCATTACAGATTGTGTTTTGGTCACACAAACCATGACGGCATAGTTTACATCAATTTGTACAAAGAACCAGAATGTAGAGTTTACCCAATCATGCCTTATGGAGACACAAAACTCAGGATGATTTCCACTGGCGACAGCACCATCTTAAACACAGAGAAGATTATCAAAACCATCAATGAAGATTTCAAGAACCCAATAATTTGGCTTATGCCAACTCAACTTGAGATCATGATTAACAGAGAAGACAGAATCCTAAAAGCACTGCTAGATTCTTATGATGTTTTCCATTGCACGGGAGAGATCTGTGCAGATAGTGTGAAGGGATTCATGTTTTCAAAAAACAAGCTTTTGCTTGATACCATGAGGGTGTGGAATGGCGGGGCGTCATTTTATACTTGTAAGTATGGCGGATTACACTGGAATGATATGTCATCTGTTGTTGAGATCAAAAACGGGAAATTGTTCTCCAGTGATCTGTGGAATTGCGGGCAACTATTCTGGGGCGTTGATACTGGCGATGACCTGCAAATACATGATGCTGGCATGTGTAACTGTGGAATTCGGAAATCCAGAAACGAATGGTGTGATCGTGTCCAGATAATAAATTTGCCAACTGGAATGTCGGCCAATTACCAATCATTAAGGAGGGTGTTTGTTGAAACTGCGGCAGAATGTTTGGGATGTTCATGTGAAGATGTTGTGTCTAATTTGATGGGAGTCAATTTTGCTGTCGGAGAGAATCACATTGAAGTTTTGTATGAATTCAAACAAAAAACATTGATCGCCCCTGCTGCCAACAACAAGCTGTCTGATTTTACAGGAATGAGATCCAATTTCGTCCAAGGTTTGTTGTATGGCAGATTCAAGAACAGGCGTGTGTCTTATTTGGAAAAACAGAATCACGACTCTCTATTATTGTTGTAAGAGGAGGTCTTGTGCAAAAAGAAGAAGTTGAAAATTTTGTGTATCATTTTTTTGATCACAACTCGGATTTTTTGTCAAAGATCATTGATTCTTTAGGCCCGGTCAAATTGATCGCCGCCGATTGTTTGATTGAGAAGTTGATTTGTTCTAGGCCGCCAGTGGCTGGCGACGACAACACCGTAATTGTGTTGAGATCAATTACAACTTCAGGAATCTGGTGTGTTGACACAGCAAAAAAGCATGGACTTAATTCTTGTGAAATAGTGTCCATCTTTGATCGTGGCAGAGGAGCAAGGGAGTTCATAGAGAATTCTGGCTTTGCTTTCAGATCCATTATGAATGTGAATATATAAGGAACCTTAATAGGAGATAAAAAATGCTAACAGATGAAAAAATTGAAGAAGTGCTGTCTGAAATAGACGTGATTTGCGAAGATATTTTTGATGGCGAGGATGCTGAGTACGAGGCTCAAGAAATTGCAGATCCATCCTATGCACCTCCGACTGGCGTAATCACATGTTAATTGCTACAATTACTGAATGATTCATGTCAAACCTTCAGTAATTGTAACCACCACGCCAGAGGTCTATTTTTTCGATTTAGAGTCTGGGGTCAAGAGGCCATTTCTAAAGAATGTTCCTCCTCCAGACAATTATTTCTCGGACATCTATCTGAGGAAGTCGAATGTCAAAGGCATAGAATGGTATCCAACTGGCAGACACCACTACGGCATTTGTGGTGCTGAAGGGAATTTGTACTTCTCAACTGATGAGTTTCCCAGCAAAGTTTTGATGGCTGACAGTTCGGGAAGCGTGTCCAAAATCTTAGAGTGTCCAGTTCACAGGACGCCTCCGAACAGAATACACCAGATGATCATGCACCAAGATAAAATCTTGGCTGTTAGTCCCACCAGTGATTCCATATTCAGATTGACTGTAGATTCAAACTCATGGGAAATCATGCCGATGAGCGGATCTGGTTTTTCCAAAATTCCGAAATGGGATTCTATTCATCCAAATAGCATCAACTGTGTTTCCGGCGAGATCATGATAGTTTGCTTGAGATCAGGCCCTTGCGGCAGGGTCTCAAGCGTTTTCACATTAAGAGATGATCGGCTCGATTTGATTAGAGAGTTTGATGCTGGGTTCCATGCACATTCAATATTCCCTATAGACAAAGAAACATTTGTGTTCGATTCGATAGGGTGCCATATTGTGTCAATCACTGGGTCTCGCACAATAAACATAGACTGCCCTAGTGGATACTACCTTAAGGGAGTTGGTGTAACAAACAATTTCATTGTTGCTGGAGGACTTTCTGTAAGCGAAAGAGACGATAGATGTTCATCAAAAGGAATTATCATATTGATGAATATGTGCGGAGATGTGATTGATCTATTCTATTTGGATCATGGAGTAAACGATTTGAGGATAGTCAATCAGCCAGACTATGGAAATTGTGGCAATATGATTGAGGTGTCATGTTAGAACTAGGGAACCATGTTGTAAAGACTCAGTTGAACGGCAGCGACGTATTGCTAAACACTATTACAATGCAGTATTTGTTTGCCGATCAAGCCACTGAAGAGTCGTTGATGTATCTTGCGATGGGCAAAGATCAAAAGCTTGAAAGCATAGATCGTAGATTGTTCTCTAAGCCAACTGAGTGTTCAATAATGTTTGTCACGTCTTGGATGTGCAATTTAAGATGCGGCCATTGCAGCGTGTTACATCAGCTTAAGAAAACTTCTCCAGTGATAGATGTCGCAAAATGCAAGAAATTTGTCGATGACTATTCAAGGCACTATGGAATATCAGATTTCAAAATTCATTTTTTGGGCGGCGAGTCTTTGTTGCACCCAGAAGTTGTAATGGATTTAATTGACAGTCTTTCGGAGCACAACATTCACATAGGCATCACCTCAAACTTAGCTGTGCCGTTGAATGCTCAGATGGTCAGGATAGTTGAAAGATCTGACATAACGTATGTTAGCCTAGATGGTCTTGAGAAAGATCACAACGATCAAAGGAAAGACTTCTATAGCGGCAATCCGTTTAGGACTACAGTAAAGAATATGAAACTGTTAGTCGAACTTGGTCTTAAAGACAAAATACATGTCATGGCGTCAGTCAGGGACCGGATATACAATGCTGGATACAAAGAGAAATTCATAGATTACTGCGTCAGGTTGGGCATCCACAGAGACCACATAATTTTTGGCTGCATCTATCCAACAAAGACAAATAACGTCCCGGAACAAAGTTATTTGAGAATACTGAAGTCTTGCACGCCAATAGCCAAGCCGTGCTGTAAATTCAGATTTATGACAAACTTCGTGATTGATGGGTCAAACAAGGTTTTCTCCAATTACTTTTCTTTGAATGATTCTTGCATTGGATCTTTAGACGATTCCATGGAGTCGATAGAGATCGCACACAAGAGTCAGATTTATTCTACGATGCCGTGTTTGCAGGATGAAAAATGCAAGAAGTGCCCTGTGCTTGGCTTTTGTTGGGGCAAATGTATTGTTGGCGAGCCGCTATTTGGCAGCAGGCCGAGTGATTTCTGTGATCAAGAAGCATTGATTTCACATACAGAAAAGTTGTCTCAAAATGGAGATATTTTGGAGGTATATGGTGGCAAAACACATTGTTCGTCTGAATGATGGCGAAAATATGTCGTGGTCGGCAGATGGATGTTTTGTCAAGTTGATCCGTGGCAAGTCGGCAAGTTTTGATTTCGGATTGTATCATTATTCTTGGCATATTGATTTCAGTTGCTTTGAAAGAAAATTCGGGAAATATATCGTGGCACCTCTGGTGCAGATCGTGCCTGTGTTTTGCAAGGAGGAGTTGATTAAGAGATTGATTGATGAGATGGAGGAGTCTGGAGCGTATTATACAGATTGGTCTAACGAATCAAATTTCACTATATTAAATGGCAAAGTTGTTGTGGTGGACATAGACAAACACAATCATTATCCGGGTCCGCTGGTGACAAAGCAACACAACCCAGAGCTATTTGAATTGTCTGGGAAGTTGCTAAATGAAATGGTGCGTGGAGGGATTGACTGTCGCAAGTTTCACAAATTGCACGCAGAAGCAGTGGAAGCACTTCACGATTTTGGCGTGATTTCTAAATTTTTTTAGTTGGTGAGTAATGAGAGATCTAAACCTGATAAAAGAAGAGATGGATAGACTTGGCTGGTCTATTCTTGATGTGAGTCTATCAAAGGAAGAAGTAGAATTCTTCAAGAACGACATAGTTTCCAAAAAGAAATCAGAGGTAGAAAAGTACGGAGAGGAGTTCTTGAGATCTGTAAATTACTTAGACATACTAAAGTTTCAATTAAGACCAGAGCCTCACTACATGAGGTTGTTTGAGTCCAAATGGTTGAATGATGTTATTGATAATGTTCTTGATGAAGAATCATTGTTACATGACTTTAATGCCATCGTCAACATAAAAGACAATTCAACAAGAAGAAACCAATTTCATAGAGATCAGATGTTTTTGGCAACTAGATCATCAATAATATTCCTGATTCCTTTAGTTGACTTTACCGAAGAGGTCGGGCCTACTGAGATAGTGCCGGGGTCACACCTCATTGAAAGCAAGCCTAGTGATGATTTTTGTCAAAGGAATCATGTCAAGGTGATAGTCAAGGCTGGCAGCGTGGTGTTGTTGGACTCATGCGTGTGGCATCGTGCCGGAGACAACAAAACAGAAATGTGGAGGCCAACTCTTTTGATAAGATATCATCTGCCTATTCTAAGGACGTTTTCGGAGTATTCTGGAGTTGTATGGGATGAGTTTGCTAACGCATCTGAATTGGTGCGAAGAAGGTTGATTCCAAAAACATCTGAACAATGGAATATCTTCAGATCATAGAAACGTGCTAAGTTTTTGTGCGTGTTCCCAAAATTGTGATTTTTGAAGTTCAGAATTGTCTGGATCAGACATAACTTCTAAAGACAACCTGTAAAAATCACGATTTGGTTTCTTATTCCATTTCGTCAAGTATCTGGCGGCGTTAGTTGCAGAAATTATTGAGCGGCTCGGCATCGTGTTGCCGTGCATTTGAACTTGTTTTACATGATGAAGGTGGATCTCTTCCTCTTCCAAATAGATTCCTCGGCATCCATGACACGACATATTTTCTGTCATGTCATTGTCCGCATAGCCATATCCAACAAAAGATTCGTCCATTCCGCCGCAAGAGAGATAATCATCTCTTAGAAACATTGTGTTGCCAGAGAACATGTTCTTCATTCTTAGTTTATTCGATGTCGATCTGTAATCTGGATGTTTTGTTATTTGCCCAGAATCTATTTGGATGTCTGTGTATGCTGAATTTAATGAATACAGTTTTCTTGTTGTAATCATGATTTTACTTGTGACCATGGATAGGTTTCTGGTGAAATATTCATGTGGCAGTATTCGATCACTGTCGAGCAAAGCAATTATCTTATGTGAACTTTTTTTCACGCCAAAGTTGCACATTACCGGTTTCATGTACGTGTCTAAGCCTAGATTGAATTGTTTTGTTCTGAACGCAGAAGTAATTGTCTTTGATTCATCTTGGCACACAATAACAAGTTCAGAGTCATGTAATGCTGGCTCTCTTCTCTCAAGAAACCTCAGTGTTTGTTCTAAGTTTTCTATCCTTGAAGAATGGTAGTAGATTACAAAAGATATCATAGCAAAGACCTTGTGCTTGTGAATTTCAACCAGTGTTCATCGAATCCGCTGTTTATTCCTATGAAGTGTACTCCGTATTTTCCAAGCTGATACTCGGTGGTGCTGCCGATCACGCTGATGTGCTCTTTTGGGATCACTTCTACATCATGTGATTGCAGCACACAGGCCACTATAGATTGTTCATCAAACATGTCTGTCCAAATGGCTTGACTTGTATTTTTGCTGATTTCGGACACATAATCAAAGAAGGGCGGCAGTGCCACGAAACCGGAATTCACGTTGAATTCCTTCCTGATCTTTGAATCATATCTAACAGAGTAGCTTCGTTGAAGAGATTCTGTAATCAAAAAGAGGGAATCGGATGACAGGAACCTGTCAATGGCCTCCATCTTTTTGATTATCACCACATCATTGTCAAGCATTATCTCGTGGGTTTCAAGACTTGTTCTGGCTGGATACAACTTCCATGCTGGGCCTGCCTGCTTGATCTCTGGAGGCTGCAATGGCATGTTGTGCGAAATAACGCATTGGTTGATTGCAGAGTCAATGTCGAGCCGCTCAATGTCCTCAGAATTGACGTTGTTGTATGTGACTGTTAAGTGAAACTGATCCCTGTATATTTTTCTGATGTTGCGAATGGACAATTTGAGCACGTTAAATGAAGTTTTGGAAAACGGGCCTATCGTCCATCTAATTGCTGGTTTTTTCATTTGACATCCAGAATTTGATTTTGCATTGGTAGTATATGGTATGAATCTCAAGTACCTTGTTACAGGAACCGGACGTTGCGGAACAGTTTTTATGGCTAGATTTCTGACTAGCGTTGGGATATTGTGCGGCCACGAGACTGTTTTTGACTACTGTGGAATTGGTGCGGCACGCAAAAGGCTGTCTGGTCAGGAAAAACTTGAATTAAGCAGGTGTTCATCTGTTAGTTTTGATGCAGGCACAAAGCAATACACATGTGTTTCTTGGCACCCAGATGTTCAGAGTGTTGTTGCCGACTCAAGTTATATGGCGGCTCCGTTCTTGAAAGAAGATATTTTGCAAGACGCAGATATCATTCATGTTGCAAGGAATCCTGTTAAAGTGATCAACTCTTTCTGCAACAACTTGAATTACTTCAATGATCCGAACTCGATTGACCCATACGAGAGATTCATACTTGGCAATGTGCCAGAGTTAAAAATGTCAATGCCACAATACGACAGAGCGGCATTGTATTATGTGATGTGGAACACGATGATAGAAGAAAGCAATCCAGATTTGTTTTTTAGGATAGAAGATGATTGCGTGGGACTGTTGAAATTCTTGAATTTGGATGCTGGTGTTACGCATTACAATGACACAAAAACGAACGTATTTGAAAAAATAAAGGAAGACAGTTTTTGTGATTACAAGCAGATAGAAAGCTTGCAGATAAGAAACGAATTGATAAAGATGGCATACAGATACGGATACCTGTACTTCATATGAAGTCTGTGTATGCGACCTCTATTGTGGCAGATTTGCTTGAGAGTGTTTCGCATGAAAATGAAAATTGAGATTCGGAGGCGATCATGATTTTTTCTTTTTCAGACCACATAGACTCGTTCCAAAAATCAACATGCCCCCTTTTGTAAGTCCAGAAATCAAATTTCTTAATATTTGATTTGACTGTTCCATCATCGTTGAGAAAAGCAAACCCTTTGATGGCTCCAAGTTCCGATATCACAATTTTCTTATTGATTATAGGACATTGACTTCTGTCGTTTACAGCAATCAACACTTGTTGATAGTTTATGTCTGGAGCGAGAAAATGTATGTGAAACACTTCGTTGTTGATGAACCTTCTTAACTCTGGCTGATCAGTTATGTAGTAGAATTGTGATGGTAGAATGCCACATTCTCTTGCACATGCGGCCAGACAAATATCTGTGTATCCGCATTCTATTGTTGCCCTTTTTTTTAAGATGCTCAAGGTGTATTCGTTGTTGAGTATCCTCTCAAAACAAGTCTTCGAGAGGATACAACACTCAACTTCATGCCACAGCGGGTCGTTTTTATATTTGGAGTTGAAATCATCAAGTAGCCCAAGTTCTACGCTTATGTCTCCTTGAACCAATTGCGTGGAAAAATATATCGGATCTTTGTAATCAAATCCATCCAACACATTTAGGAGAGGGTCTATTTTTGTGATGCTGTCATCATCAACTCTAATTACCCATTTGGCATCAGACAGAGAACGGCTTGCATAAAAGCTGTTCATTTTGGCGGCACAATGATCAACAGACGATGCGATTGATCGCACGTCAATATCTGGGGGCCAGCCTGTGGTTACATTTGGAATATCTTCTGTGCCAGTCAGAATTGACAACATTACTTTTTTGTTTCCTGTACACAAAAGCCCATGCTTCTTGAATTCCTCAAGTCTTTTGGCGTATTTTCCTCTGTTGCATACTGCAAGCACTATTTCCAAATCATACATTAAATGATCACCTTGTCTGAGATTGGTTCAAGTACATATTCGACGAATTCCAATTGTATGTCTTTCATCATTCTTACAGAATCGCCATCCCAGTGTGATAGCATTTTTTCTCTTAACATCCCATTGTTTTTGAAGTATTCATCTGTGCTTTTACTGTATGGAATCTCACTGCAAATTTTGAATCCAACTTCAGAGAACCAATTTCTGTATGATTCAATTGGGTCAATTATCTTCAATGTATGATCATTGCAGTATCCTCCCATGCGGCTCAACTCTGACTCGTCAAACACTAAATGTGCATAAGCTTTGTTGAGTTTGTTGTAGAGGTGAGACCCGTGCCTTGAACACCAAGGATGATTCCTGATAAATAACTTACCATTGCTGTCCATTACTGATTTGATCTGCTTCAAGACTGTGACTGGATCTGAATATTCGATATGATCCAGAACATCTTGCATGAGCACTACATCATACGGACCATTGAGTGTTACAAAATCAAATTCGCTAGTGAAGTATTCGTTGTCGAATTTGATGTTGGATGGTCGAATGTCGTAACCCAATGCAAATTTTGGATTCTGGGTTAACGAGTGCATGACGACATGTCCGGCTCCGCAGCCAAAGTCTAGGAACGATTTGTGAGTTAGAGATTCTCCAATGATCAGGTCAAGAATATGATGTGCTCTGTTGAAAGCTGCATCTTCAGATACAATAATGGCTTTTGGATCAACTGCCCGTGGCCACGCTTCCGTCATGACCATCTCTTTGAGTTCTCTGAAATTAGACTCATACTCACTGATTTCTGGCAACCCACGTTTCTGCAATTCATATCGCATGGTTTTGAGTTCGATACGCATCTTTTCCAACTCACACATGTAGGTTTTTTCCTGAGAATGCCTCTGTTCTTGCAGCGTCAGCTTAATTTCTCTTAGGTTCTCTGAAAATGAATAGAGTTTTTGCAGGTAATTGTCAATTCCATTGATAAGCTCGTCTATCCTTTGGTCTGTAAGCATTTTGTCCCTCCGCACTATATTAGTTACAGTAGGAGAATTCATCATGTCGAAGCCTTTGTTTAGATGGACAGTAGGGAATGTTCTGCCCCAAGGGCTGGAAATACTATCCGAGTCAATAAACAGAACAACACAAACTCTTGGTTTTGATTCTTGGGATTGGGCGATTTGTTACAATGGCCTGACCAAAGAAGATGTTGATCATTTGGTCGAAGTGATTGACAATAGGCAAATTAGGCTGATCGCTCAAAATTGGTCTACTTGCCCAGTGAATGATCATTGTCAATCACCACGCCGCAAAGATGGGTCTTATGAATATGACGGTAAACGGTGTGGTGGCACAATGTGGAAGGTGTGTCCTGCAAGAATGAGGATGGACTCCCATGAAATCATCATGGACAATGACATAGTTCTGCTGAAGAAGTTTCCGCAGATAGACGAATGGTTAGCTCAAACATCAAAAACATTGATTCTTGAGGAGCCAATCCGGTTCTATGGAAAATACGACAGTTTGATGCCCGCAGAAGGGCCATTCTTGAACTCTGGTTTCATGGGAATGCCTCCGGGATTCGACTTCGGGGCAGAAATAGCAAAATCATGGAAGCAATATGGCAGTTACGAAAATCTGTCTCAGGCTGACGAACAGGGCTTACTGGTATATACGCTCAATCAACGTCCAAGTATCAGAATTAGACCGGACCAGATGATTGAAGTCCTGCATAGAGACATGAAGACTGTAATCACAGGAAGAGAATTTGGAATTCATTTCACGCAAGCCAATCGTATTCCGAATCATTACTCTTGGGGCAAGTACAAAGAAATCACTAGAAACAGTGTTACGATCTAAGGAGAAATATGGGAAGCAAAGCTGAGATCAGAAAATACATCAATGTAATCAGACGAGCCGTTTCTTTGTTGGAGGCAGAGCTTGATCGTGACGATGGCTCATTGGAGGAGTTGCTGGCTCCAACAGAGTCAGTGCCAAAGATATCAGGTAAGATCGTAGAAGCCGCACCGGTCCAAAGGATTGAGGCTCCTGTTCAAGCTGTTGAACAGCCAATAGATCAAGCTCACAAAGAAGCCAGAGCCAAACACATTCAAGACTTGATGGATATTGGTTGTTGGCCAGAGGCTGTTCCGCAATTCTTGGTTTCTTCCACAACCGACAAAGACCACAAGCACAGAGCCTCGGCAGTCATGGACATGGTTCTGGATCGTAGTATAGAAGGCTCCAACTTCCTCGATTTTGGATGTGGCGATGGTTGGACGACGATTGAGGCCAAAAGACGTGGTGCCAATGCTTTTGGTTATGATCTGATCGGAAATCCCAAGTGGAACGATTTGTCTGGGCCAATTTTCACCAGTAATTTGGGAAACATAAAAGAAGATTTTGACGTGATCATGCTTTATGATGTTCTTGATCATTGCATGGACCCAGAAGAAATAATGCTGACAATACAGAACAGGCTCAAGAAAACTGGAGTTGTGTATGTTAGATGTCATCCTTGGACCGCCAGACACGCCACACATCTATACAAACAGGGATTAAACAAAGCCTACATGCACATGTTTCTGTCTTGGGACGAACTTCATGAATTGACAAAACAAAAGCCTATGTTCACAAGGGTCGAAAAAGATCCAATTCAAGCTTACAGATGGTGGTTCAGAAACTTTAAGATTGTGAAAGAGAGAATGATCAAAGAGCCTGTTAGCGACTTCTTCAAACATCCAGACTTCAAGAATCTGTTGACGAATGAGCAGAACCTGCTGAATGTTGACGATTTCCTGAAAATAATGGAGATCCAGTTTGTGGATTACGTTCTCACACCAAAACAATGAAAGACATCACATTCGTCTTAATGACATGTGGAGAACTCACAGAACAAAAGTGTCTTGAGTCCATACGGCCTTTTCGGGATCAGGTTGAATTCTGCGAGGTCCGTAATGTATGCCCACAGATAAAAGCTCTCAACCAGATGATTGAGTCAGTTCAGACGGAATATTTCATTCCATTGGATGCGGACATGATTCTGTATGATGATGCGTGGGACCGCATCTCTAATGCTTGGCGTAAGCACTGGCGTAATCCAGAATGGCACTCTATTCTGTTTCCTCTCTGGGACACACTTACAGAGAGAAGAATATTGGCTCTGAAGCTAATGAGAACTTCTGTTATGAAAGCCAACATGTTCTCCGAGAGTGCCACTCCAGATGTAGAGCACTACCAGAGACTAACATCCCAAGGCTATGTTTGCATTCACGATTATCTGAAACAGAAACCAATTGGCGATCATGTGGTTGTTGGGGAACATTTCTGCTATCACAAGTACAGAGATGTCTATCAGACATACAGATCTCATAACTTTGAATGGGACAGTGGTGCGTTCATGGGTGGTGACGACCTGAAGAGCAGGGCCAAAGCTCACTACGATTTCTTCTTTACGAAATGGCTTGTTACTGGCAATGATGATTATCTGTTTTGTATCGCTGGAATGATGGATGGCATCTTGTCTCCAGTTGAAAACAAATCGAAAAGCCTAGAAGTTGTAGAACATTACATTCCAAGGGACTATGCCATCGAGGCTTACTGGAAGTGGTCAACAGAAGAAGCTGTGATGTATCGTACCGGCGTGATCTTTTAGTTGTATTGATGACGAGCAAGAGTTATGGCCCCGTTGCCCGGAGCGGCTAATCCGGTTGCAAGAGAATTTACTGCATTGTCGGCTGCTTGTGCAACCTGTCCAGAATTGTGTGCTTGTTTGTGCTGAGTTCCCAATGCTTGATATAGTGCCTTCATGTCTAATGTGACTTTTCCGCCAATTTCTTTAAGAACTTTTTGATCAATTCCATTTTGATAATCGTTTACATTCAACAATGATCCATAAGAGCCAACAGATGACGACAACAACGCTCTTTTGTCTATATTCGCAATGAATCCTCCCTGCTGTGGATTGCCACTTACGTTAATTGGCAGAATTCCAAGTTTCGCCATTGGTCCGTCTGGATTAGGATGTGGATCTTTAGCAGCATTACAAATGGTTGTCATAAGCTCCCCGATTTTGGTGAGAGATTTCAGAATCGGATTGTTTTCCATTTGATTTTGATTATGCCACCCAGCAAATGTGTTTTGTGTTTGTACACTTTGGGCGTTTGGCAATTGATACATATCTCCGTATCCAGCCTCATTCATTTTCAGAAAATCTTTGAACTTGCTCATGTAAGTATGTAGCAAACTAGGAGTCTTTTTCTTGTTAAGCATTTTCGTTATGTATTCCAATGACCGTGTGTCGCCTTTCATTCAGATGGAAGAAATTCTGAGGGACATGCCGTTGTACGACCAATGTCAAAAGACATTGGTCGTAGATGGCAAGCTGGATAGAACGTATGCAGACTGGAACGCAATTGAAGTGCCGAGAATAGACGGCAAATTCTGTTGGGGCAGGATGTGGGACGCCGGAGTGTTGTCGGCAAGAAATGAGTCGGTTTTATACCTTGATTCTGACAGAATGTTTCCTCAAAACTACCTACAGAAAGTTTCTGAACACATCAAAGATGATGTGTTTGTTTTTACCTCATGTCACTTTTTGATGCACAAGATCATCTCTACAGATCTCTGTCGTGAGTTTCTGGAAGATGAGGAATACTTCAGTAATACAGATTTTTTGGGGATTGTTCAGTACGACCCAAGGTTCAAAGATCCAGTGCATGGGCCGTCAAAGAATGTCATGTCCGGTTCAACTGGATTTACTAGAAGCACATACTTAAAGATCGGTGGTGTTGATCATTGGTACTGCGGACATGGAGCCTACGCAGACACAGATTTCCACTACCAAGCTTCTTTAGCTGGATGTCGGTTTGTTGATCTTGGAATCCCAGAGTTGCATTATCACCACTCAAAAAATGATGATTCTGGAGAAAAGATCTCATACAGCAAACTTAAGGCGATGTCGCTTGACAACTTCATATACTACTGCGACAAGTGGAGGCTCTCATTGTCTTTGGCGGAAAACGTGGCTTTGAAATCAGCCATCAAAGATCCTAAGAAATATGTGGCCCAGAGATACAAGTTATTAAAGAGTTCTCCAAATCACAGATTCGAATAGTTTCTTTTTCTCAGCTTGAAGATCCACCGTGAAATCCACCTGTCTTTCAACAAGATGACTCCCGTGCCAATGGTGATAAACCAATGGTTTGCCGCCAATACACCATTCTTCTCCAGTATATGTGCCGTAGCGGCTCTTGGTGCCTTCTAGGAAGCCGATTTTGACGCCTTCTGTCTGCATTTGATAGAAAGCTCGTATGGCAACGTCTGTGCCTTCTGGAGTCACTCTATGGCCTTTGTAGCCATCGCTAGGCTTCCAGTCGTATGTTGAGAATTCCTTTTTCATGAACATACAGGCTGGGCGGATTGGTTTGGCTGGAACGCCCCTGCCACCGATCACATCAAATTGTGTCATCATGTCCAGAAATGGATTTTCCCAATGATGACAAAGAATGTGGGCGTCAACATCAAGGAACATAACAAAATCGAATTTGGCAAGTTTTGCTCCTCTGTTGAGACCTTCTCCATGACCAATGTTCTTCGGCATTTGATGTTGCGACACATTGTCTCTGGAAATTTGCTGCTTGATTGTGCTATTATCAATAACGATTAGTTCATACGGCAAGCTGGAATATCGCTCTAATGACTCGATCAGCAAATCGAGAAAGTCATAGGAATTAAAATTTACAGTCACAATGGAGATCATAATGAAGTTAGTTGAGTTTTACCGTGGCGAGATTCCAAACAATGAAGGTGTTTTTATTGATGACATCTTGGCTTACAGTTATGGACAGTTCGAGGTTGATCACGCTTACATTCAGTGGATTTTCCCGTTGAAAGAACGCAGCAACTTTAATGTTGAAGCCCCGCTGTTACACGATGATGAAATTGTACTCTTCAAAGCAGACCCAGAATTGAGAAGCAAACTTTCTGAAGTTGTGCAGAGGATGTTGGACTATTTCGGGATGTACTTCCATCGTGGTGTGGTTGATTGGCAGGATTCAGACCCTGAGCATGGCCACAAAGATCCCAAGTGGTGGCTGAGGCATTTCAATCACAATTTCTTGAGAATGACGAGGATGTTGACCAGTCTGAGGTATCTTGGATTTGAGAACATCAGTGTGGCGATATACGATTGTTTGTTGAGTTGCCGTGAGATGTACGGCAAGGAGAGTTATGAGTATTGGACTGACGCTGCTACAGGACCACTCCCCTAGAGTTGTCATGTTTGGGATGAGTTGTGTTGGCAAGACAACATTCGCCCAATTGATGACTAACCACGAATACTTCTGTTTTGATGCCATGTTCAATTGGCACTTGGTAGAGACACTCGGTCTGTCAATCGAGACTGGCTTGAGGCATGTTTCTGAGCTATGTGATGCCGTTCCAAATTTTGTACTGGATGGCTGGCATCTAGCCGACAAAACAGGATCTTTGCTGCCGGTTGGCACAACTGCCTATGTTGTGTATGACGATTACGATTCAATCATTCGTCGGTATCGAGTGCCGGTTCCAAACAAAGCACAACATGTTCCAATGTTTGAAAAGTGGTATGATCTTGGATTGTCTGTGCCTATTAGGTACTTCAGAAATCACGGCGATATATCAGAGACATGCTCCGAAGAGTTTATTCTTTCACGAGCACATAGTCAATGAATTGAAGACCCATTTGGAATTCTGGGTAGCTTTTGTGACCTGTGTTTAGCATAATTCTCTCGGCCAATTTTGGAACCTTAAAGAAGTTGTCAACCTTTTCTGTGATGTTTCTTTGTGTCTTGATTTTTAGACCGGATTCTTTGATTATTTTTTCGTATGTCACAACTGGATATGCAGCTTTAATGTTGTTCTCTGGCACATAATCTGACAATTGTCTTAGTTCATCTTCTGTAAAAACAAGATGTGCGTATGCTTTGTTTATCTTGTGATACAAATGCGTAGCGTGTCTTGACATCCATGGGTGACATCTCATGTAGATACAACCATCCGGGGCGAGAACATCTGCGGCTTTCTTTAGTAACTCTGCCGGTGTTTCTCCAGAGGCATGATCCAACACATCAAACATCAGTATGGCATTGTAGTGGCCTAATTGCGTAATTTCCTCATAAGATGTTGTGAATGTCGTGTTGGCAACAGTTGGCCAGTTGAATTTCTTTGTGTCGTATCCAACTGATGAAGAACACCCAAGAATCTCTACCGCCGCAGCGGCACAATGGCCCTCTCCACAGCCAAAATCCAAGAATTTTCCAGTTTTAATTGGTTCTTCAATCACAAGTTCTAGGATTCCTATTCCACGTTCCTTTTTATCAGCATCTGATGTTGAGTCGCATATCAAATTTGGATTCACAGCATTAGGCCACTTATCGCTGTAAAGTGCTTTTTTCAGGTTTTCAAAATCACTGTCTGCAACTTGAACAGCAGGCTCTGTTGATTGTACTTGAACAGGCTCTACTATGGCGGCGATAGGTTCTGTTGATTGAACTTCAATCTTCACATCAGTCCTGATTAAGTTCTTCAAGTTCGTGAGGCATTTAATTGCATTGTCTATCTCGTTGCAAATGATATCTTGGTTCATTTTTGATTCTCCTGAGCTATTATCTATAGTAGTTACATCAGATTGGAAAAACTATGAATTTGGCATTGTTGTTGAACGCACATGAAAACAGTCCTGTCCTAAAAGACACTCTGGATTCGATTTATACTCATGCCACAAAAGATGTTCTGGTTCTTGTGGATGGTGCCGCATGGAGTCAATTTGAAGGATTTGATTTCCCTGTGAGTTTGATGTGTGGATTTAAGCACGGATGCCACAAATCGCCATACAGAAACATGGCTTTGGGATTGAAGATGTTGGTTGAGAACTGGCCGGATGCTGATTGGTATTGCTACACAGAATACGATGTGTTGTTTGCTTCAAACAGATTCAGAAAGAATCTGGAGATGGCCGACGACATGGGCGTGTGGATGCTAGGAAACGACGGGCACATAGATGACAAAGAGATGCCGTTGATCGAGGCGATGTTGGGCGGCAAGTTCAAGAGTTATTATTACATGTTGGGAGCCTGCCAATTCTACAGTCGTGAATTTATGCAGAAGATGGTTGACATGAATTTGTTTGATAGGCTCCTGAATCTCACCAATCAATTCACGGAAGGATTCATGCCCGGATATCATGGATATGATGTGAGCGAGCACCTCTATCCATCTTTATGCAGACATCTGGGCGGTAACGTGGGTGTGTTTGCGTCTTATGACGAGACCGGCAGATGGCATGGTCATTACAGATACTTTCCTGTTAGATGGAAGCCAACGCTTGATCCAGAAAACGAGAACTATCCAGAGGCCAGTATCATGCACCCTCTTAAAGAGTATGATCATCCAATCCGTATTGAGCAAAGAAAGGCCAGAGAATGTATAAAACAACAGATGCCGAAGCAATCGGAATCGTCTTTGACATAAGTCTTCGTCATGGAGAGAATGGCAAGAAGAATTTGGATAATGTCAAACAAGGTCTGATTGAATTTATCAGAAGGAATTTGGAGGAAGATGATGTAATGTATCTGTATCATCCAGAAATTATCCAAGCAGACAATCGTGTTGGTGCCCATGTTGGTGCCATATCAAATTACAAAACAGACGGTTGGATATTTGATGTAAGTATGGCCTTGCAGCAAACGCTTTATGTCATAGCTTCCGTGCCATGCGAAAAACGATCTGTGATTTTGGTTACAGATCGTTTGTCAGACACAAAGATTCTTAAAAGAACATCTTTGTTCAACACAAAGGACGATCTGGGATGCAGGATCGTTTGTGTTGATATTGGTTGCCACCTGCCAGATGCCGATCACACAGACATCTTTCACATTTCAGATTCAAGTCAATTGAATTCAGATTCATTCAAGGAAATAATCCATGGAAAAAATAACATTTGCCCCACCAGTTGTGATACCGAGTGACTTCAACTCTGCCGTAGACATCATCATCCCATATCATGGTCAATATGAGAAACTAGCAACGCTTCTGGACTCAATCTTTAGATTGACTAGGAGCAACTATTACAAAATTTGTATTGTTGACGATGCCTCTCCAAATGCAAACTATATCAAAGTTCTTGAGAAGAATGCGGCAAAGAACGCTTTGCGTAGGAAGTCGGAAAACATCGTTAAGACCATCAGACTTCCAGAACAAGTCGGATTTGCTGGGGCTATCAAAGCTGGATTTGATGCTACAGACAACCCATACGTTTGCTTTATCAATTCAGACTGCAAGATCGAGGATGTGAATTGGTTGAGAGCTATGGGTGAGTGTTTGCTGGAAATGAAGTCGAAGGGGGTGCGAATGGTATCGCCGATGACGAATAATTCTGTTGGTGGACATCCGGCTCAGACTGGAGATAAATCTGTAAGAAACAAAGACCATGTGATTCTGGATGGGGAAGATTATCTCTCCATGTATTGTTTCCTGTGTCATCGTGAATTGTTTGGTCGATGCGGCGGATTTATTAAGGAGTATCCATACGGTTTTTATGAGGATCAGGAATTTGCTGCAAGAATGCAAAAGAATGGGTTTAAGCAGGCTGTTTGCCGAGATAGTTGGATTCACCACGATGGCCAAGTCACCATTAAGTCTCTGTGGCGATCAGATCCGAAGATTCAAGACATAATGGAAGAAGATAATCGAAACCGGTGCATCGCTGACATGAAGACAATTAAACAAAATTGATTTGAGGCAACTACATATTGGTGATATCTGTGAACTCTATGGAGGATTTATGGCCGCAGTAACACCAGTTTCAGGAAACAAGTGCGTTGGCAGTTTTGCAGACGGCACAACAAACCGTCAATTGTACTGTCTCAAGGGATATGACGATCAAGACGCTCCAATTTACACATGTGCTAAATGGAGAAAATTCAGGGTGAGTTGCCCGAAGATCAATAGCTTGTGCTCAAATCTCTCAGAAGCATACGTCGCCGCAATTACAGTTTGCAACCAACATCTGTACTAATCAATTCTGATTGAATACAAACGAAAAGGCCCGGTCTCTCAACCGGGCCTTTTTTATTGCACTTCTTGTATGTCAGCCATCAAGGCGAGTTCCATTCCGAGTTTCACACATTCTCCAGCCTCAAAGATCTTGTTGCTGTGGAACGCTTTGGCTGGTGGCTTGAGGCAGATGGTGATGTGCTTGTTTTCGTTGATCGAGTTGATTTGTTCGCCATTTGCGAAAGCTCTGGTGACTCGTGCCGCACAAGCACCAATCGTTTTGCAGTGCCAAATGCTATCAACAAACAAAAGTGTTGGCTGACCAAGAAACTCAGGTTTGTTGATTTTGTCATCAAACGAACCAAGATTGATCGTCATGTGATGAGGCAGTGGCTCTCCTTGCGGAGTGATGCACTCAAATCCATGTTCTTCAAGATTCAACTTTTCCCGGATTCTGGCCGTAAAACTGCTGCCGTGTACATCCCTGTACCCTCCATTCCAAAAGTTGGAACGGCAATTTTATCCGATTTTTCGATTTTTGTCTACTCCTTTAGATTGACTCTTTCGAGAAAGGACGAGCATGTATAAATTTTTGGCAATGGCTATTTTGATTTTTGCAGCGAGCGAAGTCAATGCACAAGGGATCGCCGTAACTGGTGGCCCAAATGGAATTTCCGGGACGATGACTCTTGGGAACAACAATAACAACAATGGAAGCGGTCCTGTCTTCTCTTCTACGGCCCAAGAGGGTTGGTTGCGTGGTTTGGCTTCTGCATGGTCTGGGATGGGCAATTACTTGCATTCTCTGGGCGTTTATGAGAATTTGCATGAACAGGCCAGACGGCAGTATCTACAGAACGAGTACAATCGAATTCAAGGTCGCTGGGCCTTGAAGGATCAGATCGACGCCAGAAAGAAAGCTGCCCACAAAGATTACATTACAATGGAGCATGAACGGCTGGATCGAATCGTAAGGCTTGCCGAACTCAACAAGCGTAAGGAAGAGATGACGAAGGCCGGTCTTTTGCCGAAGCCCGTGAAGTCAGTTTTCAAGTGGAAAGGTCAGACATACGAAAATTATGCCGCCTTCAAGGCGTCACCAGCCTACCAAACGCTACAGGCCGAACGTGCGAAAAAGGAGGCTGAACGTGTTGCTGAAGAGCAAATTCAGGAGCAACGACGCAAGGATGCCGTAGAATTGGGACGCAAACATCGTCGGATGTCATCGCTTGACTGGCACAGGATGGAACAAAAGCAGCGTGCCCGTGAGATTTTGGGCGAATAAGAGATTTTTGGTTGTAAATCCAAAGTCCATGTTCTACAATGGCTGGATGAGTCGCACCATGATTTTTGAAAGGGTTGCCATGAATGCCCAACTGGGCAGAAAGCAGACGGACAAGATCTGTCTATTCATAGACAACAACGCCTTGTCTGCCGTCCTTGGCGGACGTAAAGTCAATTTCCAACGATTTCGAGACTGGTTAGTGGCACACCGAGAGGTGGTCGTGGCCAGAGTCTATTGCGGAGAACTGCCAAATGATGACCGAGATTCTTTTTACCAATACCTCCGTCGTATTGGTTTTGAGGTCATCGTTTTCAAGAACCATCGCAGTCGAAGTCGCTCAGCAAATTTCGATTCTGACATCGCTCGTGCAATCTCGTGTGAGATGGCTTGGGATGTGTGTGAAGTTCTCTCCACCGGATGGTACAACTCTGTTGTTATTGTGGCTGGTGGTTTTGAGATGGCTGAAATTTGCAGCCACATTCGTAAACGAGGAACCGAAGTCGAAGTCTCCTTCCCTGCTGATTCGTGCTCCCCCACCTTGAGAGGGAGGGCGACTGTGTTTCGTTCCTTCCCAATGGAATGCTTAACAGACAAAATGGAGAAGGTGCTTCAGTGAATAATGACTTGAACAGAGCATTCGGTGCTCTGAACAAGTGCCTCTTCCAGAACAAGCTGAAGCCGGTCAAGTTTATAGTGAACCCATCTGAGAAGTACGTGTTACATCTCAGACTTCCAGATGTGATTGATATCGGTGGTGGATTCGCAGAAGCGTCTATCATCGAGATTCTCGACACTCTGGCACACATCATGGTTCATCTGGAAAACCATCGGCTCGGCATCGAAGATTATACCAACAACCAGTATCATCGTCGTGAGTTCTGTGAGAAGGCACTTCAGATTGGATTGACTGTCGTCTGGCAAAAAACAAGAGGATGGAACCTGACCCATTCTGATTTGCCAGAATTACTCAAACCGGAGAAGGTCAGGTATCCCACACAAGAGAGCAAGGAGAAGTTGAAAGAGGCGTATGGTTTAGTCGCACCGTTTTATCAGTCGATCAATGATCTGCGTGGTGAAATCCGGCGTGATCTCAAACACAAGCCGCAGAAACTTTTCCAACTCAAATACATCTGTGCTTGTAATCCGCCTGTGATTGTTCGATCAGGTCGAAGACCTGACAGTCCAAAACCACTCGACGCTTCGTGTAACATCTGTGGAGCAAAATTTGTAATCGAAGACCAGCAGATTGATTGACGGAAATTCGTGCCTTACAATGTTGTCAAGGAGGGCATCATGCCACGATACATTTATCCGCCAAGACCGAAGTCCGTCATTTCGCCACAACAGTTACCGCACGAGGAGTCTCGTGGCTGTTGGCATTGGCAACACAAGTTCAACGGCGACAGGTGCCCCGTCATCATTGAGGTGACGGCATCTGATCGCCGTGTAACTTTGTGCAATCGACACGGAAAGTTTCTCCACGCTCAGAAGTTTCCCAAACTTCGCCGAGAACTTTCGAGCACAAATCTTTTGTTGCCGCATGGAACCCACTACCTCGACGGAGAACTTCTCTCCGAAACAGAGACGCTGGTGTTGTTCGATGTGCTGCAACTCTCCAAATACCTCATCGGATCGACGCAAGAAGAGCGTCTGGCAATGCTTGAGACAATCTGCGGAAATCCGACCGAACCTTGTCAGGCCCAGATCGCTCTGTCTGTTTCAGAACACATCTGGATGTCCAGACACGGGGATCGTGATTTGGTTCAGCATTACAACGAGTACATCGACAATCCGTTGATCGAGGGGCTGGTGCTGCGTCAAAAGGGGTCCACTTTGGATAACTGGGGTGCTTCGGAATATGAGGTGGATTGGCAATTGCGATGTCGCAAAGGCTCGAAAAACTATCGCTTTTGATCGGACTTGACTCCGAGAAAAAGTTCGGGTAGAACACACTGCCTCACTTTCATCAAAACTTCACAAAAGGAGATTCTCTGCGACGGATTCAGTGAGTGAGTTAGCGACTCTTGCATGGATATCGAGAGCACGCTGCCCAGTTTCTGGGCTTTTTTGCGAGGATGACCAGAGGTCAGTCAAAGCATTTTCATGCGAAAGGAAGCATCCCATGACAGTCAAAACCACACCGGCCAAGGCGGCAGCAAAGCCTAAAAACTCTCCTGCCAAGAACTCCAAGGCTACGGGTGGGATTCCTATCACCGGCAGCGGCAAGTTCCCGGTGGTCCCCGTCAACAGCATCGAAATTGTCGAACGCCCCCCACAGGGTGAGGAACACACGAAGCTGTATTTCAATCCTCGTGACATTTCGTCATTCACCCCAGAGTCGATGGGCCAGCTTCGCTTGTCCATTCGTACAGACGGACTGCAATCTCCGCCAATCGTGCGTGCCACGACCGAAGAGAAGCAGGTGGTGAAAGTCGAATTGATCGCAGGAGAACGTCGTCTGCGTTCGGTGAAGTACATCGTCGAACACGATCTCCCGTGTTTCGACGAAGACTGCAAGCGTCCGCAGAAGTACAAGGTTGACGATATCGTCGTCTGCAAAGGCCACTTTGGTAAGGTCGTCAGTCATGACGAACTGATCACAGTGCAAATTTTGGACGCCGACAACAAGCTCACCAATGAGCAGCGTGAATTCGCCGCCGAAGATGTGTACCCAACTGTTTCCGGCAGTGAGTTGTACGCCAGCATTCCGTGTCGTGTCTACTACGACATTTCCGACGCTCGTGCTCTGCGTCTGGCATTCACCGAGAACGACAAGGCCAAAAGCCTTTCGACAAGGGAAGAAATCGCTCTCGTGGAGCGATTGGGACGCCGTGGGCTGAAGGTCGCTGAGATCGCCGAGCTTCTTGGCACAAATGAGACGTGGGTCTCACAGACTGCCAATTTTCGCACGGCTCTCCCAGAGGAAGCTCTGGACAAGTTGCTGGATGGTTCCATGAAGCGGCACGTCGCCGTCAACATCATGGGATACAAGACCTCTGATCGTCAGAAGGCGTTCGAGTTTGCTGTGGAAGCCGAACGCAAGGAATCTGCCGAGAAGATTTCAGCAGCAGACGATGAAGCCACTAAGGCAGAGGACGAAGAAATCCTTGCCTTGGCTGACAAGAAGAAGGCGGCGAAGGCTGGAGACACCAAGGGGGCCAACAAAGCCGCCAGAACTGCCGCCAGTGCTGCCACGAAGGCCGAGAACGCTCGTAAGAAGAAGGAGCGAGCGGAAGCCGAGGCCGGTCAGATCAAGACTGGGCACGTCCAGAAGGGGGCTGCACAGGCTGGATTGACTCCCAAGAAGGCCAAGATGCTTCCGAAGGAAGAAATCGAGGATCGGTATATCACTGCATTGGAAGGACTTCTCGACGGCGAGACTGTCGATCCAATCTGTGGCGAGGAAATCCCAGCCGATTTGGTGGCGATGGTTCGTCTCACATCCATTGCCATCATCAATGGGACGCTTGATCCCCTCACAATCATTCGTCAGTACATGGTCGAGCAGGAACGCTGGACTGTCAAAGACGAAGACGAAGAGGGGGACGAAGACGATGAGGATTCTGATTCCGACTTCGATCCAGACGATGAAGAGGAAGCTGACGGGCCTTCGGACGAAGACTTGGACAGCCTTGGAGACGACGACTACGGAGACGATGACGATTTCGCTCCTGTTACTCGTATGCGTGGTCCTACGAAGAAGACTTCAACGACGACTAATCGGAACCACTGGTAACGGTGGTGGTGGATGGCGGATCTCGGTCCCGCCCCCGACCCCGGCAAGAAATCTTGCCGGGGTCGTTTCGTTTTGTGTTGTCTATATAATGCTATGGAACAACTCAATATTGAAAAAATCAAAAAGTGTGCTGGCACCTGTTGCTGCTTTGGTGGATGTAAAAAATATGATCGAACAGATAAAATCTGTTGATGATATTTTGACAAAAAATGGATTCAAATATTGTGCGACTGGTAGTTTGTGATGGGCGACAAACGATTCAACTTCTGGGACTTCACTGAGACTTCTGGTAGTTACGATGTAGATGGTGTAGCCTTGGGCGGCATATTTCTTCATCAGGTCGATGTTCTCGAA
>Ga0163150_10000917_pt1 | contig 52157 bp, 67 predicted proteins | sample OliLakLV19P2IB_FD_148628 | JGI IMG/M metagenome (GOLD analysis project Ga0163150, IMG submission 148628) | Freshwater microbial mat bacterial communities from Lake Vanda, McMurdo Dry Valleys, Antarctica - Oligotrophic Lake LV.19.P2.IB | ecosystem: Environmental > Aquatic > Freshwater > Lake >...
TAGTGGTGTCGGGTACGGCGGTGGCAATGGTGATGGCAACGACTATGGCTATGGTGACGGCGGCGGCTATGGCTATGGTGACGGTGATGGCTACGGCTATGGCTATGGCGTCGGCGTCGGCGACGGCAAGGGCGATGGCTATGGCTATGGTGATGGCTGTGGCTATGGCTATGGCGACGGCTACGACGATGGTGACGGCAGCGGTGTCGGCACATGACTTCTGAAGTACGCAAACCTACATTTTTCACCTCAGACCTACATATCGGGCATAAAAGCGTACTGGAGTTTGATAGGCGGCCCTTTAGGGACCTGGAACACATGCACGATGTTCTTATTAGTAACTACAACGCAACCGTACCTGAAAGAGGTATTTGCTACTTTCTCGGTGATATTGGACTAGGTAGTAGTAGTTTAACTAGAGAAGTGGTTACACAAATGAACGGGGTTAAAGTTCTAGTAGTGGGGAACCATGACCGTGGCTACAATAGTTGCTACGAAATGGGGTTTGATGTTGTAATGCACGGCGCAACTATCTATTTAGGTGAGAATAGAATTACAATGAGTCATTGCCCATTGGCCGGCGTGTTTAGAGAAGACACCAACGGTATGAGAAATTCAACAGGTGACGAATGCTGGCACGGTGACATTAAGAATCGTAAATATAGCGTGGCGGACGAAGGACAATTCCATTTATCTGGTCACATACACTCCGGGCCCCACAACGATAAAAAACGCGAACTTGGACGACAATATGACGTTGGTGTGGCTGCAAACAACTATGCACCGGTATCTATTTCACAAATTGAAAAATGGATAGCCAGGGTACTGAGTGCTACTAGCAAGGTGTAGTATGGATCATACATTCAATGAGTTTCTAGTTGCCAAGGGCCTGAACGGGATTTTCTGGGGATAAACAATAAGCTTGCAACAAACCCTCCCATGTGGTATTGTGTGTTTAAGGAGATTTTATGACACAAATTGCAAACATCCTTAAGATTAAATGTAAAGCCCCGGAAGTAGGTGATGGTGCCACAGTCTATCTATATACGGATCGACACGCTGCAACCGTAGTTAGAGTGTCTAAATCAGGGCGGACAGCGTGGATTCAGCCGGATTCAGCGAAACGTATAGATAATAACGGTATGAGTGAGAGTCAGGATTACGAATATAGCGCAAATACAGATGCTCAGCTAATTCGAGTTTCTATCAGAAAAGACGGTCAGTGGCGCAAATCTGGTGAATACACAAAAGTAGCTTTTGGAATTCGTAACGCTTATCATGATTATTCTTTTTAACGGGGGTTAACAGTGAAACTACAATACATATCACCAAAAAGGTGTGTCTCAATTAGACACTGGGCCTTTCTTACCTGGGAATGTTTTGACGGGGAATACAAGAGGGCGTTTAGAATACTCGGGTTTGCCTGGGATTGTAATGACTGGCAATATAGGATGATGCATCGGAGAGGTATAAAGTGAAACTCATTTCCATATTACACCCAGCTATCACTGGTCTATTGAGTGGTTTTATTTTCATATACAATCTAGAAAAGATAGGCAAAAAAAAGGCACTAGGAATCTTGCTTATCTGTTTTACGGTTTCTATCTTGAGTGGTTTTTATTGGGGAATCCTATCCATTTAGGACTAGTAGGTTTCTATGTAGAGCTTAGGGGGTTATAAATGAACATGTGTCCGCTGTGCAATTCACTAATAGAAATAGACATTGCTTGGGCTAAAAAGAACGGTAGGGTTTTTTGCGGTACGTGCTGTAAAAGTTTTGACGTAATAATTAAGCAAGAGCCAGAGCCAGAGCCAGAGCCAGAGAAGAGTACCATTCCTCCAGTTCCAGAAAAATTGTGCGATGTATTTGGGTGTGACGGATGTAATAAAAATTCAGACCCGTATGGGGTGGATCACGATAAGAGATGTTCACACTGTAAGGAAAAGCATGAGGAAGATCATTCGGAGTTCCTTATGCAAGTTAATGAAGACTTCTTTGAATAGCTATGTGGTCTTTAGAGTAGATCTAATAGGTACAAAATGAGCCCTGAAATCAAACTGCTTTTGCTTGCTATTATCGTCTGGGCATGGTATGCTTATGAGTGTTTCAGGAGGTTAAAGTGACCAGAATAAATGTAATAGATCCAAGTAAATTGATTAGACAACATCTTGTTGCCGAGTATCGTGAAATCACACGCTTACCTGGCAATCTTGAAAAATCTCTAAAGCGCAAAAAACCATTTAGTGTTGATGAAATTCCGCAAAATTACACCCTAGGCAAGGGGCATGTTAAGTTCTTCTATAATAAAATGTTGTTTTTACAGAAAAGATTTGAAATGCTAGTTAAGGAGATGATCTATCGTGGGTATAGCCCAAAATTTACAGATATTACTATTTTCGAGCGTTGTCCAGATGGATTTTTTAGGGACTATGTTCCCACTGAAGAAGCTGTTAATATAAACAATATCAGGATTAACGAGAGAATTGACGCTAGTAAAAAGGAAGTTAAAAATGTCTAGTCTACTGCTTTACATTATGTTAAACTCGCAAGTTGTTGAAATCAAGAACATGAAGTTTAACCCCTCTACTATTACGGTTTCTAAGGGGGAAACAATAACATTCATCAATAAAGACTCGATGCTTCACAATGTAGTGTCAGAAGACGGCAAGATTGAATCAAAGATGTTAAAGAAAGATCAGGTTTTTACGGTAAAGGTAGACAAGGGGTTTAAATACTACTGTCAGCCTCACAAGGCTATGATGAAGGGTGAGGTTAAAGTTAAACAATGAATTGCCATGAATGCAATAAACACCTAATGGGTGGTTTTGGTTTAGGAAATAAACCATATAGAGGGAAGAGGTATGAGAAGTTGCCCTATTTGTTCTAAAAAAATAAAGGAAGACGGCAGGTGCACCAACGTGGTTTGCAAGGGGTATTCAAGTAGGGTTTTGGATGCAATTGAAGATGGTTCCTTGGAGTGTATTTGTTGCGGAAACAACAATGCCACCAATAGACTGCAGAACACTAGATACGAAGAAGAAAGCCGTAACTGGTGTGTTTTATGTCCTACTTGCCAAGAAAGTCAGGATGAGTACTGGAGCGATATGTGGTTTGATTACTATAGTGGGTGTATGTGATTTTTTACGATTTTATTGTTTATAATATCAATTCACTCTATGGAGGCGGTAATGATTAAGCAAATTCCCTATCTACTTGTAATTGCACTGTTTCTCTTGATTATCGCATCGTGTACACACGATTATGTTGATTTTTCAGGAGATAACTGCACTTTAATAGACCACAAACTGATTGATGGTAATATATATCAACAGTATCATTGTGAATTAGAGGAAAGAATCAACCCTTAACCGTTTAAAATGACAATCTTTAAGCTATTCCTGCCTATCAACTCCTTAAAAATCAACCATTTACCTTTAATTTCAGTGGGTTAGGCTAACTGGTAAATATCGATCCTAGGTAACAAAATGTCAGACGGTAAGTCAATAAAAATAAGAGCACAGCTAGATACTTCATCTTTTGATCAAGATATTCAAAAGATGACTGCGCGTCTTCAACAATTGCAGAAAACTAACAATCAAATAACCAACATGGCCAGTTCCGGCTCCACACTGTCTCCAGCAGCTTCCTATGCCCAGGGTAAATATAACCAATCATCTGAGAGTATTCTAAGAAAACAAAGTCAGGAGATTGAGTCTGAACAGCGTAAAGAAGCAATTGCTCTGGGACGAAAACAAGCTCAATTGGATAAGATTAAAACCTCTGAAGGTGGTATAACTGCTGAAAAACAAAAGCAAATCGACCTATTAAATAGAGAAGTCAATCTAATGTCTAGAAAAGTTATAGGAATGGAGAGCACTAGACAAGATATCAATTCAAGGATTGGCGATATTCAGTCGGGAGGATATCGCCCGGCAAAAATGGGCACTCCAGACGAACAAAGCAAGGGTGTTACGGCGTTTACAGGAATTCTAAAGTCAATCGGCGTTGGTGCAATCATAAACGGCGCTTTAAACATTGCATCAGGTCGTATTGAAAACGAGAGAAACGTTTTGGCTTCTCAAGGGATCACTGCCAGGATATCTGGTCGCGGAATTCAAGAACAGTTTTCCGGTCAAGGATCTAAGGGGTTGTTTTTTGCAGAAGAGCGCCAAAGAGCTATGGGATTGGCTGCTAAAGAACAGAAAAACGAAGCAAGACTTGATTGGGCTAAAATCGGAGCATCTATGCTCACCGGTGCTGTAGCTGGCTCTGTACTTCCAGGAGCGGGAACATTAGCGGGAGCAGCAGCGGGAGCAGCAACGGGAGCGGGCGTGGGTTTTGGTGCTGCTATGGTGTCAAGCCCGAAGCTATTAAACCGTGTTTTTGATAAAGACTCTTACCGACAGATGATGACTAAAGAAGGTATGGAGAAATACGAGCAAAACCTCGCAATGGAGGAGCTTAAAAATCCACAAAAATCAATGGCTTATAGCTCAATGCAGGGGTCTATGGATAGAAACAAAGGACTTGAACGTTCTTTGGGGATTACCGGTAGAGGGTTATACGGAGAGTCTGGAAAAGAGGGGTGGATGGCAAACGCCATGAACCCCTATGGTACCAAGATTGGATTTACACAGGACGAGGTTTCAGCATCGTCACAATCGCTGATAGGCGCAGGAGCCACGTCGCAGGGTGCAAGGGCTATGGCCGGCTCGGCTCTTCAATTCCAGCGCAATTTGAGGTTAGGAAACTCTCAAGAGGTTATGGGACAACTGTCAGGTACCGGCATGGAGTCCAGTCAGACAGACCAGGCTGTAATTAAATTAATGTCAGAGGCTATGAAGCTTGGTATTAACTCTTCTACTATGCCTCAGGAAATGAAACGCATGGTTAGCATCACCGCAGAATTGGCTAGCTCCGGCGGCGGTTTTAGTGAAACAGCTTTATCTAATTTCGGCGCAGGTGTAACTAGTCTAACCCAGTCCGGTATGCAGGGTGCTAGGGATACCTATGGAGAAATGATTGACAGGTCAAAATCGGCTAGTGGGCTTGAAGGACAGATGGGAATGGGTTTCCTTCAAGGCGCGGGCGGTAAAAAAGCATTCGGTAAAGGTTTTGACAAAATAAAGTCTGATTCCAAATTAATGAACGCCCTTAACCAATACTCAGCAGAGGATTTAGAAAAAGATCCAGAACTGGCAAGGGGTTTGGCTGATAAGATGGGTATCACCACTGGCGAATTAATTTCAGGAATGAGACAAAAAGATGAGTTTAAACAAACCAGAACCTCCTCTCAAGCTGAAGCAACAGCCGCCCTTGGGGAGGGAATAAGGGGAATGACCCCAAATAAGATTGCAGAGTTTCTAAAGACGGCAGAAGGAGCTTCTCTTTTTACCGATGCCTCTATTGAGGATATCAATTCCTTTGGCACGGCTGAATCAAGCAAGGGTGCGGATAGCCGTAGGTCAGCAACAGTCGGTAGAGCTAGGCGCATGAGCGGCGAGGGGGTTGATGCCAATTTCTCATCTAGACTAGCAGGACAACTCGGGTCTGATGATGGTGCAAATATAACACCAACAGAACGGATAGCAGGATCGGCAGCTATCGGCGATGCCGCCAAATTGTCTGCAGTTAATAAACATTTAGATGGACTAGTGGCGGCAGCTTCTAAGCATACCCAAGCTGCTGAAATGTATAACGTACAGTTTGATTTTTTCGTAAAAGCAGCCAAGAGTTCTGGAGACGCATTACAACAAATGAATGGACAGCTAGAGCAGGTGGTTAAGATGATGGAACAAAACGGTATTCCTGCCTCTCAACCAAAAGATTAAGATGGGATTTGTTAAACCAATCACACAGAATACAGGCGATTCTCACCAAACGAGCCCTGGTTACGTGCTTACTTTTTGTCGTTGGGAAAATAGGAGTTCATATAATTACGAATCTCAAGACCCTCTCGATGTTAGGAAACCGATGGTTGTTTATTCAGACGCAATCAATGTGTCTGTCAGCAACACTAAGGGTAGCCTAAGTCCAACTTTAAGCGCAACCTTAAAGGGCGGAGACATTAACTACAGTACCGCAGTTCATCCTGGAGATTTTGTTCTAGTAAACCTTTTAAATTGGGAAACCGATGCTCAAAAAATTAGAGACAGGGTGGGGAATAACCAGTCAATTAATAGATATGAAGACGGGTTTAAGGGTGTTTTTAAGATTCAAACCGTAAGGAAAAATCTTCAAATGGCAGGAGATAAGAAAATCCTAACCTACACCATCCATGCCGCCGGTTTTACTGAATTTAATAACGTTATCTATTTTAATCCAGCAATTGCCGCAGCTTTTAGGGAAGCTGGCACACTCATGTTCCCCACACTGGTTGGAGATTACTATTCAGATAATATTAAAACCAATTCAGATGTACAGATAATTATGAAAGATCTGTTTGAGATTTTAATAGGCAAAAACCGTAGATCAAACAATGTTAAAGTAAAAAACTTTGGAGCTGTTCACTTTAGACTTCCTAAAACACTAAGCACACTGCTCGGTAGAAAAATGGAATTCGCTACAGAATTATTTAACTACTATATTGGTGGGTGGGGAAATTCTAAGGAAGTACCAACTGATGCTAAGAATTTGGGTATATTGTTTAATCCCGGATTTTCTAAAACGGAAAAACCCGGAACATATATAGGGAAATACCCTATACAGGGCAACAAGGAAATATTGCCAGAATCTTGGAACAACGTTACCGCGTGGTCTATTCTTCAAAGCAACATGAACTCTACGATGAATGAAATGTACACTTGTTTTAGGGTAGACCAAAACAACAATGTTATGCCAACTATTATTTTAAGACAAAAACCCTTCACTACAGAACATTTTAACGCACCTGCTGGATACTCCACTACTAAGTTTTTCGATATACCTAGGTGGAAGGTATCTCCTACACTCCTTTATTCGCTTGATCTAGGAAAAGACGAAGCGGCTAGAATGAACTTTGTACAGGTATTCACCAACAATCAAATACTAGGCTCTGAAGGAGACGCTGCACAGCAAATAGCGGCTGGTAACTTTATAGTAGACGACGGAGACATACAGAGGAATGGGCTTAGACCATATGTTGTAACCTCTAACTTTGATTTTCCAACTAAAACTAATAAAAAGCTTAGAGCCAATGACTGGGCAAAAATAGTCTCTGATTGGGTTATAGACGGCCATCTTAAGGAATCTGGAACGTTCGTATTTCAGGGAATACAGGAGCCCATTTGTGTTGGGGATAATCTGGAGTTTGATAACGTTGTATATCATATTGAAAGCGTTAGGGATATGATGTCTGTTGGAGCTAACGGCATTAAAACATGGCGCACAACTATACAGGTATCATCTGGAGTAGATCTAAGGTCAAACAGTAAACGCCCTGTTTATCCTCAAATGGAAAATACAGATCAACTAAGAGAAGATATTGAAGACTGGAAAAACCAAAGAATCCTTCCAGGATTTTCAGATACACAGGATGTACGTGGTAGGGTAAGTGGAGAAGAGCTTACCAATACCAAACAAGACTCTTTCACTTTAAACCCGAAAAACAAGAAAGCTACTAAAAGTTCAACACTACCTACCGGAGAGGAAAAAAAGCCCTCTAAGGATAGCTGAGAAAAATGAAAAAAATAGAGATTTACATAGAAACCTACGACGAACTAACTCCAAAAACAGAAAGTAAAAAATGTATAGACCAACTTTAAACTCCTCACTACTTTCATCTAGAGATGAGAGCAGTACTCTCCAGGGTAGGAAAATATTTGACAATACAGGTCTTAAGTTGGGGGTTGTATTAGAAACCATTGAAACTACAGACGAAAGGAATGTATCAAAACTAGGCCCTGAATACGACGTAATGTGTATTGAACAGGCCGAAACAAATGGTATCAATTCGAGTATTTATAAGAGTTGCCTAGCCTTTGACTCATTTGGCGGAGTAGCCGATTATTTTCAGTTTAAGCTTAGACCAACAAAAAATCCCAAAAAAGTAAAGACCCAGCTATCTTTTAAAGACCAAAATGGCACTCTTGCACTAATCCTATGTTTAGATAAAAACTCCGAAAAGGCTGTAATTGTTGGGTTTATGCCAAACCCCAATAAGCGTGTAACCCTAACGGATCTTGAAAAAAATCACGCAGAGGGAGAGTTTAACGGTCTTAGATTTGAAGTAAACAACGACGGGGCATTCACGCTAACCTATCGTTCGGCTACAGACGATACAGGAAAGCCGTCTAATCTAACCGCTGGTGGAACTCAAATTAAAATAGAAAAGGATGGATCTTTTCAAGTACATAATGATATTTTAAGAGGAGAGCTGTCTCAGTCTAATCTAGCATCTGAAAAGATTAAAGCCGCCGAAGCCGCTCCAGAGGGTATTCAATATGAAGGCATTAGGCTTGATAAGACAAAGAAAACAGTGGATGTTCAGTCTAGAGATAGCACCTCCTTCAAAACAGACAAGTCTTTCAACATAACAGCTAAAGAGTCAATGAACGCTAAGATAACTAAAGACTGGTTAGTAGAGGCTACAGGCAAAGCTTTATACATGGTGAAACAAACATTCGACATCAAAAACGAAGGTAAGATGGGGGTTGAAACACAGGGGTTTAAGCTAAACTCTAAATCAATGATAGAAATGCAGGCTCAAAGCATGGTTAAAATAATCGGGCAGAGCATGGTAGATGTTAAATCAGACGGACTAATACAGCTAGTGTCAGGTGGATCGATGATTTTGAAGGGGTCTACGGTTTTAATAGGTCCCGCCCCACTACCTGCCGTCAACATGTTGACCAAGTTTATCGGTATTGGAAACCTGGGCGGACCCGTTATTTCGACTTCTCTCGGGCCCTTTTCAAGTTCTGTTTTAATAAGCTAGGCTGCTATGACTGCACAATACAAGCGCAAGCGTCTGAAAGAAGAGCAATCCATCGACAAAAAACCAACCAAAATCAGAAAAAATCTGAACTCTTCAGAGCGCCAAAGAGCCAAGAGAGAAGTAAGGAGACAGTTAAAAGAGTCAAAATAATACGTGGTACTATAGAGAAACACTATAGGGACTATTTTTGAGATTTTTATACTGGACAATCATTTTATACATTTTTTTGAGTTTTGTTTTTTTTATAACTGAACTTTTACACCACTGGTTTTACATATCATACGAAATCCTAAACTCATTTTTAGTATGAATTTAGGAAGGGTTTTTAAACACGAAGACAGACTGATTATTGATGCTGAGCCTCACGTTATGGCTAGAATTCGCATTCTATTCACACAAGGCTGGAATTACGGCTCTCAAGGCCTCTTTACACATAAACCAATATCCCTACCCAATACCCTAAGCGTTTGCAGGGACATTCTATGGATTTCCGAACGCTACCCTGTTGATTTTATAGACAATCTATATGTCCAGATAGTCGAAAAATCTAAAGAATACGACAGAATTCTAGCAGACGTATACAGGCAGGTACGTAGGTATGTTGAAGAAGGAGTCACTTCTGTAGTGATTCTAGCTCCTTGGAACGGAATTAACTCGTTTTCAGTAGATGGCACAAGGGTTATTGTGGTTGATACCTGTTTATCTGCAATTTAAAGCTTGACATACCCTCAGTGATCATTTAATATAGTAATAAGGGGGTAACTATGAAGTATGGAAAATTTATTGATGACCTTGAAACAGAAGAATGTGACACCTTTTCAGAAGACGAAAAAGACGATCAAATTTACGATGAATTTGAATCTGATTCAGAAATAAACTATAACCGCTAAGGAAAAAAATGGCCAAGTATACGCTTAAAAAAGAGCCTAGTAATCCACTTGAAATTTCTACAGTTGAAGTTTCTTTTGAGACAACAACTCTAACGACTGTGTTGGAAGAACTGGAAACCTTTCTAAGGGCTTCTGATTTTGACTTCCAAGGCTCTTTGGATTTTGTTGATGAAAACGATGAGTAGCTTAGGCATCGGATACTGGGTACACATCGCTGCAAATGCAGATCTTTACCTGCATATATTGGCAGTTTACCCATGCTCTACTGGCCTTAAATGCAAGGTGCGCTATCTGAGGAAGAAGGATAATGTAGAGCAGCATATAGGTAAGCCTTTTATGCAAATAGAATACGTAGTTATTAAAACTGAAGATTTTAAGTGGTGGAGAAGGAAATGAATTGTAAAATGCTAGTTGTCTTGATTCTTACATCTGCGTGCGGAATTGATTTCAAAATTAAAGAAAGCCTTCCTAGGAAGATTGAAACCTTTGTCGGCCCTGACTTTGAAAAAGCTGCACTATTTTGTGATAACCGATACGGCTATAAGACACTGGAATCAGAGAAATGTTTTAAAGATTATCGCAATTTCCTGCAAGTAAAGGTGGGTGTTGACGCCGATGCTGTTGCAAACTACTGCAGTGATAGATTCCCAAATGATCAACAGGCTCTAGATCAGTGCGAGGATGACATTAACGACTTGATTATAGGAGAACAGGGTGGACAACCTACTACAACTCCCTAAAAGGAACGTAAAGGATAGGATTACTCATATTAGGAATTCAATGCTAATTCAAGATCCGTTTCCAGAGCAAACACTTGAGAAGTCTAGAAACCGTTTTTTTGCAATGCTTAGTGCAAAGTCTAGCCTATGGAGTAAACTTCTACTTAAAAACGCAGAAACAGTGGCAAAACATGGACACAAAGTAAAGCAAGTAGAGGAGATCAGCATCTGGAAGGCTTACAGAATGGGATACCAACAAGCATATAAAGAAATTCTTGAAAACGTAGGTGATTGCTGGGAGGAGAGGAAATGAACAGAAGGATAGGGAGTTACTATGTGTCTACCAATAAACCAGCCTTTGGTAAGTTATTGAAATTTAAAAAGGTTAATTTTTATTGCATGTGGCAGTTGACTGTAGAGCTACTTGGGTATAGAATTAAAGTTAATAAGATTCATAAACATGCGGAGAAAAAGTGAGACTTAAGGTATTGATTTTAGATGATAATTTTACTGACTTAAATGGAGATATGTTGCCTGAAAATGCAAGTATCGAAGTTAACGATACTATTTGTATCTTTCAGGACTTTAAAGGCGATTTACCCAACTTGCTTGGGAACGCTACGGTGGTAAAAGAAGGGAGCGAGCTTTTTATTGAAAACATTGATATGTTTCAAGAAAATATGAAAGCTTATAGATACTTGACTCCCATTGTTGAGTGCGTAATTAAAAATAAAGAAGGCAATAGAATCACTTCTTTTGAGATTCGTTCGGTTTCATTCTGTTCTGTTATTAATTCGGACGAAAGAATAAAAACAATTGGAGAGCAGCTATATGGAAAAGGGGTTTGAGGTAGGTGACGCAGTTTTTATATCTAAGGACTGCGTTGTTCCTCACAATATTGACGAAAGTATGACTTACATTATTGAGTCAATTCGCAGAGATGTGTATTATAATAACTCAGGTAACTACTTTGACTACTCTATAATTACACTAGAGGGAGTGTTCGGGGAATGCCCGATGGTGTTATTTACAAAAATACCTAAAGTAATCAGCAACGACAGTGTGTCTTGCATTTGCGGAGCTAGGTATACCAGCAGACCTAGTTATCACCTTGATTACTGTAAAAACAGGAAGTTGTCTTGATTTTAACAAACCAAACCATCCATGTAATGAAATATAAAATTCTTTCAAACAAATGGGAAGAGCTGTCCTTTAAAGATCAAGCGACACTATTAGAGATGATTGATTTGAAATTTGACGCCAAGAGTGTTATTTTTATTAACACTATCTACGAAAGGTATCGGTAATGAGTTGTCCAGTATGTAAACAAAAATCCTGTGGTGACGACAAACACACCCGCTCTAACTATAAGCTAGAAAAGCGTTGTGGAGACAGGCTGAAGGTTATACTTTTACAGATTTATGATTTAACTTTTGTTGATAATCTTCAGAAATCGGAAATTAAAGCACTGATTAATAATCTTATTGACGAACATATTTATGAGGAAGACGATAATGAATAGAGATCTAACAGAATCAATTAAACTAGCAATGAACAGTCTAAACCCAAGGGAAGCTGTAGAAAGTTATTTGTTTAAAATTAACGAGAAAATGGGCTTTAACAACAGAGTAACGGTTGAGCTAATACTAATGCAAGACGTTAAAATCGTTAGGTTTTATGATAAAGACGGGCATCAACTAAAAACCACTGGTGAAATGGTATTCTACATGGAAACTGGTGAAAACATCGGTATTACACAATAGCGTGGTATTATAAAAATAGCAACAAAAGCCAATTAAGGCTTTTTTTATAGGAGAGAATCATGTCTAAGCCCACCCAAGTTCGTAACGCTGGAAAGCCTTTTACAAAAGCTGCAGTTAATTTTATCTTCAGCAATGCCGGTAAAATGACTAGCAAGAAAATTGCCGCCCGCCTAGGTCGTACTGTTAAATCCGTTAGTCGCAAAGCCGAAAAGCTATCCTTGTCCTTGTCGGTTCGTTAAAATAGTAACGCGATTACTAATACTCACCTACAATTTTTGTTGGTAGGTGGGGTGACAGCCAGGAATAGACTGGCAATTTTAAGGTATTCCAATGAAATCAAAGCTTGAGTTTGACCTAGATAGTTCAGAAGACCGGGCAAACCTAAACCGTTGCCTAAAATCTCAAGACCTTGTTTTTGCTTTAAACGAAATACGTCTTCAGGTATTTCGTCCGGCTAGGAAGCACGGTTATTCAGAAGACGGGCTTCAAAACCTAGACGAAAAAACAGCGGCAATTATCGGACTGTTGGAGGATAAGTTTCACGACATCCTTAAAGATTATTCAATTGATTTAGAGGATCTATGAAATATGAAATACACGCTGACGGAGTTAAGGAAGTAGAGGAAGAGTCTTCTGAAGGTAAAGGCGACTTCTTTCAAAACTCAGCATCTTTGGGTGATTCACTACACAGGACGTACAAAAATACTCCAGTAGAAGAAAACAAGCCAGATCCTGGGTATAAGAAGGTTTGTAGTAAAATCATGAGAATATTTGGGAAAAAGAGATGAACTTAGTAGATATATATCTTCAAATAAACGGCTGTAGGCGTGATAAATCAAACAAGGTTTACTTTGGTACGGGCGATAAGGAAGAGCTAGTAGGCGTTTTAAAAAAACATTACATTGAAAACGGTACACTATATATTGAGTTTGAATCTTATAGTCCTATTAAATTCCTAAATATTCAAGCAACATTTAAAGTAAATGACTCGTTTTGACTGGATTCTACTTCTATGGTCACCTGTAATTGTGCTGGTGGCTTGTATAGTTAGTTTGATGCTTGATGGTGATGAATGAGTATTAAGTGTGTTTTAAAGATTAAAGATAAAATTAAAAAGAATTTCCCTGAAATTAATCTAGTTGATTTCAGTATTCCGCTAGACAACGGAATACCGACACCAAGGTTAATGGATATCTTAGAAGTTGATGTTAATGAAAAATATTACCTTAAAAATGAGGTAGTAGAGAAGATTATAAAAGAATCTAAATTTCAAGAGCGTATGGTTTCGTTCAGGAAGGATAAGTGAGGGTAGAGTCAAAAGCATTGACCGAAACCAGAACAGATGAGGCTAAAAAAGTAAGAAAACAATCTATGAAAGACGGCAAAGATTTTTGTCCAAGAAGAGGTAAGGTGCTGGTTCCAAGAAATGATGAAGTTTCAAACTGCATAAGTGCTAATATATCGAAAGAAGCTTATATTGTGCAAACCGTAGCCTATTCTAAATCAACTAGAGATAAACATGTAGACGTTAGAGGTAAGGTAAATGGTGAGGCCAACACACTTAGTACGGGTGATGGATGTAGTAACCAGAGTACTCAAAATTTTGTAGCCAGGGTAGTGATAGCCGGAACAGTTGACCTAAGACACGGCGATGAAGACCTGAACTGGAACGGGTATAGAGACGGATACCAGGTCTATGATAAGAACAATCTAGCTCCAGCGTTAAAGGTCTGTCAAAAAGCATTAAAAATCAACACACTACGTATCCGCAAACTTACACCTACCGAATGCTGTAGGCTTCAGGGTTACCCTGATAACCATCTAGATAGTGGCATTGATCAAAAAGGTGAAGTAGTTAAAATTTCGGATAATCAAAAATATAAAATGGCAGGTAATGGCGTATCCAGCCCCGTATCTGCCCACATACTAAAAACCATGTTCCCTTCTAATGAGGAAATAAGAGTTATGTCTCTTTTCTCTGGGTGCGGCGGGACTGAGCTAGGCTTTACAGATAGATTCAAGGTAGTTGGGCACTGTGAATTTGATAAACATGCCAGTAGTGTGTTAAAATACCACTATCCAAACATTCCCAATTTTCACGATGCAACCAAGTTAGTAGAAAGGGATGATGTACCACAGTTTGATCTTTTAACGTTCGGATTTCCCTGTCAGGCCTTTTCAATTTCCGGTCTACGTAAGGGGTTTGGGGATGAGAAGAAGGGCAAGCTTATCTTCAATGTCTTTGATATTATTGAAAAACATAAGCCAAAATACATTTTAGCTGAAAACGTTAAAGGACTGCTAAACCATAATAAGGGTGAAACCTTCATTGAAATATTGAAGGGTTTGAGTAGCTTGGGATATGATGTAGATTTTGAAGTGGTAAATAGTAAAAACTTCGGACTAGCTCAAAACAGGGAGAGGGTATTCATCTTTGGAAAGCTTAAGTGAAGCTGAGCCCAGTATCTAAAAACCGTGGTATTATTAGGTAAAGACTACTTGTGAGACTGTAGTAAATGAATGACTTCGTATTGCCTATATTGACATCGCTATTTTGTGGAACTCTGATAGGGGTGGAGCGTGAGTATAAGCAAAAAGACGCAGGATTAAAGACTTCTGCACTAATCTGTGTTGGAGCTGCTCTTTTTACGCTGATGGGAGTTCAGGTTTTTGACGCAGGAAGGGTTATTTCTCAAATAGTAAGTGGTGTTGGGTTTGTTGGCGGTGGAGCTATTATACTTGACAGAAATAAAGTCAAGGGCCTTAATTCAGCGGCAATAATCTGGATATGCGCTGCTATAGGCTGTCTATGTGCTCTTAATATGTATTTTGAAGCTGTTTTTACTAGCGTTATGATTATAATTATTGAGGTATTGGAAAATGGATTCAAAAGAGTTATTGAAAAATTTAGAAAATGAATTGCTTCCACATCACACCGAGTTTGAAGCAAAATACAAAGTAACTGGTGATAGTCAGTACAGGTTTAAGGCTATCGTAAGCGAATTAGACTATAAAACATTTACCTACTGTGAAGGGCCGGATATCTATTTCACTAAGCCAGACGGATCTTTCCTACGCTTTAGAAAGGCTACAACTGAAAAGCGTGCAGAAGTGACTATGAAAGAGAAACCCATAGGTGCTAAGTCTAACATTAAACGTAAAGAAGTCAACTGGAGAGTAGATGGAACTCCCGCTGAAACTATTTTCGCAGGTGCGGAGATGATGGGGTATCAGCGCAACTTCTCGATCTGGAAGGCCTGCCATATCTATAAGATGAAGGACGACACTACCTTGGTATTCTACACAGTTAGGGGTGAAGATAACTCTGTACAGCATTTTATTGAGATTGAGGTTGACGAGAAAACCATTAGTAAGTTAACATTAAAGGAAGCAATGAATGTAATTCGTAAATACGAAGACATACTACAGCCTATGGGGATTACTTATAGAAATCGTTTAAAATCAAGCCTTTATGAGATGTACGTACAGCCTTTTAAGAATAGTGTTGAAGTAGAAACGGTTATACAAAGCGCATGATGATTAGATGGATTGTCCTAGTCTGGTGGGGCATTGCAATAAGATACTGAGAAGGGAGGATAGATGAACACTTTTGTTATTGGTTTGGTGGGTGTAAAAACTTCTGGAAAGTCTACAGTTTCACATATGATTCACGAGTTTGAGCCTGAGGCTACAGAAACAGCCCTTGCAAATAAGCTTAAAAATACATGCTGCTTAGTCTTTGGTCTAGAGCGCAATCAGTTTGACAAGCAAGAGCTTAAGGAAATTCCGTTTGAAATCCCTAAGATTCTTACTAACGAGGATATTCAGTGTGTTCTAGAGGAGTTTCATATCTATATGACAAAAGTAGAAATTGACTCTAAATATGACTTTATTGGTATGAGTCTAAACTCACCTCGCCATATCGCTCAGATTGTAGGCACAGAAGTTCTAAGGGTGGGTGGTGATCAAGACATCCACTGCAGGCAAATAAAGATTAAAAAGCATGGGGTCACCATTGTCTCTGACTGTAGGTTCCCTAATGAGTTTGATTATTTTTATAAAATGCCTGATATTAAATTCATTCCTATTTATATCCAACGCGATGAAGCTGAAAAGGTAATTACAGAAAACTCCCATCCGTCTGAGCGATGTGTTTTTGAGTTTAGAGACAGGTGCTTTAAGGTAGATAACAATGGAACTTTGAGTGAAACAGAAAGACAGGTTAAAGCAATTTTAGACAGGGAGATAGTATGAAGCTAAAGGTAAAAAAAATGTCAGATACGGCTATCTTGCCTACCGCAGGTTCCAAAGAGGCAGCGGGATTAGACCTATATGCAGACAAGGTGGAGGAGTTTTCAGATCACTTTAAGGTCTACACCGGCATTTCAGTACAGCCTGACGCTGGTCATTTCAGCTTTTTGCTTGCAAGATCTTCCCTGCACAAGAAAGGGCTAATGTTGTTCAATTCAGTAGGTTTGATTGATCGTGACTATTCAGGAGAGGTGATTGGGCTTCTTTATAAGACTAATAGCTATAAAGAAGAAAACAAACCCGCTATCGGTGAACGTTTATTTCAATTGGTAGTACAAAAACAGCCAGAAGTCACAATTGAAGTTGTAAACAGCCTAGATGACACTGACCGTGGTGGTGGCGGTTTCGGCTCCTCGGGCCTCAAAGAGCAGGCAAGCCCTATCCTGAATAAAGACGCTAAAGAGATAGCCGGATGGCCTAGCTGGAACAAAGACAGCTTCCTGTCAGGCTCATAAGGGCAATCTTTGAGGTATAAGGACTTACAATGCCATTGACTCAATCAGATAGAATAGCCATTTCTAGGAAAATCATCGATATTCCCGTTGAAAACACATCTGCTTCTATGATTAAGGACCAGATTGAATTAGAGAGGGCTAAGGCTATAGTCAAAGATAATGCCAACAAGTCAATAGCCGACGACATTACTCCTATTATTAATGCGTATCAATCAGAACGTTCCTTTCTAACAGGTGAGGTGTATACTACACTGCTTGAACAGGATTTTATTGATTCAGCAAGAAAAATCCTCAACAATTTCTTCTTTCCGAACAACTTTCAGGTAGTTCTGCCGAGTATCGCTGACGGGGTTTGGAAGTTTTTCCCTTCCTTCAGTGGCTCTAAAGCAAAGGGTTTAACCTACATAGAGGCAACCACCTCTACAGCAAAAGAAGATGACCATTTAACTCCAATTTTTAATGATTTTGCGACAGTTGATGGGTATCCTGTTCCTGAAAGATCTACTGGACAGAAGACTACGGTTGACGGGGTTTATACGCCATATGCCCCAATACAGACACTGGCACCTTTGTTTATTACAAAAATAAACGATTTAAGGGCATTCTTAATACTAGAACAGGCTCAGATATTGGCCTCAGACCCAGATATTGCTAGACAGTCTCAAAACAATATTGCCATTGCGGATATTGCCAACACAATAGCTATTTTAGATGCCTGGATAGCTTATCCGACATTTGACACCACTACGGTATTGCCAGCAACAGTGGCAGCCTATAACGCCTTAATTGCTTCAGATTTCACTTCTTCTAAGTTTAGAAGTAATGAGTTTAACGTTCTTAAAACTGAAATCATTGCAAGACAAGCCTATATCATTACCAGAGCATCTCAGTTGAGCCCCAATCTAGGAACTATTGGTCAAAACCTTACAACAGGTGTTATTAACAACACAGGTAGTGGGCTTTATGATAGGAGATTTAAAGCTATTGATTTACGATTGAATCTTTTGACTGGAACGCTTAACAATGTAGTCAGCCTAGAACTTGGAAAAACAGTTCAAGATGAGCTAATAGCATCTAACGATAACGCTCTAGAGGTGTATGGGTTAGTATTAAAATCTTCAAAATTTAGGGCTCCTGCTTTGAATTCCACCACAATCCATGTAACAGATGGCTCTTTATTTAGCGTATCGGACAATATCTATGTTGTTGCTGAAAGACAGGAAGAAATAGCAGGAAGTATTGTGGCTATTGCTGGTAATTCTATTACTTTAAATGTAAAGATACCGGCTAAATATACAAATGAAAACCACGCTAGGATTTACAAAACTCTCTAGTCTTCGTAGTAGTAATCACACTTTTCAGTTCCATTCCTTGCCATCTCACTTGAGATATCAGAGATAAAGTCTTGAATAGTGGCAATTTTTTGTTTGTAGATATGGATTATGTCGGGATTATTTATATCTACGTCAGTTCCTAGCTCTTTAAGCTTTCCCATATACTCGTTTTTAAGATGCAAAAGAATACGTCTTTCAACTTCATCTGTGGAGATTTCAAAATAATGAGTAACAGACTCTAGGCTGGTCATTATTACATCAACGTGAGTGTTAAAGTCAATTATTGACACTTGTTTCTCTTTCAAATAGCTCTTCTATGTAATGAGATAGATGTCTGTCAAGACACTGTTCGTCTATAGAATACGGGTGCATTAAAGATGCAGGACAGCCGTCCTCTAGAGAGGGGGTTGTTTTGCAAAAACCAAAATAAAAACATGTTCTTTCCAGCCATCCACCAATGGATTCGTAACCAGTACCACTAGTGTGTCCTCTTTTAAGAACAGCGTGGCCTATTTCGTGAGCTATTAACTCAAACCTTTTTGTTTGAGAAGGGGTGTTAATCCACCAGTCAATGTTGATATCAATTTCGTAAGATGTGAGCTTATACAGACCTATGACGTTGTCATTCGAATCAAACTTTTTAAAACCCATTGTAAGACCTTGAAGATGTATAGGTCTTATCCTACCCTTAGACATCATTACGATTTCCTCTACATATGGTCTTAATTCAGGGTGAATGTCTGGGTGTTGTTTGTCAATGCTAAGTACAACACATGCAGAATGGAAAAACGTGATAAGGATTAAAATAACTGTTCTCATTGCCTGTTGTACTGGTTTTGTACGATTTTTAGTCGTGACTTCTTTTCTTTAGCTAGGATGGCTTTTTTTGTGTTATAAATTACACTAATGATAGTGCCAAGGACTATAAGGGAGCCGAATAGAAAGTTGAAATTCATACAGCCTTTTATATGGTTTATCTAAAGATTGCTTTAAATCTCAATCTTTACCTATAATACCACTTCTTTTCCCTTCTTTTAAACCCCGAGAATTCAACCACATGGCATCCAATAGCCTGATAAAAAACGGACAGAATTTCGTATCCAAACAATTAGGGTTGGGTAGTGATAAAGTCAGTAATTCCACCGGAATACAGCCTTCTGCTTGGAAATTAAACGAACCAGAAGAGGCCTTTTTTAAGCCGTTAGATATTGATCCTTCTAGGTGGGACAAGCTATACCCATACCGACTATTGGTTATAGACATCACTAAACCTAATAAAATACTAGGAGGAGGCTCTTCTCGCGGTACTTTAACTCAAGGAAAAACCTCCAGACCACAGGAAAACGGTGGTTTTGAGTATGTTTTAACCCAAGAAATCCGAAATGGATCTTGGGAGCTTAACCTACCAATAACCCCTCAAATGCTTAGAATTGCTGATGAATTTGCAATCAACACCAGCGCTACAATGAGGGGTATTGTAGAAGAACACGGCGGTGTAAGGTTTAAGACCATTACAGCTCAGGGTACCACGGGTATATGGCCCCAAAAGCCCTCTATAGGCGGTATTCCCAGGTCGCCCTCTTCTTTGGGCAGTATATTCGCAGGAAGCCTTAGTCAGTTTAACAATATTCTAGGTGATTCTAAGAGAATTGCTAGGGCATTTTCTGGATCGTATCCAGCTACCACTACAGATGCGGTTGAGCCATTTAATGATGGGTCTACAGTGTTTTCAACAGGTTACTACCAGGCACTCCTTCTTGGTCAGTTCCTTGAAAGGTATGTTGTCGCAAAAAGAAACCCAAAAAACAAGAATTGGCGTTTAGTTTTCGATATTCCTAAGCAAAATCAAGCATTTATCGTTACTCCACAGGGTTTTTCTCTTGAGCAAAACAAAGAGAAACCCATGGAAATGCTGTGGAATCTACAGCTTAAGGCTTGGAAAAGAATTAAACTAGAGGCACCTGCCGCCGGGTCACAGCTACTACCCGAGCTAGATGCTAACGTATTTCAACGAGTTATGGGCACTGTTAAAGAAAGTCGCAGGCTTGTTGGGAATAGTATTAATCTGATTAAAGCCGTTAGAACAGATTTTCAAGCTCCTTTGAACGTTCTAAGGCAAACAGCTTTGTTGATAAAGGATGTGTCGGGAGCGGTAATAAGTGTTGCCGACCTACCTAGACAGATTATCAGTGACTATAGGTCTTCAATAAGGGACTCTCTAAACATCATTGGAAGTTCGTTTCAAAGAGGCCCTGGAGGCAGTTCTGGAAGCTCTTCAGGCAGTTTATTTACAGCAGGAGCCATTCGGGCAGATAGCCAGGAAATCAAGGCTGGACTAGCTTACAATCAGATAAGGTTTGAAAGTCTATATAGTGAAGGTCTAAGTAACGATGCTGTTTCTGGCGGCGCATTGGGGCTAGGGGCGTCTCAGTCTCAAAGAACTAGTGCTACTAATGAGTTTTTTGAAAATCCAGAGACTTATTTTGATTTATTTGATGCCGTAGACATTGATAGTTTGTCTATTTCTCCAGAGCAGCGGCAATCTATTGATGACGAAATAGACAGTACTAGGTTGATTACTAGTAATGACTTAAGAAATTTTAGACAGGAAATATTGACACTTGCCCTTGATTTGTCAAACGTATTTGGAGCAGGAAGCCAAGTGTATTCGGACGTTTACGGTCGTCCAGACCCAAGAGCAAGAACATTGCCGATGTCTATTGAAGAAAACGAACTATTAGCATCATTGTTTGACACGATTCAAATGTATGACCTACTAACTTCCACAAAAGCCTTCGATGATTTGTCTATACAAGACCCGATGGAATACGTTGGCGGATTGGCTGGCGAAGCTGGTATTGATTTTGATCAATCAGAGTCAAAACTACTAGTTCCCATTCCATTTGGATTAACAATTGAAGCCATTGCGGCTAGATATTTAGGAAACCCTGACAAGTGGGTAGAAATAGCTACCTTAAACAAGCTAACTTCTCCCTACATAGATGAAGTCGGATTTATATATAGCTTGCTATCCAATGGAGACGGTAGGCAGATAAATGTAGATGACACCGAACGTAGGTTTTATATAGGTCAGAAAATAACCCTAAAAAGTGACACTGTGCCTGCTTTTACTAGAAAAATCATCAATATCGAGAAGATAGGTGAAGGCAATTTTTTAATTAGTTTTGATGGGTTGGATAACCTTTCCCTTCTAACTACCGCTGGCAATGCAAAGATTCAGGGGTATTTACCGGGAACTGTAAATAGTCAGAATCAAATTTATATCCCAGTAGATGCCCCGTCCGACCCAGATGACAGAATAAGAACACCTAGTCATTTAGACGAAGACAATCTAAGCAAAGTATCCAAGGTCGATTTCTTGCTAGACGACAATGGCGATTTGGCTATAAATGATATTGGAGAGTTTCAACTAGCTAACGGTCTTACAAACCTAATTCAAGCCCTTAAGCTTAAAATTAGGACAAAAAAGGGCACCCTACTAAGACACCTTGAGTTTGGACTAGGGTTGTCTGTGGGTATTTCACTAGCAGACATAGAAAGCGGCGAAATAATCAGTGCTTTGAATAAAATGGTTCAAGACGATCCCAGATTTGATGCTATTGACAGTATCAGTATCAGGTTAAACGGCCCCACTTTATTTATTGATATGTCTGTAAAGATTGCTGGTGGAAGTGGAATAGTCCCTATAACGTTCGAAGTATAATCTGTGGTATTATAAAAGATAAGGATTTTTATGGCCAGTGTACCCTTACCCAAAAGTTACGAGCAGATACTCTCAGACATGTTAGCCTCCTACATGGCTTCCAGAGGTATTTCAGACCTAAATACAGGTTCTGCTGTAACTTCGTTTTTTGAAGCAATGGCTCAGGCAGTATATAGGGCTTCAGCCGACAACTTTTCTATCTTGAGGGATTTCAACGTAGACAGGGCTTCTGGTGAAAAACTAAAAAGAATAGCCCGCGAAGAATTCGTAAAAGTAGACGGAGACAGGGTAGCCACAGGAACTGTTACTATTAGGGACACATCTTTTGATAAGATTTCTACTAAAATCTATGCAGGCGGCAATCCTCCCAATATTGGCTCTAACGTTATTAAGGTTTCCGAAGCTTCCTTGTTTAGTGCCACCGGATCAATCTATATCGGCCGAGGTACCCCAAACGTCGAGGGACCGCTAGCTTACAGCTCTATAACAACTGTTGGTGGATATTACGAGATTAACCTAACATCTATTACCTCTAAATTTCACAATATTTCAGAGTCTGTTATTTTAGCTCAAGGCGGAGTCCGTACTGTTGCGGCTGGTCAAGTGGTGGTATCACCTACTTCAGGCGTTTCTGGAGATGTTAATTTCACACTTACTCAACAAGCCGTTATTCTAGACGGAGAAAATTCAATCACCAGTGTTCCTGTTGCCGCCCAAGATCCTGGTTCGGATGGAAACGTACCTAGAAATGGAATTAAGAAGTTTTCCTCTAACCCGTTTTCGGGAGCTAGTGTAACCAACGATAGTCCCTTTACTACTGGAAAAAATGCAGACACCGATCCTGAAATTAGGACTAGAATTAAGCTAGCCAGAATTTCTAGAGGGTTGGGGACTGCTATTGCTGTAAAATCAGCAGTGTTGGGAGCAAAGGCTCCAGATGAAAACGCCGTAATTAAGTCTAATGAGATTTTCTCAGACGGCGTTACCACTACAATGTTTATTGATGATGGTGAAGGTTACGAAGAAAAAACAGATGGTGTGGGTCTTGAGTTTATCATCGACTCCGCTCTAGGTGGCGAAAAGTATTTTCAACTAGCCACCGGCGGAAGACAAACTTCTGTAGCTAAGGCTTTTCTAGTATCCAACGCTACCGCACCGTTTCAGATTACTGGCGGAGATAGGTTGGCCATTCTTGTTGGTGGGGAAATATCCCAACATACGTTTGAAAATGAAGACTTTAGATCTCCAGGAAATGCTACTGCCGATGAGGTTATATCTTCTATCAATGCAAACCCAACGTCTAGCTATTCAGCTAGTACTATAGAGAATAGAACTAGAGTGGTTATTTTTTCTAGAGAAGAAGAGAGTGAGTTTCTAGAGAAAACAGTCCCTACTTTTGGAAACGATGCCGGTGAACTACTAGGGTTGCCGGTTGGAGAAATCCAGACATTGCGGCTATATAAGAACAAAAAAGCCCTAAACAGAAACGGCCGTCCAGCTAAGATCACTACAGAAAACCAGTCTAATTGGTCTAACGCCATTACAACTGGTGACACTATTCTATTGTCTGTAGATGGTACTCAAGAAATCACCTATACCTTTACAAATTCTGATTTCCTTGAAGAGGGTAGCTATACCTCTGTATCTAAAAACAACAGTCTTGAGTCTTGGGTTAATGTTTTCAATACAAAAATAACAGGTGTTACGGCATCCATTAACGGCAATCAAATCTTTATTTCTTCAAATTTAGGATCAAGCTCTAGGGCAAGTCTTTCTATTAACCCCACTTCAACACTAGTAGTCAAGGGTTTATTTACCGCCCTAATCGGTCTTGAAGCAAGTGGTCTTGAGGCTGACTTCATTCTGTCTAGAAACACTGCTCAGTTTAAACTAATAGAGCCGCTTGAGGCTGGAGATAGCTTAACTGCCGGAACTGAATTTACAAAAGGCAGCATCGTAAGTAGCCCCTTTGTTAGTAATACAGTAACACTGATCAACGACGCATACCTATGGTTTTTGATTGACAATAAAGACGCTTCTTATATAAACACTGGTGTGATTTCCGACACTACAATTTCTGTAACCAAGCCAGCAGTCAATGTCATTAGATATACATCAAACGATGCCACTGCTTTTGATAACGTTGAAGTAGGAGACTGGGTAATTCTATGGTCTACAGACTTGTCTACGGCAAACAGGCTTGAGGCTAAAGTATACGCCAATGCAGCTAATTATATTGAACTTAAGGTAACTCCTTCAGAATACGGCTCTGCAGTAATCGAGGGTCCAATTGTTTGGGGCGAAGGTATTGCAGTAGTTAGAACTAAAAAAGCTATTCAGAAAGTAAAAATAGCTTCAGGTTCTTATAACATAAACAGCATTGCCGCTTCATTGTCCGAGAATATCATTGGGGCTACTTCTGTTGCTGAAAATGATGAATTCATCTCTGTCACAACACAGACAGAGGGGTTAGATGGCGAAGTTTTCGTAATAACCTTTGACGAGTCCGGTAAATTGATTAACTTCGAAGAAAACACTCGTCAATCCAGCCAAGTTTCCTTGTTTGCATTCCAAGTTAGTGAAGCGTCTGATAACGAGTTTCCGTTGTTTATTCACGAAAAGATTACAGACGATAGCTTTTCAGACCCACCAAACTCTACTGTTTCGGACTTTGATTCTGCCGCCGACATATCCTCACTTGGAATAAATCCAAACGCACAGGTTACTATGGAAGAGCCGTTTGGGTTAATACCAGACAACATCTCTTCTGGAGAGTCTGTTCAGATTGACGCAATTACGGCAAACAATATTGAAATTGATTCCAGTCAATTAATCCGCAGATTGAGGGTAGCTGATAGATTCCATGTTGCGGATACCTATCAGTTTGGGGCAAACGATGGTTTAACTGTTATTTTAGACTCAAATTCTTCTGACAAGACGTTTTCTATTCCTCTATATAGAAGAGCCATAACCAACAACACTACTGGGATAAACTCTAACAATTTTAGAGCGTATGACACCGCTTCAGGAGCTACTACTCAATTTGAAGAGTTTTTTGGTGCAGAATTTGCATTCAAAAACTACCGCGCATTGATGCAGGCTAGAAATGTACTGCACCCCACAAACCCAATGGCAAACCAAGACGCAGTTATATTTAGGTCTGTAGATTGGGGATACGACGGAGAGAGATATAACGTAGGGTATATCTATCCAACATCTGACAATCAGCCCATGACACATGTCGTTTCTGTGGGTACTAGCGTTAACATTCGTATAGCACTAAAATCCGGCAACGCTGTTCTTAATGCTATTGATGGAACTACCGAGTGGGATGTTACAGTTACAAACATGGGCGCATATGATGCCGTAACATATACATGGAATGCAACTGGAACTAACCCTAGCATTGATTCAGCACTTTCTTCTGGTGGTTATGCAACCGTTATCCCAGAAGGTGAATTTGCCCTGGAAAATACAGGTACATTTAGAGTTTCCAGCTCTACTTCCAGTTCTTTTACCACTATCAGAGAGGTTGGGGCTGCTACTGCAGAGTCTAACAAGGCTACCCTAACTAATAACACTATTAGGCTATATCTAGCCGACAATACAACTGCCGCTGAAGTAGTGGCCTATTGTTCTAGTAATTTGGCTGATTACTTAACTTCAGTATTGGTAGATGACAGTGGCACAACTGGAGCTGGTGTTATTTCTAAATCCACAGAAGAAGATTCTGACTTTGCATATGTCGGTATTAACCTTCTAGACGGCATTAATTGGATTGAAATATCAGACCTAGACGCTGCCGCTCCTACTTATCAGTTTAGGTTTAAGAAGGCGTTGTCTATTCCTTCGTTCAATACTTCTACAGCTAATGCATACGCCTTCAATACTGGTGAAGAAGTCAGGCTAATCCCAACAACTGCAAAACAACTCTCTGAATTCCTAAATGTCCTAGCAGTTACGGGATTTACCACGCTCGGAGATATTAACACTTCTTCTAGAGACAGAAAGATACAGCTAAGAACTAATATCCTAGGATCTAACGGAGCCGTCCAGATTGCTGGTGGCAGAGGGAATAGCTCTCAGGCACCACTACTGCAGTCAGCCTCTAAGGTTGAAGACTCTGACATGATGAAGGCAATTATATTGCGTTCTGCCTCTGAAGGGCTATATTCAAACCAGTGGGTTAAACTAGAAGCATTAAGGGCTCAGAAGAAAGACACTGGGATGGGGTTTGCAACCGTTGTAGATATTACAGCAAACGCACCTACAGCCGGTCAGTCTACAATTGAACTTTCTAGCCGAACCTCTGCCGACCTTTACTTTGGAGAGCCTAGAAATTTCTTTAGGGACAGAAACAGAACATTCCAGGTAGAAAAGCACGGTAAACTAGTCTGTATCTCATGGACAGAAGTCGGATCAAGTCCCGTTTTTTCTAAAACTGTAGAGATTAATGATGCATCTTCTACTGTTGCTGTTAACTATAACGAAGCCACTGGGTATACGGAATACACGGTTTCTTCTGGAGTCGTAAACTTTTTAGAGTCTCAGAGAAGTGATGTTGCTGTTATTACTAACTTCACAAATGCTGAAAACAACGGAACATTCCCAGTAGTAGGTGTTTCGGACGATGGAAGTGTACTTGTTGTTGATAATCCAGACGGCATCGATGCCGTCGGTCAAGTCGTAGCGGCTGGATCTTTTGTTATCTCAGCTAAAATTAGAGAGGGAGATAGCGTAGTTATAGACGATTCTTTTGCTACTCTAAACAGGGGTACCTTTAGGGTTATTAGACCATATAGCAATAGTTTTTATATTGAAAATATCAATGCCGTAGAAGAAGTTGTCACTGTTGCAAGTAACCTGCGTTCATTGGGTTTCAGTGGAACAACAGAGTTTGATGTTGTAGTGTCCAGCGGCGTTATGCGTGTTGAGTGGAACTCTGTAGGTACACAGCCAACCCTTAGCCTTGCTAAGTTTGGAGACGTGGCTACTTTTGGTACCGACTTTGACGCCGACAATCAGGGTAATTTCATGGTTTTGAAATCAGGGGTTAACTACATTGAGGTTGCCAACTCAAAGGCCGTAGTAGAAACCAACCTAACCATAACAGACGTATTTGAAGCCCACAACCCTTCTGTTGTTTTTTCTGATTACGACGCAACCGTTGTCGGAGATAGATTCATCAATTCAGGCGATGTATTTGATGGGGATAACGTTGGAGATTATTCAGTAGTAGCAGTTTTAGATAGAAACACTATTGTAGTCGGATCTATTTTGGCTTCTAAAACAGCCGTTCAACTAGCTGATAAATTTATTCAAGTATATATTGAAGAGTTTCTCAAGTATGTTGGGTATAAACAAATCTACAGTAAGGCTGTTGATCCTGGAAATTCAAGCAGGACAGATCTTATATTCACCACAAACGATCAGTATTTGAAGTCAAACAGAGACGCAGGTGAAGTGTCTGTTTATGCCATAGGAAAGTTGAATTTCTCTACTAGCGTTAAACTAGGGTTAGATTCCTATAAATTCAACACTGGATTAATCGCAGAGGCAAACAGGATTACCTACGGAGATCCTAGAGATAATGCAAGCTATCCAGGAACATCGGCCGCCGGTGCTGAAATCTTTATTAAGTCTTCTCTAAAGAGACGGATAAGGGTTGGAGTTGGAGTTAGGGTAAATACAGGAATACCCTTCAGTAAAATCGCAGAACAGGTTAGGAATAACGTCTCTTCTTTGATTAACTCTTCTGGAGTTGGTGTTAGTATTGCCATTTCAGACATTGTGTCTGTTGTAAACAGCATTCCCGGTGTAAAAGCGGTTAGTATTACCTCTCCATCTTACAACATTACAAACGATGTAATAGCTGTAAATCCTTCAGAAAAAGCGTTTATTATAGACCCTATTAACGACATTCAAATCTCGAAAGTTGGATAGAATGAGTATTGAAGACGAACAAAAGCGATTAAGAAGCTATCTAAACCCTAGCATTAGAGGCCCAGGAACTGACGCAGTTCTAAACGCTCTATCTACGGGTGCTTCCTACCTCATTAACAATGTAGAGCAAATCAATGACATGCTTTATGTAGTTACCGCTGAAGGGCAGTATCTAGACCAACTGTTAGCTGGAAGAAACATTACAAGGCCAGACAACGTAGGTCTGGCAGATGAAGCGTTTAGGGAAATTGGGATAGCCATTTCTACTAGGAAACAGGTTAGGGACTTGGTTCATGAAATTTTACGTATCGTATATGGAGAAGATTTTGTAAGGGCTTCAATACAGGCTGAAGAGCTAGAAACGTATGCATTAGAAAATGGTGATAACTTAATCGTTAGCTTTGATGACCAACCACCCGTAACAATAGTCTTTAAAGCCTCTCAGTTTTCTAACATAAATTCAGCTACAGCCCAAGAAGTGTCAGACGCTATTACTAAAGAAACTAGAAGACTAGGAAGAAGGGGCTCTGCAATAGCCAAAGACGACGGTATTGGTGGGTATCCCGTCTTAATATCTGAAACTAACGGACCCAGCTCTTCAGTAAGAGTGTTGGGAGGTAAGGCTCAAAATAAATTAAGGTTTGCCGAGATAAGGCAAACTACCGGACTAGCCGCGACTCAGTGGACTATCAGTATTGAAAACGGCGGTATCATTAGAGCCACATGGTCTGGCGGACCAGACCCCTCTGTAGGTAAGGTCAATAAAGATGACTACGTAAATATATATGGAACTGCTTTTAGCGCAGTAAACAGAGGCACTTTTACAATAACAAACTCTCATGGCGGAGTCTCAGGAGAAGCCTATGTTGAGTGGGAAAACCCAACAGGTGTTTCTGAAACAACAGCTCAGGGAAATGATGAGGGTATTTTATTTTTTAGCCCAGAAAGAAAGACTCTTGTTTCTAAAAACACTTTTGCAGCGGCTTTTCAAACAGAAAACAGACTTTTAGAGGTATTCATGCCAGCTACCACCAAGGTAGTTAGGAGAAACAGAATAGGATCTACACACTTTGTAACGTCTGGCTCTGGACTACCGGACGAACTAGGCCCGTATATTTACGATATCACCAAGGCTTACGTTATTGGTGGAGAAGAGTGCGAAACAACTCAATTAGTAGATGGAAATGCAGAATTATTGATTACAGTAAACAATGCCTCTGATATTCCAGACAAGCAGGGACACTTGGTGTTTGGGTTTGGGACTAGCAGAGAAGAAGGGCCCGTTCCATACACCGCACGTCCTTCTAGCACTCAGTTGTTGCTAAACCCTTCTTATGTGTTTGAGAATTCACACCCATCTGGGACAAACATTTCTTTGATTTCTCAAAACTTCCCATTTGATCCAGCTACGGATGGGACTTCATATCAGTCGTATATTACAGACGTAGTGGCAGGACGTTTGTACGCTGAAGAGCTTATTCGATTAGTAGCTGCTACAGGTATTCAGCTAGTGTTTTATATTCTTTATCCCGGAGACACAGGACTTGGTCATTGGGGAACTGTTAACTCTGAAATCACAAAGATATTCGGACCAGACCCAGTATAGGGAACAGTATGATTTTTTACAAAAATACAGGTGGTGGGTTATCAGTCAATCAATAGTACTAAAAGGGGCCGAGTGCAGTTTGTATATCGGCGGTAAGCTTTACCCAGAGGCTCAAAGCATTTCTTACACGGTTGATTACGGTCAAGATTTCATATATGGAATTGACTCTTTTTTTCCACAAGAAATCGCTATCACTAAAGTGTCAGTTCAGGGCTCTGTTTCTGGTATTTTTGTAAAGCTATCTGGCGGACTTCAAGGCCACGATGCGCTGACAAAGATTAATCAAAAGCTTTTTGCTCCGTATGTTTCATTTGAAATAAGAGAGCGCCAGTCTGACACTAAGATTATATTTATCCCACAGTGTGTTGTTAGCGCAGAAACAATGAGTATCCAAGCAAAGGGAACCGTTAAACTTTCTTTTACGTTTAAGGGGATTATTCCCTATTCTCCGGTTGACATGAGCTAGTATTGTCGTTTTTTGTTGGGTTTTCATCCCCATAAACGTCATTCTCTGGCAACGCATCACGTTCTGTCCATTCGTCTTTGTAAGTGCTTGATTTTACGTTTTCTTTCATAAATAACTCCTATTTTACAAACTAATCACTTGCTTAAGAAACTTAATGTTAAGAGCTTCTTGATTTTGTTGAGCAGCGTCATCATCTTTACCGGCATCCTTGGCAGATTCGGTGGCATAGGTGGCAGCTTCGATGGCATAATGGGCGGTATAGGCTGCAGCATAGTCAGCTTCGGTGGCATAGGTAGCATAGGCATAGTTGGCGGCATAGACGGCAAAATAGACGGCAAGGGCAGCGCTGGCGGAATCACTGGAAACACAGGCAGCACTGGAAACAAAGCGGGCACTATTGGTAGCGCTTATATGTCTACTAACCTCTAATAGTTGAGCATATGTCAAGATATTGAAATTATTAACGGTTTTAAGAAAATTGATGCAATCACTAAGGCGTTTGTCATCCGGGTATTTTGCTTCAAAAACAGGTACTACACTTTCAGCACAAAGCGTTGCCCACTTAACCAGTTGATTCCTGATTAATACCTTCCTTGCAATCCAAATTTTATCGTCGTAGTCAAGATCAGGTAAGCCCATGAATTCACTAAGGCTTCCATCAAAATTAGCGTGATGTTTTAGAAAAACCTTATACCTGTCAGCACAGGGTTTAAGGCTTTTCAAGAATTCTTTGTTAATTTGCATAAACTGTCTCCTGTTAGTGGTATTATAACCTATACAGAAAAAATAGTCAAACAATAGATAAACATATAAAAACGCAATCTTTACCATATCGTTCATTATAATCTTTAAATAACTTCTAATACAAAAAACCAACAATATCAAAGACTTATAGCATGATTCGTTCCAGAGTAAATTTTTTAGGACAAATGAGGTTGGACGTTCCCCACATGAGGGCTATTGAGTCTGGAGGTTCTAACGATTTCGATGAGTTACTCTCCTCACTCATTACTAACGAAAATAAATCTTATGTAATTCGCGGTTTTGAGCTAGAAATGGCAGGCTCTATTGGGGCGTCTGCTTCCAATCTACAGATGATTGTGTCTGGTTCTGCCATGTTGCATGGACAATCCAATACTTCCGGTACATTCTTTCAAGTAAGAGAGGGAACTGCGAATGAAACCCTATCGTCCACCACTAATTCTAAAATTGTAGGTGCGTTTACGCCCAGTGCTCTAAACTATGTGGGGCTTGAGTTTATTCGTCAAGTTGACGACTCTACTGCTATTCAAACCTACTTGTGGAATCCTACCGTAGGCGCTGAAATAGTAAAAACCCTTCCCTTCCTTGAGACTCTTGATTTTCAAATCATAATCTCCTCTACCTTGTTCGCATCTAACGTTATCCCTATCTCTATAGTAGAAACTGACACTGCAAACAACGTACTATCTGTCCAAGATCGTCGCCCTATGCTATTCAGATTGGGAACTGCAGGTGTAAGCACTCCAGACCCCTTTTATGATTATCCATGGACTAACGATTCAGAGGGCAGAGTAGAAAACTACTGGCAAAGTTCGTCTTCCTTGAATTCTCCCTTTAGAGGTGGAGATAAGCAGATTCTTTCTTTCAAAGAAAACGACGACGCTCTTAAGACAGAAATAAAACTACTCAAGGGTACTAATTATTGGTATTCTCCTGCTATTGGTGGCTCTATTTCGGGGCTTCGTTACGATGTAGCCAATACTCTCATGACAGGTGAAGGAGCTATCACCCATAGCTCATCCGTCGCTGGCCAGATGAATTGGGATGAGAATATTTTCCTTACGGTTATTTCCTCTCGTCTTAAGTATAAGCTAGAGGCATATGCCGCCGGTACTAATCTAACACTAGCAGACGGCCAAGCTGCCTATATTAATATTATTCGTAATCAAGACATAACTCCACAGCTTATTTTCACAAACGGCTCTGGAGTAGTAACATCTGTAGGCTCAGTCTCCTGGACCACCCTACTAGAGGCAGATGATTTTATTAAGGTTGGCTCTGATGAAGATACGGAATACTATCAGATTTTAAGTATTGACTCTACAAGTCAAGTTACCCTTAAGACAGTATTCACTGGAACATCTACCGGTATCAACGGTATTGACGCTAAATACGCATACGGCAATTATCGCACAAACGCAGCTCCATCAACTGACCGACACATCAAGATTGCAGCAAGACAAGATGTTCCATTTGATGCAAATACTTACTGGCTAATGTTCAGAGACGACAATGGCGGTATCCCAAGGGTATATGTACGTTTCCTAGGTGCAGAGCTAGAACAGGGCGAGAGCCTTCATATTTCAGACGGAGTACCTCTAGCGGTACTTCAATACACTGGAAGTTCAGGAGACGGCGACAGTACTCCAGATTACACAAACGCTACTGTTGTTCCTGAAGTTAATCACTACCTAACTGACGGTGATAACCTAACTAAAGGGATTAAATCTCTAGACAAGTCTCTTTACAGCGTTGCCACTGCTGCCGCTGCTTCTTTGTCTCAATTGCGCATCACTCCTCATGAAACCCTAAGCGACTCCGTTCGTATTAGCGGTGCAGACGCGATTCTTGCTAGCGGCATCACACTTACCCAGTCAATGAAGAACTTGGTACTCTCCTTTGAGGGTGCTGTTGTTGATTTTACAACTGGTGATGTATTCAAGTCAGACGGGGTAACCGCTTTAGGTGTAAACTTTACTCCGTTCGCCTTGCCCGCAGGAGAATCGATTTGGTACGCAGTCACCCTTACCTCAAGCATTTCAAATTCAGAAAACGAAATAACAGCTACTATTTCTGTAGTTCCAGCCTCCACGTCTGAAGCCGTTGTAGCCAATGCTCCTAAAGCTAAATACACCAAAGGGATTGCTCTTGGTCAGGTTCTAATCACTGATACCGCTGGTGTGATGGATGATATTGAATCTGATCACATTCTTCAACTAGGTGTTATAGGCGGCTCCGGCGGCTCCGGCTCCGGCTCAGGCGAAGCTAAGGTAAATCTCATTGACCCTGTCTCCACCACCCTTCCCGCAGGTGTAAGTGCTGTAATTGATGACGTGACGATTGCCGACGATGATATTGTGTTGTTTACTAATCTAGCTGTAAACAACAACCGTGCTTATAAAGTCTCAGGAGTTGGTGTTGCTCTTGCGTGGGCCGCTCAAGATATCTTTGAAAACGGAATAGACCCGGTAGGTGGTGAGATTGTTAGGGCTACCGAAGGTGCTGGGTTTGAAGGAACTGCGGGTGTTTATAACGATTCAACATCTTCCTTTAATTTTAACGACTATGTTCGCTACTTCAGCGGCGCTAATTATTACGAACAATCTTCTTTAAAATCCTCTACCATTGCAAATAATACAATAGGTACCCTGTTCACAGTAGCCTCGGCTGGCTCTGAGAACATGATTGTAGACTTTTCTATCGTTCGTAACGGTATTAAAGAAACAGGCACAGTAGTTATCACGACCAACGGTACAGACATTAGCTCACCTAAAACAGGTGCCGGTACTGGTATTACTGGCGTTGATCTTTACGCCGAGATTTCCGGCTCTGATGTTCTATTCCGTTATAATGCAGACGCATCCGGTTCTAATGGATTGGTTAAGTACTCCGTTAAGCGTTGGTCAGACTCAGTAGGCGGCCCCGCTGGACTTCCTAACTACTCAGGCTCTGGTATCTCAGGAACCTTGGCTGGCGGTGCAATTACCGAAATCCAATTCCACGGTGCGGGTGGGCTTCTAGACGGCGACGCTAACATGCGTTGGGATAATTCCGAAAAACAAATCAATTTAAATGGTTATTATATTGGTAAACTCTCCTCTCCGTTTACAATTGCTGACAATCAAACTACGTCCGCTACTGTAATCTCTTATGCAGCTGCTACTTATCGCAATGCTGTTATTGAGTACTCTATTGAACGTAATGGCGAGAACAGATTGGGTACGTTATTTGTTGTTAATAATGGCACCGCGGCATCTATCAGAGACGAGAACGGGGATACCGGGGGCGTTGGAATTGACGATATCGCAATTCCTTTTACCGCAACTATTTCAGCAGGAAACGTCTTGATTCAATATACTTCCAGCAACACTGGATTTACCGGCGTCTTTAAAGCTTCAATGCGCAGGTGGTCATAATGATTAATACAACTAAATTTAGTGGTCCAGTTAGGCCTGGCATTTTGTCAAGTGATCCAGTTGATCCCAAAAACGGCGATATCTATTATAATAGTTCTTTGGAGGTATTTCGCATATACCAGGCCGGCACATTTAAAACAGTTGCTGATACTTCTGCTATTATCTCAGAATTTATTGACTCAGGATTTAGGATTCAAAATAGCAGTGACTCTACAAAGAAGATTGCTTTTGACGCCGCAGCTATTGCTACCTCCACAACGAGGACCTTAACTCTTCCCAATGCGAACGTTAACCTAGGCGAAGTAAACTCAAGCATACAGACTGATGGATCACGGCCATTTGCAGCCGATCAATCCGTCGGTGGTTTTAAACTAACCAACCTGGCTTCTGGTACCGCTTCTGGTGATGCTATAACTAAAGCACAGCTTGATGCGATCTCTTCAATCATTCAAAACTTCGAATGGCAAGAATCCGCAATAAGTGTGGAACTAGATTCCACGACAATTGTGGCCCCGTCTCTGGGCGACCGATACCTTGTTGCCGGAACAGGAACAAATGCTTTTGCCACCCATGACAACACTATTGCCGAGTGGGATGGTGCGGCATGGGTATTTACTGTACCTACTACTGGAACTTTTATCTCAGTGGATGATGAAAGCGACGGCTTATATCAGTTCGGCGGCGTGTCTTGGACGAAAAAATACTTTGAAGCCACTACTGCAAGCACTGGACTTGTTAAAGTTGGATTTGATGTTCGGCTGGATACCAGCTCTGCCGGTGACGGTTTGGGTTTCGCTGGCGGTACGTTAAGCGTAAATGTAGATAGCTCAACAATTGAGATTAATGCCGATATCCTTAGAGTAAAAGACGCGGGTATTACCTCTGCAAAGCTAGCTCCCTCATTAGATCTAGGGACTCCATCCGTTCTGGTCGGTACCTACATTACCGGAACTGCCTCAGGACTAACCGCTGGAAATGTAACTACTAACGCTAACCTAACAGGACCAATCACTTCAGTAGGTAACGCAACCTCTGTAGCTAGTCAGACCGGCACCGGTAGCACCTTTGTAATGAACACATCTCCCACACTAGTTACTCCGAATATCGGGGCGGCTACTTTAGGTGGGAACATGACTCTTGGGACAAACGTTCTAATCCACGGATCTGGCGGATTAAAGCGAGGCACGTCAACTAGTAATTTTGTACAGGAAGAGTATTTTCACAGTATTGCGCTATCTGCATCCCAGACAAATATTACGATTACTGAACTTACTTTTGCCCACGCGACTTACGCTGCCTTAAAAATGACCTATTATATTAAGGAAGCTACGTCTAATGACGTTCGTATAGGGGATTTGCTTGTCGTAAGTAATGGTACGGCAATCGACTTTGTGGATACTGGCGCACAAACAGATCCTACTGGAATTACATTTTCAGCAGTAATTAGCGGTTCAGATGTTATTATTCGTTATTCTTCTGGTTCAAACGGAGCTACACTAAGAGCAGATGTGAAAAGATTCTTAGCTTAATTCACATATTCTCTTTAAGGATTGATGGAATTAAAGAGGTGTTAAATGTCAGATAATTTCAAGCAAATTTCTAAAGGGATTGATCTTAGTCCCCAATCCGCGGACCCTACTAGTCCTGTTGATGGCGATTTCTATTTTTCAGATGGAACTGCACGCGCAATTGGTCTTTGGCAATATAAAGATGCTGTATGGGCAGCTATTGCTGGTACTGGCGGCGTAGGCTCTGGAGGCTCAAGTAGCTTAAAAAATCTAACTACTTTAGGATATACTCTAAGTGATGAAACTGTATTTAATAGTACCTTCACTACAGATCTAAGTGGCTGGACAGTAGGTGCGGGCAATACGTGGGTAGCTCCTGGATATTTACAACAGACTTATAGCGGCGGCGGTGGTCCAGCCAGTCAAGTAGTTGCTACTATAACGGGCCGCACGTATTCTTTTTCTGGTACTTCCAGAATGACAAGCGGAAGCGGTACTGCTTTTATACGGATTTACAACGGCACCGACAGTTCTGGAACTTTGTTACTACAAACTAGCAACACCACTACAAGTTGGGTAGTGCAGACTGGAAGTTTTGTAGCCACATCAGGGACCGTATTCATACAGCTATATAACGGGGGCGACCCTGTTACTATGCAGTTCGACGATATTTCGCTAAAAGAAAGAGTCCCGAACGCATATACGGTAATCAATCCAGACGATCACGGGAAAGTAATTAACATTGACAGTTATTCCGGCAACGTACCCGTAATTCTACCGGCTCCTAGTGCTGGTTTTATCGTAACAATTAAAGATTACACGGGCAACGCTTCAATCGGTAAAATATCAGTTTCAATGACCGGCAATCTAGATGGTGCTCCCAGTGTCGAAACCCTCCGTACAAATTACACGGCTGCTACTTTTATTTCAAACGGTACAAATTGGTTTAGGATTGGAAGATTTTACGGAAACGGTATTCTAGCTAGAGGTATCTTTGGCGGTGGACTACCTAGTAACTCGGCAGTTATTGATTATATATCCATACCTACGGCTTCAAATGCTACTTCATTTGGATCTTTGTCAGTCGGCCGAATACAATTGGGCGCGTACTCCAGTGCTGTGCGCGGACTATTTGTGGGCGGCTCTACTGGTTCAGATTCAAACCTAATAGACTATGTCTCTTTTTTAACACTAGCGAACGCGACTTCATTCGGTACTCTTACAGTTGCCAGATTGTATGTAGCCGGATGTGGTAGTGCTACACGAGGTGTAGCGGCTGGCGGCGACCAAGCTACTGTTCTTAAAAACACAATCGACTATGTAACATTTGCGACAACTGGGAATGCTATTAATTTCGGAAACCTTACTGTAGCTAGATCCGGTACGGGTGCCCTATCTTCCCCAACTCGCGGGGTTTGGGCTGGCGGTAATGACGGAGCGGAAACTGCGCTCATGGATTACGTAACCATAGCATCTACCGGAAACGCGACAAACTTTGGTAACTTAACAGCCGCTAGAAACTATGAGTGCGGCGCTTCTAGTTCAACTAGAGGTTTGTTTGCCGGTGGAGGCGCTGCCGGTGTAGTCAACGTAGATTACATTACAATCGCTACTGCGGCAAATGCCATCAATTTTGGCAGTTTGGCAGCAGCACGAACTCAACTAGCCGGGTGCTCTAGTCCTTTAAGGGCCGTATTTGCCGGTGGTTATGATGGCGCGGGTGCAGCATTAAATATGGTTTACTTCACTATCGCGTCTCTAGGAAACTCAACAACTTTTGGTAACTTAACCGTTGCCAGACGAGCTTTCGGCGGCTGTTCTAACGTACATGGAGGCCTCTAATGGCTGATAATTTTTGGAATATTAGCAAAGGAATCAGCCTTAATCCTCAGGCTAGCGACCCGCTAAACCCTACTGATGGCGACGTTTACTATTCTGATGGTACGTTCAGAGCCAAAGGTGTCTGGCAATATAAAGACGCAGCTTGGGTAGTAGGCGGCTCTGGAACTGGAGGTATGGCTTCTGGAAGTACTACTTCTGTAAAAACAGCAGACTACACTATTGTTGATTCAGATAAGGGCAAGATTGTTTTAGTAGACTCAACTACTGGACCTATCGATATCACATTGCCCGCACCTACTGCCGGATTTGTCGTAACCGTTAAAGATTCGGTCGGACTAGCTGCTACCAATAATATAGTTGTTCTTCCTGTTTCTCCAGCCACGCTAGATACTACCGATGGTCTTGATGTTTTAAATCTAGGATACCAAGCGGTCACTTATTTGGCAGACGGGACGAATTGGGCCCGTATATCTTATTTTGAAGGTGCGTCTCCAGGGCAGCGTGCCATATTAGGTCTAGGATTTTCAGTTTCGTTAGGTAGCATTTCTGTCAACAGCATGGATTATTTCAATATCTCGGTATTGGGGAATGCCGCTGATTTTGGAGATTTAACAGTAGCCAGGTACTCAGTAGGTGCGGTATCGTCCTCTACTCGCGGGGTTTGGGCATCAGGAGATACTGCCGGAGGCGGTTCTGGTGTTGCTACTATGGACTACGTGACAATTGCCACACTCGGAAATGGCATTAACTTTGGTAATATTTCAGTAACTAGAAACGCACTTTCAGGATGCGGGTCTTCCACCCGTGGGGTTTTTGGAGGCGGTTTAACGTCTGGTGTTGGTACATACCGCAACACTATTGATTACATTACAATCGCTACTACTGGAAATGCCGTAAACTTTGGCATTTTAACATTAGCTCGCGGACAGTCGACAGCTTGCTCTAATTCAACCAGAGGAATTTGGGCTGGTGGTAATACTCCTACTAAACAGACTACAATCGACTATATCACAATCGCTACTACTGGGAATGCCACAAGTTTTGGTGCCCTTGTAGAGGCAAAGACCGAACAGTTTTCGTGCTCAAGTAATACACGCGGAGTCTTTGCCGGTGGAAACGGAGCCGTAAACTATAAAACGGTTATCGAATATGTGACTATCGCTACCACAGGGAATACTACAAATTTTGGAAGTTTAACAGTAGGAAGATCCTCTGCTGGAGGCACTTCAAGCACCATTAGAGGCGTGTTTATTGGTGGTAACACTGGTGCCGATTCTAACGTCATCGACTACGTAACAATTGCTACTACAGGTAATGCTATTGATTTTGGCGATATGTTTCAAGCAAGATATTTCGGCGCAGCGGTTTCTGATTGTCACGGCGGCATATAATTGTGGTATTATAATAAGAGGTTAATGTGTCAAAGAATTTTTTCAAAATAAATCAGGGAATTAACCTTAATCCCCAATCTACAGACCCGGCGAATCCTATCGAGGGTTCTTTTTACTATTCTGACGGTACTGTTAGAGCTAAGGGATTGTGGCAATATAAGAGCAGTGTTTGGACGATAGTAGGTACTGCCGGTGGATTAGCTTCTGCTGGTGCTAGTTCTATAAAAACAGCAGATTACACTGTCGTATCTACGGATAACGGCTCTGTTATTGAAGTTAATTCAACCTCAAATGACATTACCATAACCCTACCGACTGGACTTGTTACCGGATTTATAGTAACCGTAAAAGATCTATACGGGACGGCTGCGACTAAAAAGATTTTTGTCAATCCAAGCTCAGCCCAAATTGACGGAGCCAGCGGAATTGACGTTATTGATGTAGCTTTTAACTCTGTTAGCTACATTTACGACGGTACGTCCTGGTCTAGATTTGCAAATTTTGCAGGAGATAGTACCTCTGTTAGGGGTTTGTTTGGCGGTGGCGATGCGCCTTCATCTGCTATTGAATATATATCAGTAGCAACAACAGGTAACGCTATTAGTTTTGGAAATTTGACTCGCACCGGTTATTTTGTCGCCTCTATGGGAAATAGAACGCGAGGTTTGTGGGCGGGATCGTCTGCGTCAAATATTATTGACTACGTGACCTTCTCCACTCTTGGGAACGCCATTGACTTTGGTGACCTTACAGTTGCTAGGTCTGAGACATCTGCCACAGCTAATAACACACGCGGGTTGGTGGTCGCGGGTACTAATGCCGGAAGGAGAGACATAATAGACTATGTGACTATTGCTACCTTAGGTAACGCTGTGGATTTTGGAGATTTAACAGGTCTAAGGACTGGTGTTGCAGCATGTGCCTCCACCACACGCGCTATCTTTTCTGGTGGTAACACACCTTCTGTTTTGAATCTCATCGACTACGTGACCATTGCGACTATCGGAAATGCCACAAGTTTTGGCACTTTGGCCAACTCTAGGGAATACTCTGCCGCATGTTCGTCTTCTACCAGGGCAATGATTGGCGGCGGTGACGATGGCCCCGTAGTTCTTGCCGCAGAATATTTGACAATAGCCACTCTTGGAAACGGAACAACTTTTGGTAACTTGACCCTTGGACGGTGGGGTTTAGCTTCCTGCTCTAGTCAGGTCAGAGGCGTTTGGGCTGGAGGTTTCAATGCCGCTGCATCTTTGTCTTACAACACAATAGACTACGTAACTATAGCTACTACTGGCGCAGCAACAAGCTTTGGTACTTTAACAGTAACAAAAGCCGGTTTAGCTGGTTGCTCTAACGGACACGGTGGCCTAACCTAAAGCTTAAAAACGTGGTATTATAAACATAGGAGATAATATGAAAAGAGTAGTCAGGTATTTGCTAGAAGGTGATGGATCTGTACCAACATTTGTGGTGTCTGGTGGATTCTTTATGGTCGGACCAGAGCTTGTGGGTGTTTCAGTAGATGAGTCTGAAAGACACGTACCACTTAGTGTCGCTAGGTTGACAAAACAACAACTCGTTGATCGTTTCACTTCAATGTCACCAAACAGGGTAACCTCTCCCGGCAATGAAGAGATTGTACCGATGAACGCTCAGGACATTGCAGACTACGTTGACGCTTGGTTGACTTCACAAGGAATTCCAGATTATGTCTAAAGACCTAGAAAATCAGTCTCAAAACAATGAAATTCAACTAGTAAACGAATCTTCGTTGAAGTCTATTATCTCTTATGCCCCTGAGCATAAGGAAATGGTAGAGATTATTCAAGCTAACCTGCCTGAATTACAGCGTGCAACGTCATTGTTTGGAAAAGCCCAGTCCCAGTTCATGGATAACATGCTCACAGTGACGCATACCACTCCATTGAGGAATTTGAGGCAAATTCTAGCCGAGATTGAAAAAACCAAAAGTGCCTTGAAAGAGGCTCACTTTAGGACTCAAAAGAAATCAGTAGAAGTAAGAATGAAGCAACGTGAGTTGGAAAACGAAAAAGACGAACTAAAAAAAGAGCTTCTAGACATTGAAGTGTCAGAGTTGAGGTCCCAGGCATATGACTCCGGTCTTTATATCTCTGGCGCGGTTCGTGCTCTAACCAATCATATTGAACAGTACAATTCAATCATGAAAGCCCACGGCATTAAGGACTTTAATGAGATCGACTTTGAGTTAGAAGAAGAAAAATATCATATCCAAAAGGCATTTGAACAAGGATTGTGTGCCGCCCGCTCGCATCAAGGGTTTATTGATGAAGGCAATATGATCTATTTTACCCAATTAGGTATAAATGGCTCTATGGCGCAAGCTGAAGTATCTGGATACCTCGAAGCCGAAAAGAGAATGATTCAAGAGAGTAGCACTATTCAATCGCTCTTAAACAACCCGGTAGAGTTTGATAAGTTTAAAAAAGAACGCCCACTAGAGGTTAAATTCATCAGTAAAGATTATATTCAATTCCCCACACATCAGATGTTCCTGAGTTTCTTAGAAGCTATGTCTTCAAAATACGCAGGTTCCGCTAAATCTTATGCTGAATACAAGGGTATGACTGGGACTATTACAGAGTCAGCGTCTCTTTTGACCGGCGATATGCGATTGCTTTTGAACGAAAAAACTACCTGATCATATCAGATTCGACTTTTCTATGGTGGGAAGATTTTGAATCATAGTTACTCAAACAGGTTTCCTTGTCTAGCCCAAACATGTTGTCGCAAGCATGTTTGGAGGTAGAAATACAGCTACACAATAAGAGCAGAATAATCAACTTCATTAAGAAATCCTTTGTTTAAAACCTTCTACTTTCGATACTCTCTCAATTTAAATCCGCAAAGATAAATCACTTTAAAGTCCCATTCTCAATCTTGGTTCCTGAGGAAGCCTCAACAAATTTAGCTTTTGCTTGAAGATCTTTGATGTTTTTCGCACCACTGTAGGTGAGTCCAGAGCGCAATCCGCCTACAATATTAAGTACGATTTTTTCGGTTTCGGCTTCGCATTTATAGGGAACAGTTACACTAACACCCTCGGGGCATTTGTAGTTGCCAGCCTTAGAATACTCTTCGTATACATCTTCTGAAGCCATCCCACGGTATGTTTTATACGCCAAAAAATTAACGGTGGAAACCCTACCTGGTGTGTAGTAACTACCAGCAAACATAGAACCAAGCATAACGAAGTCAGCACCGGCGGCTAAAGCTTTAACAATGTCTCCTGGGTGTTTTAACCCTCCATCGGCAATGACACTGTTGTTCGGAATAGCACTAGAACACTCCATAACAGCACTTAATTGTGGATACCCGTGGCCTGTCTTATCTCTAGTAGTGCAAACACTACCTGGACCAACGCCGACTTTCACTATGTCCGCACCTTGATCTACTAAAAACGCCGCTCCATCTGCTGTACACACGTTCCCGGCTACTATTACAATGTCATTAGCCTTGTTTTTAAGCCATTTAAGGGCATCTGACATCATACTAGAGTGTCCATGAGCAAGGTCTAGCATGTACCGTCTACAACCCGCCATGTACAGCTCTTCAAAGCGTTTTTGATCATTAAGACCTAAAGAACAGAAGGTATTCTCAGGACTTTGTAGGTATTGTTCAACATTCTCTTCAACTGTCATAAACCTATGCAAAGAGCCAATTCCGCCCTTTCTGTTGATGTATTGCATCATGTCTACTGAGGAAATTGAGTCCATGTTAGCGGAAAAAACGGGCAGTTCAGCCGTAACCTTACCGCATTTAGACGTAATCTGAGTGGACACGTTAGCACGAGATTTAATTTCAGAATATTGCGGAATCAAAAGAACGTCTGAATAAGTTAGGGCTTTTTTCACAGCCACCCCTTAGACTTTGCGATAGTAGGAAACTGTTCACAAAAAATCTGCTTAATTTCATCGGCAACTTCTTTGTGTTCTAATTGAGTTCCGTTTTTAGTCCTTAGATCGATGTAATGCATCCAATTTCTAATATTATTAGTCATATAGATAGTGGTTTGAGTAGACAGCGGCAATAGAAAACGGGCCTGCTCTTTTGCAATACCCCTAGAAAGAGCCTCTTTGTAGTCCTTAAAAGACCTTTCCCAGTTTTCCCTCTGAACATTATTAAACCACTCCTTATCTTCATCATGCATGTCGTCTACAGAGTTTTGGCGATTTTTCAAGTCCTGCCTACGTGCTGGATAAAACTCGTTATTGGTAACACCTGAATATCGTTGGGAAAATTCCTGAAATACCGCACTCCTGTGTCTAAGAATTTGAGCAGCTATACCCCTGGATGTTTTGATTTCAACAGTAAAACTAACATGTTCAAATACGCTCCAGTGATTTTTTTTGATGCAATAGGTTAGCAGCTTAGGAGCGGTTTCATTGTTCATCTGGTTTGATGGGTTTGAAACTCGGGCTACGTAAGCTGTTAATTCTTCAGCAGATAGTGATTCAACTTCACTCCCAACAGCCTTGGTTATTGAGATTAGCTTAACCTTTTTCATCTAACATACTCCATTCATACTACGTTGTTCTGACTCTTCTTCGTACATTTCCTTCGTTCGTTCGTATTCGGATTTGCTGATAGGGTTTGGGTGATCAACCACTAGGAACTCTTGACCGTGGTCGCACCAGTGAACTCTCTTTACAACAACGCTACCACCAACCTGGTTCATTGTTTTATGGGTTTTGATAAGCTTACCGTCAACCATACCGATGGCGTAATACGTGTTTTCATCCATTTCACCCTGTCCAGGCATATGCTGACGATAGGGTTTTAGGGAATCCATTGACTTCATTTTGACTTTTTTAGTCTTCATATTCCTCTTCCCTGTCTTCAAAATCTTGTTCAATCGCCTTGAGCCCCAATAGCAGCCCATCTTTATCAAACTTAAAGACAATGCCGTTTTCTGTAGTAACACTCTGGTTGCTTTTGTTTGAAACAATATTGTACTCAACTTCAGCGTTAATCAGGGCTCGTTCAATGCTTTCTAGGTCTGAAATTTCAATAAAATCATCTGTAATTTTAGCCATATATCTCCTGTTTATATTGTACCACTAGTAATCAAACACGCTTTTTATAGTTCCCAAGTGCAAATCAGACACAAACCATAGGTCAATTTCCTCCACATATACAGGGTTAAACTTCTTACCGTGTAGGGAAGATCCGCAGTTAATAACTCGGTATTTCTTATTTTTATATATGATTTTCTCATCAAAAGACAAATGTGTATGCCCAGTTATTACGATATCTACATCTTCTGACAACATGTTTCTTTTGTCAATTCCCTCTAGGGTAGAAAGAGCCTGCGCATAGGCTCGTTTCCCGTGCAAGGAAAAAAACTTGTTAAAAACGCTGAATACAAACTCTTCAATATCGTGCATAATACTGTCTTCGCTAAACTGTACATCCCAGTACTTCTCATACTCCATAATCTTGGCTTGGTTAAACGTGAATTTAAGCTGATGCCCGTGAAGTGCTAAGACGTTTTTGTTTTTGTAAAATTCCTGGCTATCGCTAAAGTTACGCCTTAATAGTGCGGCATCGTGGTTTCCAACTACAAAAGAAACAATGTGTTTCCACCACTTTTCTGTTCTTTTTAGATAGTCACGTTCCGATTCGCCTACAATTGCACTTCTTTTTAGGTCAAATATATCTCCTACTCCGACAATTTTACCGCTGTACTTATTAAGAAAATGCTCTGGGCTATGAATGGTAGTCTGGAGTCTTTTATAGGAGTTTTTAGTTTCCCTAAGCAGTCTTGATAGCATCTTTAAATCCCAGAAGTTCGTGCAGTTGTTCAACCGTAAGCTCTTGATTTTGCAAAGCCATTTCAACCCTAGACATAGCAGAAGTGTACTCCAGTAGATCAATCATGTTCTTATTGACTACAACACTACCGTCAACACCCATCTTTAGGCACTGCTTAAGTCTTTGAATTGATACATTTAATTGGATACCACTCATCTTACTCCCCACTATTTATATCTTATAGTGCTTTGTCTGAATTGTCTACTATTACTTTGTGAACAATTCCTATTTCCTTAGCCATTACGGCTCTGTAAAAACGGTCGTTTGTCTTAATCAAATGATCCCATTGTTTTTCGGTCTTATTGGTGTGTTTTGCATAAATAGCACATAATTGCTTATGTATGCGCTTACACTCTTCAGCTTCGTCAACTAAATCCAAAAACACCTTGCCCTTGGCAGAACTGCTAACCGAGTGAAACATGAATACACAGTTTTCGTACATGTAGCGGTTATCACCGGCTAGAAAGATAATAGACGCACCAGACATAGCGCAACCAATGTTGTATGTGTTGATTACAACGCCAGATAGTGAGTGAATAAAGTCGTATAATCCAATACTTGAATAAGGATCGCCGCCGGTGCTGTTAATGTAGATGTCAATCGGCTTTTCTAGGGTCTTAGCCATCATTAGCTGGATACCCTTGATAACAACACCAGCACTTTCTGGGTCAATGTCGGTAAACAAGTGAATAATCCTGTCATCAACATTAACACCTGAGTTTATGAAGTTGTCAGTGTTGTCTGTATTAAGGCGCTTTGCTGTGCGTTTCATGTTTTCCTCAGTGCTCTTCTATATGCATGTTGCATGATTGACTTCCACTCTTTAACAGTAAAATCCCTTTCGGGAACAAAAAACTCCTGAGCATAGTCAATAATCTCCTGGTCATTAAAACCAGACTTGGCTAGCTCCATACCGATAGAGAACCACTCATTGTTTCGCCCTCTAGACTCATCAATTCCGTAGCTTAGTTTATTCAAAACCCATTCGGGAATTCCGTTAATGGTCTTGGGGATCGATGTTCTTACGTATTTTCTAATCTCAGCAGGGTTTAGTTTTGGGTGTTTTTGAAGCCATTTAGCTAAATCTGCGTATTTAACCTTTCCTTTAATTTCAATAAGTTTCTGAATCTCTTTCTTACCTGTCAGTCTTATATTACCAGGGAATCTGATCGACCTAGTGGGGTTTTTAGCAACCTGGTCTGCCTTGCTGGCAATATTTAAAATCCACTCAGCAACATCGCGCCACATCCCTTCACTAGGAAGATCTTCGTCTAAAACTATTCCAAAGTGCAGGGACTTATTCCCCGAAAATACACAAATGCTATAGGGCATGTCTAAACCTTTAATATAATCCATTTGCTCTTTAGCTGTACCGTCGTCTAATTCCACCATAAAACTACGCCATGCCGTTACGTTTTCATCCCGTCTAAAGCCATTAACTGGATTAATTGAAATCAAGTTAATCTGGCTTTCCTTGATGTGTTTAATCCTTACATTTTCATTTGGCGATAACATCTCAATATCACCATTCAAACTACCCTGTTCAACGCTTTTATAACCATAGCCGTCGTGGGAAACGCAAACCTGCTCTCCTGGCTTAAAAAATAGGTCTAAAAACTGCTGACTAGTTGATTTCATAGGGAAATGTTTAAAATCAAATTGCTTTTAAAGGCACTAATCGCACTTTTGTGTAGTTTTTCTTTGTTTTTAAGTTCCTTGAACAGAACGCTAACCACCATGTCGGCATGTCTAACGGCGGCTAGTTCAAATTCAACACCACCTTCTTCTGCACTTTCCATAATCTCTTTTTTAAAGTATAGCTTGAAATGAAGAGATGTTAGGTAGTAATACAGCCTGTTATTGTGTAAAGAAAGTGTCTTTACTTGTAGAAAAGTCAATAACTTAAGGGTAGATACTAGAAAAAATTCTTTAATTTTCAACATGTTATTCCTTTTTATTAAAAGTCTTACTTAACAGTTCTTTGTGCTTTTTTGCGTCGTTTTTGAGGCGAACCACATTCATAAATTCCTGATTGTATTCCACGTACCTACCTCTATCGTACCCTGTAATCACAGAAATACCAACAGCATCTTTGAATCTATTTTTTCTAAATATCCACTCAGTTCTAAGGTTTTCTCTGTCCATTTTAACCTCCATTGCCGTAGTGGCATGGTTAGAAATGGCCTTATAGCCCTCGATCCTTTCTTTGTATGAGCCGTTTGCCTCTGTAGCTGCCTTTAACTGAGAGAAAAGAATGGTAGGCGCGTTGTACTCACCCTTAAAATTATCAATAAAAGAGCCAAGTCTTTGCAAAACCTGCCACTGTGCAAGTGACGGGGCATCTACGCTAGTTCTAATATTTTGAATGTAATCAATTAAAACAGCGTCGTAGGGCTTTTCACCTGCAGCGGCTTGTTCTTTCAGAGTTTTATAGATGCTTACTATCCCCTCTAGAGTAGTGGTAGTTCCTCCTATGCCGTTAAACATATCGTCAATAATTTCAATACGTTGCATTAGGATGGGATATAGTCGCTTACACTCCACCAACTGTTCTTCCGTAATCTCGTCGTGGTTTGAGTAAACCCACCCCTTATTGAGGAATATAACCCTATTTAAAATGTCTGTCCTGTTTTCCTCATTTGTGACAATGAGTACTCGCCTACCTTCTTTTAAATAGCTACGAATAAAGTTGGCACATGTTGTGCTTTTTCCAGTACCAGTCTCAGCACCTATGAGGATAATGTTTCTTGGAAACAGTGCTACTTTGTCTTTAAATACATCCATGCCCAAAAAGGTAACAGCACCCTTGGCTAGCTTGATATACTCTTCGTTTTCTATAATTAATTTGTCGGATCTTTCCCTGATGTTCTTACCAATGGGAAGAGAGCCAAAGGCTTTTTTCTTGGCTAATCGTTCGGTAAGCTCCTGATGTTGAATGTCTACTTTATTTTTACGAATCTCGTATTCGCGTTCCTTTAGTAGAGCACTTTCCTCAATTGCCTGCTGAATGGGGTTTAGAGTAGACTCACTCATCTTCACAGCCCATTAGTTTCATATATTCATAATCCAGGACTATTGGCTTGTCTTTAAGGGAACTTAGGTCTACTACAGGCTCTTCGTTATCGTATGGAATGATATCACCATCTGTTATTTCGCTCACTATATTTATCTCTACACTGTCTTCTTCTATCTCTGCAATATCTCTATAAACAGCAGTAAATGCATAGTTAATCTTCTCAGCTAGGTATCTCTCGTAAGAGAGAGAAACACCCTCGTCCTTGAATTTTCTATTAAATCTTTGAATTATTTTAATTGCAAATTCTTCAAGGTGTTCTTTTTTGAATTCATTCCTCTTTAATTCCTGAAACAGGTCAATTAAATTGAACAACAGGTCGGGCGACCTAGGCTTACCCTTACCGATAATGTCGTTGAAGATAATCATGATTAACCTATAATACCACGGCTTTTAAATCTCTTAGCATTTTCCTAGCAGTCTTTATTTCTTCCTTGTACCTTGGTTTTTCTTTATTAACCGTTACAAAATCCCTTAGCCTGTGTTTCTTTTCGTTATGGTTCATCTTTTCAAAGTCTTCGCTGTTCTCATATAGGCTCATCCTATCCTCAAAGAGACTAAAGCTTTCTTCAGGATTTAGGTGATAGATGTCTTCGTTGTTTTCTGAAAACAAACATCTGTAGTCTTGTGCTTTAATTCCCTTGTTAGGGAGGTTTATTTCAATTATCTTAAATCCTTGAACATCGTATAGCTCTTTCTTGCTAGCATCTCTAGACAGCTTTTTAGCCTCCTTTAGCTCTGGCTTTGTTACCTTCCTGTAACCCATTTTCCTAGGGTTTTCTAGGATAGCCTCACTGGAAGCCGCCACTGACTCATTGGTAAAGGCAAAGGCAACCTTAATGTCCTTGCCTACTGTGATATTTCGTGCTTTTCGACCACAAACGGCTGAAGTGTTATACAACCTTTGACGCAAGAAGCTAATCAGGTTGTTCCTGTCTTTTCTTTTCATCTCTATTTCGTCTGGAATTTCGTTGTTTTTGAGCTTATGTTTATCCACGGCTTTTTGGTTGGCCTCTTTGTTGTTCCTGAGTGAATAGATACTCATGTAGCTAATCATGTAAACATTAGTAACCGCAATGATATCGTCTAACCCGTATCCGACTTTTTCAAAGTTGGGTTTTAGTTTGTCGTACATAATACGGGCTGTTTGTTTTACGATAGGCTCAAACTCTGCAATCCATGTTGGGTCTGGGTTTTCTACTTTTTCGAGATACTCATGTCTAAGTATGAGCATTTCAAAATCATCCTTGTACGTGTATCTTTTTTTCTCAATAGGCAATTCATTATCAAAATCCATACTATTCCTCGTTAGAGTCTTCTTTTTTAACAGAATTAACAAACCATGCAGCGTAGATATGATTGTAACAAATAAAACACATATAACTAGACACAAGAAACCTAATAAAAGCAAAGGGATACATGCCGAACTTATCAAGTGATATTAAACTCATTAGGGTTTCGTATACTCCTAATGTGAACAGAATTACATTTAAAACTAGTCTTAGCATGTATAGCCTTTTAGACTACGCCTTGTTTGCTGTAGATTTGTTTTAGTAGTTTTTCAGCCATTTCATGGTTATTTTTAATTGCATCGATGTATTCGTTTTTAGAAGTAAAGCTTTGTCCATCGTAGTTGTATGTCCTATTGTTAGGACGTTCTACCAGGCTGAGCATTTTAGATAGCTCAAAAATCTCTTCTTCCATGTTCGTAATACCAGCGTTGTAATCAAAAGTAATTTGACCAGACCTACCGGCAGCACCGCGAGTGCTTTCGGTCATTTCAATATAGATTTTGTGACCAGAGAGCTGCGATTTGCCCTTAAAGTCTTTCATTTCGGTTTCTAGGCTTTCACCCGTAGCGGTTTTTTTGCCGTCGGCTGAATTATCCCTAGTGATTTTGACGAAGTACTCGTAAGTGTGTTTCTGAGCCCAACCGCCAGCCATTTTTTCTTTGGGGCCGTAAGATCCAGCTTCCATGTTGCCGCGAATGTGCGCGGTACTGATCAGGGCGATCTTATTGCGTCGTATAAAAGGCATAATAGCCTTTAGACCGTCCTGGATAGTTTTGGCATGATCACCCATCAAATGGTTAGTGATACTGTCCCTATTGGACTCCTTGACGCCTTGGATACCGGTTAATGAGTCAATGATAATGAGTTTAAGAGGCATTCCCTGCTCTACCATGGGGAAAATGTCTTTCTTAAGACGATCAAAAATAAATTCAGGCTCGTTTACGTTTTGAACGGCAAATCTATTCTCATCAATTCCCCAAAAGGGTTCAATCTTACCCATTTCACGCATTTCTGTATCAAACTTTAGTGCCATGTAGTCTTTATCCATGGAGTGAAGACCGGCAACAAAGGAGTTAGTCACTACAGACTTACCGGCTTTAGGTGGCCCCCAAAGTAGCATGAATTCCCCGAAAGGAAGTCCTGCGCTTTTGCTGAAAATCCAATTAAGGCTTGGGGACTTGGTTTTGATAGTGTTTTCAGGTAGATACGGGTTGTATTCCCTGTCAACAGCACCTTCCATTTTATTCAACTGAGTCATCCATTTAGACATCTTTACACCTTTCAAAATTGATTAGTACGAGAAATAACTTTTTTAATAGCGCGATACTGATTTTTAGCAGCGTTTACAATACTAATTCGCTCCACAGGAGTAGTTGTGACGATTTCCTTACCTTCAGCGTCGGTAGTGAGATTGTAGGTTAGCTTAGTCACTTTATTGCTAACACGATAGTCAGGCACTACAGGTAGTTTAAGTTTAAGTGCTTTGCGAATTTTCTTGGCTTTTTTTGCGTTCATATTAAAATCCTTTGTTTTGTTTAATGGCCCATTGAGGAATAGAGCGAAGTTTATAGTCAGGTACTAGTTCTTCTTTACCCAAAAGATCGAAGTCATATGCTTGAAGGTGACCACCCTTGCAATACATATAGTTGCTACAGATTTTTAGACCATCTCCATGTTTTTCCACTATTTCTTTCAGAGAATAGAACAGAATAATTGTTTCCATAAGCATCTCCTTTTTAAGCACCAGTTACTTGTTTAAGAAATTTAATATTTAAGGCTTGTTGTTGTTTAACACCATCATAGGTGTCACCGTATACTATAGCAAAATTGGTAGCATGGGCAGAGGTGGAAGTGCTGGCAGCACCGGCAGCATAGAAAGCAGAATGGTCAGCGGCAGCAAGGGCAGCATGGGCCGCATAGCGGGCAGCAAGGGCAGCATATTCGGCACCACTAGAGTCATATACTGTACTGTAGGCAGCATCATAGGCATCATAGGCAGCGGCAGCATAACTCTCAACCCCTAACCTTTCAGTATCAGTCAAACTATTGAAATCATTAACAGATTTAAGAAAATCGATGCAATTACTAAGACATTTATTGCCTGGGCACTGTTCTTCAAACATATGTACAACACTTTCAGCGCATAGCGTTGCCCACTTAACAGCTTGATTCTTGGTTAAAACCTTTTCTGCAACCCAAACTTTATCGTCGTAGTCAAGATTAGGTAAGTCTAGGAATTCACTAAAGCTTCCATCAAAATCTCCACTATGCCTTAGAAAACGCTTATAAATTCCAACACAAGGTCTAAGACTTTTCAGGAATTCTTTGTTAATTTGCATAAATATATCCCAGCCTCTCTTAACCTATTGTTACATATAATACCAGACATGTCAGCCCTTACAAACTAGAAGCCATTCTCAAAAACTGAAGATTTAAGGCTTCTTGATTTTCAAGAGCAGCAATTTTATTAGAATCACAGACGGCATGGGTGGCATAGGAAGCATAGATGGCAGCTTGGGCAGCATGGGCGGCAGCACCATAGGCGGCACCGGCGACATAGGCAGCACTGGCGGTAACACTGGTGACGACATAGTGGGCAGCATGGACGACATAATAGAAGGCATGGGTGGCGGCACAGTTGACAGCATAGTCGCAGGCGTATTCAGATACAATGTCTGCGCTAATATCGAAGTGTTTTTCAATCTCCGACCGTTCAATATAGGTCAAGTTATTGAAATCATTAATAGATTTAAGAAAATTGATGCAATCTCTAATGCGCTTGTCATCCGGGTATTCCTTCTCAAAAACAGGTACTACGCTTTGAGCACAGAGAATTGCCCAGCTAACGGCTTGATTCTTGTTTAATACCCTTTTTGCAACCCAGGTTTTAT
>Ga0163150_10000918_pt1 | contig 52127 bp, 46 predicted proteins | sample OliLakLV19P2IB_FD_148628 | JGI IMG/M metagenome (GOLD analysis project Ga0163150, IMG submission 148628) | Freshwater microbial mat bacterial communities from Lake Vanda, McMurdo Dry Valleys, Antarctica - Oligotrophic Lake LV.19.P2.IB | ecosystem: Environmental > Aquatic > Freshwater > Lake >...
GGGTGCGGGTGGAAGATGGAGCGGGAGGGGGCGGTGGGGTAAGGGGTGTGCGGGCCTCGGCAGCTGCGTGGATTAAGGACCCCTCCCGCTGTCAGCCTTGTATCTCCACTGGGGGAGGTAGCGAGGATGGGGACGCGTCGTAGGTTACCGGAGCGAGGGGCAGCTCGTTCATCCTGTGGTGTCCAGACCGCCGCTCAGCGGGGGCGCCCCTTGGTTCCGCGTGCCGTGAGCCCGCACAGTTGCCCGGGGCCTGACCCCGCATCGTGTAAGGCTGGGCCATCGCACGCTTCCCTGCGCCGGAGGGGTCCCATGTCCTGCTGGATCGGTATCGATGTCGCCAAGGCCGTGCTGGATGGCGTGGTGCGGACCACCGGCGAGGTGGTGCAGTTTCCCAATGATGCGACGGGCCACACGGCGTTGGTGGCCTGGGCGACGCCGCTCGCTCCCACCGGCCTCGTGCTGGAAGCGACCGGCGGGTATGAGCGCGCGGTGGTGCTGGCGTTGGCCGCCGCGGGGCTGCCGGTGGTCGTCGTCCATCCGCGGCAGGTGCGGGACTTCGCGCGGAGCACGGGCCATCTCGCGAAGACGGATCGGCTCGATGCCGCCGTGCTCGCGCTCTTCGCCGAGCGGGTCCAGCCGGCGGTCCGCCCCCTCAGTGATGCCGCCACCGCGGCGCTGGCCGAGCTCATCACCAGGCGGCGCCAGGTCCGGGACATGCTCACGATGGAAAAGAATCGGCTGCCGCTGGTGCGCACCCGGGTGCGGCGGGATGTGCCGGCACACAGCACCTGGCTCGAGCGCCGCCTCGACGACACGGACGACGCGCTGCGCCGCGCCATCGAAGCGAGTCCGGTATGGCGGGTCCAGGAGGAGCTGCTCCGGAGCGTCCCGGGCATGGGACCGGTCGTGTCGCGCACGCTGCTGGCGCTGTTGCCGGAGCTGGGGCACCTCAATCGGAAGCAGATCGCGGCGCTGGCCGGCGTCGCCCCCCTGGCCCGCGAGAGTGGGACGTGGCACGGTCGCCGCACGGTGGGGGGGGCGGGGCCAGGTGCGGCGCGCGCTGTACATGGCCGCCTTGGTGGCGAGTCGGCACCATCCGGTCCTCCGTGCGCTGTACACCCGGCTGCGCGCGGCGGGGAAGCCGGCCACGGTGGCGCTGGTGGCGTGCACGCGCAAACTCCTCGTCATCCTCAATGCCATGCTCCACACCGGGACACGGTGGCGGATCGTCGAGGCTTGATTTCCAAGACAGTTGCTGAGCGCAGCGAAGGATCTCTGTGCCTTGAAGCCTGGTAGGCGCGGAGCAATTGCTCCACGCTACCCACGAGAGATCCCTCGTCGCTGCGCTCCTCGGGATGACATGAGAAGCCACCGCCCAATCGCCCAATCGCCCAATCGCCCAACCGCCTAATCGCCTACCTCTCCCCGATACTTCACCTCGATCTCCATGCCATCCCGCGCTATGATCGTGTCGGGAAAGACGGCGCGCGCCTCGGCCACGAGCTCAGGAGCCTCACGGCTATAGCGTGGACTGATGTGGGTGAGCACGAGCCGCCGCACGCCCGCTTCGCGCGCGATCGTGGCGGCTTCCTGGGCGGTGGAGTGGCCGGTCTCCCTGGCGCGGACCTGGTCCTGCTGGCTGAAGGTGGCCTCGTGGACCAGCAGATCGGCGCCGCGCGCAACCTCCAGCAGCGAGGGCACGGGGCGGGTGTCGCCCGAAATAATGACCCGGCGTCCGGCACGCGTCTCCCCCACCAGCTCGTCGGGGGCGACCCGTCGACCATCGTCCAGCGTGATGGTCTCGCCGCGGTGGATCTTGCCCCAGAGCGGGCCCTCGGGGATACCGAGCGCGCGGGCCTTCTCAGGGTTGAACCGCCCCAGCCGCTCATGCTCGATGAGCCCGTAGCCCAGGGTATCGGCCCGGTGCTCGGTGGCGAAGGTGACGATGTCATACTCGTCGCGCGTGAGCACGTCGCCCACCTTGAGTTCCCGGATCTCGACGGGGAATTTGACCCGCTCGATGCCGACCTCGAGCGCCCCGCTCAGGATCCGTTGCGCGCCGCGGGGACCGTAGAGGATGAGCCCATCGGAGCGGGCCTGCTCGCCCTCGCCGAAGATGTTGAGCAGGCCGAGGGTGCGGAGGAGGCCGATCACGCCGAGCATGTGGTCGGAGTGGAAATGGGTAAAGAAGATCTCGCGGAATCCGAAGCTCACGCCGTAGCGCATCATCTGGCGCTGGGTCCCCTCGCCGCAGTCGAAGAGCAGGGTCTCACCCTCACGCACCAGCGCCAGGGAGGCGACGTTGCGATCGATGGTGGGACAGGCCGCCCCGGTGCCGAGGAAGGTGAGCTTGAGCATGGGCGGGAATGTAGGCGGGGCCGGGAGGGAGTGGGGAGTAGAGAGTAGGGAGTGGGGAGTAGAGAGTAGGGAGTAGGGTCCGGCGTGGTGACGCGTGCTTAGCGCCTGGGACAGTAGGGCAGGCGTCCCGCCTGCCCATCCAAAACCAGTTCTCCCTGTGCAGTACAACTCACCATCTCCTCGGGAGGGCAGGCGAGACGCCTGCCCCACTGCTTCCTCGGCGAGACGCCTGCCCCACTGCTTCCTCGGCGAGACGCCTGCCCCACTGCTTCCTCGGCGAGACGCCTGCCCCACTGCTTCCTCGGCGAGACGCCTGCCCCACTGCTTCCTCGGCGAGACGCCTGCCCCACTGCTTCCTCGGCGAGACGCCTGCCCCACTGCTTCCTCGGCGAGACGCCTGCCCCACTGCTTCCTCGGCGAGACGCCTGCCCCACTGCTTCCCTGGCGGGACGCCTGCCCCACTGCTTCCTCGGCGGGACGCCTGCCCCATTGCTTCCTCGCGGCTGACGGCTGCTAGATCCTCTCCACCCCCCGTTCCATGGCGACGACGAGGGCGCGGAGTTCCCGGACCAGACGGGAGCGGTCGCCGCTGGCGGCGCGGAGTGCCTCGGTGACTTCCCGGTAATACCAGATCGTCTGGGCCTTGGGGACGCTGAAGCGCTGGAACACCTCGCCGCCCACGAGGCGCATGTCGTTGATGATGGAGCGGGCGTTGTAGAGCTTGTCGGCGAGGGCAACGCGAAGCACATCGGGGTCGGTCTGGTGCCTCAGATGGGCGATATACCTGAGCTTGCGTTCTTTCCACGGTTCCTTGAGCTGCCCCTTGGCGAGCTTGGGATCGGAATCGGTGCAGGCCAGAACGATGCGGTGCACCTGGGGCCCGAAGCGCTCGAGAATCTCCCGCCCGGTGGCACCGCCCTGGGGGTGATCCTCCGCCGCGTCATGCAGCAGGGCGGCGATGGCCTCCGGTTCGCTGCCACCATCCTCGAGCACGATCGCGGCGACGCCAAGAAGATGAGCCATGTAAGGAATGCCCCCGCCCTTGCGGCGCTGCCGGGCGTGCAGCACGCTGGCGTAGATCAGCGCTTGGTCGAACTTGGCGCTGAGGAGGGGCGGGGAGGTGGGCATCGATGGGGGTGAGAGGGAGTAGGGAGCAGGGAGCAGGTGGCAGGTGGCAGCCATCGACCACGGCTGCGCGGATTGAGGTGGGCAGGCGGGGACGCCTGCCCCACTGGTTCTCACCCATCGGGGACGCCTGCCCCACTGGTTCTCACCCGGCGGGGACGCCTGCCCCACTGGTTCTCACCCGGCGGGGACGCCTGCCCCACAGGTCCTCACCCGGCGGGGACGCCTGCCCCACTGGTCCTCACCCGCTGGCCGATGAACGCTGACGGCTGATAGCTGACCGCGAACGGCCCAGTACCTAGAACAGCTTCACCTGCACCCCGATCTTCCCCGGATGTTTGGTGAGTTCGTCGATGAGCTGCTGCATCGACTGCAGCGCCCGGCGGGTGTCGACGTACAGCCCGGTATCGCTGGTGAATTTGCCGATGGTTCCCTCGCCGCGGTTGATCTTCTGCAGCAGCGTGTCGAGGCTGGCGCCGGTGGCGGTGAGCTGGAGGGACATGGTCGAGAGATTGCGGGCGAGGGTGTCGGCCCGCTCGATGGCGTTCCCGACCGGCAGGGTCGCGATGGTACTGTCGAGCCGCTCGGAGAGGTGGCGCAGGGCAATCATGGTGCGCTGGGCTTCATCGGTGGTGGCGGGCAGTCGCTGGTTGAGGGTGTTGAGCACCCGCTGCAGCGCGGCGAGGGTGGCGGTGAGGTTGTCCGCGGTCCGCTGGTTGGCGATGGCCTGCACGCCGATCAGGACCGAGTCGGCGCGATCGGCCAGTGCGCTGCCCTTGGCGAAGAGGTCGCTGCCGGCGGCGCCGTTGATGGCCTGGCCATGCGGCAGGAGCGGGGCGGCCTGGCTGCCGGCGCTGAGCGAGACGGTCGAGGAGCTGGCAAAGAGGCCGGTGACGATCTCCGCGCGGGCGTCGGTGTGGATCTCGAGGTCCGGCGGCAGCGTGACGGTGACGACCAGGCGACCGGGGCCCTCGAACTTGATCGCGGTGACCTTGCCGACGGGGTAGCCGGAGACCCGCACCTCGTTGTCGATCTGCAGGCCACCGGTGTCGGTGAAGCGGATCTCCTCGGTGCGCCCGGGCGAGCGCAGCGTCGAGCCCTTGAGCCAGAGCGTGCCGGCGACGAACAGGCCGATCCCGGCCAGCACGAGGGTGCCGACGGTGATCTCTTTCTGATAGTGCAGATCCATGGCTCAGGCCGCGAAGGTGATGTCGCCGAAGTCGCGCTCGAGAAACTCGCGCACCTCGGGGACGGTCGATTGCTTGAAATGCTCCGGCGTACCCTGCTCGACGATCTTGCCGTTGGTCAGCAGCGCGATCCGGTCGGCGACGCGGAAGGCACCCTTCACATCGTGGGTCACCATGATGCTGGTGACACCGAGCTCGCCGGCCAGGCGCCGGATGAGCTCGTCGATGATATCGGAATTGACCGGATCGAGCCCGGAGGTGGGCTCATCGTACAGCAGGTACTTGGGCGTTCCGGCGATGGCGCGGGCGATGCCCACCCGCTTGCGCATGCCACCGGAAATCTGGGCCGGATACTTGACCCCGGTCTCGGGCGCGAGGTTGACCAGCTTGAGACAGCGCGCCACCCGCTCCTCGCAGTAGGCATGGTTGCGGTACTGCTCATCGTCGGTGATGCCGAGCCGGATGTTCTCGTAGACGGTCATGGAGTCGAACAGCGCGCCGTTCTGGAAGACGTAGCCGATGGTGCTGCGCAGGTCGCGCAGCTCCTGCCGCCGGAGCTTCGCGACTTCCTTCCCGTCGACCATGACGGTGCCGGAATCCTGCCGGATCAGGCCGACGATATGCTTGAGCAGGACGCTCTTGCCGGTGCCGGAGGGTCCCAGGAGGGCTGCGGTCTCGCCTTCGGCCACGACGAAGTCCACCCCGTCGAGGATGACCTGCTGGCCGAAGCGTTTGCGGACCGACTTGAGTTCGATCATGGAAGTCGTTGGCCGTTAGCCGTTGGCCGTTAGTCTAAGCATTTCTCAGCAGCCTCTCCGGGGAACCAGGGCGCTCCTGGTCAATTGCGATCTCGAATACTGGTTCGTAAGCCAACGGCCAACGGCCAATGGCCACTTCAATGCAGCAACAGCTTCGCCAGCAAAGTATCCAGCAGCAGGATCATGACCGAGCTCGACACCACCGCCCCGGTGGTGGACCGCCCGACGCCCTCGGCGCCCTGCTCGGTGCTGAATCCATGGTAGCAGGAGATGATGGTGATGCAGACGGCAAAGGCGAAGCTCTTGATGACCGAGTAGTAGGCGTCGAACGGATGCCAGAAGATCCGGGCGCCGTAGGTGAAGTCGTGATTGGTGACCGGCAGGACCTGCTGCACGGCGTACCAGCCGGCGATGATGCCGATGACGTTGGCGATGATGGTGAGGATCGGGATCATCACGATGCCGGCGAGGACCCGGGGGATGATCAGGTGGCTGGTGGGCGAGCGGCCCAGCGTTTCCAGCGCATCGATCTGCTCGGTGACGCGCATGGTACCGAGTTCGGCGGCGTAGCGGGCGCCAATCCGTCCAGCGAGGATGAGGCCGGTGAGCACCGGCCCCAGCTCGAGGATCATCGATTCGACAATGAGGGAGCCGGCGACGTAATAAGGAATGTTGCCGGTGAACTGGTAGCCGGTCTGCAGCGCGGTCACCGCACCGGCGAAGCCGGCGACGAGAATGACGATCGGGAGGCTGCCGACACCGATGTTCCACGCCTCGGTGAAGGTGAGCGGGAGCCAGACCCGCCACTCCGCCAAGCCGCGGACCATCTCCGCCAGCATGAGGCTGATGCGACCGACATGCGCCAGCCCGCCCAGGACGAAACGGCCCAGGGGACGGCGGAGGTCAAGGGCGGATGTGGTCATGTCTCTGTATCTTGCCCCTCCATGGCGGACAAGTCCACCCCCGAGATCCTCAGCTTCCGACGGCGCCTGCTGCGCTGGTTCCGTCGCCACGGCCGCGACCTGCCCTGGCGCCGCACCCGCGACCCCTGGGCGGTGCTGGTCTCGGAATTCATGCTGCAGCAGACTCAGGTCTCGCGCGTGACCGAGTACTACGCCCGGTTCCTGTCGCGCTACCCCTCAGTCCATCACCTCGCGCGGGCGGAACCGGCCGCGGTGCGCGAATCGTGGCAGGGCCTCGGCTACTACCGTCGCGCGGTGAACCTGCACCTGCTGGCGAAGACGGTGGTCGGCGAGCATGCCGGTCTGATCCCCGACGATACCGTCGCGCTCATGCAGTTGCCCGGCGTCGGTCGCTACACTGCGGGAGCGGTGGCGAGCTTTGCGTTCGAGCAGCGGGAACCTGCGGTGGATACCAACGTGGCCCGGGTGATCCGCCGCGCCTTTCATCCACGGGCCAAGGGCAGCCGAGGGGAGAAGCAGGTGTGGGCGACGGGGGCACGGCTGGTTCCGCGCGCGGGGAACGCGGCGTGGACGTTCAATCAGGCGATCATGGAGCTGGGCGCGCTGATCTGCACTGCGCGGGTGAAGCGCTGCGGCGAGTGCCCGGTGCGGGCGGGGTGCAGGACGGGGAGAGTAGGCGGTTAGGCGGTTGGGCGATTAGGCGGTTGGGCGGTTGGGCGGACGCAACGCCCGTTCCGGGGTCCTCACCCGCTTGCTGCTGTGGGAGCGGTCAGCGGTCAGCCGTCAGCTGCCACCTGCCACCTGCTCCCTGCTACCTCCCACCCGCTACCTGCCACCTGCCAGCTGCCAGCTGCCAGCTAGTACTTATGCAACACCCCGCCCACCAGCGCGAGAACGCCGAGCCCGCCGGCGATCATGCCGGCCATGGCCTGACGCCGGCGGAGGGCCTTGTAGACGGTGGCGTAGTCGCCGACGGGCGACAGGCGGCGGAGGCGGCTCAAGGTGGGGAGCGAGACGAAGAGCACCAGCAGCGCGGCGATGACACCGCCGACCTGCATCAGCATGAGCCAGGCGGATGGGGCGGCGGCGCGCGCCGCCGCCGCACTGAGGTAGCCACCGGAGCCCACCGCGAGGATGATGCCCGGCAGCATGATGCCGCGGTGAATGATGGAGAGCATCCGCACCACCAGCGGCTGGGCCGCGGTGTCCTCCCGCCGGCTCTGCAGGCCCACCATCATCGCGGCCAGTCCACCGCCGAGCCACATCGTGAAGCCGGCGATATGGGCCAGGTGCCAGAGGGTCATGAGGTGAGGTGCTCGTGCAGAAGGTGAGCGGCGATCGGCTGCCGGTCGGCGAAGCCGGCGTCCACCTCATGCCAGTGGCTGATGCGGTCCTCGCCATAGCGCCAGCAGAGGAAGATGAGCCGGTCGTCCAGCAATCCGTAGAAGTCGATCAGGCCGGCGTCGAATCCCTTGAACGCGCAACCGATCTGCTCCAGCTCCAGCAGGAAGCCGTTGATCTGTTCGGCTTCCTGGGTGAGGTCCTCCCGCGCGGCGCGCAGTGCGGGGGTCTCGCTGTCGCGGGCCGCGCCGGTGAGCAGTTCGTAGGTGGACACCGCCTCGCGCCACCGGGGATAGGTGATCAGCAGATCCCCGACGATCCGGCGGACCAGGGGCAGCGTCGCCTCCGCCTCCGGCACCGTGAAGAGCCGTGGAGCGCCCATGGTCAGCGCCAGATCAGGGTGAGGCCGGCGACCTGCTCCGGGTGACTGATGAACCCGATGACCTTGTGCTCGGCGTCCACCACCGTGATCGTGGCGCGAAGATGCAGTTCAGTGGGGTCCTGATCCATGTGGAGCACGAAGCCCTCCATCTCGGTATCGGGCCCGACGACACAGCTGTCGGTGCGCATGATGGCGTCGGCTCGGCTGCTGGTGGCATCGTGCCCCTCGGCGAGGCAGCGGGTGACGAGGTCGCGATCGCTGAGCACGCCGAGAAAGCGGCGACTGCGGTGATCGTCCACCACGGGCACGACGGAGATGTTGCGAGACCGGAACATGATCGCCACCTCGCTCGCGGTGGCGTTGGCCACGGCGACGAAGGGATTGGGGACCATGGCGTCGGAGGCTTTCATGGGCTCGCGGGGAGTAGGTGACAGGTGGCAGGAAGTGCATTCGGACGAAAAGGGTGTCGTGCCCCGCTCCCGCCCTGCTCAAGCAATCTGCTCACCCGGCACCCGATTGCAAGCCCGCGAGCGCCGTCCGGGTGGCGAGATAGCCCTCCTCGACGTAGCGGCGCACCTCATCGACCCGAAAGGTGGCGCCCTTTTTCACCCGCGGCCGCACGTAGATCAGCGGTGGCCGGTTGGTGCTGGCGCGCCAGAGCGCGAGGGCCAGCGCCGTCTGCCCCGCCATGAGGATCCCGCTCGATTCGTTGTGCAGATCCACCACCGGCGGCAGCCCGGGGCCGCTGGTGCCGGGCTCTTCATCGAAGCCGGGACCGACATCGACCGCGACGACCAGCCGGGCGGGCAGCAGCGTGGCCACCTCGATCGGCAGGACAGCACGAAGCCCGCCGTCGGCATGACGGCGGCCGTTGATGACGGCGGCGGGAAAGAAGATGGGAAGGGCGCAACTGGCGTAGAGCGCGTCGATGAGCGGCGCGTCCTGGCCGTCGGCGCCAAAGCGCACCAGTGCGCCGGACTCGAGCGCGGTAGCGGTGACGGCGAGCGGCCGGGTGAGTTCACTGAAGCGGCGGGCCGGGACCAGGCGCTCAAGCGCGGCGCGGAACGGCGCGGGCTGCAGCAGCTGCCGGGCCCAGAGTCCCTTCAGGAAGGCGAAGCGATCGGCCCGCACGATGTCGCGATCGCTGATCGACCCGATCCGCCGCAGGACCTCGGCGGTGTCGAGCCCGGCGGCGAACATCGCGGCGAAGACGGCCCCCATCGAGGTGCCGATCAGGTAGTCAGGAGTGAGCCTGGCCTCCTCCAGCGCGCGCCAGGCACCGACGTGCGCCGCCGCCTTGGCTCCACCGCCCCCGAAGACCGCGACGATCACCGGCCGCGGGCCTCGCGGCGCAGCCGGGCCTGCTCGTAGCGCTCCTTCTCCTCGGCCGACTCGGGCATGAGCCGGGGCACCCGCGTCGGGCGGCCCTGCTCATCGATGGCGACGAAAACGACCCGCGCGCTGTGGGTGTGACGCTGCACCCCGGTCGGCACATGCTCGCTGTACACCTCCACCGAGACATCCATGGAGCTGTTGCCCACGTAGTCCACCGTCGCCTTGCAGGTGACCAGCGCGCCCGCCTGAATCCGCTCGCGGAAGTCCACCCGATCGAAGCTCGCGGTCACTGACGGGCCACCGGCATGGCGAATCGCCGCCACCGCCGCCGCCTGGTCCACCAGCGCAAGGAGATGCCCGCCGAACAGATCGTTCAGCACATTCAGCATGTGCGGCATCACCAGCGTGGTGAGCTGGGAGATGGAGTAGGACATGGGGCGGGAGGCGGGGAGCTGGGGCATGGGAGTGGGGGGGTAGGCGATTAGGCGGTTGGGGGATTGGGCGATTAGGCGATTGGGCGATTAGGCGGCTGGTTTCTAACCGTCTAGCCGTCCAACCGCCTCTCCGTCTAATAGTCCACCGGCCGGAGGTAATACTCCCCGATCGCCGTCTGGCTCAGCATGGCGACAGTCGGCAGCCGGCGCTTCCAGTGGGTCGATTCCAGCCGGCCCTGCACCAGGCCGATCTCCTCCACCGTATACCCCAGCGGCGCGATCTGTTCGGCGCGGTAACCCTGCAGCAGCCAATGGAGGATGACGTCAGCCCGGGGATAGGAGATGCCGAAGTCGCCTTCATCGGTCTGGCCCCGGATGAGATCGGCGCTGGCCGGCTTGGTGACGATGACGTCGGGCACGCCGAGGTGGCGGGCGAGGGCCCAGACCTGGGTCTTGAAGAGATCGCCGATGGGGTTGACCGGCGGCGAGTCGTCGGCGTGCCAGGTGAAGTAGCCGAACAGCCGCTCGGTCTTGTTGCCGGTGCCTAACGGGAGCGCGCCGAGTTCCGCCGACAGGTCGAACAGGGTGATCATCCGCATCCGGGCCATCACGTTGCCGCGCCGCGCGGGCGAGCTGTCGCCCCCGATGGCGCCGACGATACCATCGACGCCGGCGGTAATGTCCACCGTGCGGGACGGAATGCCGAGCTGCTGGATGACCAGTTCGGCATGGGCGAGGCTCTCTGGGCTCGAACTCCGGTACGGCATCCGGATGGCGGTGACATGCTCAGGACCCAGCGCCTCGGCGGCGAGAAAGGCCACCAGCGCGCTGTCGACCCCGCCGGAGAGTCCGATCACGACATGGGCGAACTTCCGGCGGCGGATGATCTCGTCGCGGATGAACTCCACCAGCCAGCGGCGGGTGAGTTCGGGGTCGATCTCGAGCGGGTCGGCGGCGGATACGGACGGACGGGCGGACGGGCGGACGGGCGCACTGTCTGACCGCCCGACCGCCTGACCGTCTGTCCGCCCGACGGTCTGACCATCCGCCCTCCGCTCCGCCAGGCTCTCCAGCAGATGGGGCAGCCGAGTCTGCAGATCGGAGAGCAGTGGCGTCTCGGCGCGGGCGCGGGTGATCTCGTCGAGATCGAGAGTGACGGGAAGCAGCGCCGGCTCGAAGATCGGTGCCTGCAGCAGCAGCTTGCCGCGCGGGTCGGCGACGACTGATCCGCCGGCGAATCCCTTGCCTCCCTCGAAGCCGACCAGATGGACGACGATCACGAAGAGGCCGTGCTCCTCCGCGATCCCCTGCGCCAGCCGGTCCCAGCGATCGAGGTTGCCGGGCCGCGAGACGCCCAGCCGCGGCGCGAGCCCACGGGCCGGTGTCGCGCTCGGCACGAGCAGCACCTGGGCGCCATCGAGCGCGGCGAGCATGGGCGTGAGCGAGTGCCAGGCATCCTCGCACACCAGCATCGCGGCACGGCCCCAGCGGGTGTTGAATGCCTGCACGCTGCGGCCCGGCTCGACGAAGCGCTCTTCATCGAACACGCCGTAGGTCGGCAGGAAGACCTTGCGATGGATGTGGCGGATGCCGGCGTCGCTGCCGCCCAGGCTGGCGTAGAGACAGGAATTGTGGAGGTGGTTGCGCCAGACCTCGTAGAAGCCGATCGAGATGTCGAACGGCGGCGCCCCGCTCTCCGCATGCACCCGGGAGAGATCGGCGTAGAGCTGCTCGGCGGAGAGCGCGAGCTCCTGGGTCCCGCCTTCAAGGAAGTAGCCGGTCAGCGCCGATTCCGGGGCCACGACGAGCGCTGGCGGCTCGTCCCAGGCGGCAAGTGCGCGGAAGTGCTCGCCCAGGCGGGCGAGATTGACGGCGTATTCCCCCTTGTCGGGCCGGAACTGCAGGATGGCGGCGCGAAGCATGGCGGGGAATCTAGCCGGATCGTTTGGAGAGCGGTGATAGGCGATTGGGCGATTGGGCGAGTAGGCGGTTGGGCGGCGACCGAAGCGCCTTAGGAGCAGCGACCGAAGCGCCATGGGAGCGGCAAGCCGCGACCCGGCGCGAGGGAGTGCTGCGACTCGGCGCGAGGGAGTGGCGATTAGGCGATCGGGCGATCAGGTGGTGCCTTGCCCGAAGAGCTGCCCTCCAATGGCGAGGCCCGCGAGACCGGCGAGCAGCCCGAGCAACACGCTCGCCGCCACATAGCCGACGGCCTTGCTCCAGACGCCGTCCTGCGCGAGGCGGATGGTCTCGGCGGTAAAGGTGGAGAAGGTGGTGAAGCCGCCGCAGAGGCCCACCGTCAGCATGGCGCGCACCTCCGGGCTCATCGCGGAAGGCAGCAGCGGCACCCGGAGCAGGATGCCGAGGAGGAAGGAGCCGGAGATATTGATGGCAAGCGTGGCCCAGGGAAACCCGGCGTGCCCGAGCCGGAGACCGATCAGATAGCGGCTCATTCCCCCGACCGCGCTGCCCAGCGCCACATACCAGATCATCGGTTGACCCTTTAGCTTAACCCGCCATGTCATCTCACTTCGATGCGATCCGCGCCGTCGCCAATGCCTGTCAGCCGCTGCCGCAGGTGGTGACGGGTGGCCAGCCGGACAAGAGCCAGCTCGAGGCCCTGGGCAGGGCCGGCACCACGGTCGTGCTCGACCTGCGCGCGCCACAAGAACCCCGCCCCTTCGACGAACCGGCCACCGTGCGGGGGCTCGGCATGATCTACGAGAATGTACCGGTCGGCGCCGGTCCGCTGGACGACGCGCTGCTGGAGCGGATCCTGGCGGTCTACCGGGCCCATCCCGATGCGACGGTCTTCTGTCATTGCGGGAGCGGCAACCGGGTCGGCGGTGCGCTGATTCCGCACCTCATCCTCGACCAGCAGTTTTCCGAGGAGGACGCCATCACCACCGCAAAGCGGGTCGGGCTCACCAGTCCGGAGCTGCTGGAATGGGGCCTGGAGTATGCGCGGCGGAAAAGCGTAGAGTAGGTGGCAGCGGGTCGGACGTCCGCCGTCAGCCTCCGGTGCATGTCATCCCGAGGAGTGCAGCGACGAGGGATCGCTAACGGCCGAAGCCGATGCCCGAGTACGGCTCCGAGGCAAAGGGATCCCTCGCTACGCCCGGGATGACAGCGGGAGGGGTACCTGACCCGCGCAGCTGGGACACCTTCCTGCCACCTGCCCACCCACCCCCTGCCACCTGCCACCTGCCACCTGCCACCGACCAGCCGCTACCGCCTACTGCCGATGCCAGTACATCCGCATCTCGCTGATCTTGTCGTGGACCGTCTCGCAGAAGATCGCCCCGCGGGCATCGACCCATTCGCCGGTACGGCGGCGGCGGAAGATGCAGCGGAATTCGGTGGAGAACCACGGCCCCGCGGCGCAGATCTCGCCCGCCGTGAAGGTGACCTCCGACTGATTCAGCGGCACCTCGGCCCAGTAGCCCTTCACCGCGTCGATCCCGCGCAGCGGCTCGCTGAATGGCGTCTCGATGAACACCGCGTCGAGCGCAAAGACGCTGACCAGCACATCGACCTTCCCCTTGCTCCAGCCGCGACCGAACTCATCCATCAGCGTGCGACCCAGTGCGCGGGTGGCTTCCACCGTCGTCTCACTCATGGCAACCGGACACTCTCTGGCTTGCTCCCGCACGGGGCCGGGTTGATGATTCCTGCACTCGAATGCCGTCGAATCTACCTCTGCTGACCCGCGTCTGCGCGGCCGCCGCCCTCCTCGCCCTCCTGCCCCCGCAAGCGAGTGTGCCCCCCTGCCCTTCGGAGGCGGGGACGGCTGTCGCGGCCGGCTGGACGGCGTACCGCGCCGATTCGATCGAGGCGGCGGGCCGGCACTTCCGCCGCGCCGCGCGACTCTGCCCGGACAACCTCGATGCGAGGGTGGGCCTGGGGTACGTCGCGCTGCGGCAGGATCGAGTTGCGGCGGCCGATTCGCTGTTCCGCTCCGTGGTGCAGCGCGACAGTCTGAACGGTGATGCCTGGGACGGGTTGACGTTGAGCAGCTGGCGACGGGGCGACCGGTCCGAGGCGCTGAATGCCGGCCGGCGCGCCCTCCGGCTGCATCCCGACAATGCCGCGACCCGGTCGGTGCTCGGCCAGATCGATCCCGACTGGGACCGGCCCGCCAGCGGTCGCTCGCCGCGGCCCCAAACGCTGCGGGTTGATGCCCGGACCCAGGGTGATGCGTTCCAGATCCCCGATGGCAGTGGCTGGCGCGGGTTCTACGCCAATGGCGTCAACATGGGCGTCGCCCTGCCGGGCAGGTTCCCCTCCGAATTTCCGCCTGACTCGGCCACCTACGCCAGCTGGTTCGAGATGCTGTCGGCGATGCACGCCAACACCCTCCGGCTCTACACCATCCTGCCGCCCTCGTTCTACCGCGCGCTCAGCGGCTGGAACCGGACGCATCCCGAGACGCCGCTCTGGCTGGTGCACGGCGTCTGGACCGAACTGCCGCCGGAACACCACTTCAACGACAGCACCTGGAAGGCCGATTTCCGCGCCGAGATGCGCCGGGTGGTGGACCTGCTGCACGGCAACGCGAAGATCCCGAAACTCCCCGGCCACGCCGGCGGCCGCTACGACGCCGATGTCTCCCGCTGGGTGCTGGCCTATATCATCGGGCGGGAGTGGGAGCCGTATGCGGTGAAGGACTTCGACCTGCGCAACCCGTCGCCCGCGCCCTACCACGGCCGGTTCCTCCAAACCGCGGGTGTGGTCCCGGCGGCGGACGGCTGGATGGCGGAGCAGTGCGACTACCTGCTGGGATATGAAGCCAACATCTACAACACCATCCGGCCGATCGCCTACACCAACTGGCCGACGCTCGATCCGCTGACCCACGTCACCGAAGCGAGCGGCGACGAGGAATCGGCCTGGCGACGCAAGGTGGGGCGGCCGCTGCCGCGCGATCCGATCGAGTACGAGAACGACGTGATCGGCCTCGATGCGATGCTGGTGCGCGCCACACCGCAGAATCCCGCCGGCTGGTTCGCCAGCTATCATGCCTATCCCTACTATCCCGACTTCCTGCTGTACGATCCCGGCTACGACACCGCGCGGTCCAGCGAGGGCCGGTCGAACTTCTTCGGCTACCTGAGCGAACTCAAGCGGCATCACGCCGGCATCCCCCTGCTGCTCTCCGAGTACGGCGTGCCGTCAAGCCGCGGCGTGGCCCACCTGCAGCCGCAGGGCTGGAACCACGGCGGCCATGATGAAACTGCGATGGCCCGCATCGATGCCCGGCTCACCCGCGAGATCCGGGAGAGCGGCATGGCGGGAGGAATCATTTTCGCGTGGATCGACGAGTGGTTCAAGAAGAACTGGATCGTGATCGACTACGAGCGGCCGCAGGCGAACACCCGCCAGTGGCACAACGTGATGGACGCCGAGCAGCACTACGGCATCCTCGGCATGTACGCCGGGAATGCGAACAGCACGCCGCGGCTGGGCGGGATGGCGGCGCGGTGGTGGGCGCTCCCGATCCTGACGGAGCACCCGGCTGCCCGTGCGGGAGCTCCGAGCCGAATCAGGGTTGGGTCGGACGAATCGTATGTGTACGTCGCGGTCGAGTTCGCCGGACTGGAGGGCAAGCCGTTCCCATGGCAGGACCGCAGCCTGCTCCTCGCGCTGGACAGCTATCGTGCGGGGCTGGGCCAGCTGCTGCCCGGCGGCGCGGTGCAGAGCGAGGTGGGCTTCGAGTTTGCCGCCAGCTTCCGCGACACGAGTGACGCCGAGCTGCGGATCGTGCCGGGCTACTCGCCGTATGTCGGCGGCGAGGCAATCGTCGAGGGCGACGACTACGGCCGGTTTGCCCGTCGACCGATCACGACGGTGCCGCTCAGGGACGGCCGGTTCGACTCGATGTTCGTCATCACCAACCGGGCCCGATTTGCCCGGGACGGCCGTTTCCTCCCCGCCAGCGGTTACAACCGCGGGCGGCTGCGCTACGGCACCGCCGCGCAGTCCTCGCTCTCCGACTGGTGGTGGGATGCGGCGGCAGGGATGCTGCAGCTCCGGCTGCCGTGGGGGGTGATCAATGTGAGCGATCCGTCGACTCGTACGCTGCTCTACGAGCGGAAGGCAGGCGACGAGATCGGCACGGCAACGAGTGATGGCATGCGCTTCGGAGTGCTGCTGCTCGACCACCCGGCGTCACCGGCGACGGCAGCGACGCTGATCGGCGCGCTGCCGACCGTCGCCGGCGGGCGGTGGCGGCGAAGTCAGTTCCCCGACTGGACCTGGCCCGGATGGACCGAGCCGCGGTATCACGCGCGGCTCAAGCCGGTGTATGACTCGCTGAAAGCGTTGTGGGGGGCAGGCGATTAGGCGATTGGGCGATTGGGCGATTGGAAACTAACGGTCAACGGCCATTAGCTGAATGCTGAACGCTCCCCTCCCCTCCCCTCCCCTTGGCTCCTCCGGCACACCCGGCGATAGTTGTGCATGCATCTGCGCCGCTCCCGCTCCCGCTGCTTCGCCCTGCTGCTGGCGATCCTCCCTGCCCTGCCGCTCGCCGCCCAGATCCCCGTCGCCGATTCCGCCTGGACCGTCGGCGACTATGCGGCGGCGCGCGTCGGCTACGAGCGGGCGCTGCACGACAACCCCGGTGAGGTCCGCGCGCTCTACCGGCTGGCGGTGCTCGCCAGCTGGGCGGGCCGGCTCGACTCCGCCCTCGCCCTGCTGCGTGATGCCCGCGAAATCGAACCGGCCGACCCCGATGTCCGGCTGGAAGAGGCCAAGGTGCTGGCCTGGGACGGCCAGTACGCCGGGTCGATCCTGCGCTACGACTCCCTGCTCGCCGCCACGCCCGACTACCACGACGCCGCGATTGGCCGGGCGCAGGCACTTGCCTGGGCCGGCCACCTGCCGGAGGCGGAGCAGGCGTATGCCACGCTGATCGAACGGAATCCCGACGACATGGAAGCCCGCGCGGGGCGTGGGCAGGTAGCGAGCTGGCGGGGCGATCTGGCCGGAGCGGCACACCATTACCTCGATGCCCTGGCCCGCCAGCCCGATCATGTCCCATCGCTCGTCGGGATGGCGCAGGTGCGCCAGTGGCAGGGGCGGCCGGATGATGCCCAGCGATACGCCAGTCAGGCGATCGCGCTCGCTCCCGAGGACCGCGGCGCCCGCGAGGCGCAGGCGGCGATCCGCGCCCTGGTCCGGCCCCAGCTCAACCTCCAGCTCGGCTGGAGCCACGACTCGGACAGAAACACGCTCTGGTGGCAGACGGTGGGGGCGTCGATCAGCCTCGGCAACGGGCTGCGCGGCTTCGGCAGCGCGGGCCTCGCGGAGGCGAGCGACCCGTTCCGTACCGGCACCCGCCTCTCCGCGGAGGCCGGGGCCAGCTACGATGTCGGCAACCTCAGCGTGACCGGCGCACTGGGGGCGCGGCACCTCGCGCCGAGCGGGGGCGGTGGGCGCAGCACGGGGACGTGGCGGGCGGGCTTCAGCTATCGGCTGGCCCCGACCGCCGGCCTGGGGATGGGCTACGGGCACTACAGCTTCGATGAGACGGCGTTCCTGCTCACCCGCGATGTCGATGTCGACGAGGTGAGCCTCGAGGGCGATGTCGAGCTGCGGCGCGATCTCACCTTGGGCTATGGCGGCAGCGTGGCGTGGCTGTCGGATGACAACCAGCGCAAGGCGCTCGTGGTGTCACTGACCCAGCGCCTCGCCCGGCGGTGGACCGCCGGAGTCTATGGCCGGATTTTCGGTTACGACAAGCCCGGCGTCGGCTATTTCGGGCCTGACCGCTTTCTGTTAGGCGAGGCCCGCGGCTCCTACACCAACGGCTGGCGCCGGTGGGAGGCCAGGATCGCCGGCGGGCTCGGCGCGCAGCAGGTGCGCTCGCAGGGGAAGACCCAGGTGGAATGGCACGGCGAGGCGCGGCTCAGTCGCCGCTGGAGCACCATCAATGAGGTCTCGCTCTCCAGCGGGATCAGCAACAGCGCCGCGAGCAGCACCACCGGCGCATTCCACTACTACACGGCGGCCCTCGCGGTTCGGCTGGGGCTCTGACGGAGACCGACACGATGTCCACCCACCGCAGGGAGATGGTGCTGGGAGAGTTGCGCGCCACCACGGATGGCTTCCTCGCCGCGGTCGAAGGGGTAACACCGGCCCAGTGGGTGTGGACCCCCGAGCCGGATCGGTGGTCGGTCGGGCAGACGGCGGAGCATGTGACCGTGGTCCTGCGGGGTGTCACCAAGCTGGTCAGTACCAAGCTCCTCTCGATGCCGATTCCGCCGGGCCAGGAACGCCCAACTATCACCGACGACCAGATCGTGACCCGACTGTTCGACCGCAGCCGCCGGGTCCCCGCACCGGAGACGGTGCAGCCGACCGGCCGGTGGGGTACAAAGGAAGAGTGCGCCGCGGTGTTCCAGCAGGCGCGCGATGGAATGCTCCACTGGTTCGAAGAGACGAGCGAGGATCTGCGTCAGTTCGGCGCGCCGCACCCGCTGCTGGGAACGCTCGACGGTGTGCAGTGGCTGCTCTTCGTCGCGGCCCACACCGAACGGCATATGCGACAGATCCGGGAGCTGCGGGGGATGGCGGGGTTTCCGGAGTAGGCGATGGGCGGACGGGCGGACGGGCGGACGGGCGGACGGGCGGACGGGCGGACGGGCGGACGGACGGACGGACGGACGGACGGACGGACGGACGGACGGACGGGCGGAGCCAATGTAGTTGGCTTCATGCTGAATATTCAACGCTGAACGCTGACGGCTCACGGCTCACGGCTAACGGCTCACGGCTCTCCTCCCACGTACGTCTCGAAGAACCCCGTCCCCTCATCGCTGAGCGGCTCACCCCCTATGGTCCCGGTGATCCGGAAGCTTCCCCGCATCTGCAGGAAGTGCTTGGCGCCGCCCGCCGCGGTACGATCGGTCGCCTGGACATCCACGATCTCCGTCTCGAGGCGAACGGTGTCGGCATCTCGGGCGGCGATGAAGCGGAACCGCGTCGGCACTCTCACCCCACCCCGCGACTGTCCCCCCTCGTAGGTCACCGCCGCGGCACGGAGGATCTGGCGCACTCCGAGGGAATCGACCAGGGCCACCAGCACGCGCGGCGCTCCGGTCGCGGCCTCGCCTACCGTATCCTCCGGCGCATAGACCGCCCCGTAGAGCAGATTGTAGTGCCGGCCGCGCGCGGCGCCCCAGTCCCAGCTCACGTTGCGCCACACCCCCCAGTTGTGATCGTGATACGCCGGGACATCGGTGAGCCGGGTGCAGCGCTGGCCGAGACAGATCTCGCCGGTCGCCGTGCCGCTCAGCGCCGGAACGACGTAACCGGAGGGATAGGCCCCCTCGCGCAGGCTCACCGGCGGGAAGAAGCGATTTCGCTCCGGCTGCACCGTCAGCGCGAGCCGGAGCGGCCCGGCTGCGCCGTGCGCCACGGCGGTCAGCGTGTACCTGCCGTCGCGCTGGATGACCCGGCTCTGTCCCAGCGTCAGGTCGGCGCGGGTCGTGTCCAGCACGATCGAGTCGGAGGGGACGATGGCGCTGTAGCGCTGGTAGCGTCCATCCGGGCTCCGGTGGCTGATGAGCAGTTGGCCACCCCACCTCCCGTGCAGCACCTCACCGCCGACCAGATAGGTGATGTACCACCACTCCTCGGGGCCAGCGGAGAGATTGAAGTAGTGCCACTCGCCCCAGCTCGAATCGGGGGTGGCGGGAAGATGGAACCGGTCGAGCTCGTCGTAGAGCTGCTGGTCGGTCGGTGTGATCCAGGCGGAATCCGCCGGAGTATCGACCCATGCACCGCTCACGATGCGCCGCGCCGCGCCCACCGCCGCGAGGCGGCTGGGGATCTCGCCACCGGCCCGCACCGCGACGCTCCGCCCCCGCAGGCTCAGGTACACCAGCTTGTTCTCGATCGTCGGTGAGACCGCCCGGACGCTTGCGGCATGACGCGGTCCGCCGAGCAGCTGCCGGGTGAGGAACCGGGCCCGCTCGATCCCGAAGAACATTCCGCTCACCCCGCCGGTGCGCATCGCCTCGATGTCGATGCCCTGCGGCAGCACGGTGATTTCACCTCCACCGACCAGCGCCACATCGGCCGACTGGGTCAGCATCGCCTCGCCGATGGACAGCAGCACGATCATCACCCCGACGCCGAGGCCGTAGCCCAGCAGCAGGAAAAGGGAGCGCCCCTTGTGGACCAGCAGGTGGCGGAAGGCGAGGGTGAGGAGCATGCGCGACAGGTTAGGGGGAAAGGGGAGCAGGGGCAGGGAATATGGGGAAAGGAAAAGGGATACCAACGAGACAAAACCTGCAGATGCACTCGGGTGGGGCAGGCGTCCCGCCTGCCCACAAGAGGCGACCCGCAATCACGAGAGACTTGTCCTTCATTGGTTCTTCGACCCTCGGGATCGCTTTGGCAGGTGGGACGCCTGCCCCACAGGCAAGAGCTTCACACCTTCCCCCCCGCCAGCTGCCCGCCACTCCCTACTCTCGATGTGTCATCCACAATCCTGCCATCCAGCATGTGCACCACCCGCCCCGCTTCGGCGGCGAGCCGTTCGTCATGGGTCACGACCACAAGCGTGACGCCATCGAGGGAGAGGCGGCGGAAGAGATCGAGGATGCCGCGGCCGGTCTTCGCATCGAGTTCGCCGGTGGGCTCGTCGGCCAGGATCACGGCGGGCTTGTTGGCCAGCGCCCGCGCGATCGCCACCCGCTGCATTTCACCGCCGGAGAGCTGTGTCGCCCGGTGGCCGGCCCGGTTGGCGAGTCCGACGTAGCTCAGCAGCTCGCTGGCGCGGGCGCGGCGCTCGTCCCGGCGCACGCCCGCTTCCGACATGGGCAGCTCGACATTCTCCTGCGCCGTGAGCACCGGCAGCAGGTGAAAGCGCTGGAAGATGAATCCCAGTTTGGTCAGGCGTACGCGGGTGAGCTCGCGATCACTCAACGATTCGAGCCGCGTGCCGGCGAGCTGCACGCTTCCGCCGGAGGCGGTGTCGATTCCGCCGAGCAGCTGAAGCAGGGTCGACTTGCCGGAGCCCGATGGCCCGACGATGGCGACATACTCGCCGGCGTTGATGGCGAGCGAGGCGCCCTGCAGGGCGTGCACCGTCTCGCCGTTCATCGGGTAATCCTTGCGGAGCTCGCTGGCGACCAGCACGGCAGCGCTCATGTGGCCTCGGTGCGGAGCGTAGTGGCGATCGGCGCGCGCGCCGCCAGCCAGGCGGGATAGACCCCGGCGAGCACTCCCGCCATGGTGAGGACCAGCCCGGCCACCACGAGACTGGCGGTGTGCGGCACGAAGAAGGAGATCGCCGCCGGCAGCCCGGGAAAGGAGGTCAGAATCTGATCGAGGTAGTGTGCCGTCGCCGTCCCGAGCAGGGCGCCGAGCGCGCCACCGATCAGCGTCATCGCGGCGCCTTCCAGCATGACGCCCCGAATCACCCTGCCGCGGCTCATGCCGATCGCCCGGAGCGTGGCGATCTCGCCTCGGCGCTCATTCACCGTGATGGTCATGAGGGTGGCCACCAGCAGCACCGTGACGACGAGGCTGATGCTGCCGAGGATGAAGGAGAGCTGGCGGAAATAGACCAGCCGCTCGCGGAAGTGGACCAGGAGGTCGGCGACGCTGTTCACCTCGAGCCGGGGGAACGCGGCGCGCAATCGGGCGGTGGTCGGCTCGACCTCCTCATCCTGATTGACCCGGACGACGATCGCCGAGCCGCGGTCTTCGGCCCGGAAGCCGGCGAGGTCCTGCAGCACCGGCAGCGCGGTGCCGATCGACGGCTGCCCCTTGTAGTCGTACAGCCAGCGCACGACGCCGCGCGCGACCAGCCGCCGGGTCGAGCCCGCCACCACCACCTGCGGGTCGAGCCGGCTCACCAGCGTCACGGTGTCGCCGATGGTGGCGCCGAGCAGTTGGGCGGCCGGCTCGCTGAGCAGGAGGCCGGTGGTATCGCCGGGCAGCAGGTCGGCGCCGCGCTCGAGCCGGTACAGCGCCTGGTGCGCCGGGTCGATGCCGTAGCCGAACAGGGTGACGAGCGAATCCGCCCGTCGCCCGTAGAGGCTGGAGCCGGCCAGCGGCGCCACCGAGCCGACCGCGGGGTCCTGGGCGATCGCGGCGCGGATCCGGCCGATTCCGGGAATCGTCGCCTCGGTATCGAAGGGCAGCGTGCCCTTCGGCGAGAGCCGGATCTGGTAGCCCCGCCCGAGCAGGAGCTGCGCGAATGACCGCTCCATCCCGCCGGCCAGCAGCACCATGTTGAGCAGCATGGCGGTGGTGACGGCGATCCCGGCGAGCGCGAGCCCATTGCGCACCGGATGGCGGGTGAGGTTGCGCAAAAAACGGGGAATGGGGAACGGGGAAGATGAAACAGGGAATGGGGACCGGGGCACGGGGGAACCGGAATTGGCGACCGGCGCACTGCCGCGGGGTGTTTCCCCTTCCCCGTTCCCCGTTCCCCGCAGTTCGTCGTTCATCCCCGCCCCCACAGGATCATCGGATTGGTGCGCACCAGGCGCCACGCCGCCAGCGCGCCGGCGCCGAGACCGAGCCCGAGGGAAAGCAGCACGCTGAACCGGATGATGCCGAAGGTGATCTGCGAGAAGATCAGCCGGGTGGCGAAGAACTGCTGGTAGTAGCTGTTGGTGACCGCCCCCGCGGCGACGGCCAGGACGACACCGATGATCGAGCCAAGGCTGGCGACGAGGACCGCCTCGAGCAGCAGCGCACCGAAGATCGTGCGGCGCCGGACACCGGTGAAGCGCATGACCGCGGCGTCCCGCCGGCGTTCCTCGACCTTGAGCAGCATGATGCACAGCAGGAAGATGGCGCTCGCGATCACGCTGATCACCGCGATGGCGGCGTGGAACCGGCTGACGACGCGAAAGGTCTGGGACGACTCGCTGGCGATCTGGGCGGATGGCGCGGCCCGGTAGCCGAAGGCGACCTGATTGAGTGCCGCCGCGGTCGCGAGCGGGTCGGCGCCGGGCTGGAGGGCGACGCCGAAGCGGTCAACCCGGTCGGGGGCGCCGAGCAGGGCGCTGAGGTCGGGAAGATGAAAGCGGACGGCGAGATCGCGCCGGGTGACGGTGGAGGGATCGGTGGTCGGCTCGTAAATGGCGCTGACAATTGCCCGGCGGACGACGGCGCCGGGTTCGAGCGCCAGATCGAGGGTGTCGCCCACCCGCGCGTCCAGCGTCGCGGCGGTGCGGCGCTCCAGTGCGATGCCGGGGAGGGAATCACCAGTGACGAGGGCGAGCGCGGCAAGCAGGGTGACAGCGATCAAGCGGGTGTCGAGCCTCTCGGTGCGGGCGGAGGTGGCGCTGACCGGCGAGGAAGTAATCTAGCCCGCTTGGCCGAACGCCTGTCGAACGTTATCCTAGACACACACCATGACACGATTCGAAACGCCACGAGTGGCCGTGGTCGGTGCGGGAGAGGTCGGCCGGGGCTGGGCCGCCCTTGCCGTCGCCGCCGGCTGGCCGGTGACCATCTACGACGCCGACAGCGACAAGCTCGCCCCGGCGGCGGACGCCGTGGCCGATCGGGTGGTCCACTTGGTGCAGCTGCGCCGGGCCCAGGCCCCCGTGGCGGAAGAGGCTCTCAACGTGATGCGGGTGGGGCGCAGCCTGCTCAACGCCGTGGCGGATGCCGACTGGATCATCGAGGCGGTCCCCGACGATCTCGCGGTCAAGCAGAAAGCGCTGCAGCTTTGCGAGCAGGTGGCCCGCCGCGCCGCCATCCTGACCAGCAGCTCGGCCTCCCTGGGCCCCTCCCTGCTCGGCGCCCGGCTCGACCGGCCCGAGCGCTTCATCGTCACCCACCCGCTCGCGCCCGTCGATCTGATCCCGCTGGTCGAGGTGGTGCCCGGTCCCAAGACCGATGCCGAAGTGATCGAGGACATCCGCTTCTGGCTCAGCATGATGGGGCGGGCGGCGATCGTCTTCAAGAAGGAGATCATCGGCAATATCGCCCAGCGGCTGCGGGCCGCGGTCTGGCGGGAATGCATCCAGCTGGTGCTGGATGGAGTGCTGGATGTCGAGGATGTGGACCGGGCCGTTTCGGTCGGACCCGCCCTGGCCTGGGCCGCTACCGGCCCTCACCTCGACCATCAACTCGGCAGCGGCGAGCTCGGCGTGGATGTCGTGCTGCCGCGGATGCTGGGTGAATACGAGGAGATCTGGAAGTCGCTGGCCGACTGGAAACAGCTGCCGACCGAAGATCAGAACCGGCTGGTGAAGCTGCTGGACAAGGCCTACGCCCAGCACCTGCCCGAGCTGCGGGAGGCGCGGGATCTGCGGCTGGCGCGGTTGCTGGAGGCGTTGAGGGAGTAGAGCGAACCTGGTCCGGCAAGCACCGGCGTGCGATAGGGTGACTCGCGTCACCCGCTAGAAATACGTGGCGATCGACATCAGGAAGCGCGCGATGTCGGCCCGATTGTTGAACCGGTCGCGGGACCAGCCCCGCACATAATCCAACTTGATGACGCTCTCGCTTGTCGGGCGGAAGTTCAGGCCCAGCGTGACTTGCCGTTCGCTGTCGCCGGGCAGCGCGACATCAAAATCCACCACGTCGATTCGGATCTTGGCGGCAAAGTTTGACTGCGGCATGGTGCGCACCCAGCCGTGGCCGAACGGCCGGAGCAGCTCCACGTAGAGTCCGCGCTGACGCGAGGCGTAGAGCCCCTGCAGGCCGGAAGGTATGTCGATCTTTGCAGTGGCCGCCTCGCCCACCATCCGGAATCCGGCGGCGGTCACCTCCACATCCGCGACCAGAATGCTCAGGTTCCTCCGCTCGTCCACCTTGATTCCATCCACTCGATAGACGTTGTAGGCACCATGGTGCGCGGAAATTCCTGCCTCGACTCCCCGGCGCGGACTGTACGCCACTCGGCCGACGAAGGCCGGCGAGTTGTTGTTGTCCGAGAAATTCCTTCGGCCCAGCGGGATGCGGGTCCCCTCCGGCGAATTGGTGATCAAGCCGTCGTGAAAACCGTTGACCGCGTACAGCTCGTAGGTGAGGCGCGAAGCCCGACCGACGCCGAAGAGCCCGAGGATGCCCGCACCGGCCTCCGAAAGAGCGACCCCGAGAATCTCGGTGGAAACCCGTGGGCGATCGGTAAACTCGTTGCGCGGGCTGTCGTGCGAGAGGTTGAACCGGCCCAGCGGAGAGAGGATCATCCCGGCGCGGAAGGCGAGCGCGGGGTGGACCGCCACGTCGATGGCGGCGAACTCCAGCCTGACTTCGTCCCCCCCTTCCTCGAACTCCAATTCGGCCGCGATCCGGACAAAGTCGCTCACCCGGGTCGACGTGAACAGATTGAACCGCTTGGCCTCAAAGGTGGTCTCCGTCGTCACGCCGTCGATCCGTTCGTGCCGAATATGCGCCTCCGCGTACCCGCCAATCGAGGTGCGGGCGCCAAGCCCGGTCAAACCCGGCTTGTCGTACACACCCCCTGGCACGGTCGCAGGTGGCAGGCGGCCTGCGGTCGTGGTGTCCTGCGCCAGGAGTCGCGCGGTCACGAGGGTGGCGGAGAGTACGAGCAGCGTGCACGATATCGTACGCACGGTCAGGCACTCTCCAGTTGCACCACGAGGCGGCCGTCCGGAGTCACGGTGGCTGGATGGCGGGGCAACGGCTGCATCGCCGGACCATGAACCACGCGTCCCTCCCGGTCGTACAGCGAGCCGTGGCAGGGGCAGAGCAGTCCTGCGGCCGCGATGTCCACCGTGCATCCGAGGTGTGTGCAGATGGGCGAGAGTACCGCGTACTGCTGCGGGGCGAGGTACACGACGTAGAGGACAGCGCCGGTCGGAAGCCGGAGCTTGAGGTACCCACCCGGTTCGGCCAGATGCGGGTAGCGGTCCAGCGCCAGCTCGATCCGCCCGGCGTCCGGGGTCACCGGCGTAGAGACCAGTGACGCGCATGCCGGCAGCGCCAGTGCGCTGGCGGCTACTTGGAGGAATCTCCTGCGATCGAGGTGGTTCACCGTGACCCCACGAAATCGAGGAGAGCGGCCCGGCCAAGAGGAGTCAATGCGGCGAACTGATCCCGGGCTGCAGTCGCCTCACCCCCGTGAAGCAGGATCGCCTCCTCCACCGAACGGGCCCGGCCATCATGGAGCAGCAACGCCTGGCCATTCAGGAAGCTCCGCATCAGGCGCAACCCCCAGAGCGGCGCCGTCCGAAACTCCCGCCCGTCCGCGCTTCCGTCCGGCCGATCATCAGCCAGCCCAGCCCCCATGTCGTGCAGCAGGAGGTCGGAGTAGAGCGTCACGGTGCGACCCGCGACGGCGGGGATCGGACTGACTCCAGTCTGGAAGGTGCGAACGTGGCAGGTGGCGCAGCCGATCGTCTCGAAGAGTGAGTCCCCGACCAGGCGTGACCCGGCAATCCGGCCCGGTGCGGGCGCGGCGAGCATGCGCAGGTAGTTGGTCACCGTCAGCACAACGTCGGCGGGGAGTTCCGGATCCGCGACGCGGTCGGCCGCAATCGTGGAGGCCGCCGCTCCGGGCCCGTAGTTCTCGGCCGGGATGAAATCGGATGTGATCCCCATGTCCTGCTGGTACGCTTCAGTCACCTGCTGCAGCAGCGCGCTGACCTGGGCCTTGCGGCCGAAACGGCCGATCCGAAGCCCCGGCCCGGCGCCTGGTTCCGTCGCCGGCAGATAGGCCGGAGGAGTCACCCAGTTGGGGCGCCCGGAGATGCCGTCACCGTCGGCGTCCAGCGAGTCGACGTTGGCCAGGATGGCAGCGTCGGGGATGGCCTCGATCAGACCGGCGCCGAAAACCGGTGGCGGAAGCCTGACCGACACCTGGACACCCGGGGGCAGCCGCTCCGGCAGCGCCGTCGGCAGCGACTTGTCCTGGAGTTGGGGCCCTCCCACCTCGAACAGGAGATCAGTCCCCTGACTGAAGCGGGTCAATCGGTTGCTGAGGTTTCCGCGGCCATCTCCGCTATGGCAACCGGCGCACGAAGTGTTGTTGAACAACGGGCCGAGTCCTTCGCCGGCGGAAAAGGGGCGGCCGAACTCCTCGTCACCCCGCAGAAACGCGCTCAATTCGCGGGAGCTCAGCCCGTCGATCGGGGCATCGAACAGATCGTCCGGCTCCGCGGCCGGCGTGGTCAGTTGCTCGCAGCCCAGCGTCAGGGCCAGCCCCGCAATTGCGAGGAAACCGGGTGTTCTCATCAGTGCACTCCCTGGACGGTCATCAGGCGCCACCTTGCAGCGGTCATCGCAGCTATCCCGCTCTCGGCGCATACAGCACCACCAGCGCTCCGGCCAGGCTGAGTCCGGCACCGAGCAGGTCCCAGCGGTCGATGCGTCCCCCATCCAGCAGGACGAACCACCCCATCGCGCCGATCAGGTACACACCGGCATAGGCCGCAAACGTCCGCCCGGCGAACGGCGCGGGTGAGCGGGTCAGCGCCCACGCGAAGGTCAGCAACAACAGCAGGGCCACCGCCATCCACCAGGGCGACTGCCCGGCCCGCACGACTTGCCAGACGGCGTAGCAGCCCAGCAACTCACAGATAGCGGCGAGAATCAGGTAGGGCATTGGCGATTAGGCGATTGGGCGTGGCGACAGAAAGTGGCTAGACGTCAGGCCGGGAGCAGAGCAGCACCCGCGCGAGCTCGACCCCCAGCACATGGTGGCTGCCGTCGTGCGCGATCGTCACCGGCCCGTCGAATGGCTGCCGCTCCAGCACCGTCACACTCGTGCCTGGGGTGAGGCCGTAGCCGGCGAGATACCGGAGCCGGTCGGCCTGACCGGTGTTGACCTGGCGGATAATGGCGGTCTCGCCCGGGGGAATGTCGGTCAGCGGCACGGAGACCAGCTCCGCGATGTCTCCATCGGCGGAGGGAATCGGGTCGCCATGGGGATCGACCCGCGGATCGCCCAGGGCCCGCGCCATCCGCTCGATGAGCGTGTCGGAGACGGCGTGCTCCAGTCGCTCCGCCTCTTCATGCACTGTATCCCAGGTGTAGCCGAGGAAACCGACCAGATACGCCTCGATCATCCGGTGGCGCCGCACCATGCGGAGCGCGACCCGGCGCCCCTCCGCCGAGAGGGTCACACCGCGGTAGGGCTCATGGTCGACCAGGCCCTGCTCGGCGAGACGCTTCACCATGCCGCTCACCGAGGCGGGGGCGAGATCGAGGGCCAGGGCCAGCTCCGTCGTCCCCGCGAGTGAACCGCCGAGCGTGAGCCGGTAGATCGTCTTCAGGTAATCCTCGGCGGAACGGGTGAGACTCTCACGCGGAAGGTCGGTCGTCATTCGGAGCCTCCGGCAGCAGGACGGATGGAGAGTGCGCGCATCCCGTTGGCGATCACCAGCAGGCTCGCTCCCATGTCGGCGGCGACCGCGACCCAGAGGGTGGCCTTGCCGGCCAGCGCGAGGACGAGGAACACCGCCTTGAGGCCGATCGCCACGGTGATGTTCTGTCGGATCAGGCGGAGGACAAAGCGGCTGTGGCGGATCGCGGGCGCGATCAGGGTGAGGTCATCGCCCATGAGCGCCACGTCCGCGGTCTCGAGTGCCGCGTGGGTACCCGCCGCCCCCATGGCGATGCCGACCGTCGCGGCGGCGAGCGCCGGGGCATCGTTCACGCCGTCGCCCACGAAGGCCACCATGGCGCCCGCTGCCTCCCAGGCGCGGACGGCCGCGTACTTCTCCTCGGGAAGCAGGCCGGCGCGCACCTCCGTGATGCCGACGGCGCGTGCCACCGAGTGCGCGACCCCCTCGCTATCGCCACTGAGCATTACCACCCGGCCGATCCCCTCAGCGCGAAGTGCCGCAACCCCGGCGGCGGCCTCCGGCCGCACCCGGTCGGCGACGGCGATGACACCGAGCGGATGGTGCCCCTCGGCCACGAGCACCGCGGTGCGCCCGGCACGCTCGAGCCGGTCGAACAGTGCGTGGACCTCGCTGTTGCCGGCGCCGATCTCGTCGCAGAGCCGCCGGTTGCCGACCACGACGTCGCGCCCCTCGACCCGGGCTCGTGCGCCCCAGCCAGGCAGCGCCTGGAATGCCTCCGCCTCGGAGAGGACGAGACCCCGCTCCTCCGCCGCACGACAGATGGCCCGTGCCACGGGATGCTCGGAGTGGCGTTCCACCGAGGCGGCGAGGCGGAGCAGTTCCCCGTCCGCGCGCCCATCCAGTGCGACGCTGTCGGTCAGCGCTGCCCGACCCTCGGTAAGCGTCCCGGTCTTGTCGAAGGCGAGGGTGTCGATCCGGGCCAGCGCCTCGAGCCGGGCGCCGCCCTTGATCAGCACCCCGGACCGGGCCGCCGCGGTCAGTGCGCTGATCAGCGTGACGGGCGTCGAGATCACCAGCGCACAGGGACAGGCGATCACCACCAGCGCCAGAGCACGGTAGAGCCACATCTCCCACGGCCCTGCTCCGGCGAGCGGAGGCAGCACGGCAATCAGCGCCGCGAGCCCGAGCACCGCCGGGGTGTAGATCCGGGCAAAGCGATCGATCAGTGACTGCACCGGTGCGCGCGCGGCCTGCGCATCCTCCACCGTGTGAAGGATCCGGGCCAGCGTCGTATCACTCGCCTCCCGGGTGGTGCGCAGCACCAATGCGCCGTGCCCGTTCACCGAGCCCGCGAAGACCTGATCGCCAGGACCCTTGTCGGCCGGGGCGGACTCGCCGGTGATCGGAGCTTCGTTCAGCGCGGACTGCCCGCCGACGATTGTGCCGTCGAGCGCCACCCGCTCACCGGGGCGGACCCGAATCCGTTCACCCACGCGCACCGCGCCGACCGGCACCAGCTGTTCGCCACCGAGACGAATGACGAGAGCTTCGGCCGGGGCGAGGTCCAGCACCGCCGCGATGGACCGGCGCGCCCGGCCGACCGCCCATTCCTCGAGTCGGAGCGCCACCGCAAAGAGGAACAGCGCGGAAGCGCCCTCGGCCCACTCCCCGATGAGTGCGGCGCCGAGGGCCGCAATGGACATGAGCGCGTACATGTCGGGCGAGCGGTGCACGACCGCGCGGAGACCGCGAGGCACGACATACCAGCCGCCGGCCACCATCGCGCCCGCAAGCAGGCCGATCGATACCGCCGGAGAACCGGCGAGCCACTCGATCAGCAGGCCGGCGGTGAGCAGGAGCCCCGCGATGGCGGCGGCCACCGTTGGCCCGCGTGGCCGCGGGACGGAGCGAATGTCGGAGCGGACCGGGTAGCCCGCGGCCGAGAGCAGGCGGGCCACCTCCTCGCGCGAGGCGCCGCCCGTCCTGAGCCGCACCCGCACCTCGCCCTTGAAGACATCCACCTGCACGGCCTCCACCCGTCCCTCGCGGGTGAGCGAGCGGGTGATGGTCGTGGCGCAGCTGGGGCAGTCGATCCCCGACACGCGGAACAGCAGTGTTCCGGCGGCGGATTCCGTGGCCGAGCTCATGGCGGGGCACCAGCCGGGGAGCGGTGCGCATCGGGCGGGGTGGGGGCCGACCGCGCTGCGCTGGTCACGCGAAGAGCCGCCAGAGCTGGGCGGTGAGGAAGCAGACGATGAACCCGAGGCCGAGCGGCAGCGCCGTCGCGAGCACGGTCCAGCGGACGCTGCCGGTTTCCTTGTAGATGGTGTAGATCGTGGTCGAGCAGGGGTTATGCAGCAGGCTGAACAGCATCAGGTTGAGCCCGGTGAGCGCGGTCCAGCCGGCGCCGCGCAGCAGCAGGGCGACCTGCTCGGTGGACTTGAGGTCGAACATCACGCCATCGCCGGCGCCGACGCCGGCCACCCTGGCGGTGAGGACCGTCAGCATCAGCACGGTGGGGATGACGATCTCGTTGGCCGGGATGGCGACGACATAGGCCAGCAGGATGACGCCGTTGAGACCGAGCAGCAGTCCCATCGGATTGAGCCAGCCGACCAGGTGCTCCGCCACACTGACGCCACCGAAAGTCACATTCCCGATCAGCCAGATGGCGGCACCCGCCGGCGCGGCGAAGACCACCGCGCGCCACAGCACAATGAGGGTGCGGTCCACCAGCGAGGTGTACAGCGTCTGCAGCACGCGGGGCGGACGGTAGGGTGGCAACTCCAGGCTGAAGGTGGTGGCCTCCCCGCGGAGCACGGTACGGGTGAGCAGCCAGGAGGAGAGGAACATCACGACGATGCCGAGCACCGCGATCCCCACCACCGCCCCGGCGGAGGCCAGCCCCGCCAGCGCCGGCGGCGCCAGCGCCCCGAGGAAGATCGAGGCGATCAGGATCTGGGTGGGCCAGCGGCCGTTGCACAGCGAGAAGTTGTTGGTGATGATGGCCACCAGCCGCTCCCGCGGGCTGTCGATGACCCGGGTCGCCACCACGCCGGCGGCGTTGCAGCCGAAGCCCATGCACATCGTGAGCGCCTGCTTGCCATGCGCCCCGGCCTGGCGGAAGAGGCGGTCGAGGTTGAAGGCGACTCGCGGCAGGTAGCCGAAGTCCTCCAGCAGGGTGAAGAGCGGGAAGAAGATGGCCATCGGCGGCAGCATCACGCTGATCACCCAGGCGGTGGCGAGGTACACGCCGTCGAACAGGAATCCGGAGAGCCACCAGGGGGCGCCCAGTGAGGTGGCCACGCCCTTGAGCCAGGGATTCACCTGGTCGATGAGCAGATGGCCGATCATGGCCGACGGCACATTGGCCCCGCTCACGGTCAGCCAGAAAACCACGGTGAGGATCAGCAGCATCAGCGGAAAACCAAACCAGCGGCTGGTCAGCAGCTGGTCCAGCTTGCGGTCGAAATCGAACCGCGCCCGGCCGAGCCCGCGCAGCACCGACTCCGCCGCGATGGTCTCCGCGGCCGCGAAGTTGTCGGCGGTGATCGCGTCGTGGAAGCCGGGCGGCAGCTGCCAGCGCAGCTGGTTGGTGGTCTCGAGGAGCTGGACGGCGCGGGTGTCCGTCGGCACCGCCGCCGAGGCACCAGCCGCCCCGACCAGTGCATGATCCGCATCGGTGAGTGTGCCGAGCTCTCCGCTCCGGATGGCGGCCTCGATGCGCTGGTCGCCGTTCAGCAACCGGAGCGCCACCCAGCGGCTGTTGGGAAGACTGGGATAGGCCGCCTCGATGAGCGGCACCAGCGCGCCCAACGTACGCTCCACCTCCGGCGCGTGCCGCTCGATCCGGTATGGCCGATTGACGATCTCCCCCGTGGCCACACCGCGGATGGCCACCAGCAGCTCCGGAATCCCGACGCCGGTCCGCGCCACCGCAGGGATGACCGGCACGCCCAGCCGGCGGGAGAGCCTGGCCGCGTCGACGCCGATCCCGTGGCGCCGCGCCTCGTCGATGAGGTTGAGCACCACCACGACGCGGTCGGTGATCTCGAGAATCTGCAGCGCGAGATTGAGATTCCGCTCGACCCGGGTGGCGTCGAGCACGACGACGGTGACATCGGGCTGACCAAACAGCACGAAATCGCGAGCGACCTCCTCATCCGCACTGCCCGCCTGCAGGCTGTAGGTGCCCGGCAGATCCACCAGCTTGACCCGCTGCTCCCCCAGCGCGAACACCCCTTCGGCCCGCGCGACCGTCTTGCCCGGCCAGTTGCCGGTATGCTGCCGCAGCCCGGTGAGCGCGTTGAAGACGGTGCTCTTGCCGGTGTTGGGATTCCCTGCCAGCGCGACGAGCCAGTCCCATTTGTCCTGCCGGACGCCGAGCTGGACCAGGTTCTCACGACGGGAGGGAACAGCGCAGCCGGCACAGCCGGGACCGGCCGCGGGGACAGGGGGCAGTGTGGTCGTCATGCTCAGCTCGCCGCCTCAAGGGGCACTGGCTCCACCTGGATCAGCCGCGACTGAGTCCGTCGCAGCGCGATGAGCGCGCCCCGGATCTGGTACGCGGTGGGATCGCCGGCGACGCTGGCAAACTCGGCGCTGATGACCGTACCGGGGACCACGCCGAGATCCAGCAGCCGGCGGCGCTCGGGTCCCTGACAGGCCGCAGCGATCCGTACGACCCGACCGGCGGCGCCTGGGGTGATATCCGCCAGAGTGGGGTGGGTGATCTCGTCCAGTTCGACGCCCGCTGCCAGCGGTTCCACCGTAATGCTGGCGGCGGCCAGCGGGGCGAGCGCATGCTCATGCCCCTCGAAGTTGAAGCGCACCACCTGGGGCGAACTCTCAATCAGGCGAACCCGGGCACCGGGCCGGAGCCCCTCCGCCAGCAGCCGGTCGAAAAGTTCGGCGGGTTCGTCCTCGAGATGCAGCACTTCGGCGGCTGTCCCGGCGGGGAGAGTACTCAGCGGCCGGCCGCTGCGGGCGGGGAGTTCGCCAGTGACGGTCGGGATCGGGTCGCCGTGGGGGTCGTAACGGGGGTGGCCCATCCGCGCGGCCAGCGCTTCGGCCGCCTCGTTGGTGAGTGCGTGCTCTTCCCGCTCCGCGAGCGTGTGCCAGAGTTCCGGCGCGATCCCGGTGCGGTCGGCGAGGTACCGCTCCCAGAGCCGGTGAGTCCGGACGATACGCAGGGCGTAGATGCGCCCCGCTTCAGTGAGAACCAGCCGATCCGCCTCGGCCCGAGCCAGCTCCCGCGCCGTCAACCGCTCCACTAGCCGCACCGCGAGACCGCGGCGGACCTCGAGCGCTCCGGCCAGGCTGTCGATGGTCGCCGGCAGTCCGGAGGCGGCGGCGTGATAGAGGTGCTTGAGGGCATCCTCCATTCGCACCCGCTCGTTCATGCCCTTGAGCAGCAGTCCGCGCGCGACGAGCCCGCCCCCGGGCCAGAAGACCAGGAGGGAGAGGACGGCGACAAGGCCGAAGATCAGGAGCGCGCGGGCGGGGTCGACCATGTTGGTAAGGCGAATCCGGGGTGGTTGTTGCGGGAAAGTTTAGTTTAGTGCGTACGAAATTACAAGGGGTCAAGTAGGAGGCGTTCAGCGTTCAGCGGTCAGCTTCTCCTCACACGTCACTCCTTACTCCTCTCCTCCCAACATCCCCAGCACTGGTGTGAGCACGCGCTCAGTCAGGCCCCACACGATGTAGTCACTCAGGTAGTAGGCGGGGAAGGCGCGATCCTGCCCGTAGAGTGACACGATGGTGTCGCGATAGCGCGATGGATCCTGCAGGTCGGTGAGCGGCACCCAGAAGGCGTCGGCAACTTCGGCGCTGAGCCGGAGCGCTGGGCGGTCTGGGAGGGCGAAGACCGCAGGACGGACGACCACGACCCGAGGCAGCGGCGTCCGGGGCCAGACATCGTCGAGCGTGCCGAGCAGTTGTGAAGTATCGAGCAGGCAGCCGACTTCTTCCTCGGTTTCGCGGATGGCCGTGGCGATGAGATCCGAGTCGGCGGGCTCACGTCGTCCGCCCGGCAGACCGATGTGCCCCGACCAGGGGTCGCCGACCCGCTCGGCGCGCCGGATCAGCAGCACGGCATCGGGGTCGGGGGCGATCAGGAGGGCGACACCGGCCCACGCATCGGCGGCGGTGGGATGCTCGACGGGCTGACGGCGGGCGAGGGCGCTGGCGATCCGCCACTGGGTGGGACTCAGTGGCAGCCGCACCCGCCGCTGCCGCATCCCCCGCCCTGCCCGCCCGAGGGGGGGCCGAAGTTGGAAGGACCAGAACCGCCGTTGCCGCCGGTGGGCCGGGCAGGGCGGGACATGAGCCGCTCGACCTTGCGGCTTTCGCAGTCGGGGCAGGCGATCACCGTCTCGCCGCGGACGAGCAGCTCGAAATCGCTGGCGCACTTGGCGCAGTGGTATTCGTAGATGGGCATGAGTGGATGTTGTTGGGATGGAGGGGTAAGAGTCAATGGGAGTGCATCGGCAGGGACCGATCGGTGGTCGGTCCCTACAGATGCCGCCCCAGCCATTTCATCGTCTCATCGAACGCCAGGGCCAGGTCGGGCGAGATCCCCGCAAAAGGATGCACCGCGCCGAAGGTGTGCCCCGCGTCCTCGATGGTAATGAAGCGCGGCGGATGCGCTGCCGCGGCCGCCGCGAGTGCACCCGCTTCGATCAGCGGAACCGCGGGGTCGGCGGAGCCGTGCAGCAACAGCCAGGGCGTGGTGAGCTCCGCCGCCGCGGCCTGGATATCGAGCTCCGTGCGGTGCTGTTCGATGTCGTCGAGCACATCGACGTAGAGCGGGAGCACCTGACCGGTGCGGGTATTGACGATGTCGAGCTTGCCGGCGGCGCGCCACTCCGCCGCCTGGTCGAGCCAGCGAGCAACGGTGGCGATCGCGGCCCAGGTCACCAGGGCGTGTATCCGGGGATCGCGCCGCGCGGCGAGGATCGCTATCCCACCGCCACGCGAATGGCCCACCAGACCGAACACCGTAGTTGGCGCGAGGCCGAAGGTGCCCTGCTCCAGTGCATCGAGCACACTCCGGACGTCGCGCAGTTCGAGGCTGAAGGCGTTGTGGCCGAATCGCTCCGGGTAGATGAACTCGCCCCGCTCGTTCACGCCGCAGCCGCTGACGTTGACCGAGACAGCGGTAAAACCGGCGCGTGCGACCCGCTCGGCCAGCACGGGGAACATCCCCCAGTCCTTGAAGCCCTTGAAGCCGGGGAGGATGACGACCGCCGGCCGCGGTGCGTGGCGGTCGCTGGTGCGAACGTCCACGGCGATGGGGCCGAGGACGCCGGGAAGGGTGTGACGGGTGAGGGTGGGGGTGGCCATGGGATCGTCTATGCTACGGCCGACTCCAGCAGCTCCACCGTCCCCGCATCCGCATCCAGCCGCGCCCGCACGCCGAGCGGCATGGTCCACTGATCGTCGACATGACCGATGGGGAAGCCGAACGCGACGGGAACGCCGAGGGGACGGAGATAGGTGGCAAGCACCTCGTCGAAACCGAGCGCGCCACCGTCGCCGGTGCCGCGCTTGATCTCGGTGAACTGCCCGACGATCACGCCCGCGAGGCGGCCGAGTGCGCCGGTCATGCGCCACTGCGCCAGCATGCGGTCCACCTTGTAGAGATCCTCGCCCACGTCCTCGAGGAAGAGGATAGCCCGGTCCAGGCCGGGGCAATGTTTCGTGCCGATCAGCGCGGTGAGCAGGGTCAGGTTACCGCCGATGAGCGGACCGTCCGCAACACCGCCGCTGATGGCGACGATGCGCGGTGCGCGCGGCACCAGGACGCCCGCAGGCGCCGGAAGCCCGGCCAATCGTCCCGGCGCGGCAGCGGTGGTCAGCACCCGGGTAAAGTGGCCGGCGCTGAATGGCGTGAGTGGGGCCCGAGCCATGGGGCCATGGATGGTCACGACGCCGGTGGCCTGGTGCAGCCCCACCAGCAGGCTGGTGACATCCGAGAAGCCGATGACCGGTTTGGGCCGCCGGGCGAATCCGGCGACATCAACCTGATCGAGAATCCGGGTGAGTCCGTAGCCACCGCGCAGGCACCAGACGGCGTCGATCTTCGGATCGGTGAGCGCCTGATTGAGATCCGCGAGTCGCTCAATGTCGGTGCCGGCCAGATAGCCGTGTCGCGCCAGGACATGCGCCCCCGCCACCGGCTCCCAGCCCAGCGCGCGGCAGAGTTCGATGCCCCGGGTGAGATCGTCATGGTCGCTCAGTGGTCCTGCCGGTGCAACGAGTGCCACGCGGCTTCCCGGAGCGATCGCTCGCGGCCGGATCAAAGTCTTTGACCCCATTACCTCTCCCGATGTAGATTGCCCGCGCGATTCAACCCTCTGGAGCGCCGGCATTGCGCACCTCGCATCCCACACTGCTCACGATCGGCCGTGCCATGGCCGTGCATCGTGACACAATTCTACTCGAATGGGCCAAATGGCTGGCCGATCGCGTCGCGTCGGCCGGCATGATTCCCCGCAGCACCATCGACCGCGAACTGCGCCTGCTGCTCGAGATCCTGATCGAATCGGTCGGCCCGATGCGGCGCTCGGTGAGCGAGGTCTGGTATCACGCCTGCGAACACTACGGCCGGGTCGGTGCCGCGCGCGGACTTGCCGCCGGAGAGATTGTCGAGGAGCTGCAGTACCTGCGCTCCCTGCTCATCCGCCGGATCGGTCCGGTCCTCACCCCGCTGCGGCAGCGCCAGGCGATGGCCATCATTCTCCGCCTGAACAGCGTTCTCGACAAGGGGATCGCCGTTGCGGTGGTCGGCTACACCGATGCGCTGGTCGCCACCCTCTTCGTCCAGAACGGCGTTCCCGCCCCCGATACCGCACTCGACGCGCACGATATTGCCCGGCAGCTGGAGCAGCTGGAAACCGAGCTGGCAGGGGTGGTGCGGCATAGATAGCAGGTGGCAGGTGGCAGCTGGCAGCTGGCAAGCTAACGGCTGACGGCTGATGGCTGTCGGCTTCCCCCAGAGACCTTCCGCATGACACTGCTGCCGCTCCTCGCCCTGCCCTGGCTGCTCTCTCCACTCGCACTGATTCGTCTGGCCAGGAAGACGCCATCCCTGGAACAGCATCCCGCCGTCGAAGATGGTCCGCTGGTCAGCGTCATCGTCCCGGCCCGGAATGAAGCGGCCTCGATCACGACAGTCATCACCTCCGTCCTCGCCACGAGTTACCGCAACGTCGAACTCATCGTGGTCGACGATCGCTCCACCGACGCGACCGCCGCATTGGTGCGCGACCTCGCCAGCGGCGACGCACGCCTCCGGCTGATCTCCGGCAGCGAACTGCCACCAGGGTGGTATGGGAAGCCCTGGGCCTGCCATCAGGGCGCCCTCGACGCGACCGGCGAGATTCTCCTCTTCACCGACGCCGACACCCGCCACGCCCCTGCCCTGCTCGGCCACGCGGTGAGTACACTCCGGGCGACGGGAGCCGACCTGCTCACGATTGCGCCGGAGCAGCAGTGCCTTTCCTTCTGGGAGCGCACCGTGATGCCGCAGGTCTGGCTGCTGCTCGGCCTGCGCTATCACCCCGACACGGTGAATCACGCGCGACACGCCAGCGAGGTGATCGCCAACGGCCAGTTCATCATGATCCCGCGGGCCACCTATGAAGCGATGGGCACCCACGCCGCGGTTCGCCGCGAAGTCGCCGAGGACCTCGCCCTGGCCCAGCACTACTGGTCCGCCGGCAGGCGGCTGCACTTTGCCTTTGCCGAACGGCTCATGACGACCCGGATGTACAGCAATCTGCCGGAGATCATCGAAGGGTGGTCGAAAAACATCTATCTCGGCGGCCGGCGCTCCTATCCCGATGAACCATGGCTCCGCGCCCTGGTCCCGGTGACCCTGAGCGTCGCGATGAGCTTCTGGCTGCTGCCGCCGGCGCTGCTGGTGCTCTCCCTCGTTGGCGTGACCCCGGCCGCCCTCCTGACTCCGGCGCTGCTCGCGACCCTGGGAAGCGCCACCTTCTGGTCCCTCATGTCGTTCGGGATGCAGATTCCCCCGAAGTACGGGCTGGCCTATCCCCTCGGCGCAGCGATGACCCTGTTCATCGTGGCGCGCTCGACGCTGCGCGGCGCGGGGCGGATCGAGTGGAAGGGGCGGACGTATGGGAGGGCGGTGAATCGGGAGTAGGGTTGGTCGGGTCTCCCTGCCCGACGGACGGGGAACGGGGGGAGTATGCGGCAGGCGATGGGCGATGCGTACGGACAGCTGCCTCGCGGGTTGAGGACCCGCTCGCCGCTGAACGCTGAATGCCAAATGCCCAACGGCCGATGGCTGACAGCCAACAGCTAACGGCCAACGGCTAACGGCCTCCTCAACCCCCGCACCGCCGTCCCCACCTGCCAGACCGCCATCGCCCCCACCGATGTCAGCATGAGCGGGTGTCCTGGCGTCGCGAGGAAGTTGCCGACCAGCCCGGCGACACAGGCCAGCGCCGCCACCCCAGGCAACCAGCGTGGCTCCTCCGCGGTGGACCAGGTCGAGATGGCGATCAGCCCCGCGGCAATCGCCACCAGGAACCCCGCCAGCCGCCCCGCCATGATCGCGCCGGCGTGGGTTGCTCCATAGACGGCGAGCACATCGGTGCCCGATGCCTGCAGCGAGGCGAATTGGGTTCCCGCGCCGGTCATGTAGGCGATGTTCACCCCGTTCAGCGCCAGGCCCACGCCGAGCACCGCGAAGCCGACGGCGAGGCCGGGGCGCTCTCCCGGTGTGGCTGTGAGCCAGCGTGACCAGACCCCGGCGATGATCAGCCCGGTGGCATGCAGCAGGCCAAGATGGATCAGGCGCCAGTGCGGCATGGCGGCGATCATGGCGAGATCGCCGGCGGCATCGAGCGGCAGGACCGGATGCAGTGCGGCACAGAGGAGCAGCAGGAGGCTGCCCGCGAGCAGCAGCAGCGCGAGCAGCCGGCTCATACGCTTTCCTTCCGGGCGGCATCGAGCACGTCGCGCACCCGGTGGGTCAGGTCGGCGAGGGTCCACGGCTTCTGCAGCAGCTGCAGCTCGCCTTCGGCGAGATCGCCCCGGAGGATCTCATGGGCGGCATACCCGCTGGTAAAGAGAAACCGGACCGGCATCCCCTCCTGCCGCAGCGTCCGGTAGAGGGCGATGCCGCCGAGCTTGGGCATCACCACGTCGGTGATGATGAGATCCACCTCATCCCGATGGAGATGATATGCCTCCAGCGCCTCGAGGCCATCCGCCACGGTGATCACCCGGTAGCCCACCTTCTCCAGCGCCCGTTGCGCGACGCGCCGCAGTCCTTCTTCATCCTCGACCAGCAGGATGCATTCCTGACCGCCACGCAGTCCGGTCGGTGGCGGCGCCAGTTCGGTGAGTGGCTGATCCTCCCGGGCGAGCGGCAGATGGATCCGCACCGCTGTCCCCCGATCAAGTTCGGTATCCAGGTCCACGAATCCGCCGTGCTGCTGGGTCAGGCCGTAGATCATCGCCATGCCGAGACCGCTGCCCTCGCCCGGAGGCTTGGTGGTGAAGAACGGTTCGAAGACCCGTGCCTTCACCCGTTCGTCCATCCCCATCCCGGTGTCGCGGACCGTCAGGCAGGCGTAGACCCCGGGGCGCGCCCCGCCGGGCGGGCGGGCGACATCCAGCCGCCGGATCTCGAGCGTCAGCGTGCCGCCGCGGGCCATCGCGTCGCGCGCATTGGTGGCGAGGTTGAGGACGATCTGCTCGACGGCCCCGGCATCCGCCAGCACCTTGACCGGTCGTGGATCCCGCTGGAAGACGACGTCGATGTGCGCCGGCAGCAGCCGGCCCAGCGTCGCCCGCAGGTCCTCGACCACGCGGCCGAGGTCCAGCACCTGGTAGGTCAGCGGAGCGTGGCGGCTGAAGGAGAGCAGCTTGCGGATCATCTGCGCACCGCGGCGCGCGGCCGCCTGCAGCTCGTCGAGATCGCCCTGCAGGTCGAGGCGCCCGGCGGGAAGCGCGTCGGCCATCATCTCGCTGTTGGCCAGAACGACGGTGAGCAGGTTGTTGAGGTCGTGGGCGATCCCGCCGGTCAGCTGGCCGACCGCCTCCATCTTCTGGGCCTGGCGCAACTGTTCCTCGAGGCGGCGGCGCTCGGAAATGTCCCGCACGATCGCCTGGAACCGCCCGTCGCCCAGGTCCCGGGCGCTGATCTCGACGTCGGCAGTCCCACCAGCCTTGCGTTGCAGGCGGTGCTCCGAGAGTACCGAGCGGCCTTCCAGCAGCTCACGCAGCCGGAACGGTTTCCGCTCCCGGTCTTCCGGCATGAGGAAATCGTCCATCCGCTTCCCGACGATCTCCTCCCGCGGGAAACCCAGCAGCTCCTCGGCGCGAGCGTTCGCGTCCAGAATGGCGCCCTGGCGATCGCTTACCACGATGGCATCCGAGGCCTGCTCCAGGGCGCGGCGGTAGTTCGCCTCCGACTCCACCAGCTGACGCTCGGCGCGCACCCGGTCGGTGATGTCGTGGACAATGGAGAAGAGCGCGGTGCGGCCGTTGAGGACGATCGGGCTGGAGTGGACCTCGACATCGCGCAACTGGCCCGAGCGCAGCCGGTGCTGGAACACGAAGAAGTTGCGCCGCTCGCTATGGGCGGCCCGCACGAGCTCCCGCAGTTCGATGGTATTGAGCGTGTTGATTTCGTCCAGCGGCTTGCCGATCAGCTCTTCGCGGGACCAGCCATAGAACAGGACCGCGGCGGGGTTCACGTCGATCAGACGCAGCGTCTCCACATCGACCAGCAGCGAGACGGAGGTGGTCTTCTCGAAGATCTGGCGGTAGCGCACCTCGCTTTCGTCCCGCCCCTTCTCCGCTTTCTCCAGCAGCACCAGCGCCCCTCGCACCAGCCACCAGGTGAGCAGGCTGCTCAGCCCGACATACGCCAGTCCCCGGTAGAGATGGAGGTCAACGAGTTTCGCCGGTGGTAGTCCAGCTATCCACACCCATACCTGGTCCCAGAGCAAGACCCACGCGGTACCCAGCAGGGCACAGGCAAGCGCGATGGCATCGGCGATCCGCCGACGGGTCAGGCGCAGAGCCCTGAGCCGGCTGAGCACGATCAGGATGCTCCGTGGCGGACGATGCGCAGGCCCTGCGCCGGCAGCGTGCCGCCGAGAATGCGGCCGCTCCGGTCCACCTGCAGCCGGAATTCGACCGTGCCGAGCACTACAAGCGCCGAGTCGCTGCCGAGCCGGCGCACGCTGCCGACCACGGTCTGGCCGCCGCCGAGATTGAAGAACGGCATCGGAATGCTGTCGCCACCACCGGCAGCCGCGGCGCGTCGGGTGGCCAGCTCAAGGAATGCGATCGACAGATTCAGGTAGGGAATGGGCGCCCGCTGCGTCGGCATGACCATGGTACGCAGTCCGGAGCCGGTCATGTCGTCCACCGCGACGCTGTCGTCCCGGAAGATGAGGCGCGAGGTCTGCCTCGCCGAGGCGCGCTCGGGGTCCTCGCGCCGCCAGACCGAGAGTTCGATCAACGGTGCGCTTTCGTCCTCGACCAGGACGGCGTGATACCGTACTCGATCGCCCGCGGCGGAACCGCTGCCGCGCACCAGCATCCCGGTCAGCTCGACCGGCCCGCGGCTATAGTCCTCCACCGCGACGGTGTCGCTGCCGCGGAGGATGGAGAAGCCGCCCGCCTCCTGGGCGGCTCCCGTGGCGGGCAGCAGCCCGAGGAAGAGGAGACCGGTCCAGCGCACCAGCAGCATGAATGCTCCTTGCGGGGTGCTCAGGCCGAGTCGGTGCGCGGGTTTTCCCGCACCGCCCCGCCGTGAGCCGGATACAAAGCTATACACCCGCCCCGCCTAGCATGGACCCCCGACCACTGGGGACTCCATGGATTTCCAAACGCTGCTGCCCACCCTCAGGACCCTGCCCGACCTGCGCCGGCTGGTCGCGGCGCTGGGCCATCCCCCCGTCTGGCGACCATTCGACCCGGCGCAGCCGGGGTGGCTGGCGCGCGCCGCCGCACAGATCGGTGGGGCCGAGGGGTTCCCCTGGCTCGCGCTGGAGGGAGACGACCCGGTGCGGATCGCGCGGGAGGTGAGCCGCTCGCTCCTCTCCCAGGGCCGCAACGCCGGGCTGCTCGTCTTCGACCCCGCGGCACGTCTGCTCGTCATCGCCGTGGGCACCAGCCCCGCCACGCTGCTGCCACTCCTGCTGGACCAGCCGGAACCGCGCGATCTTGAACGGCTCCGCCGCCTCGCCCTCGCCGCCGGTGCGACCGGCCTCGGCTACGCCCTCCGCGCCGTCGAGGCGCTCAGCGGGGAGGATGCCGGCCAGCGCTTCTTCCGCGCCTTTCGCCGGACCATGACCCTGATGGCGAGCGGACTCGGCGGCACGCTGCGCCAACAGGAGCGGGAGAGCCTCGCGCTGGTCCAGCTCACCCGAATCCTCTTCCTGTACTTCGTCCAGTCGAAGGGCTGGCTTGATGGGCAGCCCGATTTTCTCCGCCGGGCGGTGGACCGGACGCTGGGCGGCCGGCGCCGGCTGCACCGCGATCTCTTCCGGCCGCTCTTCTTCGGCACGCTCAACCGTCCGGCGGCGAGCCGCGGCCGGGCCGGCGCGTTCGGCCGGATCCCCTTCCTCAATGGCGGTCTCTTCGAACCCCATCCGCTGGAGCGGGCGTGGCGGGGTGACATTCCCGACGACTGCTGGCGCGCCGCCTTCGACGACCTCTTCGAGCGTTTCCACTTCACGGTGCATGAGGCGGGCGCGCCGGGCGCGATCGCGCCCGACATGCTGGGCCGGGTGTTCGAGGGGCTGATGGCCCCCGACGCCCGGCGCGCGAGCGGCGCCTTCTACACCCCCGCCCGGCTGGTGACGCGCGTAGTCGATGCCGCGCTCACCGCCTGGCTGAGCGAGCGGCAGCAGGTCGACACCACCGAAGCCGACCGGCGGCTGCGGGCGCGGTCACCGGAGGTGCGCCTCGCGCTGCGGGACATCACCATCCTTGACCCCGCGGTCGGCTCGGGCGCTTTTCTGTTAGGCGCACTGGAACGGCTCGCCGTGCTGCGCCAGGGAGAGCTCCCGCCGGCCGAACTCCGCCGGACCATCCTGGAGCGCAACCTCTTCGGTGTCGACCTCAACCCGATGGCGGTCCGGCTGGCGGAGCTGCGGCTCTGGCTCGCGGTGATCGCGGAGGAAACGGTGACCGACCCGATGGCGGTGCCGCCGCTGCCCAACCTCGACGCCATGCTGCGGCAGGGCGACAGCCTGCTGGACCCTGCGGCGTGCCTCGCCACGCTGGGCATCAGGCCCGATGCCGCGACCGCCGAGCTGGGTGAACTCCGCCGCAGTTTCGTGCGGGAGGCCGGTCCGGGCAAGCGGGCCGCACTCCGGCGCTTGCGACAGGGGGAGACGCGGGCCGTCGAGCGCGGGCTGGCGCAGGCGCACGACCGGCAGATGCGGTTGGCGACGCGTTGCCTGGTGGATGCGAAATCCCCGACGCTCTTCGGCGAGCGACGGGGGCTCGACCGGGAGCTGCGCGCCCAGCTCGGTGTGGCCCGGCGCGGCGTGGCCGAGGTCCGGCGACTGCAGCGCCGGCTCCGGCAGGAGGGGATGGTGCCGTGGTTCTCGTACGAGGGCCAGTTCGCGGATATCCTGGCCCGCGGTGGCTTCGACCTCGTCGTTGGCAACCCGCCGTGGGTCCGGGCCGAGGCGCTGCCGCCACGGATGCGCTCGGCCCTCGCGCGACGCTACACGATCTGGCGCACCTCCGGCCCGGGCTTCCGGCACCAGCCGGATCTCGCGCTCGCCTTTGTGGAGCGCGGCGTCGAACTGCTGACCAGCGGAGGAGTACTCGCGCTGCTGTTACCCGCCAAGCTGGCCACGGCGGGCTACGCCCAACGCGGGCGACAGTTCCTCTCCCGACGCACGACGCTGCACGCCGTGGCGGACCTGCGCGACGATCCAGCCGCGGTCTTTGAGGCGACGACCTACCCCGCCGTCATCATCGCTGCGCGGCGCGCCCCGCCGGCCGGCCATCGACTGCGACTCACCCTGGACCCCGCCAGCGAGGCGACCCGGCCGCAGGCGTTGCTCGGCATCGGTCCGTGGTTGTTAGGCACCCCAACGATCATCGCGGCGGCCGAACTGGCACGGGCCGGCCATCCCGCCGTGGGCGCCACAGGAACGCCGCAGCTCGGCGTGAAGACCGGCGCCAATGCGGTGTTTCTGTCACCACCACCGGAGATCGAGGTCACGCTGGTCCGTCCGGCGCTGCGCGGGCGGGACATCCGTCCCTTTCGGGCTCGCCCCGGCAGCCGGCTCCTCTTTCCCCATGATGCCCGGGGGCAGGTGCTGCCCCGTCTGCCCGCGGCGGCGACGCGGTATCTCGCCGCGCATGCGCCGCTGCTGCGCGCCCGGTCGGACTATCAGGCGGGGCCGCTGTGGACGCTGTTCCGCACCGGGCCGGCGGTGGCGCCGTTCCGCGTGATCTGGGCCGACCTCGCGCTCCGACTCGAGGCCGTGGCCCTGACCGGCCCGGCCGACACCGGCGTCATTCCCCTCAACAGCTGCTACCTCCTGGCGCTGCCCGACGCAGGGCCGGCGTTGGCGCTCACTGCCTGGCTCAACTGCAGCTGGCTGCGCGCCCTCGCGCGGCTGGACGCCGATCCCGCCGCAGGTGGTTACGCCCGGTTCAATGCCCGGGTGGTCGCCGCCCTTCCCCTGCCCCACGGTGTGCTGCACGACTCCCGGCTCGTGGAGCTGGCGGAGCGCGGCGCCCGGGGCGAACCCATCCAGGAGGCGCTCGATGATCACACTGCCGGCCTGCTCGGTCTCTCCGCCGCAGCGCGCGCCGCGCTGGCAGGCGTGGCTGGCGTCGGCGCCGCGTCTCGTGGCCGAAGCCCTCGTCCCGGTTGAGGATCCGCTCAGCACCGTGGTGCGGCTCGACCCCGTGGACGATCCCGCGGCGGTGGTCCGCTCGATGGCGCGCGCCGTGGCACCAGCGGAAGCGGCCGCGGAGCCCCCGGCGTGGCTGTGGCCGGATCAGGTCGGCAGTTTCCGCCGCTGCCTCGCGGCAGTGACCCGCCACGGTGGCGCGCTGCTGGCCGACCCGGTGGGCAGTGGCAAGACCTGGATCGCGCTCGCCGTCGCCCGACAGCTGCAGGGTTGGCGACCAGCGGCCGCGATCGTCCCGGCGGTGCTGCTACCGCAATGGGCCCGCACCGCGGAGCGCGCCGGTGTCGCGCTGGCGCTGGTATCGCACGAATCGGTGAGCCGCGGGCGGCTGCCGCCGGACGAAACCACGATGGTGCTGATCGACGAATCCCATCACTTCCGGCATCCGGACACGCGGCGGTATCACCATCTGGCTCGGTGGCTGGTGGCTCGGCGTACACTCCTGCTCACCGGCACCCCGGTGGTGAACCGGCTGGAGGATCTGGCGCACCAGCTCCTGCTGGTTCTGCGCGACGATGCACTCGCCCTGCGCGGCGTCCCGAGCCTCATGGCCGCGCTGTCGGGCGAACCGAAGGAGCCGGCGCCGCCGGCGTTAGGCGACCTCGTCTTCCGCCGCCCGATCCCCGGGGCACAGCCGGCGCGATCGGCACGCGACCTGTCGCCGCCGCTTTCCACCGCCGAGTCGGCGCTGCTTCGAAGGGTCGATCGCCTCGGGCTGTCGCGAGACCCGGGCATCGCCGCGCTGATCCGGGTCCAGCTCTGGCGCGCGCTGGCGTCGAGCCCCGCCGCGCTCCACGCGGCCCTGCAGCAGTACCTCGGTCTCCTCCAGCAGGCCCGATCGGCGCGTGCCGCTGGTCGGCGACTGACCCGACAATCGCTGCTGGCCCAGCTGGGCGACGCTCCGGAGCAACTGCTGCTGTGGGACCTGCTGCCGGATACCGGCGGCACGCTGGATCTGCGATTGGGCGACACCGAGGCCGCCAGGCGCCTGCTGGTGGCGACGACACGGCTGGCCGAGACACCACGCCTCGCGGCACTGCGTGCGATCCTTCGCGACCCCCCGCCCACACTCGTCTTCACAACCAGCCGGGCGACACTGACCTGGCTCAGAGAGGCAGCAGCCGATCTGCGTCCCGCGTGGATGTCGGGGGACAGCGCCGGGATCGGCCGGACCCGGCTGCCTCGACAGGCCGTGCTCGACTGGTTCGGCCCCGCACCCCCGGCACCGCCGGGAACGCTGCGACCACCTTCGATCCTGCTGGCGACCGATGTCGCCGCCGAGGGGCTCGACCTGCAGCGGATCGAGCGGGTCGTTCACTGGGATCTGCCGTGGACCAGCGTGCGGCTCGACCAGCGGGAGGGACGCGCCCGCCGCCTGGGATCGCGGACCTCCATTATTGAGACCATCCGCTTCCTGCCCCCAGTCGAACTCGAATCGCGGCTGTGTCAGGCGGGGCGCATCGGGCGCAAGCGGCGGCTGGGTGTCACCGCCGGACTGGATGATACGGACGGCTGGCTGTTCCGCTGGCGGGCGGAGCTCGGCGAGCTGATGCGCACCGGGCGGGCGACAGCGGGCGTCGCCGCCGTCCAGGGAGCACCGTCGGGGTGGCTGATCGCTCTCGCGCTCGATCGCCTGACGGAAACCGGCGTGGCGCCCGCCGAGCTGCTGTGGCTGGGCGACGACGGAATCGCGGCCGACCATCCCGAGGTGGTCGTCCCGTTGCTCCTCGCGGCCGCCGATGCTCCACTCCTGCCGCAGGGTCGCCCCTGCCCACGGGCGCAGCAGCGGGCACTGCTGCCGCTCATACGCACGCGATTGCAGCGGGCGTCCGGTGCGGCGTGGTGCAGCCCGCAGCACCCACTGGCGCAACGGCAGGGGCTGGCCGCCCTGCGCCGGCTCGGCCGCCGGGCTGTGACGGATCGGGACCCGGTGCGGCTTGGCCGCATCGAACGGGGAATCGCGTGGCTTGGCGGCGGCCTGCGCGCCGGAGAGCGGCTGCTGCTCGAGGGAGCATTGACCGGTGGCGATGCCGCGCTGGTCACCCTGATTGGGCGCTGCGCTCCACCCCTGGTTGCGTCGGAGCAGAGCACCACCGCGTTGCTGCCCCGGCTCGCGGGGATTGTCCGGGTAGGTAGCTTCCAGCCATGCCATCCATCCGCACCGTGCTGTTCGATCTCGACGGCACCCTCATCGACAGCATCGCGCTGATTCTCGCCAGTTATCGCCACACCCTCGCCGCGCATGGCTTCGAGCAGATCGCCGACGCCGACTGGATGCGCGGAGTGGGCACCCCGCTCCGGGTGCAACTCACGCCCTGGGCCCGGTCGCCGGAACACCTCGCGGAACTCGCACTCACCTACCGCGAACACAACCTGGCGCATCACGACCAGATGATCAGCATCTATCCAGGTGTGGTGGAGCTGGTGCGGCAGATCAAGGCACGAGGCCTCGGCACCGGGGTGGTGACCAGCAAGAATCGCGAAGGGACCCGGCGGGGCCTGGCGTTGTTCGGCCTTGAGGATGCCTTCGATGTGCTGGTCTGCGCCGACGACGTGACCCAGCCGAAGCCGCATCCGGAACCGGTGCTCACGGCGATGGCCCTGCTCGACGCCGATCCGGCAACGACGCTCTTCGTGGGCGACAGCATTCACGACCTCCACTCGGGCCGTGCGGCGGGTGTGCTGACCGGCGCGGTGCTGTGGGGTCCGTTCAGCCGGGCGGAACTCGAGCCGGCGGAGCCGGATTACTGGTTCAGCGATGTGGCGGAGATGGGAAAGCTGGTCGCTGGCGGGGAGTAGGCGATTAGGCGATTGGGCGATTGGGCGATTGGGCGGTTAGGCGGTTTGGCGGTTGGCGCTGGACGCTACTGGCCAACGGTTGACGGCTGACGGCTCCCTAAGCCTTCCTTCACATTCACGTCACACCGGGTTTACTGACCTCCGGCGATCTTCCACGCTGCAGCCTCATTCGCAGCCAGAATCTTCCCCTATCCGCCGAGCCCATGACCCGTCCGCTCGACCCGATCCTTTCGCCCACATCCATCGCCGTGGTTGGCGCCTCGCGCTCTCCCACGACGATGGGACACCAGATCCTGGCCAATCTGATCCGCTACGAGTTCACCGGGACGGTCTACCCGGTGAACCCCTCGGCGCCATCGGTGCATTCGATTCGCGCCTGGCCCAGCGTCTCGGCGCTGCCCGATCCGGTGGATCTGGCCGTGATCTGCGTGCCGAAGCAGCATGTGCTGTCGGTGGCAGAGGAGTGCGGCGCGCGCGGGGTGAAAGGCCTCTGCGTCATCAGCGCCGGTTTCCGCGAGGTCGGCGGTGACGGTGTCGCGCTGGAGCGGGAGCTGGTGGCCACCTCACGGAAGTATGGCATGCGGCTGGTCGGCCCCAACTGCATGGGCGTGCTCAACGCCGACCCGGCGGTGCGGATGAATGCGACCTTCGCCCCCAGCATGCCACCGTTCGGCCGGGCAGGGTTCGTGAGCCAGTCGGGCGCGATGGGATTGTCGGTGCTGGACTACGCCCAGGAATACGGCATCGGGATCGCGCAGTTCGTCTCCATGGGCAACAAGCCCGACGTCAGCGGCAACGACCTGCTGCTGCACTGGGAGGACGACGACACGATCGGCGTGATCCTGATGTATGTCGAGAACTTCGGGAACCCGCGCAAGTTTCTGGAGATCGCCAGCCGGGTGACCCGGAAGAAGCCGATCATCGTGGTGAAATCGGGACGCTCCCGCACCGGAGCCCGGGCGGCCTCCTCCCATACGGGAGCGCTGGCGGCGAGCGACGTGGCTATCGAGGCGCTGCTCAATCAGGCCGGCGTCCTCCGGGCCGGCTCAGTCGAGGAGCTCTTCGACCTCGCCATGGCGTTTTCCGGACCGCCGTTGCCGAAGGGCCGTCGCGTGGCGGTGGTCACCAATTCCGGCGGACCGGGTATTCTCGCGGCCGATGCGCTGGAGGCGAACGGGCTGGAGGTCGCGGAGCTGCACCCCACGACCGTCGCGGCGCTCAAGCCGATCTTCCCGGCGGAGGCATCGCTCAGGAATCCGCTCGACATGATCGCCTCCGCCACTCCGGCGGGGTACCGCGGCGCGCTCAGCGCACTGCTGGCGGACCCGGGCCTCGATGCCGTGATGGCGATCTTCGTCCCGCCACTGGGCGTGCGACAGGAAGATGTCGCCGAAGCGATCGTCAGTGCCGCCTCGGAGCGGAGGGACAAGACCGTGCTCGGCGTACTGATGGGACGACAGGGGCTGCCGCAGGGCAAGGCCGAACTGCACTCGGTCGGGATTCCGGCCTTCATCTTTCCCGAGTCGGCGGCGCGCGCCCTGGCGGCACTCTGCCGCTACCGCGAATGGCGGGAGCGTCCGGTGCCGGTCGCGGAAACCCTCACGGTGGACCGGGTCCGCGCGGGCGCCATCCTCAACGGCGCGCGGGCTGCGGGCCGAATCCGGCTGGATGAGATCGAGTCGCTCGAGCTGTTGGCGAGCTATGGGATTCCCACCGCGCCGGCGGTCCTCACCCGCACGCCGGAACAGGCAGTGGCCGAGGCGGAACGGATCGGCTACCCCGTCGTGCTCAAGATCGTGGCCCCGGCGATCGTCCATAAGACCGAAGCCGACGGGGTGCAGGTCGGGATCGGCAACGCGCAGGAAGCGCGCGACGCCTACGCTGCGATTCTCGCCGGCGCCGCACGGGTGGCGCCCGGCGCCCCGATCTCCGGCGTGCTGGTGCAGAAGATGGTGCGAGGCGGCCGGGAGCTGATCGTCGGTGTGTCGCGGGATCCGATCGTCGGGCCACTCCTGATGTTCGGGCTCGGCGGCACACTGGTCGAGGTCCTGGGCGACGTGGTCTTCCGGCTGGCGCCGATCAACCGGCTCGAGGCCGGTGACATGCTGCGGGGATTTCGCGGCGTCCGGATTCTCCAGGCGCTGCGCGGTGCGCCACCGGCGGACCTGCATGCCCTGGAAGAGGTGCTGCTGCGCGTGGCCCGGATGGCGGTGGACTTCCCTGAGATCGCCGAGCTGGACCTGAATCCGGTGCTGGCGTTTGGCGATGGCGCGCTGGCGGTGGATGCGCGGGTGATGCTGGGGGAGGTGGCAGGTAACAGGTAGCAGGTAGCAGGTGGCAGGTGGCAGGTAGCAGGTGGCAGGCGGTAGGCGGTAGGCGGTAGGCGAAGATTACTGCACGCATGAGGCCATTGGCTGACGGCTGAGGGCTGACGGCTGAGGGCTGACGGCTCATGGCTCATACCTGATGGCTGACGGCTGATGGCTGACGGCTGACGGCTTCTTCCCCCGAGGCACCATGTCCCATACACCCCTCGACTACCTGCACCACCCCGGGCTCAACAAGGGCACCGCCTTTACCGCGGCGGAGCGGGATGCGCTCGGACTTCGAGGCCTGCTACCGCCGCGGGTGACGACCCCGGAAGCCCAGGTGGCGCGGGTCATGGAGACCCTGCGGCGCAAGCCGAATCCGCTGGAGCAGTACATCTACCTCACGAGCCTGCACGACCGGAACGAGCATCTCTTCTACCGCGCCATCATCGCCAACATCGAAGAGCTGATGCCGATCATCTACACTCCCACCGTCGGCGAGGCGTGTCGGGAGTTCGGCCACATCTTCCGCCGGCCGCGGGGGCTGTACCTCTCCATCGACGATCGGGGTCATGTCCGGGATATCCTGCGCAACTGGCCGGAGGCCAAGGTCGGCATCATCGTGGTGACGGACGGTGAGCGAATCCTGGGCCTGGGCGATCTCGGGGCCAACGGGATGGGCATCCCGATCGGCAAGCTCTCGCTCTACACCGCCTGTGCCGGGATCGACCCGGCGCTCTGCCTGCCGATTACACTGGATGTCGGGACCGAGCGCCCCGAACTGCGCGACGATCCGCTCTACCTCGGCCTGACCCGCCCCCGGGTGCGGGGCGAGGCATACGACGCGTTGGTCGAGGAGTTTGTGCGGGGGGTGCAGGAGGTCTTTCCCGGCGCGATCATCCAGTTCGAGGACTTCGCGACCGAGCACGCCATCAACCTGCTGGCGCGCTACCGTGACCGGGTCTGCTGCTTCAACGATGACATCCAGGGAACCGCGGCCGTGACGCTGGCGGGCTTGTTGTCCGCCACGCGAATGACCGGTCAGCCACTGGCGCAGCAGCGGGTCCTGTTCCTGGGCGCAGGGTCCGCCGCGACCGGCATAGCGGATCTGATCGCCTCGGCGCTGGAGCGGGAAGGCCATTCCACCGCGGATGCGCGACGCCACTCCTGGCTGATCGACCGCGCGGGGCTCGTCGTGGCCGGTCGTGCAAGCCTCACAGAGTACAAGCTGCCCTATGCCCACGCGCATGCCGGCGCGGCCACCCTGCTCGAGGCGGTGGAGTCGATCCGGCCCACCGCGATCGTCGGCGTCTCGGCTCAGCCGGGGACGTTCACCGAAGCGGTGGTGCGGGCGATGTCCCGGCTCAACCCGCGGCCGATCATTTTTCCGCTCTCCAACCCCACCAGCAAGTCCGAATGCACCGCCGAACAGGCGTACCAGTGGTCCGAAGGGCGGGCCATCGTGGCGAGCGGCAGTCCCTTCCCGCCGGTGACCTGGCAGGGGCGCACCTTCCGGACAGGCCAGGGCAATAACGCCTACATCTTCCCCGGCCTCGGCCTGGGAGTCATCGTCTCGATGGCCCGCCGAGTGACCGATTCGATGTTCTACGCCGCCGCGCGCACCCTGGCGGAACAGGTCCCCCAGGTCGCCCTGGATCAGGGGCTACTCTTCCCGCCGCTCTCGGAAATCAGGGAGGTATCCGCCAAGATCGCGACGGCGGTTGCCGAGGTGGCCTATGCGGACGGATTGGCGGGTGCCGCCCGGCCTGCGGATCTGCCGAAGGAAATCCGGAGCCGGATGTATAATGCCAGTTATCCGTGCTATGTGTAGGCGGTAGGCGGGGCGAAGATCGCCGATCGCCTCGATGCTGACGACTGTTCGCTGACGGCTGATGGCTGACGGCTGACGGCTGACGGCTGATGGCTGATGGCTGACGGCTGACGGCTGTTCGCTGATGGCTGACGGCTTCTCCCCCGCGACGAGCACTTTT